>Ga0137451_1000202_pt1 | contig 17953 bp, 29 predicted proteins | sample EasRivERMGT500_2_FD_102336 | JGI IMG/M metagenome (GOLD analysis project Ga0137451, IMG submission 102336) | Soil microbial communities from meander-bound floodplain in the East River, Colorado, USA - East River MetaG ERMGT500_2 | ecosystem: Environmental > Terrestrial > Soil > Floodplain ... | reverse complement strand
TGATGCGGCCGTAGCTGTAGCGAGGCCAGTACCTCGCGTCCTTGTACCGCTGGGCGCGCGGGTCCGGCAGACGGCCGCCTTCAGCCGCGACACCGAAGCCGTAGTTGCGTCCGACGCGCAACTCGTGCACCGAGTACTTGCCCTCCATGTTCAGGGGGCGCGGCTTCAGGATCCTCTTGAGGACCGTGGCCGAGTTCAGCTGATCGACCACTGCGGGTTGATACAGCTCCTTCAGAATCGCGTTGAGTGCGACGGAACCAGGTCCGCCGGAAACAAGGTTGGAGCCGCGTACGACTCCGCCAGGACCAGTAATCACAGGCTACCTCCAGCTGGTGTCAGCCGGCGGGTTTCCGCGTGAGCAGCCTCTGCGCAATCTCGCGCAGCTTGCCACTTCGCAGGTCGCCGGCTTTGAAGCCCCCTTTCGGGACTCCTTCCATCGTTCGAGGCACACCGATCTCTTCGCGACCCTCCTGCAACTTGCGGGTCACGAGTTCCTGGAGCTTGGCTGCTGCATTCTGGACGATGCCTTCGATGGCCTCGGGGCTCTGAGCCTTCGCCTCGGCCACCTTGCTCATGATCGAATCCTTGGCAAACACACGGGCCACGTCTTCCTTGAAGACGGGGTACTGCGCCATGAGTTTGTCGACGCGCTGGCCGGTGTCCTCGGTTCGCTCGGCTCGGAGCCGGCCGTTCTCGCGGGTGGCGAGGGCGGTCAGCACCTGATCGTTGCGATCGAGTCGATCGAGGACAGCCTGCAGTCGGTCATCAGCATGACCGTTCGCGCGCGAACTGTTGCCGTCGCCGAACGCCTCGTCTGCCAGCGACTCGTCGTCGTCGGCAGCGCGGCCGTTACCCGGCGTCAACAGTTCCAAGAGCCTCTTCCGCCGCGGACCGTCGAGGTTCGCGAGCGTCTCCTTCAGAGAGCGCAAGGACTCCAGCTCACCCATCTCGGCCAGGGCGCGTTGCACGGCCTGCTTCGATGTGTCGAGTTCGGTCCTCTGGTTGTAGGCCTTGACCAAGTCTTCCATCGGGACGCGACGCTTCACGCCGCCCCCCACGTCCACTTCCAAGTCCTTCAGAGATGCGGTCTGATCGACGACGGGAGCCTGGCCTTCCGGCTTCTGCTTGCCTCCGACACCTGCCTCAGCGGCGATCCTCTTGAGAAGATCCGTGCCGCCAGTCTGGGCTGCGTTCGGCTGGCTTTCTGCGTTCTGGTTGGGATCCATCGTGTGCTTTCCCGCGGGAGCGAGCGCCCCCTGTTACGGGCTCAGACTACTACGGGTTCGTCTTGCCCTTGTGGGGCTTGGTGCTCGGCTGCTTGACGCCGCCGCCACCGGAGTTCTTGATGCCGCTCACCTTGCCGCTGTTCTTCACAACGACCTTGGACGGCGAAAATGACTTCTTGCCCATGGCTCGTTCCTAGCTCCGGGATGGTACGTAGTCGGCAGCCCCGGTGGCTTGCGCGACCTCTTCGAGTTGCTTGCTGAAGCCGACGCCGTGCGTGGCGTCGAGCACCTTCGACGGCTCCCTCGGCTCCAGGTTGTAGTGCGCGGAGATGCCGCTGGCGTCGACTGACTTCGAGTTGATCTCGCGCTTCAGCGCGCGGAGGTTCTTCTTGTCGAAGCTCTTGTCGCGCGACAGCTGGAAGTCTTTCACGATGACGAGTCGGCTGCGCCCGCTGCTGGCACTCAGCAGCTCGCGGCCGTAGTCGAAGGCACCGCTGGCCAGCTTCGGCAGGACGACGCCGCAGTGCTGACACCGCGGGCTGTGGCGGTCGATCTGGTCGGGGTGCAGGTGCTGCGTCCAGGCGATCTCGGGCAGGGCCGGCGGCACGTCGACCTTCTCTTCGCCGAACATCCACTCGGTGCCGATGAAGTAGAGAGCAACCTTGTTGCACTTCGTGCAGCGCAGACCCCACTTGTGGTCGCCGGTCGCGATCGCCGACAAGTCGCCGAGCGGGATCGCGACGCCGGCCTGGGCCAACCGTTCCCGATCGGTCTCGGGCAGCTCCTCGTAGAGCTTCTGCAGCCTCGCGATGTTCGCGCCCGGCTGCGGCTTCTGCGGTGCGGGCTTCGGTTTCTCTGTTTCGGTCATGGGTTCGGCCCTGACTTCTTCGCGCCATTCTGACTAGGCGGCGACGGTTTGCCAAGAGGTTTCGCTTGCGGGCTCCCGCCACCGCCTCCAGGACCCATCGCGCCAGCACCGACGGCCTGGGCCGTCGCGGTGGCCATCGCCATGTCGGCGACCGCACCGATGTGGAGGTTCAAGTGGGCCTGGAACTTCATCTTGAGGAGCGGCGGCAGCAGCTCGTACTCGTCCGTGTTCAGGGCTGTCAGGTGTTCTTCGTAGTGCGCCTGGTGGTCGTCCCAGATCATCACGTCGGGGAACGCGAAGCTCGGGTCCGGGTCCGGCTTGAAGAACATCAGGTTCTCGATCTTGGCGCGGCGGCGGCTGCCGTCCTCGAGGTGGAACAGCTTCTCGCTGCCGCCAACCTCGAGCGCCTCGAGCACCATGCGCTTTTCGCGCGGGTCCGCCGGGTTCAGGACGCCGAGCGTCATCATCTGCGTCATGAGCTCGATCGTCGCGGCTTTCGACTTCGGCGTCATGCTGCCGGCCTTGACGCGCACGCGCGTGTTGCCGTTCAGGTCGCTGCCCTTGAAGTAGCGGATGTCAGCCTGGCGCGACTCGCCGTAGATCTGGATCGTCCGCGGCACCTTGGCGAACTTCCACTCGAGCACGAGCAGGTGCCGGCCCCAGCGCTCGAAGCCGCTCTCGAGCTCGACCACGGTCGGGCCGACGCCCATCTGGTCGCGTTCCTGCAGCATCGCCACGGCGTTGCCGCTGCGCGCGCCCTGCGGCATGTTGCCGAGCGAGGCATCGCTGAAGCTCGAGATCATCTGCAGGTCGCCCTTGGCCTGCTCGCCCGAGACCAGCACCGGGTCGCCGAGGGCCGGTGGCTGCACGAGCTCCGGCCGGCCGATCCGCGGGTTGTACTCCATCACGTCGCCGAACTCGTTCCGCATCATCCCCTTGCTGAGGGTCCCTTTCGGCGCCACCCACTGCGGCACCGACATGACGTCGCGCTGCTGGATGACCTGCTGTCGGGCTCGGTTGTATTCGAGCTGCGGGCCGATCAGGTGCTCCACCGTCGACATGCTGTGAAAGCGCCCCGGCATCGGGATGTTGTGGAAGTCGATCAGCGGGAACTTGATGTCGACGCCGGCCTCGGCGAACGGGCTCGGCCCCTTCTCCAGGATCAGGTCGCGCACCGCCGCGATGTAGAGGCCGCCTGGCACGCGCTTGCTCGGCGGCGCCCAGAACTCGTCGACGTCGATGGCGCCGTCGTCCTGGCCGGTGTTGCCGAACATGAGCCCGGTCCGCCGCACGAGCGACGGCAGCCGGCTGCGGTAGAGGTCGTACTGGCCCGAGACCCCGGACTCCTCCTGCGGCAGCAGAGCGACCTTGTCCTCCCAGCGCTCGAACACCTCCTCGAGGCTGTAGGTGCGACGGATCAGAACCCACGGCATCCGGTTCAGCTCCGTGAAGCGCGTCGGCAGCCAGACGTCGAAGGCGCTGAGCACCTCGTCGTCGTGGTCGCCGTCTGGCTTCTCCTCGTAGGCGCCGAGCGCGTCGAGCCATGGCTGCTGGCCAGGTGCGAGCTGCTGCTTGGCGACCGGCTGGCCACTGATGGGGTCGTAGTAGAACTTGCGTACCTCGCCCTTCCTCGGGTCCCAGTTCGAATACACGAAGCAGGTGCCCGTGGTGTCGAGCCAGAAGCAGATCTTCAGACGCTTCTTGCCCAGCTCGAGGTGCGCGAAGAGGTGGTCGAGCAGGTGCTGACCGACTTTGGCTCCTTCCTGATCGACCTGGTCCGGGGTGTTCGGCATCACGCTCCAATCGACGCGAGCACTCGAGAGTCGCGCCACGTTGCCCATGACGAGCCGCAGGATGTGGTTGCCGACGTAGCCGCCTTTGTCGGTCAGCAGACCCGGATCGACGTTCTCGAGGATGCTCTCCACGTCGAGATTCTGGACGCCTGCGTAGTTCAGCAGGTTGATGAACCACTGCTGCCGCAGAGCCATCGAGGTGCTGTCGCGCCGCCGCATGCCGTGTGGCCGGGCAGCCTCGATGATCGCGTTGGCGTCCTCGTCGGTCAGATTCTTCGACTTGACGGCGACACCGCGGTCGGCCGTGAAGAAGGCCGAGAGGGGGTCAGCTGTCGCGAGCGTAGCTTGCGGGTTCTGGACCAACGGTTGTTCTCAGGACGTGCTGCACGGCCTGTTCGTGAGTGCAGCCGAGGATGCTCGAGACGTCTTGCAGGTCTTTCGTCACCCGCTCGGCAGCGGTCGTAAGGTAGGGGCCGACCCCGTGGATGCGCAAGTGGGAGGCGACGAAGCCGACCTCACTGAGCTGGTTGAGCTTCTCCTGCTGGCCGCGCACGGTGGCGTGGAGCTCCTTGTTCTGCCGCAGCACGCTACCGGACAGGGACACCAAAGCTGCGGCGAGACCAAAGGCCAGCGCGAGGGTTGCGATGACGATCCATTCCATGCTGACGTTCCTCTGATTTGCGTTTCACCTTATCCCACACCCGCGCCTCGTAGGCACGGTCCGGGGCTTTCTTATCGGCGCGATACCGCGGCAGGATCGGCAGTGCCAGGGCGCGGCCTCGCAGCGCCAGGCCGAGAGCGAGCACGCAGTCGTCGTGGTTCTTGCCGCGGGCGCGCTCGATACCCTGGTCGTCGAACTCCATGGTGCGGAGCTCGCCGATCAGTCGCTCGTCGCGTGTGTAGAGTCCCTCGGCCAGGGCCTCGCCGATGTGCGCCATGAGCAGCGGCCGCGTCGACCTGTTGGTCTGGAAGCCGAACTTCGGCAGCAGCGGGTCGAGGTCGAGCACGTTGAGCATCGTGCTGCGGTAGAGATTGTCGTAGTGCAGCGTCTCGATCAGCTTCGTCACCACCGCGAGCCCGGGGCCCGTGAGCTCGGGCACCAGCATCGCGTAGTTGTAGTGCAGGCCGACCGCGGCGAGGATCGCCGCGAACTCCTCGGGCGGCACGTAGCCGTGCCAGGTCGCGACGTGCTGCCCGGTGACGAGCTCGAGCACGATGGCCGCCGAGTAGTCGACGCGCTGGTCGCTGTAGGCCGGCACGCCGCGGCGCTGCAGTGCTGAGCGGTCGCGCTTCTTGCCTTCGGCGATGTCGGCCCCGATCACGTACTCGACGTCGTCGCGCGGGTCGTCCCAGACGCGGAAGCTGCCGCTCTGGTACTGCGTGAGCACCGGCTTGAAGTTCACTCGACGAGCTCCAACGTGATGTTGCCAGTCCACTGCGGGAAAGCCGCGTTCTGCTCCAGAGCAGCTATGGCTTCAGCGCTGAAGACTGGGGATCCCGTAGTGAGAAATGCCTCTTTCGCGGTGCAGGGGTACTCCTGCCGAAACTTGGCCTCTGACCCCTGGCACTTGTTACGGATAGTCCATCGGCGCCATCGGAGCTGTTCGAGAGACAGATCGTGAGCTTCTTGGATCCGGCGCTCAGTTGGATCGAGGGAACGACCGAAGGCGTTGGCGAGGTCAGTGGATGGGAATGGCAGGGCGTAGTTGGGATCCCAAAACCACGGAGCAAAGAACGGCACGAAGTCGCTCTCGCCACGGCTCGCCTTTCCCCACTCGTCATAAAACTCACCCACGGCGCCCTTGGCCGTCGACTCGTTGAAGACCGAGGTTCGCGCCTGATCGGGCACAGCTTGCATGGCGCTGTTGAGCGTTTCTCCTGCGTCCACCCACATGGGGGTCTCGGAGCAGTGGAGGTGCTGGTAGGTGTCACCGCGACCAGCAGAGAGGTTGCCCGCGGTACGAACTGTCGAAATTGATCCATGGGCTTTGTCGAACTCGAGGATGTTGCTGCTGTCGCGCTCGGTCTTCCAGGGGAACCACATGTGCCGGTGCAAGAACGCGCCCTTCTGGAACAGCTCGGTCGAGGACGGTTCGTCGTAGCTGATCGTGAGGCTGCTGCGGTTTTGCTCGCGATCGCACTGCTCGTACTGCCAGCTCTGGATGAACGTCGAGAATCCCAATTGACGCCCTTTCAAAATCATGATGCGCAACGGCAGCCCTTCCGACTGCTTGGCTTCCATGACCTCGTAGAGCCGCTGCTGCGCGTAGTTGAACCGCAGCTGCACCGCGGCCCCGCCGACCTTGCTGCGGATGAAGTGCGTCTTCTCGATGTAGAGCCGCTCCTGCGGCCACAGCCAACGCAAGGCACCGCGCCCGAACTTCGCCTGCTCCTTCTCGTCCTTGATGCTGTCGAGCTTCTTGCGCAGCGCCTCGAGGGCGGCGACTTCCCGCGCGTCGTAGTGCCGTTCCAGGAAGTCACTCGCCGGGATCATGGGATGGGCAGCTTGCGCGCCTCGAGCTCTTTCTCGGTGATGGTGCAGTAGACCTGGCTCGCGTGCGCGACGACGAGGTAGGCGTCCTTCTTGCCGTCGAGATCGAGTGCGTTGCTGCCGTGCTGATCGAACACGACGATGTCGTTCTCGGCGAGCGAGACACTGACGCCACCTGGACGGCCGACGATGTCGTCGACGCGGTCGCCGATGCTGACGACGCGCCCGTACGCGAACGTCTCCTCGTAGTTGTCGGGCATGACGATCTTCACGCCATCCTCGTCGCGCTTGGGTTTCCGAATCAGGACGTGTTCGCCGATTGCGTTCATGGGTTCTTCGGGGTGTCGGACAGCCACTGTTGCGCCCACCGATCGAGGTCGTCGTCGTCCGGCGGCTTCTCGGCGTGGGGCTTGAAGGTCACGGCCTGATAGGTGTGCACGATGGCACGGTGTGCAGCGATCTTGTCGGAGTTGCGGGTGATGCCGCCCGCGTGCACGATCTTGTCCATCGCGCGCACCCCGCGCAGCAGTGAGTGCGAGATCAGCTGCAGCGCCTCCTGCTGCAGCAGGCCGTAGTAGACCGGGCTGCTGAAGACGCGCTGCACGGCCTCGACCGTGAGCCCGGTCCGGTCGGCGATGGCCGGCACGTTGAACTCGATGTTGCCGTCGGTCGCGGCCGCCAGGATGCAGCGGACCGTCTCCAGCAGCTCGAGAGAGCGCCGTGGGTCGATCACTAGCTCGCCGGCTACCATTGCAGCGATGAAGCATGGCATGCCCAAGCGAATCAAGCAACGTCTTGCCGCCGGCGGCCCCAACGGGGCCGCGCTGCCGCCGACCCAGGCCCGGCGACTCGAGCGCGACGGCAACGTCGGCAACCAGCTCTACGAGTACGTCGACGGCCAGAACTTCATCTTCGTGACCGGGCGTGTCATCAAGCCGCCGCGGATCGTCGGCAAGCGCACGAAGGAGTTCGTGTGGTTCCGCATGCGGGCGCCGAACCCTGACAACCCCGGCCAGAACCTGTTCGTCAGCGTGCGGGCCCGCGCCGCCCTCGGCTACTCGATCTGGGAGAACATCGGCGTCGGCGATTTGGTGGCGGTGGTCGGGCGGCTCTACAGCGCCAAGGTCGCAAAGGGGCAATTCAACTACATCGTGGCCGAGCGGGTCTCTGGCAGCTTCCCGGTGCACGTCGAGCGCGACCGTCGCTTCGTCCGCGTGCGCGTCGACCTGTGGAATCGCATCACCAAGGTCGTCGGTGACGTGGACCTGCTCGTGGTGCCGCCGAAAGTGCGGCGGGATCTGCTCGAGCTGTTTGGCAAACAGGCCGGCTGGGAGGATGATGTCGAGGAGGAGGTCGCCTCCGATCGAGCCGGCCCCTATCCAACAATCGACCGGACGAAGCCATGACCAGCACTCGAGTCCACTACCTGGTGACCACTTCGCAGCACGTGCAGCTGTTCCCGAACGGCTGCAAGTTCGACACCAACACGCTGTTCCTCGGCGGTGGCTTCCTCGAGAAGATCACGCTCAGCGGGCCAGGTGCCACGCTGCAGTCGCTCGAGCTCACGATCCGCGACGGTCTCGATGCGACCACGCTGCGGCCCGTCATCGGCCCGGACCCGACCGCGATCGATGCCGCCTCCGACCGCTGGCGGGTCACGGTGACCAGCAACGTGGTCGGCAACTACGGTGAGGTCCACTCCCTCGGCGCGCCGCACGCGAGCGTCACTGGCCTGCGGCCCGTGGTCGTAACGAAGTTGGTCAGCCTCCCGGCGATCGCTGTGGCGACCCCTTCGTTCGAGATTCCGATCCAGATGCGCATGTCGGCGATGGCGATCTACTTCCAGAACACCTCGGGCGCGCGCGACAGCATCACCTACGGGATCCACTACGTCCCGCACGTGAGCGGCGGCAGCCGCAGGCGCCAGTTCTACCGCCCGGGCCTGACGGTGAAGTCGCAGCCAGCACAAGCCAACGCACCCGTGCTGTGAGGATCGCTGTCGTCGGGCGTTCGATCCCGACTTCGCGGCAGCTCATCTCCGAGGTGCTGGTCCACTGGCGACCAGAGCAGGTCATCATCCTCGAGAACACCGGGCTCGCGAAGGCCGCGTCCGCGATGGCGCTCGAGCTCGAGATCCCGGTCGTCTCGTTCTGGCGCGACTACTTCGCGCTGCGTGGCCTCGCGATCGAAGTTGCAGCCGAGCAGGCCGTCGTCGTCGGCAAGCCCGATCTGTTGCTCGCGGTCGCCATGGGCAGGCGCGACCACCGCGTCATCAAGGTGTTCCGCGACCTGCACGTTCGTGTCGTTATCGGAAGTTGCCGGCAGGGCGGCGTGATCGACTGGGCGAAGGTGTGAGAGAGGCCCTTGCTTTCGACTCTGCCCCTCGGTAGAGGAAAGGCGGGCCGAGACGCCTTCTACAACGTCCCGGCCCGAAGGACAACAGATGCGCCAACCTAACGAGAGTCGCTCCGCCGCGCAAGCGCCGTCGAGCCCGCGCTCCAACCAGCCACCGCCCGGCTACCGCTCTGCCCCACGCTCAACGGAGCTTGGGGGTAGGGGGTACTCTGTACCCCCTTGGGATTCTGTACCCCCTCTTGGTTCTGTACCCTCTTGGGATTCAGTACCCCGTCGAGGTTATGTACCCCTCTCGGGTTCTGTACCGTCCCCAGAGGGAAGGAAGGAAGGAAGGTACGGTACCTATCTCTTCTCAGAATCGGAGGAACCCCGGCGTGGTACGTACCCCCGGGGCCTGCCAGCATGAACCACCTCACGGACCTGATCGAGACCCTCGCGGGCTTCGCGGTGCACACCGGCTTCCCCGAGCAGCGGGCCGCGCTCGCCGGCCAACTGCTCGCCGACGGCGTCTCGGTCGCCGACGTCGAGGCCCTCGGCAGCCACTGCGAGAAGATGATCGAGGGCGAGGCCAACGCCATCAGGGTGCTGCTGGCCCTGCTGCAGGACCCCGAGAAACGCACGGCTCGGCTTGCCGACCTGGCGACGGTTGCCGCGGCCAAGCTGAACCGCAAGGCCAAGACGGACGGCGGCCCCAACCAACACTTCAAGGTCGATGCCGGACCCGAGGAGATCGACCACGACCGCAAGTGCTACATGGTCTACTGCCGCGTCGTGGCCGACCGCAAAGAGATCCGGTTCGTCGCCAACGAGTTCGGCCTGCCGCTCGATAGCATGCCCGCCATGATCGCTCGCGGTCGCGAGCTGACCCAGCCGCGGGTCGCGCCAGTGAAGCAAGAGCCTGTCGTCGAGGGCGAGACGCACGCGGACCGAGTGCAACGGTTTCTCGAATCCATGCGGCGACAGAAGGCTTCCACGTGACCAACCTACTCGTTCGCAAGGGCTACGGCTTCCTCGGTTCCAGCAACGAGCGCAGTCTCGGCTCGAAGCTGATCGAGGTGCCGGATGCCGACATCCAGAAGTGGGGCCTCGGCCTCCCGATCCACACCGGCGGCGTCATCACCTACCCGCTGCGCCGGACCATCGAAGGGATCAGGGTCTGGACCGTGCGACATCCGTACGCCTCGGTCGTGCAGCGCAACATCGGCGCGACTGTCACTTCGAACACGCTGAGCTACGACGTAGCGACGGTCGGGGCGCCGGTCGACTCGTGGGTGTTTGTCAACGAGAACACGGCCGGGCAAGGCAACCTGAAGAAGGTCGATGCCGATGCCGCCCAGTTGGTGACAATCGAGGGGGCGTGGAGCCCGAACCCGACCGTCAGCAACGGCAGGATCTTCTTCATCACGCGGTCCTACTCGATTCACGCGGGCAGTTCGCAGACGGTCATCAAGCACACCGGCACGGCTGGCACCCCGAACTTCACCGCCGCCGATATCGGCCGGACGATCGTTTTCCTGTCGCCTGGCCACGCCGGTGACGTCACGCGCCGGATCACTGCCACCAACGGCACCGACCAGGCCACTCTCGATGACCCGTTGTTTGTCGCCCCGACCACGAATGCTGGCTTCATCGTCCTCGATGGGGCCGGGGCCGCTCAGACGCTGGCGACGATCACCGACGGCGCGACCCTGCAGGATCTCACGATCAACCTCAACAACGCCCCGGCCTACTGGAACGGCGACGACCACAACAACTGGGATGGGCAGCCCGCGCCGAACCCGCGCAGCTTCAGCCTCCTCCCCATCGTCAGCAGCATGTTCGAGACCATGTGGGAGCTGCGCGCGCAGCAGCCGACGCCGATGTTCGTGGTGCAGAACGCGCGCGACTCGGCCTTCATCTCGCCGTACCAGATCGACGACGACGTTCGACCGTTCTACTTCGGCTGGCAGAAGGACATCACCGGGCTCGACTACAACCCGACCAACGAGCCCAACTGCCTGACCGCGTTCAAGGCGCAGATCCGCTCGTGCGAGGAGCTCGCTGCGCTCGAGGGCTACCAGATCGACTGGGACGCGGTCTTCATCCTGCTGGCCGAGAACGATTCGCTGAACGCCGACCGGCTGCCGCTGATCGGGCAGAACATGGAGCTGCTGCGTGACAACCTGCGCAGCACGGTGTTCGGCGGCAAGAAGGTGAAGTGGATCATGACCGGACCGAGCAGCCCGCTACTCACCGGCCGCGAGCTGATCTGCGACCAGCTGCAGGGCGTCGTGAAGCGCGACCTCTACTCGGCCTTCACCGACACCCGCGTTGGCTACACCTACATCAACCCGACCGACACGCACTTGACCGCGGCCTCGCAGACGCAGCTCGGGCGTGACCGCGCGGCCACGCTGCTCGCGCTGAACCGCCGCATCGCCGACGCCAGGATCCTGCAGCCCAATCCCCTGAACCCACTCCAGCCATGAAGCACCACCTTCTCGCGATCACTCTGCTCTGTGCGCCAGTCTGCGCGCAGGTCGTCACCGCCAAGAACGACGGCCCGGTGCCCTTCGAGGGCTATGTCCGCACCGTCGTCGACGTCATGCCGCCGCACCGGATCGGCGTGGTCACGGCCAACAACGGCAGCACCTACCCCTACTTCCTGGGCCGGGCCGTCGGCGTCGACACCCGCTGCATCGACGTGCGCATGCACCTCGAGGCCGGCGAGACCGTCACGCTGAACTTGACGAAGTCGTCGGCCTTCGCCATGGACCGGGAGTCGCTGCCGGCCGACCCCATCGCCTGGTTCGGCGGGCTCTGCACGCTGCGCGGCACCGTGCTGCAGCGCAACCGCCTCGAGTTCGACGGGGCTGGATACCTGGTGCACCTGCGCGGCCGGGTTGGCCGGATGCTGCACGCCGACGTCTGGATCCATTGGTGCCCGCCGCAGCCGTGGGCGCGGGGCGAGGTGCTGCTCATCGCCAGCAACCCGGCCGTGGCCGACATGGCCGAGGAGATCCCCGAGGATCTCACGCTGCGGTTTGGCGACGCCGACGTGCTGGTGCCAGGCCGTCGTGTCAACGCGCCACTGGTCGATGCCCACGAGTTCTTCGCTGACGGGCAGGGCCGGGCCATGCCGGTCCTGTTCACATGGAAGCGCCACATGGCCACTCCGCTCGATTGGTCGAGCGTCGGGGCTCTGAGCGCGTCGTCGATCGGCGCGGTTGGGATCCAGAAGCTCTGGGTGCAGGGCAACCCGAGCCTGCCGCCCGGATTCGACCCAGTGAACTGGCAGCGCTCACGGCTCGCCGAGTCGGTCCGGCGGCTGCACACGTGGGACCGGGCGCTGACCGGCGGCAACCCGACGGCGATGGACACCGGCCAGCAGCCCGACCAGACCTTCGTCGCCGGCGAGTGCATGGTGAAGGGCGGGGTCGGCTGCGAGCGGATCTACTACCACGGCGCCCTGAAGTGCGCGGCGCGGCCGTGTCACCATCTCGAAGCGAACGGAGATCAGGTCGCGATCGAGAAGCACCCGCAGTCCGTGTTCTGGTATGCGCGGCCGATGTTCCTCTCGGCTGGACAGTTCCCCGATCATCTCGGCAAAGACCGCGGCCTGCTGCCGGGCGAGTCGCACGGATGGGCCGGGCCTGACGAGCAGCACTGGCTCTACAACGCGCTCGCCATGGCGTGCAGACTCACGGGCTCGCCGTGTTGCCAGCACCTGCTGCGGGCTCAGGGCTGCATCTACCCGTTCACGTGGCGGCTTGGCGACGACACGCCCTATCACCTGCACTACCAACCGCGCGCCATCGGTTGGGAGGCCGCCATGTTGCTGCACTTCGCGCGCGATCTCGAGGACCGAGAGATGGCAACGCGCTGCACGGTGCACTACCTCAACCGGCTGTCTCGAATCACGGTCCCGCGACTCGCTGAGCATGCCGACGCCGTGATGGACTGGGCAGGCCCCGACATCAGGCTCGGCGTCCCCGTCGTCGAGCGTTGGGTGCCGTGGCAGCAGGGGCTCGCCGCCTACTTCCTCGACTGTGCCGGCGAAAGGCTCGGGCACGATGGCGCGCGCAAGGAAGCCATGCGCGCGGCGAAGAAGGTGCTCGTGGACGGCTACGTGTGGACCGGCGAGCGGTGGACGACCTACAACGCGCCATCGCGAACCGAGTCGGCATCTGGCGGTGTCGGGGGATACGAATACTTCGGCACGCTGCTCGCGGTTGCTGTGGTGTTGCGTCACGACCCGACGAACGAACGCGCCCGATCGATCTGGACGCAGTTCATGCGCGAGGCGAGCGATCCCGTGCACTTCGCCTGGGTGGCGCCGGGGGTCAAGTGAGCACCTGCAAAGGCTGCGGCCGCAAGGTCATCTTCGCCAAGGACGAGAACGGCACGACCCAGATCCTTGATGCGGTGGCGCCGGTGTACTCGGTGCTCGAGATCGGTCCGCCGAAGGGCGTGGGCCAGAGCGAGACGCGGTGCGTCCGCTCCCGCACGACATACGTGTCGCACTTCGTGACGTGTTCGAAGCGCGAGCAGTTCAAGAAGCCGGCGAAGCAACCGCCGTTGGACCTCGGCGGCGCCAACATCTAGCGCCATGGCTGACATCCCCAGCACGGTCATGGACACGTACGCGTGGGTCGACCTGAAAGAACTCGACGAGCACGGCGAGGACCTGACCCAGTGGGAGATCGATTTCGTTGAGAGCCTGCACGGATGGTTGCGCACGGGCGCGGTTCTCACTGACAAACAGCGCGCAACACTCAACCGGATCCGAAGAGATCGCCTCTCATGAAGCCAACAGACACCGAACTCGACAACCGATTCCGCTACCACAGGCCAACCACGACCTCGATCGCCCTGCATGCGAAGGTCACCGAGAGCACGCTCGCGCTCGCCAAGCTGCTCCGCGACATCTGCCCCGACGGGCTCAATCTCTCGCTCGCGCTCACGCACCTCGAGGACGTGAGGATGCGCGCCAACGCGGCAATCGCCTGCGACACGCCGAGGTGACCAATGGAACCGATCGGACGATCCTCTCTCAACGACTCTCTGTTGCCGCGCTACCAGTGCCACAAGATCGTGCGCGCCGCCAAGATCACCAGGATTGCCGAGGAACAGGTAATGCCGAGCTGGCTCCTGTTCTTCGACGACCTGCCGCCGTTGAGCCCTGGCGCGATCTTGCAAGCCAACGTCTCGCTCGCCTGGTTTCAGAAACACGAGCCCAAGGTCGGCGGCTACTACGTGCTCTATGACGACGGCTACGAGTCCTTCTCGCCAGCCGAGGCCTTCGAGGCTGGCTACTCGCGTCTGCCAGACACTCCCTGACACCATGGTCGCGCGACCCAAAGGAGCCGGGCAAGGTCTCCGAGGGCTGTCAGCGGGCCGCGCGACCACCTTACAGAGGTAACACATGAACAGCTGCGAACCCAAGTGTGCGATCTGCAAGCAAGACGTCGAAGGCCGCCCGTGGATTCTGCTCAACCGATACGTCTGCTCGAGCGGCCAGAGCTACGTCATCAACGAGGTGCTCAACGAGTACGGCAACTACGCCTGGGACGTCGTCGAGGAGCCTGACGGCGAAGCTGAAGACGACGTCACCGGCACGGTGCTCTGCTTCCCGCAGTGCATGGTCACCTACCTCGAGGGCCAGATGATCCAGGCCGACATCGAGCAGGGGCTGACCACGTGAGCACCAACACTTGTCACCGCTGCGGCCAGGAGATGCACCGCGGCTCGCTGCACTGCTGCAAGCCCGACCCGAGACCAGACCCGGACTCCTTCGAGATCGAGCTCAGCGGCGACGTCATCGCAGTGCGGTGGCTGCTCGCCCTGGTCGCCGTCTTCTGGCTTCTGGTCTGGGCGGCGTTCGCCCTGATCCCCTGACCTTCCGGCTCTGCTGTCGCAGGGCCACAACCAAGAGAGAGACCCAATGACACTCGAGAAGTTCACCCTGGAGACCGTCGCCAACATGGACGGCGGTCGCATCCGCACGGCCTTCGAGCAGGCGCTGAAGCGCATCGAGGCCGACCTCAAGGACCGGCCTGGCGTGAAGGCCGCACGCAAGCTCGAGCTCGTGCTCGACCTGACGCCGGTCGCCGACGGCGGCGAGCTCGACAGCGTCAACGTCAAGTTCCGCATCAAGGACAACGTGCCCAAGCGCGAGTCCAAGGCCTACAACATGCAGGCGGTCCCGGGTGGACTGCTGTTCAACGACGCCTCGCCCGAGGACGTGAAGCAGAAGTCGCTCGACATGCTGCCCAAGCCCCAACGCCAGGTCGAGACCAGCTCGCGCCAGGTGCCGCTGCCGCTCGAGGAAGGCGGCAAGAAGGAGGTGGCCGATGCTGGCTGAGTTCCTGCGAGAGCTGGTCGGCCACGTGCGCAAAGCACAGCAGGTCGAGTTCTACGCCCCGGCCCAGTTGCCGAAGACGCTGTTCGTCCGCCACGAGGGCGAGCTGCTCGAGAAGACCATCGCGCCACCGCCGCGCATGCATCGGCTCGAAGGCCTCGACGACATCGTCAACGCGCTGAAGGAAGAAAGCCTCGGCACGCTGCCCGAGGTGTTCGTCTCGGCGAGCGGGGTCAAGGCCTACCTCGACGGCTCCGATCGGCGGGAGGTGCTCACGGTCCCGTTCATCGAGACCAAGCGCTTCCAGCTGGTGCGGAAGCTGCAGACCGCGGTGAACATGCAGCCGAAGGACGCGCTGAAGCTGCTGAAGATCGACCTGCACGGTGGCAACATCGCGCACGTGATCCAGCCGCTGAGCCGGATCGAGTTCACGCGCACCGGCACCGGGCGCACCAACGTCGAGCACGGCAAGGAGTCGCTCGGCCGCTCGGTCGAGGCCATGGTGCAGAACGCCAAGGACGTGCCCGAGCAGTTCGCGTTGAGCGTGCCGGTCTGGAGCACCGACGGCTTCGACCGCTTCGGGGTGCAGGTCGCCTTCTCGCTCTACCTGGACCTCGAAGCCCAGACGGTCGAGCTGCGCGTGCTGCCCGACGAAGTCGAGCGCTGCGTCAACCTGGCGCTGCGTGCGGCGGTCGCCGAGCTCGGCAGCAGGCTCGAGGGCGTCCCGATCTTCATGGGGACCCCGTGACGACGAAGACCACGATGGATCGGGAGGCCCGCCGCAAGCGGCGCCTCCTGATCGCCGGCCACATCATGGGCGGACTGCCCGTCGAGCAGGTCTGCGAGCAGTTCGCCGTCAGTGCCGGCTTCGTCTGGTACTGCTGCCGCGAGGGCGGCGTCGCGACCGTGAAGCGCACCCCTGGTCGCACCCGGTCGGCCAGGACGTTCGACGTGCTCGCCCGGCTGCTCTACACGACCAAGAACGCCAAGGAGATCGCGCTCGAGTTCGGGGTGCAGACGCCATGGATCCACGAGATCGCCAGGGACGCGATCAGGGCCGGCATGACGCTGCAGGCGGACATCCGCGCGACCCGTGAGGCAACACCATGACCATGAGCACTCTTGAATCCGTCATCCTCGCCGAAGCTCGCGCGGTGTTTCACAACCGCAAGCTACGGCTGAAGGACATCCGAGAATGGCGCACGTCGCTGATCTTTGCGCATGACGGCGAAGTGGTTGCGAAGACGCAAACAGCCTACGTCGCGATCCTCCGCGAGCACGACAAGCGCCAACAGTTGAAACAACCATGACCATGACCCCAACCATCTTGCAGCGCATCTACCACCTCGCCGACGCCTCGCTTGCCGGCGCCACCACCAACCCGCTCTACGCCAAAGCCGCGAGCGTCCTGCGCCGGCTCGCGAGCGACGGCACCGCCGTCGAGAAGGCGCAGGGCATCGCCGCCACCGTGATGAAGCTCGCGCCTGCCGACCAGGAGCGCGTGCTCGCGGCGGTGGAGGGCTTGGCGCCATGAACCAGACCGAAGCCATCGCTCCGATGAACTGCGCCTGCCGCATTCTGCGACTTGTCCCCCGAGAGAACCCCGACGGGACCAGATCCGACCGTTGGTTGTGCGCGACGTGCAACCTCGATTTCGGCAACGTGAAGCTCGCGATCCCTCCCCCGCCGCAGCCCGCGTCCGATGCCGAGATCGAGGCGTGGCGAGAGGAAGGTGTTGGGCGCGTGATCCCGCCTGGGGACTGGCTGGATCGTGGCGTCGCGCTGATGCGCCGCGCCGCGACCCCGAGCAGCGGCCGGCTGCGGGACGAGATGCTCGACACCGATGAGAACACCGCGCTCAGCCATTGGGTAGAGTGCGTCGGGAATATCCTCGGAGTGCTGGCGAAGCGGGATGGTGCCAAGTGAGCGACTCACAATTCCACTCCGACACCGCTGGCCAAGAGAGCATCATCGCCTACCTGCCGCAGTCGGCGCGCACCGCGCTGACCCGCGAGAGGCTGGCCTCGTTGCGAGCGATCGCCGAGCTGGAGCGCGAACTCGCTGAGGCGGTGCGGCTGCTGCGCAGATGGGGCGAAGGGAACTACAACGACAGACCGCACGAGGAGACCAACGAGTTTCTCGCGCGCTACCCGGAGCTGCCATGACGCACCTACTCGCCTTCCTCGTCGGGCTCTGGACTGGGCTGGGGTGCGCCGTGCTCGCCGACGTCATCACGGCAAGGCGCCGGCTCCTCGAGGAAGCACCGGCGTGGGCGTGGACCGGGAAACCCCAGACACCGCCACAGCCATGAAGAAGAATGGCCGCGTCGTCCACCGCATCCCCGGGCTCGAGATCGGGCAGGAGTGCCCCTGCTGCCACCAACAAGTCAGGCCGAACGAGGAACCACTCCGAACCATCAGCTTGGCCGAAGTCCTCGCGATGCCACCCACCGACGACGCCGTGGACTTGCTCGCGACCTGCATCCGCATCCTGTGCCGCGAGGGACGAGACGCACAGGAACGAGCTTGCTGGAGAGTCGCCGACGCCCTGTGGCTCCTCGGCCAGAGGTTCCCGCACGCCGCAGGCATCGCCAGCAGAACCGGGCGAGGGGCGAAGCTGTCACGCCCTCACCCCAGGAAGCGGCCTTGAGCGACAGCCTGCAGCACCGCATCAGGCGCCTCTACGACTCGGGCACCCGCAGCTACCACGACTTCCTCTGGACCCTGTGGCCAACCGAGAAGGCGCACCGGATCTCCTCGAACGGAGGACCGCCAGGATGCTGCATGGCGTTCGGAGCAGCTCTCCGGCGCATGGGAGGACGGCGGGTCGGACCAGGCCACGGCGATCAAGTGTGGTTGCCCTCAGACACACCCCGAACCT
>Ga0137451_1000201_pt1 | contig 18145 bp, 16 predicted proteins | sample EasRivERMGT500_2_FD_102336 | JGI IMG/M metagenome (GOLD analysis project Ga0137451, IMG submission 102336) | Soil microbial communities from meander-bound floodplain in the East River, Colorado, USA - East River MetaG ERMGT500_2 | ecosystem: Environmental > Terrestrial > Soil > Floodplain ... | reverse complement strand
TGGTCGGATCGTGGCTCGAGATCTGGAACGCCGACACGCTCTTCCACCAGCCGTTCAGCCGGTCGCCGGCCGCGTCGTTCGAAGGCCGCACGGTTCGCCCGAACACCGGGACCGCGGTGAGACTGCGGGAGAAGGGGCCGGTCCAGGTCTTCTGCCAGCTCCATGAGGGGGAATCCGCGGAGGTGCTGGTGCTGGAGGCCGGCGCATGGACCCGCCCCGACAGCGCCGGAGCCTTCCGCCTGCCACCGCTCCCGCGAGGCCGCTACGTGATCCACGCCTGGCATCCGCGCCTCGGCGAGCACACCGCCCCGCTCGACATCGAGCATTCCGGCCCCATGTCGGTCGAGCTGCGCTACTGACCGAAGCGCAGGAACGAGTCACTCTTCGCGACACCCCCGCGTAGTGGCGGTAGACTGCGCCATTCCGAAACGGGCCGCCGCGGGAGGAACGAGCCATGACGACGATGCCGGCGCGCGTGGTGCGCAAGCACAACGGGCTCGTGCGTCTCTCCCACTGGGTGAACGTGCCGCTCCTGCTCGGCCTGATCGCGAGCGGCCTCTCGATCTACTGGGCGGCGCCGGTCTTCCACCACCCGCCCGATCCCGTGACCGGGAGCCGTGACTATCTCCGCGATCTCGGGGTCGCGATCGCGGGCGCCCTCCACGACCGGGGCGGCGACTCGCGCACGTGGGTCTACGATCACCTCGGGCTCGGCGCGCGCCAGCTCGCGGTGGCGCTCCGCCTCCACTGGGCGCTCGCCTATCTGTTCATGCTGAACGGCCTGCTCTACCTGATCGGGCTGATCGCGGGCGGCGCCTGGCGCGCCCTGCTGCCGCGCGGATCGGACGTTGGCGACGCGCTCCGCATGATGCGCTTCTACGCCGGCGTGATCCCGATGGCCCTCCTGCGCCGCCCGTGGCCGCACCCTGCGGTGCGCGGCAAGTACAACGCGCTCCAGCGTGCCGCCTACTTCGCGATGCCGGTGTTCGGCGTGCTGGTCGTGCTCTCCGGGTGGGCGATGCACAAGCCGGTGCAGCTCGGCTGGCTGGAGCGCATGTTCGTCAGCTACGACGGCGCGCGCATCGTCCACTTCGCGTGCATGTTGGGGCTCGGAGGCTTCATCGTTCCCCACGTCGTGCTGGTGATCGCCGACGGCTGGGACACGTTCCGCTCGATGGTGACGGGCTGGTCGGCGCGCGTGAAGGAGGGATCGCATGAGCGAGCCTGAGGGCGGCCCTCCGAAACCCGCGGGCGAGGAGCCGCGGCCCGCCCGGCGGCTCGAGGCGGCCGATCTGATCCCGCTCGAGGCGGCGACGCCGCCCGCGGCGGGACCGGGAGCGCCACCGCTCCCGGCGACGACTCCCTCGCAGCCCGAAGCACCGGCCGCCGCCCCGCGGCCCGCCCCGGCGGCCGCCGAGCCGTCGCCCGCCCAGCGCCCGGTGGTGCGCACCCCGTCGGCGCCGGGACGCGGCTGGCTGGAAGAGCGCCCCGAGGTCGCGGTCGAGATCCCGCGGCGGCGGCTGGCTGCGCAGTCCCGCCGCGACTTCATGCTGTTCTGGGCGGGCGTGGCCGCCGCCGCCGCTGGCGCCTGGTGGCTGCTGCCCGACCGTGCGCGCTCGCGCCTCGCGCCGGGCCGCGCCTTCGACGCGCTCGACTCGATCGCGGCGCGCGCCGGCCTCTCGCGCGCGCGGCGCGAGCGCGTGCTCGACCGCGCGCTCACGTTCGACGACGACGTGGCCGAGGCGCTCTACTCGAAGGACCGCCGCGTGCGCACGTACTCCCGTTCCGAGATCACGCCGCTCCGCAACAACTACGACGGGCAGACCCCTGGACCCGGATACCTTCCGACGTGGAGACTCGGCCTCGCCGGGCTCGCATCCGGCCGGGCGGAGAGCCTCGCGATCGGGGACCTGCTCGGACGCTTCGCACTCCACGAGCAGATCACGCGCCTGGTGTGCGTGGAGGGATGGAGCGCCGTCGCGTGGTGGGGCGGCATCCGGTTCGCGGACTTCCTTGCGGCCTTCCCGCCCGCGCCCGGAGCGCGCTGGGCCGCGATGCGCTCGGCGGTGAACCTGGACGGAAGAGGCCGCTCCGATCCCTACTATGTCTCGATCGACCTCGCCACCGCGCGCCACCCGCAGACGCTGCTCGCCACCCACCTCGCGGGCCGGCCGCTGACCGTTGAGCACGGGGCGCCGATGCGCCTGCTCGTCCCCATGAAGCTCGGGCTCAAGAACATCAAGGCGGTGACGGACATCGCCTACACCGCCAGGGAGCCGGCCGACTACTGGAACGAGCGCGGCTACTCGAAGTACGACGGGCTCTGAGCCCGCCTACTTCAGCTTCGCGAGCGATTTCTTCGCGTCGGCGAAGCCCGGGTCGATCGCAAGCGACTTCTTGTACTCCTCCGCCGCGAGATCCTTCCGGCCCTGCTGCTCGTAGATCATGCCCAGCCGCCAGTGCGCGCCCGCCGGACGCGGGGCGTTGGGTCGCGCGGGCGATGCGAGAAACTCCTTCATCGCCTGCTCGGCGCGATCCAGGCGCTGCCCGGAGATCGCCCCGGTGCGGCCGATCAGGTAGAGCGCGGTCAACTCGTCGGGCCGGGCCGCGAGGACGCTGTCGAACACCGCGAACGCCTCGTCGTAGCGCTCGCGCCGCGAGAAGAACGAGCCGAGCGCGTAGCGCGCGTTCAGGCTGTCCGGAAACGAGGCGACCGCGGACCGGTACTGGCGCTCCGCCCCCGCGAAGTCCTTCTGATCCTGGGCCACGGAGGCGTACGCGAGCGTGCCGCGGAGGGCATCACGCTTGTGGATCTCCGCAGCCTGCTCCTTCGCCCTGGTGACCGACCCGCCCATCATTCCGGGCGCCTGCAGGTAGTACTGGATCAGATCCTCGCGCGCGTCGAGGTTCTCGGGATCGAGCTCCGCAGCCCGCTCGAACTCCGCCTTGGTCTTCTTGGCGAGCCCGATCTGGCTCAGCTTGCCCGCCCGCTGCGCCTGGGAGCCGTAGGCGCGGCCGAGCCACAGGTGATACGTCGAGCTCTGCTCGTCGAGCGCGACCGCGACCTCGAACCGGCGCTGGGCATCCTTCGCGTCCTCGCGGGCGAGCGCGATCCGTCCCAGGTAGAAGATCGCGGTCGCGTTCGGGGGGTTCGCCTCGGCGGCGGGCGCCAGCGCGACCCGGGCCTCCTCGAGGCGGCCATCGCGGAACAGGCGCACGCCTTCCTCCACAGCTGGAGGATCGGCGGCGCGGACGCTGTGGGCGAACGTGGAAGCCAGAAGCAGCAGAAGCACGGTAAAGCGCTTGGACACGGCGTCTCTCCTGGGGAGCTACGAAGTGGGGAGCGGTGCGAGGGTACACGACCGGAAGCCGGGGAGCCCATGCGCCCCCCGTTCCCCCACCGCCGGATCGCTCCGCACGTACGCCCCGCCCCCGAGCCAGGTTTCCGATGGCCTGGACCCTTGCCTGGGGTTAGACTCGGTCTTGGCGCTCGGGCCGAATCCCACCCACCGCGCCAGTGCAATGCCAGCGGCTAAGCCGGATGTGAATCCCGCCTGACTGATCCCCCGCGGACGGCGGACTTGCCTGGAGGTCGCCCATGCGTTCCCGTCTCTCACCCGCCGTACGATTTGCCGCGGTCCCCACTCGATCGGCCACCCGTCGACCGCCATTCGCCGGAGCGCTGCCCCGCTGGTCCCGCCGGGCTGTCCTCGTCGCGCTCGTTCTGTTGCTACGACCGTTTCCGGCGTCAGGCCAGGCCAAGGCCGAGAACAAGTGGCTGGGCACCGCGGGCGACGGCAAGTGGGAGACCGCCGGGAACTGGAGCCAGGCTCGCGCTCCCCAGCAGAAGGATGATGTCGTCATCCCGCCCAATTCGGGGACCATCACGAGCAATGGCGCCTTCAAGGAGATCAATTCCCTCGACATGCAGAGCAGCGCCGGAGGCGCCGGCAGCACGCTGACGGGCGAGGGAAACGGGATCACCAACGGGACGTCGGTACGGATCTTCGCCGACAAGCGGATCTACATCGGCAGCGGAAACGTGGTCGCCGGCGCGGATGCCCCGCCGGGCGGATTGGGCGGGGAAGTCTTCCTGTACGCCGGTCTCCTCAACCACTTCGGGGAGCCGGGCGATGTCACGAACGACGGCACGATTCGCGGGGGCAAGGGCGGGGGAAGCCCGCAGGGGGGCGAGGGCGGCGGAGTCACCGTGAAGGGAGACAACATCTACAACCACGGTACCGAGACCGGCGGCGCGGGTGGTCCATCCACCGGCCCGGGCAAGAAAGGCGGCAAAGGCGGCAGTGTCGCGAACACGGCCGAGAAGGAGGCGAAGGGCGGCACGAAGACCAAGGGCGTCGGCGGCAGCGGGCCAGGCGGAAAGGGCACCGATGGCACGACGAAGACGGAGGCTCCTGTCACGCTCACTCTCGCCCCCGGCGACTTTCAAAGGGGGGAGACGGTCTCCCTGGTCTCCGCGCCCGGCGGCAGCATCGTCCTCGTTGCCATGGCACCGGGTCAGCTGGCCGGCGAATCCGGCGTCTGCATCGACGGCGGGAGCATGGCCACGCCCATCGATCTGCGGGGCAATCCGCCGGGGATCAATGTCATCGTCGCCGATCCGACCGGAAGCATCCACATCCGGGGGAGCGTGCTGCTCGATCCGGGTGTGACGCTCGCGGACATCACGGAGCCGGATGCGATCGTCAGTTCCGTCCCGTGCGCGGCCGCGGTGCCGGGGCTCTCACCGTGGGCGCTCGGGTCGCTGCTCGCCGGGCTGTCGGGGGCGGGAGCGCTGGCGGTCCGGCGCCGGAGAGTCCAAGCCCCGTAGCGCTCCTCGAGGGGTGGGGCGCACGCTGCGCCACCTGCAAGAAACCTTCGCCCCCGGCGGATCGCTCCGCCGGGGGCTACACGCCGCACCGGGCTCCGTCCCTTGCCCTGGCTTGTGACGAGCCGGCGCGACGGAACTCTCTACATCGAGCGCGGGTTGTGCTTGAGCCGGAAGATCTGGCGGTTCTGGCGGTTCTGCGCGCGCGCGATGCGGACGCGCTCGCCGCGCGTCACAACGCCATCGGACTTGGCGATGCGTTCCATGCGATGGACGTGCTGCTGACCGTTGCGCAGCCGGGCGGCCTCGCCCGGGGTGAGCCGGCCGCTCTGCACGCCCTGGTGGATGCGCGCGTGCTGGCGCGCCTCGCGCCGGTCCACGCGCGGCGTGGCGCGGTTCGCCGAAGCTACGCCGGCGGTCGTGATCAGCAGGGTGGCGAGCACGAGGCCCATCAGGATCCTCTTCATGATTTCCTCCGCGGTGTGGGGAGCACTGCGTCTTCGAGTTCGTGCGCGCCCTGCGAGTGCTTCGCCGCTCCCGGAACGTTTCGATCCGACCCGACGGGTCCGTCTCCGGGCGGCGCCCGACGCTGCGGGACGCGCTTCGCCCGTGTAGAAGAGCAGGGGCCGTGCCGCGCTCTTGCCCCCGCGGGCAGATGCTTGGGGCCCAGCCGGTTAGGCCCGAATCGAGCGCCGCGGGCGCGGCCCGCGCGGGCAGCGCTCCGTCCCGGGGGGTGCAGCCTGGGCGCGCGGAGGTGGCCCGGCAGGGCCAGCAGGCTAGCGCGGATCCGTCAGTGAGGCGCGGGGCCGCGACGCGCCGGGCTCCGTCGCACGCAGCCATGCATCTACCTCGCGCGTGAGCCGGGCGAACACGTCCTTCTGGCTGGGGCGGATGTGCGGGCCGCTGCGCCAGCGGAGGGTCGCATGGGGCAGGCTCGCCTGGAGCTTGAGGATCGAGGCGCGCGGCACGCGTTCGTCGCTTTCGCTGTTCATGAGCAGAACCGGGAGGCGCGCGGCCGCCGGCGCGTTGAGCAGGGGCTCGAGGGGCCACAACCACTGCATGGCGCCGGCGGCTGAGAGTGCCGCGGCGGCGCTCACCCAGTGCTCGCGCTCGAGGCCGGCGCGGATCGCCATCTCGAGGTCGGCTCCCCCGTCCACGAGCACGACCGCGGCCGGCACGGTGGTGAGCCGCAGCGCGGCGAGCGCGGGAGGCACTCCGAGGCTCGCGCCCACCAGCACGATGCGCGAGGGGTCCACGCCGCGCGACTGGGCGGCGGCCTCGACCCCGAGCGCCAGGACCGCGGGCGTGCGTTGCACCGCGCGCTGGATCGCGGGGAGCTGGAGCGTGAATTCGGCCGGGGTGAGCTTCCGCTTGCCGCGCCACGGCCAGTTCACGGCGAGGGTGTTGAACAGCGTGTCGTCGGGCACCAGCAGTGCGGCGCGATCGCCGGTGTGGAACCCTCCGAGCAGCACCGCGGTCCACGGATGCGCCACCCTCGCGGGCGCGGGGCGCCACAGCCCGAAGACCGTATCGCCGCGCGCCGAGATGATCGCCCAGCGCTGGACCCTGGCCCCCAACGCGGGCGCCGGCCGGCGCTCCAGGCGCACCGGCGGGGAGTACCAGGGCTTGAGGACGGAGGTCGGGTCGCGATCGCCGGCCCGCGCGATGGAGGGAGCGATCGCCGCCAGCGCGAGCAGGAGGGCGATCGGGCCCCAGCACCCATTTGCCGCGCGCGCGCGCGTTCCGACCTCGATCGTCCCTTCTCTCATGGTCTCCCCCGGCTCCGCCCGCGATTCGTGGCGCGGGACTACACCGTTATCGTCGCGCGGCGCCTCCGCGCTCAGCCCCATCGGATGGGCCGGGCCGGCGGGCCTATGTCCGGGCGGCCGCGCGCAGATCGAGCTCCAGGTACAGCGTCCCGGGGACCGGATTGTGACGATAGGGCGCGATCGGCCGGAAGCCCAGCGCGCGGTAGAGCGCGATCGCCTCGGTCATCGCGGGCAGCGTGTCGAGGCGCATGGCTCCGTAGCCCGCCTCACGCGCCGCTTCGATCACGGCGCGCGCCAGGGCGCGGCCCACGCCCCGGCCGCGGAACTCCGGGCGGGCGTAGAGGCGCTTCATCTCGCACGCCCCGGGCTCGAGCGCGCGCAGCGCGACGCATCCGGCGACGCGATCGTCCACCCGCGCCAGCAGCAGGCGCCCGGCGGGCGGCGCGTAGTCGCCGGGGAGGGCGGCGAGCTCGCGATCGAAGCCCTGGAAGCAGAGGTCGATCCCGAGCGAGGCCGCGTACTCGAGGAAGAGCGCGCCCACCTGCGACACCTCCTCGGGCGAAACCGCCGGATCCACGCGCACCACGATCGGTAGACTAGCGGAACGCGCGCGCGGAGACTACGGGTGGGAGCCCTCGCGCGATTCCCCGCGCTCCCGCTCGCCCCGGCCGCGCGCGCCGTGGCCGCCGCGCCCGGCGAACGCGGCGAACGTGGCTTCGAGGCCCGCCACCAGTGCCTGCCTCTCGGCGCCGCGCAGCTGCGCCTCCGGGTGCATGAGAACGTAGTCCTGCGGCGGCATGTCGCCCCGCGTCACCGTCTCGGCCGCCTCCGCCGCCGCTTCGGCCATGGTCTCGTCGCCGGCGTCGAAGGCCGTGAAGTCGAGCTTCCTGCGCGCCAGGTTCACGTCGGTCTGGATGCGCCAGGAGATCGGGGCGATCGAGGCGTACCACGGCCAGCGCGTCTCGTTGCTGTGGCAGTCGAAGCATGCCCGCCGCACCAGCTCCTCCGTGCGCTGCGTATCCCACGCGACCCGCACCTGCTCGGGCGGGCGGGCGTGGTCCCGGCCGTAGGGCACGAATTGAATGGCGAAGAGAACGAGGAACGGAGCGCCGATGCCGATCAGCGCCACGCGGGAACGACTCACGGTTGCGGGCGCCCCCGGCGCCCGCGAACCCCGGCGGCGAGCGTCGGCGGACGCCCGGCGCTCGGCGTCACGCCGCGATCCGCGCCCACACCCGCGCGGCGCACTCGCGGGCGCGCCGCGCCACCTCGCGCTCGTCGGCGGTGACGAGCACGCCGTTGTCCACGACCGGCTCCCCCGCCACCATCACGCCGGAGATCGGCGCGCGCAGCAGGCCGGACCACAGGTGCTCGATCAGGGTGCGGCTCGAGAACTCGGTGGCGGCGCGATAGTCCACGAGCACGAGATCGGCGGGCGCGCCGCTCGCGATCGTTCCCAGGCCCTCGCCGAAGAAGCGCGCCGCCCAGCGCGGCCCGTTCACGAACAGCCGCCGGTAGTGGAGATCGGCGCGCGCCCCGCTGCTCCAGCCCCCGGCCGTCTCGGCGAGCGGCGGAGCGTTCACGAACGCGTCACTCCCCCACGCGACCTCGGCGTCGCGGATCAGCGCGGCGCTCGCGCCCCATCCGACTGCGCTCAGCACGTCGCCGCGCTCCTGCGCGGCCCCGAGCAGGTCGCGCGGGGCGGCCTCGGCGTGCGCCCACAGCGCCGGCGGGCCGCTCCCGCCCCAGTGGTCGCCCTTCTGCCAGCGCTCGCCGGGAGTGAGATCGAGCCCCAGATCGACGTGGATCGCGAGCCGACCGGCGGAGTGTTCGAGCGCGCGATCGAACAGCGCGTTCAGTCCGGGAAGCGTCGCCGCCTGAACGCCGAGCATGCCGCGCAGCCTGCCCTCGTGCCCCCGGCCGCTCTCCGAGGCCACGCTCACGCTCTCCTCGAAGGCGGCGCGGCGCTCGGCGGGCGGATCGTGCTCGGACGCGCCGTAGCAGGTGGCGACCCGCACGCCCACCTGGCGGGCGGCGCCCAACACCTCGAAGAGCGAGAGGTCGAAGCAGGATTCGGAGCGGTGGAAGTCGCACACCGTCGTCACCCCATAGCGCACGCCCTCGACCAGCGCGGCGGTCGCGGCCCAGCGGACGTCCTCGGCCGAGAGCGCGCGATCGTAGCGCCGCCAGGCCTCCGGGCCGCGCAGGCTCAGGCCCCGCGCCAGATGGCGCGCGAGGTGGGCGTGGGTGTTGACGAAGCCGGGCATCAGCACGCGGCCGCGGGCTGGCCACAGCGTGTCCTCGCGGTGGGTGGCGGCCACCTCGCCCGCCGGTCCCACCTGGGCGATGTGCGCGCCCACGACGCGCACCGCCGCGTCCTCGATCACCCGCGGATCGCTCCCGCCGGTGACCACCGTGCAGGGCCCGATGATCACGCCCGCACTCCGGTCTCGACGCGCCGCAGCAGGCCGCGGGCCTCGGCGCGCGCGTCCGCGAGCGTGCGCGCGGCGTCGAGCGTCGTCCACGCGCCGTCGCGGTAGAGCACGCGGCCCGCTGCCATCGTGAGCCGCACGTCGGTGGCGCGCGCGGCGTGCACCAGCGCCGCGTAGGGGTCGCGCTCGGCGTTGGGCGCGTGATGGGCGGCGGTGGTGGCGACCACGATCACGTCGGCCTGCTTGCCCGCCTCGAGCGACCCCGTGCGATCGCCCAGGCCCAGCGCGCGCGCGCCGTCGCAAGTCGAGAGCGCGAGGATCTCGCGGGCGGAGAGCGGCTGCTCCGGGTGGAGCGTGCGACCGATCCCGGACGCCAGGCTCATCTCGTGGAACGTGTCGAGCCGGTTGTTGCACGCCGCCCCATCCGACCCGATCCCGCACCGCAGGCCGGCCTCCTTCCACCTCCGCACGTCGGCGAAGCCGGAACCGAGCTTCAGGTTCGAGCCCGGGCAGTGGACCAGGGCACCCCCGGCGCGGGCCAGCAGCTCGACCTCGTCGCTCTCGAGCCACACCCCGTGGGCCCCGACGAAGCGCCCGCTCAGCACGTCGTGGGCTGCGAAGTAACGCGCAGCCGTGTTGCTCACCGCCGCCTCCACCTCGCGCCCCTCGGCCGGGCTCTCGGCGAGATGGGTGTGGACCATGAGGCCGCGCTCGCGCGAAGCGTCGCGCACGTCGCCCCACAGCCCCGCGCTGCACGAGAGGACGAAGCGCGGCGCGAGCGAGACCGCAAGCCTGCCGTCGGCGGCGCCGTGAAACCGCCGGACGATGGCGAGCGCGCCTTCCAGCGCGTCGCGGCGCGACTCGAGCAGCCCGCGCGGCACGCCCTCCCCCTGGTCCATGAGCGCCTTGCCGAACACCGCGCGCATACCGCTCTCCTCGAGCACGGCGCCGATCGCCTCCGTGTGACGCACCGTGCCCATGTCGTTCACGGTGGTCACGCCGCCCGCGATCAACTCGGCCAGCCCGAGCCGCGCGGAGGCCGCGATCGAGGACTCGGTGTGGGCGGCCTCCAGCGGCCAGATGCTCTCGCGCAGCCAGCGCAGCAGGTCGCTCTGCTCTGCGAGCCCGCGGAACAGGGTCTGGCACAGGTGGAGGTGGCCGTGGACCAGTCCCGGGACGACCAGCGCGCCGCTCGCGTCGTACGACTCGCCGGCGCGCCCGCGCGGGAGCGCCGCCAGCGCCGGGGCGACCGCGTCCCCGCGCGCCACGATGACGCCGTCCGCGATCAGCAGATCGCCGCGGGCGACCGTCCCCGCGGCGTCCATGCAGACCAGCGTTCCGGAATGGATGAGGAAAGTGCTCAGGCGGGCGCCTCCCTGCGGCCGCGCGTCGCTCCCGCATCCCTGCGGGGGAGGCAGCATGCGGCACGGATCGAGTTTCTTGCGACGCGGCGACGTTGGCACCGCGTCCCACGGGTGTCAAGGTTTCGATTGTGCGGCGCAGAACGCGGACGGCGTGATCCGCGGACGCCCTTCCGGGCGCGGGGCCCGAAGTGCGATTCGACGCCGGCCGCCGGGCCCGCGCAATCGAATGCGAAGGCCGGCGATTGACCGTCCCGGTCGGCGACCCTACTTTTCACGGCATGGCCAGCCTGCTCGGCGCCCCGCTCGCGGTCGAAATCGCATTCTCCACGCCGCTGGCAGCCCTTCGCGCCCTCGGCCCGCTCCCCTGCCCGTTCCTGCTCGACTTCGATGCGCCGGGCGGAGGCGCGCGCTGGTCCTTCTTCGGGGCCGATCCGTTCGCCATCTACCGCGGCCACCGCTACGAAGAGGCGGCCGCCGCCTGGCGGCGGATCGCGCGACGCTTCCCGGCCGGCGCGGAGCGGAATGCTTCGCCGTTCACCGGCGGCATGGTGGGCTACTGGGCCTACGACTTCGGCCGGCGGCTCGAGCGGATTCCCTCGATGGCGCGTGACGATCTCGGTCTCCCGGATTTCGTGCTCGGGCTCTACGACGTCGTGGGGGCGTTCGACCACGTCGCGCGGCGCGGGTTCCTGTTCTCGACCGGCCTGCCGCTGGAAGGCGAGGCCGCGCGGGTCCGGGCGCGGGGCCGGCTCGACGATTTCGCGCGCCGGCTCGAGTCCGCTTCACCCGCGCCCGCGATCGAGCCGGGGCCGGGCGCCCCGGCGGTCTCGACGTTTTCGCCCGAGGCCTACCCGCGCGCGGTCGAGAAGGTGAAGGAGCACATCCGGCGCGGCGACATCTTCCAGGCCAACCTGTCGCAGCGCTGGACCGTGGAGCGGCCGCGCGCCGCCGCGCCCGGCGCCTTCGCGTGCGCGCTCCACGATGCGCTCGCGCGCCGCTCGCCCGCGCCGTTCGCGGGCCTCCTCGACGCCGGCGACCACGCGATCGCGTGCGCGAGCCCGGAGCGCTTCCTCACGCTCCGCGGCCGCGTGGTCACCACCCGGCCGATCAAGGGCACGCGCCCGCGCGGCGCCGGTCCCGCCGAGGACCGCGCGCTGGGCGAAGAACTGCTTGCGAGCGAGAAGGACCGCGCGGAGAACGTGATGATCGTGGACGTGCTGCGCAACGATCTCGGGCGCGTGTGCGAGACCGGGTCGGTCGAGACCGCGTCCCTGTGCGAGCTCGAAACCTTCGCCCAGGTCCATCACCTCACCTCGACCGTGACCGGCGCCCTGCGCCGCGGCCTCGATGCCCTCGACCTGCTGCACGCGGCATTCCCCGGCGGGTCCATCACCGGGGCGCCCAAGATCCGCGCGATGGAGATCCTCGACGCGCTGGAGCCGGTCCGGCGCCACATCTATACCGGCAGCCTCGGCTACGTGGACTGGCGGGGGGAGGCGGACTGGAACATCGCGATTCGCACCGCACTCGTCACCCCGCACGCCGTTCACTTCGCGGCGGGCGGCGGGATCACGGCCGACTCGGACCCCGAGGCCGAATGGCGCGAGACGCTGCACAAGGCCGAGGGGATCCGGCTGGCGCTCGAAGACGTCGTGGGCCCCGTGGCCCTCGAGCCCTCCGCCCTCCACGCGCGGTGAGCACCGCGAAGCGGGCGGGCGGTGGCGGTGCCAGGGCTCGCGCGCCGCTGCGGCGCCCCGCCGCACCGCCCGAGTCCCCGGTGCGCGCGCCCGGTCGCGCCCTGTGGATCAACGGAACCATCGTGCGGGGCGAAGGCGCAACGCTCTCGCTCTTCGACCGCGGCGCCCGCGACGGCGAAGGCATCTTCGAGACGCTGCGCGTCTACCGCGGCGAGCCGTTCGACTGGGAGCCTCACATGGAACGCTTGGTGCTCTCGGCAGCGGAGCTCGGGTTTCCCGTTCCCCCATCGCCCGTCCGGCTGCGGGAGGCCCTCGGCGAGCTGCTGCGGGCCGAGGGCCTCGAGGAAGCGGTGGCACGCATCACGGTGACGCGCGGCGTGCCGGGCGGGCGCCCGGTGAAGACCGGCGCATGGATCGAGGCGGAGCCGGTCGCGGGCCGCCTGTGGAAGGGCGCGCGCGAGGCCCAAGCGCGCGCCATCCTCTCGAAGCGCCCGTTTCACCCCGGCTCGCTCGGGCGCTACAAGACCACGAGCCGGATCGTCTATTCACTCGCGCGCGAGGAGGCCCGCGCGGCCGGCGCCGACGAGACCCTGCTCGCGAGCGAGAGCGGAGAGGTGCTGGAGGGCGCGACCAGCAATCTGTTCGTCGTCGCGGGCGGCGAGGTGCTCACCCCGCCGCTCGCGTGCGGGATCCTCCCGGGCATCGTGCGCGCCTGGGTGCTCTCGGCCTGCGGCCGGCTCGGGCTGCGGGCGCGCGAGGCGGCGATTCCGCGGGGCGCGCTCGCGGGGGCGGACGAGGTCTTCCTCACCAATTCGGTGCAGGAGGTCGTCCCGGTGTCGGTCGTGGAGGATCACGCGATCCCGCGCCGCGAGGTCGGCCTCATGTTGCGGGGCGCGTACCGCGAGCGCGTGACGCGTGGCGGCTGAGCCGGACCGGCGGCGCCACCGCGGGATGAAGGCTGAGCCTCCGCGCTCGAAGCGCTCCCGCCCAGCGCTCGGGGTCGGTTTCCCCAGCGGTGAACGGGCGCCGACGCCCGGCGCCACGGACCACGCGCTGCATCGAGACGCGCCGGCGTGTGTTTCTGCATGCCGCCGGGGGTGTTCCGCGGAGGCGTGGGGCTCGCGACGCGGAAAAAACGATTTGGAATCGTGGCATGCGGAATGCACTCCAAAGGAGCGGAGGGCGTGGGGCCGGGAGTGCGCCGTGATGGCGCGCCGCTCCAGGGGCTGGGCCGCATTCCGCGGCGAGCCGGTCACCGCGCAGGCTGGAGGCACGCGATGAGAGTCAAAGGAGGACGGCTCGAGTTCCTGGCGCCGCACCTGCTGCGCAGCCAGTTCCTCCGGCCCGGCTTCGTCAGCCTCAGCCTGAAGATGGGCTTCGCCCAGCAGATGCCGGCGTGGGCCAAGCTCCAGTTCACCAATTCGGGCGTCTCGTCCGAGGATCTCGACCGGGTCCTGGGCCGGATCTCCGGCCTCACGTCCTGGGCCGACGAGTGGGACAGCCTGGGGCGCGCCCACGAGCAGGCCGGCCGCGACGCGTTGTCACTCGGCCGCCGCGACGATGCCGCGCGCCGCTTCCTCTCCGCTTCCTCCGCCTACAATTTCGCGCAGTACGTCATCTTCCTCGACAAGGAGCGCAAGCGCACGCTCCACGAGTCGTGCGTCCGCGCCTACGCGCAGGCGGCGCCCCTGTTCCATCCGCCGGCGACGCCCTTCGAGGTGCTGTACCGGCGCCACACGATGAAAGGCTACCTGCGTGTTCCGCCAGGCCTGCGCCCCGCGCCCGTGGTGGTGATGTTCCACGGCACGAACGCGGTGAAGGAGGAGCTGCACTGGTGGTCCGAGGCCCTGCTGGAGCGGGGCCTCGCGACCGTCGTGTTCGACGGGCCCGGCCTGGGTTCCACCTTCCACCGCATGTCCATGGTCGCGGAGCCCCGTCCCGTGGGGGTGGCGATCCTGAACCACATCGAAACCCGGCCCGAGCTCGATCCCCGCGCGGTGGCGTTCCTCGGCATGAGCCTCGGCGGCTACCTCGTGATCCGGATGGCGTCACACGAGCCCCGGATCCGGGCGGCCGCGGCGGTGAGCCCGCCGTATTCCGCCGACATCTACTGGAACGTCACGCTCGCCAGCATGCGGCGCGAGCTGGCCTCGCTCTACGGGATCACCGAGGCGGAGATGGGTGCCGCGGTCGACAAGATCACGCTCGCCCCCGTGCTCGGCGACCTGCGCTGCCCGCTGATGCTGGCGGGCGGCGGGCACGATCTCATCACGCCGGGGAGCGAGGCGTGGCGCATCTTCGAGGGCGCGCGCTGCGAGCGCGAACTCGTGTTCTATCCGCGCGGCGCCCACGACTGCTTCAACGTGCTCGCCGACCTGCGCCCGCGCATGGCAGGCTGGCTCGCGCGCCGGCTCGCGCGCCACAACGCCGCCGCGCGGCGCGCGCCGCCCGTTCCCGTCGCCGAAGGCGGCTGGGGGGCGGCAGAGGCGGTGGACGAGGAGTTCGGCGACGCGCTCACCGGCGACGTCCCGCGGCTCGAGTGGAATCACGCCACCGCCGGCGCGCTCCCGGTGCGCTGGCGATGGTGGTGGAAAACGCCCGACACCGAGCGCATCGAGGTGGTCGAGCGTTCCGCGCCGGCCGACCGCGACGGAAACGGGGCGGGGCCGGCGAGATCGGCCTGAGGCGGGCGCAAGCGCCGCGAACGCGAACGGGGGCCGTCTCGCGCACCAACGCAAACGGGCGGGGTCGAGTGACCCCGCCCGTCGCGTTTGAAGTCGAAAGCCTACCGGTAGAGGACCTTGATCCGTCCCCAGGTCGTGCTCGCCCGCACCGGGGTCGGGCAGTTCGCCACGCCGCCGAGCAGGCCGTTGTTGTAGTCGTCCAGCGTCTCGGTGAGCGCGCTGGTCGTTCCCGGCGCCAGGAACCCGCCTCCGACCGGCGGCACGACGAGATTGCCGATCATCGCGTCCGCGGCCGCGATCGTGGCCAGAACCGGCGTGAGATCCGACGTGCTGCAGCCGTTGAGCTTGGTGGTGATGAGCTGGTGCGCCAGGGAGATCAGGCCGTTGCCGCCAACGTTCGCAAGCAGGATCGAGCAGATCTGAGCCTGGCTGTAAGCGACGTTGCCGAGCATCATCGGGAAGCACGAGCCCGGCCAGACGTTGGCATTGTTGCCGGAGTGGCAGGGCGCCGGTCCGTGGGTCTTCCAGAAGCCCTGGGTGCACTCGCTGGCCAGCGTGCTCGTGGTGGAGGTGCTCGAGAAGGCGCTCGGATCGCCGTTGCCGTCACCCTCGACGTAGCCGCGGATCACGTACTCCGTGCCGGGCTGGAGCAGATCGTAGTCGTTGCCGTAGATCGCGCTGTTGTCCTCGTCGGCGAGGTCGCCGAGCTGTAGATACGACACGCCGCCGGGCCCCAGGATGGCGGTGCCGGCCCACTGATTGAGGACGTACGGGCCGTAGCACTGACAGTACTTGAGCGCCGGGTGTCCTTCATCGGCCCATCCGCCCAACGCGTCGTAGTCGGACTTCTTCATCCACTGAACCGAGAAGCCCGCCGGCGCGCCGGTCGTTCCCGCGGTCACCGAGAGCGTGAGACGGAAGAGACCGCGATCCACGAGGCCAATGGTCGGCGAATCGTATGCAGCCTGCGCAGCGGCCGTTCCCGCGAAAAGCGTCAAGAGCGAGAGGCCGAAGAACAAATTGAGTAACCGTTTCCGCATCATGGGGTACCTCCGGTCCGTAGTTGGATGACGTGACCTCAGATGCTTCCGGCAGGCGCCTCGCGTCACGACCGCACCTTCACGGAGGCGGCGGTTACCTACTCGTACGCTCAAGACGGGGGGTCCCGCGCGGCAACTGACCCCAAGACAGTGCCATAGTGGTCAGGCAAAGGCAAGGCCAATTTGGAAGACAATTCTCCCCCTATGTCGATACCAATCAAGGCTCAGGCCCGGGCGGGCCATGCCGGGGGTTCCGGGTTCGGGGGAAAGGACCATGGGCCCCCGGTACCATCGTGTAACGTCGGCCACCCCCTCCCTGGGTCGCCTCCGGCCAGGCCGTAGCCCACGGCGCCGGGCTCGCGGGCCCGGCCGCGGCCTGCCCAACCCCATGCGAACCTGCTATTCTGTTGCGGTTCCGAGGCATTCGAGACCGCTCCCCGGAGGATTCCGTGCCCGAAGTGAAGGCCCAGGCGCGCATTAGGCCGCTCGACGAGCTCGACATCGGCGGCATCGTGAAGATCGACGAGCGCATCACCGGCATCTACAGACCGGACGTCTGGGAGCGCCGGGTGGGCTACTACCTGCGGCGGGACCCGGACGCCTCGCAGGTGGCCGAGGTCGAGGGCCGGGTGGTGGGCTTCCTGCTCGGCGACCTGCGGACGGGCGAGTTCGGGATCGAGGAGCCGAGCGGCTGGATCGAGCGCTTCGGGATCGACCCGGACTTCCGCGGACGCGATCTCGGAAAACACATGTTCGAAGCGATCTGCGCGCACTTCCGGACCCAGGGCGCCACCACCGTGCGAACCCTCGTGGACCGGCGCGATCCCGCCATCGCCGGGTTCCTGAAGGCGCTGGGCTTCAATCCCTCCGTGCTCGAGGCGCTCGAGATGCGCCTTCCGACGGGGTCCTGAGGAAATATGAAAGTCGGGCAGACCACACTCGAGAAGAAGTACCACGATGCCGTCGAGCACTGGCGCCGCCACTGGATGCCCGACTACGACTCGCTCCTGTCCGACTGGGAGCGCTACTTCCCCAAGGACGAGCCGTTCTGCCTGTGCGCCAAGCTCGAGCTCGGCACGCCGGAGCTGGTGAAGATCGGGGATCACGCGGGCGAGAAGAAGCGTCTGCGGCCCGACGAGCTGACCGAGGAGGAGGCGAAGCACCTGCTCGCGATCATCCGCGCGCAGGCCTCGACCGAGTTCGGCTCGATCCAGCAGCACGCCGGCACGCTCCACCGCGCGGCCGACGACGAGGACCGTTTCTGGGTGCTGCGCGTGATGGCCGAGGAACTGCGCCACGGCTACCAGATGTTCCACCTGCTGCTGTCGCAGGACTGGACCCACGTCTCGGGCGGCGTCAAGGGCGAGGAGATGGTCGAGGAGATCCTCTCCATGCAGACCGGCTCGCACGTGCTCGACGCGTTCAACCTCGAGTACGACTCGTTCATCGACAACATCTGCTTCGCCGCCATCATCGACCGCGTCGGCAAGTACCAGCTCACCATGCAGAAGGTGTGCGCCTACAAGCCGATGGCCGACTCGATGCCGCCGATGCTGCGCGAGGAGGCGTTCCACCTCGCCGCCGGCGTGATCCCGCTGCGGCGCTGGGCGCAGCGCGCCGCCCAGGGCGATCCGCTCGTCACCATGCAGGTGATCCAGAAATCGATGAACAAGTGGCTGCCGCGCGGGCTCGAGATGTTCGGCGACGAGCGCGGCGGGGACACCAACGTCAAGTTCGGCTTCAAGGACATGAAGAACCGCGACGCCCAGGACCTCTACATCGAGGAGATCCGGCGCATGGTGCGCGACATCAACGCGCGTTATCTGCGCGCGCGCTTCCCCGCCTACGGGCCCGAGAAGGTCGAGCAGGTGATGGACGACCTCGAGCGCGGCCGCGGGCGGCACGACGGCGTGGGCTTCGAGGACCTGATCCACATGCCCGACCGCCGCTTCTTCCGCCGCAAGGGCGAGCCCGCCTGGACCATGGTGGGCGTGGACGGCGAGGAGTTCAAGGACGCCGACGCCTACGTCACCCACCTCTCGAAGCACCTGCCCGAGGCCTACCTCACCACCCGCGACATGCGCATGTACGTGGACGCCCTGCGCAAAGTCGTGTCCGGCGAGCTGAGCGTGAAGGACGCGATCATGAAGATGCCGCGCCTGAAGCGCGTCGGCGGCACCTGCCCCTGCTCGCGCGCCGTGCGCTGGGTGATCGAGGAGCCGGCCGCGAAGTCGAGCGGCGGCGCGTAGCGCGTTCGCCCGAAGCGGCTGAGTTACGCCGCCTTCTTCACCTGCTCGCGGCCCCAGCGCCGGAGCACGCGCAGCAGGTCCT
>Ga0137451_1000198_pt1 | contig 18284 bp, 36 predicted proteins | sample EasRivERMGT500_2_FD_102336 | JGI IMG/M metagenome (GOLD analysis project Ga0137451, IMG submission 102336) | Soil microbial communities from meander-bound floodplain in the East River, Colorado, USA - East River MetaG ERMGT500_2 | ecosystem: Environmental > Terrestrial > Soil > Floodplain ... | reverse complement strand
TGCGCACCGGCGCCGGCGGCGCCTGCCCCATTATCAGCCATCGCGTTCCGTCTCCTCTTTCAGTTGCTGCAAGTCCTCGTGATTGAGGTCGAGCATTTCCTGGATGTGCAGCCACACGTCGCGGCGGCCGACATTGATCTGCGATTGCTCCGGATCGCCCTGCACGTGCGTCGTGTCGTGAGCGAGGCAGTAGCGCGAGAGATCCGCGACCACCAACGGGCAAGCCTCTTTGAGCGCCTCGTATTGCCGCGCCAGCTCACGAGCACGCGCGCGTCGTTGCCAGAAATTTTGCAGCCACACCCGCGCGATCGCGCGGGCTTCGGTCAATCGCTTCATCATGCGGCGTTCTGTTGAGCGGCCTGTCTGAGCTTGGCGAGCGCGCCCGCGCCCTTCTCCGCGGCGCCGGCGCCGGTGTCCGCGATCGCGGCCGATGCCGCGGCGGCTTGCGCCTGTTGACGCTGCGCGCGGCGTTGCGCCGTCGCTTCGTCGGTGCGCAGGATCTTCGCCGGCGCGCCGAAGCCTTCCTGGATGACCTGCAGCGATATATCGCCGTCGAGTCGGTCGAGAACGTCGGGATCGAATTTGGCGATCTCGCCGGCGGCGCCGATCGTGCGCAACGTCGAATTCGCCGCGGCGCTCTTCTGCGCCAGCGCGAACGGCGACGTGAATGCCACCTGGATCGAGCGGTTCACCAACTCGGGCGGCGGCGGGCTGATGAGACCGAGCCGCTTGTGCATGTTGAAGCGGCGCAATGACCACGGGCAAAGGAAGTCGTTCTGGATCCGGCCGCCATAGGGGGCCAGCAAGCGCAAGCGCTCTTCGCGAACCTCGAGCACTTCGGTCGCCGTCATGCCGGTGCGGCCGACGAGCTGCAGCACCGAAAAATAGAAGAAATCCTTGACCGCCTCTTTGATCTTGTCGGCCATCTCGATCGACCACGGCAGATTGGCGCCGTTCAAGAGCGGCATGAGGAGCTGCTTGCCCTGCTGATTGACCGCGCCATAGCTGATTTTGCCGGGCGCGACACGGATCGCCGAGATCACGCCCTCGTCGGGCGCGCCCCACGGCGGATCGGCTGCGCGGTTTCCCGCCTTGATGTTGTCGCGCGTTGCCACGTTCGCCGTTTTGGCGTCGCCAAGCGAGAGCTCGCCACACCCGCGGCCCATCTTCTCGCCGGCAGCCACTTCCCAGCGCGCGATGTCGTAGGGAAAGTCCCAATAGCCGCCCTTCGAGATCTGATGCTTGTGCTCGACCTCCACATAGATCGAGACAATCGGCATGTTCGACTTGAACGCCTCGCGCGCCAGGCTGTCGCCGGCGGGCATGACGGCATGCAGCAAATCGACTGGGCGATCGGGCTCCTTCTCGGCGAGATTACGCGTCTTCGCGGAAAGCTTCTCGCCGTACTCGAGGACGGCCGCGCGCGCCGGCATCATCCAACGCCGGTACACGGCGTTGACCCTGTTGTTGCCGTCGACGTCCCAACAGCATTCCGACAACGGCCGGCAAACGTCGATGTAGCCGGTCATGTCGCTGTTGAGCTCGCTCGAGAACACCGCGTTGCCGAACGCGCCGAGATCGAGGAAGTAGCTCACGACCTGGCTGTAGAACTCGGAAAAGGCCGGCGTTGCGCTCTTGAGCGTGCGCCTGGTTTCGATCTCGCACCAATGCTTGACGCGGACTCGGCTCGCGAGCTCGTCATCGAGCGGGCTGTACTGGAACCACATGTCGGACGGATTGACGAACGTGCCGTACAGACCGGCGGCGAGATTTTGGTTCGCCATGATGGCCGTGCCGTCATAGACGCCGCGATCGCGTCGCGTGTCTGCCTGGATCGGGCCGCGGAGCTCGTTTCTCAGTGGACGGATGATCTCGGCGATCGGCGCGCCGATGTTCTGATCCCAGATCTTGCGATCCTGTTTCAGCTTGTCCGAGCGGCGGATAAGATCCTCGATCGTGCTCATGCGCCGAGCAACATCTTTCTCGCGAGGCTCGGTTGTGCGCCCGTGTCGAGCCCTCCGAGCTGCGTCGACCTGAAGCCCTGCGCAGCGCGACGCTCGCGGAGCGCGGCATCGGCCGCGGCGCGGGTTTCCCTCGAGGTGTCTTGGATCACGGCGTTGGGCGTGTTCACGCCCTTGGTCGCCTGGACGATCCCGAGCGCACCGCTCGCGAGCGTGGCCGCCAGTGCGACCTGATTGGCCGTGATCCCGGCGGCCGCTGGCGCTGCGAATGGCGCTATGGCGCCCGCTGAACCGGCGGCAGCGCCCGTTGCAAGGAAACCCGAGCCGGCGGTTGCCCCGGCTGCAGCGCCAGCACCGGCCGCGCCAGCCGACGCGCTAGCCGCACCTGCAGCGCCGGCGGCGCTGGCACTAGCACCACTAGCCGCGGCCGATGAAGCGAAGAGACTGGCGAAGATGCCGTAACACATACCTTCAACTCCAATCGCTACGCCGCCACGCGGCGAGCATGTAGGTTTCGCCGTTGGGACCGAAGTCGATCAGCTCGCCCTCCTCGATCCCGCCGCACGCTCGAATGAAGGCCCGCGCGCGTGTGTGCTCCTTGAGCACGCGGCATTCCGCGCGGCGCACCTTCAACCGTTCCATTTCCGCTTTGAGATGCCCGCGCACGAAACGCGCGAAGCGGCCGGCAAGAGACGCGAAGGCGTCCGTTCCGAACAGATTGGCGGATACGAGCCCGCCCGATGCGTCCTGCGGCCATGCTCCGAGGAAAGCGATGGCCGCGGGATCGTTGTCAAGCCCGATCGCGACCGCGAACCTGGCGCGGGGGAGCTGCGCATAGATCGACATGGCCAGCACGTCAGGCGCGACGGGATTGATCGCGAATATCTCGCGCGCGTCCATCGCGCTCATGTTGCGGCAGAGATCGACCAGGTCCCCGGCCGTAGGCTCGCGAAACCACACCCCGAACGTCCTAGCCATAGTCGGGCGTGGCGCATGGGTAGCTGCAGCCCTGAGTGCACGTGAAGCCATCGCGAGGGCAGATAGGCGGGAATACCGTGCGCCAATTTCCGATCTCGCTTCTCGCGGCCGACACGATCGCCTTTGGAAGCTGCCGAGCAACGGAAGCTGCCCGGCACACGACGCCGCGCTGTTGGCAATATTGGCCGAAGAACATGCGTCCCGAGTGACCACGCAGGATGCCGATCGCGTCCCGGAAAAAGATGCGGAGATAAAATCCCGGCTGGTAGACGCGACGTTTTTTCATCCGTGCGGGTTCCACTCGGTTTCGACGATGGTCGGACCTTTCCGGCTTTCGCGGCCGCGGAGCTCGCGATAGTCGGATGATCCGAGCGCGACGTATTGCAGGGCATCGTGCGGATGCGACGCCTTGTTTTTCACCGGAACTTCGGCGTCGATCTTGTCGCCGTGCTTCTTCATTTCGCCGAAGCGGTATTCCGAATTGAACCCGCGGCGGAGGCGCTTGCAGCGCGGCGACAATTGGAACCCCGGCTTGTCGCCGTCGAAGGACTGCAGGCAATCGTTCACCGCCTCGAGGCGCGCCGTGATCGCGTTTGTCGGCGCCGCTTTGATGTTGATGCCCGACGCGTGGGCGACAATGTCGATCCACGTCGCATCGTCGTCGCCCATGTCGTTCGGATTGGCCGCTGCAGGATCGGCCCAGCCCTGAATGTCGGCGTCGGGGAAACGCTCCGCGCACCATTGCGACAGCGCTTTGCCAAACGCCTTCGCGCCCATGCGCTCCTTCGGAATGAATTCGTCGAGCACGTCGAGGCGACGCGTGAACGAGCGTTGCGCGGGCACAGCGCACGCGTCGCGTCCAGCATCGATCCCGAGATGAAGCTTGCGCTTTCGATCGAACTCGATGTCATTCGGCGCGACGTGAGCCCTGTCGTTGTACTTCGGATAAACCGGCGTGCCGGCGCGGCTGAAGCCGAATTTGTTGTGCACGAAGCGGTTGTTCCACCACTCCTCGTTCTGTGAGATCAGATCCTCGTAGTAATCGGGCGGCAGGTTGTCGATGTTCTCGGCCATCGGATCCATGCCGCCCGGCTGCGTGAAGAGGCGCCATCCCTTCGGCACGCACTCGACAAAACCTTTTTTGTTGTTCTCCTCATCGCCATAGGTCCAGTTGTCGATGTCGGGCGCGTTCATGTCGCCGAACAATTTGCGCCAGCGGCGCACGTGATCTTTCCAATCGGCCGGCCGATGTTGCGGCGGCGGCCAGCGACCAAGCCGCGGCCACATGAACGAGATCATCTCGGGCGGAAGCGAGTCGACCGCGTTCAGGAAGGCCCATGTCGCCTGGAACCCGTCGCAGAACGTCTTGACGTTGTGATCGCCGACAGCGGCGAAAATCACCTCGAGGTGCAGGATCTCGCCGGGCGTGAGCTCGAAGTCGATCACCGCTTTCGCCGGCTCGCCGCCACCGCCGCCCTTGAAACTTCCGAGATTTGGTGGGAACCTTTCTTGCCAGCTTGGAATCACGTTCATTTCCAGATTTCGATAAGTGTCGCGCACGACAACGCCGCGCGCGTATCTCACTCCATCGATCGGTGAACGTGGCACCACACACGAACAGAGAAGCCCTTTGATAAACCCGCCGGTCGTTTTCCCCGACCCCCACGGACCCATAATTGCGGTCACGGGATCAGGCGCCATGATGAAACCGCGCAGGCTGGCACCGCTCGGCATCCAATCGAGCGCGGTGAGCTTCTGCAATTTCGACAGATCGACAGGATCCGCGGCCGCGATCGCCGGCGGCAGCTCGTAGCTCTCGGGCGCTCTTGCGTCGCTCAATCCCCGACCCCCGTGTGCCGTAATTTGGTTTCGCGATTTTTGCCGATTGATCCGGGTACGGAGCAAAGGCTTTCAACGCATAACGCATGGCGACGCGCCTCCCGGCCGTCTTGCGCGCGCGCCCGCCCCCCCGGGTGTGCACGCGCGGGCGCGCGCGGGCGCGAACAAGGGGTGGGGGGGGTCCGCGATCGCGTCCGCCGGCGTCCGCCACTCTGACTCTCGATCAGCGTGGCGTGAGGCTGAAAGCGCAACACGATCAAGCGCTTAGCTTGAGCGTCCGACTTCGCGCGTCCGACTTGGCGTCGGGCCAAACCGCTAACCATCTGTTTCCTCTACCTTTTCCAGATCGGACAGATCCTCGAGCTCGGCCACGTGTCCGCGCGCGAATTCGTCCAGGAGCTCGGCCAGGCCGTCGCCGGCCAGGCGCTCGGGCGCCTGGCCTAGTCCGATGTGAAGCTGCGCGATCCGGCCGGTGAGCTGCACGGCCAGCGGCTGCTTGCTGTGCACGTACGGCATGAGCTCGGCCGAACACTTGCGCATCACCTCGAGCGCCTCGATCGGCTTGCAGCCGAGATGCTGGCCGATCGCGAGCGCGGCCGCGATCGTCGCCTGCAGGTTCGAGCGCAAGCCCGTGAGCGCGAGCCCGACAGCGGGATCGGTGTAGTTCTTCAGGATGAAGTCGCGCATCTGGCGCGTCGCCCGGTTGACCGATCCGCTCGGCCGGCCAGGTCCGCGCCGCGCATCGACGTGCGCCGCCGTCGCCGCCTCGACCAGCTCCGCATCTTCCGGCAAGAGCGCAAGCTGCTGCGCTTCGCGCTGCCGCTCGATGCCGTTGACGCCCCGCAAATCCCCGACCGTGTCGACCACGAATATCCGCCCAATTTTCTATTGCTCGGAAGCGCTTACGGGAGCGATGGCCGAGGCCTGACTGTCAAGAGCAGCGGGGGACAGTCCGCAATCTGTCCTACAGCGTTGACAGTGTAGGACAGGCGATGGAACGGCTAAGTATATGATATGACTGATATATCAGTCAGTGTTCTAGTGTTCCACCCGTTCCACGCCGCTCGCGCTATGCGCGCGCGCGTGCGCACTCGCGCGCGCCACGTATCCCACGGAACGCATGGAACGGCGGAACACTCGCCTATTATCGTTGCATATCAATCGCTTAGGCGTTCCAACGGCCGTTCCGTCCCCGAACCCGATCACGGAACACCAAACCGCGCGCGAACTTGTTTCCCACGCAATGGGTGCGGGTAAAGAGGTGGCGCGCGGCCGTGTCGCTGGCGGCCGCGGGTGCGGGCGATTCGCCTGCATGCAAACCCCGACCGTCAGTACACGCCGCCTTGGGCCTCACACAGAAGCAGGCGGCCGCCAAGCTCGGCCTCTCGGTATCCATGATTAAGAACTACGACTCGGGCTTCCTGCGCCGCCGTGATGCGGCTACGGGCGAGCTCCTCGAGGTCGATATCCCGCGCACCGTCGCGTTGGCGTGCGCGGCGATCGCCGCCGGTCTCAAGCCGATCGGGGACTAGCTCTTCCTCTTCGCGTGATACAGCGCGCGCTCGATCAGGTGCTTCAAGTCGCGCAGCTCTTCGACCGACAGTTCGGCCGTCGCCGCGTTGATCGTCAGTTTGACGCCTTCAAGTGAATGGTGGTCGCGCGCGCCGACGTCGGTTACGCGTAACCTCAACCGTCCGATCGTGCGATCGTAGCTCATTAGTACCGCGCCGACGCGCGGCAACGCCGGCATGACAGGTCTTGAACGCCTGGCGCGTCCTCGGGCCAATCGTGCCCGAGCCACAGCACGCAGATCAACCACCGGATCATTTCCGCCGCCGTTTGGTCTTCACCGGCACGCGCAACGTGTCCCTCTGCGTCGTCGCCTTGTGGCGCTTGGCGAAGCGCGCCGTCACGAATTTGCCCGTCCTCGAGCTCCGCTCGACCTTCTGTGTCCTGTACTTCAATGGTGCCTCCTTCTGCAGCGGCCGGGCGAGCTCACCACCGCCCGGCCGTGCGTCCCTCTTAATGCTGTGCGTCGTACGCATCTCGCAGCGTCCGAAACTCGCCGCGCTGCTTGCCTTGCTTCACGGCAAGCGGCCAATCGGTCGAATTGAATTCGGGCCGCAAGACATGGAGATCGCAACTCCCGTCCTCGAGCACACGTGTCACCGTCGCCGGCACGTATTCGGTCTGCGCGCCGTTCGGCAGGAATTGCACCGGCTCGCCCACGATCGGACGGTAAGACGCGAAGGCGCCGCCGGCGGCGCCGGCGCTCTGTTGCTGTTGTTCGCCGCCAGCGGCCTGGCCGGCGCTGCCGGCGTCAGCCGCTTCACTTTTCTTCGACATGTTCACTCCTCTTTCTGTTCGCCCTGACGCGCGGGCCGCGCTTAGAAGTTCGCCGGGTCTTCGTAAAACCGCCAATCGATGGCGAGGAGATCGGCTTGCGACGCGAGCCACGGGATGAGATCGCCCTGCATCGTGCGGATGAAGACGTAGGGCTGCGTCATCTTTGAATTGGCATCCGGCATCTGCATGCGGATGCACTGGCCGCGCCCGTTCCATCCCTCGCGACAAACCGCTTCGCCGGCGATAAATGCGCAGTACGCGATGGCGAGCGGCAACTTGGCGATGCGCAGGCTTTGCGCGATCTGAGGTTCGCGACAAAAATCCTCGAACGCTTTGTCGATCGCACCCATGCTCAGTACCGGACGCGTCCGATCACCTGTTCGATCGTCCACGCCGCCGCCGCGCCGCCGTTGATCGACAGCCCGACGAACTGACCGCCAAGCGCCGAGTTGTCGAAACCGGCCGAGCTCGCTTCGATGAGATCGAAGCCGGCCGGCGTCGAGGCGAACCCGGTGGCGGCGAGATTGTGTTTGATCTCGACGTGTCCGCGGATCACGCCGGCGGCGTTGACGCTGCGCACGGTGACTTGAACGTGGATCTTCGCGACGTCGGCCGCGGCCGTCTGCGCCGAGCTCTGCAGCGCAAGCCGCGCCGCGTCGGCGAGCGATTGGTTCGCGCCCGAGCGAACGGTGAAATTCGGCTGCGCCACGCCGGCGGCCGTTTTGCTGGCGACGATGTCCCACTCGAACACCATGCCGGGCTGCATGCCGCATGACGGGATCACCAGGGCGGAGTCCGCGACATAGGTATCGGCGGCGAAGCCGGCCTGCTGCGCGATCGAGGCGCGATGATCCGAGCCTTTGACCTTGCCCGCGCTGTCGAGCATGCAGAGCGTCGACGATTGATTGTCGACATAGGTAATGGACTGCCCCGCGGCCGGCGCCGTCGGCTTGCCTTGTTTGTCCAACAGAAGATCGGCCATGTCTCTCTCTCCTTGGTTGATGCGCTAGTTCATGATCCGCAGGCGGCCCGTGCCCAGCACGGTGATCCGCTGCGTTCCGGTTGCCTGCTTGCGCAGGCCGACAACAACGTAGACGCCCGTCGTGACGATGAGCGATGAAGGCTGGTTCCATCTCATGCTGTTCATTGTTGGCTTCGCTCCTTCCTAGTTCATGATCCGCAAGCGTCCCGTGCCTTCCACGGTGATGCGCTCGGTTCCTGTTGCCTGTTTGCGTATGCCGACGATCTGATAGCTCGCCGCTCTGACCGTGAGCGATCCGGTTTGCGAATTGCTCGCTGCGCTTGCAGCGCGCCGCGCCGCGGCCTCGACCTCGAGCAACTGCGTCCGCGCCTCAATCGATGCGCGATCGCTCATTCGGCCTCCATGACGATCATGTGCCCGCGCTGCAGGATGTGATCGAGTTCGTCGAAGGCGTTCCGCCGTCGCTCCTCGATCCGAAACCAAATCGAAGGGCGCGACAACCACTGCTGCTGGAGCGCCTTCGCGCGCGCGTTGCCGGCGGCGAATAGCTTCCGCGCACGGATCATCTTGTCGATCGTCATCGCGTTCTGAGCCTCGAGGATCGGGTCGACGATCTCGGGCGCCGACGCGAGCTCGGGCACGGCGAGCGAGCCCAACAGAGCTGACCTTGATGCGATGCAGCAACTCATGTTTCCCGGTCCCTTTGGTCCACGATCTGCAGCTCGTCGGCGTCGAGCTCGGCATCGTCCGGCGGGAACGCCGCTTCCCACGGCACGGCGACGCAGTAATCCGGCCGCCGCGCGAAGCGCAGCTTGGTCTTGAAGGCGCCATCGATCCGCGAAAGCATCTGGCTCCACGCGCCAGGCGCGCCGGGCCGGCCGACCCATTTGGAATTCTCGAATTTGGTCGCGAGCTCGCGATGATTGTTCATCACCGCGATCCACCATTGCACCGGCTCGCCGGCGGCGACGCGCTTGTCGCGGAACACCTTGATGCCGATCTTCGCCAACAGCCGGCTCGAGTCCTTGACGCTGCCGCCCTGGTGTTCCGCCTCGCGCCGCGCCTCGAGCACGTAATGCCCGACCGACTCCTTCGCGCCGCCGCGGAACAGATCGACCATCGCGGTCAGCAAATGGTAAAGGCACGCTTCCGGATCGTCCGACGTGCCCGTGGTCTCGGCCAAGCTCGCCGAAGGCAGCATCGCGGCCCAGCGTTGCACGTTCGCGTCCTCGAGCTCGCGATGGATGAGAAGATCGTAGGCCGCACCCAGCGCCGCGAATTGATCGGCCGCGCGATCGGAATGTCCGCCCTTGATGAGCGCGCGACGATACGCCTTGATCGTCTCGCGATAGCGGCGCCAGCCGTTGAGCAATTGCCCGCGCAACTGCTCGCCGACCGCGGTCCATTGCTCCTGGCTGCCGAGCACCGTGTCGTCTTCCTCGTCGTCGAGCTCGTCTTCGCCGGGCTCGCGCGTGCGATGCGATGCGGTGCGCTTCATCAGCTCGAAGATCGCCCTGCGCGAGCGATCGGCTGGCTCGAGCGGTGGGATCACGAAGGATGAGAACGCGAAACAATTGCGCGCCGTGAATTGGCGCGGCTGTCCGTCCGCGCCGCCGCGGCCGATGACGGCGCCCGAGCTCGAGGCGCGCGCGAGATCGATGATCTCCTGCTTTTTCCGGTTGTCCTGTTGGCTCTCGAATTCGTCGAGCGAAACCGGCAGCGATGAATACTCGACGCGCTGGAACACAAAGGCGCGCGTCGCGTCTTCCGAGCGGATGAGACCGTTCGGACCGAGCACCCAACGGATGAGCTTCTGGAACGTGCTCTTGCCCGTGCCGCGGCCGCCGGTCACCCAGATCATCGGCCGCCATTCCGTCGCGCCGCCGAGCATCGCCGCACCGATCCAGCCGAGCGCGAGTTTCGCGTCCGTGGATCCTCGCGCCCATGTCCAGGTCTCGAGCCGGGCCAGCAAGTGCAACGCGGCGGCGGGGCTGGCGTCATAATCCGGCGCCGCCATCGCCGACGATGACGGGTAGAGAAAACCGCGGCGAAGTCCGGTCGGCTGCTCGCCGGTCGACGTGTAGAGCGCATCGCCGCAATGCATGACCAGGCCGCCATCGTCTTCGCGCCAGGCGCCGGCGCCGCGCACCTGTTCCACCGGATTGAAGATCGGTTTGTCCGCACACGAAGCGATCAGCACCGGCCCGAGCTTGCCGTGATCGAATTCATCCTTCGGGTTGCCGTTGCGATCGTAGGTCCGCCAATGCGCGACGAGATATTCTTCTCCGCCGAACAGACCGATGATGAAAAGCCGGCCGAGCTTTTCGACGCTCACCGGCACGTATTGACCATGGGAGTCGAGAAAGAAATAGGTCGTGCCGTAACGCCCGAGCGCCGTCACCGGGGCGCTCGGCGGCAACCTCGTCGGCGGCTGCACAACCTCGCCGCGGCCGCCGCCGCCCGAGCTCGCCGGCGCCGGCGCATCCGCCTTTTTCTTTTTGGCGACAGGCTTCGCCTTCTTGAACGCATCGGCGATGCTGGTGACATTCGACGGCGGATCGCGCGTCTCGCTCACCGACACCACCCTTGCGATGACCGAGCCATGAAATAGTCGAGATTGTGCGCCAGCAGCATTAGCGCGTCCTGCTTCTTACCCTCATCAGGCGGCGATCTCTGTAGTTCCTGGAGCGCCATGCCCATCGCCTCTGCAACCGCCTCCGCTGCGTCCAGGCGTTCCTGCACAGTGTCTCTATGCGTCGCGCTCACGCGCTCCTCCGTTTGCCAAGCAGCGCGTCGTTCGCGTCCTTGTACTCGCCGTCGATCGACACGATCGCGAGCGCGTGACGCTCCGAGAGACACTGAACCGCGCGCTCGAATTGCTGCACGGCCTTGGAGCCTGGCGCGTCGTTGTCCTGGCCGACATAGACGCCGCCGATGTGCTCGGGCAGTTTCAGGTGCGTGAGATTGGCGACGCTGACATGGGCGAGCACGCGCATCTTCGGTTGCGCCATCGCGACCGATAGCCCGTTCTCGATGCCTTCCCAGGTGGTGAGCCACTCGCCCGCCGGCGCGTCCTTGAGCGACTTCTTGGTCTCGCCCTTGGTCAAGCGGATCGAACCGCCGGCGTATTGCCCGAGTACGCGTTTCGCGTTCATCGGCTTGCCGTCGCGATCGGGAAACCGCCGCTTGCGCCAGGTGCCCATGTAGTTCTCGAGATAGGTCCGATGCACGGCCGCGAAACCGTTCGGCAGATCCTCCCTCGAGATAAACGCGAGCATCGCGGGATGCGACGTGTCTTCCGGGAACGCCTTGCATTTCGGATTGAAGCGGATCGCGCGCGGGATCCCGCCGGCGAGCTTGGTGACGTCGATGCCGCGGGCCTTCAAATAGAGGCTCGCCGGATCCTCGCCGTCGAGCGGCTTGGCTTCGCACAACATCGCGTGCGCGGCACGGCGGCGCTGCAGCGCGCGCTTCTCTTCATCGTCGCGCGCGGCTTTGGCCTGGCGCTCGATGCGCTCGCACTCGGCCTTATCGGGCGCGCGCCCCGTGAGCCCGAGAAAATCCTTCGCCCACGGGATCGCGCGTCTGTAGTCGCCGCCGGCGGCGAACATGGCGACGAAGTGCAGCATGTCGCCGGCGTCCTCTTCACCGCCGGCGAAATCCTTCCACACGCCCTTGCGCACGTTGACCAGGGGACCGGGACGCGTGTCCTTGCGCCGCGGATTGAGCGCCACCCAATGCGGCCCGATCAGCGATCCGCCCGGCAACAGCACGTGCGCGAGATCGAGCGCGCGCGCCTGCAGCCGCTGCTTGATCTCCTCGAGCGAATAAAGATACGCGCGCCGCGGCTCGGTCATTTCAGCACCATCGGCGGATTGAACGGCGCTTGCTTGTACGGCCGCTCGTCCCAATATTCCGTCCATAGACCATCTTCGGTTATGGTCGCGCGCATCCACTTCGCTTTGGGATGCAACAGCCCGAGCTCACGAATCACGTCGATATAGGCGCGGCTGGCGATTTCTGCGTTCGACCGGAAGCTGTATTCATTCGGTGGCGTGCCAGGGAGCGCATCCCATTCGCGATCGGCGCGTTCGATTTCGTCTTCGGTCATGGCGCCACCACGATGAGCAACGCGATCCGGATCGTGAGCGCGATGAGCCCGAGCACCGACAGCGCCAACATGGCTTGCGCGATCCGCTGCGCCATCATGTCAGCCCCGGCATCTTGACGACTTGCCCGCCGGGCGAGATGCACACCGCGACCGCGGGCACGCTGTAGCTCTTGCCCATGCGTTCCGTCGCCAACAGCGCGGTGCGGCATTGAACCTCGTTCACCATCGACGAGCTGATGGACGTCCCCAGCATCACGATCAAAAGCCAGGTCATGTTGCCTCTCCGAATGTTCCCGCCTGATCGCCGAAATGATCCCAGCCCGGCCGCGTCGTTCTCGAGAACAGCTCGAGATAGGGCCCGGGCATCAACGTCTCGGCGATCGCGTATTGCGCATCGGGCTTGCGCGAATGTTCGCGCACCGGCGCATAGATCAGATTGCGCACCGATCGCGCCGCGCTCGTGTCATGCCACGCGGGATCGCCGCGCGTGCCGGCGAGAAGAATTTCGGCGGCCGAGCGGAAAATGTAGCCACTGCCGAATTGCCACTTGTGCTTGGGATCGTCGCTGTCGAGATCGCCCGAATTCTTCGACTCCTTCGCCCACGCCGCAAAGCTCTTGTAGTCAAAGCCCCACGCCGCGAGCGCGGCCAGCGATTGCACGAGCACCGGCGACGACGTCCACATCAGGCAAACCGCATTCGGCGATGCGACCAGCTTCACGTGCCGGCCGAATTCGACAAGCTCCTCGAGCGTCATGCAGCGATACTTGGATTGCGGGCTTTTCCCCTCGCCCTTTTCCGATCGCATCTCCTGGCGCAACGCAGGATCCGCGAGCACCAGGCGATAGCCGCCATACGGCCGGCCGGCGACGAGCTCGCCTGTTGTCGAGAACAGCCGGCTCACGTGCCCCCCCCATTAAGCGGTAGCACCGTCATCGCCGCATGTACTCCCGTCCGCGCTTCGTCGTGCCGTTGGTGCCGATCAGCCAGAGGCGGAAGAGCACGAGCACCGTTGCGAGGTTCCCGTTCCCGACCGGCTTGCCGCCGTCGCACGCATGCAGGATCGATTGCGCTTCGTTGGCCTGCACGATGCGCCACTCGTCCTCGCTCCACCGTTCCGGCTTTTCCGTTTTCATCGCGTGAGCCTTTCCATGACCGCGGCCGCGGCGCCCGCCGGCGGCCGATCGTCGATCAGCTTTCCGCACGCTTCCGCGTCCAACAGGATCGCCAGCGTTGCGCGAGCATGCGCGAGCGGAGAAACGCCGGTTTCAGGATCCTCGTTCTCGCCGTCGATCCAGCGTTCGAGGTGACGCTTGACCGCGGCGATGTGCTCCATCGCCTCGATCGGGTTCTCGCGCCAATTCCACGGCCCATGTTTGACGTTGCCGGATTTCAGCGCGATCGACTCGAGTGCGATCGCGACGCCGGGCACCAAATGAAGCGGCGGCTTTTTCGAGCCCGTGATGCTCTTCGGATCGCGCCGGCGCTTCGCCATCACGCGGCCTCGCGGACGATGAGATAGCCGGCGCCCGCGCGCTCGATCACGTTGCGCGCGACCAGGCGCGACACGATCCGCCGCGCGCTGCGTTCGGGCAGAACCATCACTTCGGACAATTTCCTGGTCGAAACCGATACGCCGGCCGCCGACCAATATCTGAACACCGCGATCGCTCGCGCTTCACGACGTCGCGCGAGGCGCATATCTCTCAGCGCCTGGCCGACAACCGCATGTGGATGTTCGATGAGCATTGCCCCCCGGCCTCTCGTCTACGCGTTACTCAAGCTGGATCGACCCAATACGGCGGCCGTTGTTCCGTAGGCTGACTGTCCGTAGCCGGCTCGTGCGCCGGCTCTGAACCTTCGGCGACCGAAAACACCCGCGCGCAAATATCGAGCGCGAGGCCGAGCTTCTTGAGCGCCTCGCCCGCCGGCGCCCGCGCGCCGATCGGCAGATGCGGCAAGGCGTTCAACGCCAACTTGATCGCGACGCAGAGGAACTGCACGGCCAGGTCGTCGTCGCGCGGAACCTCGAGCGCGATACCCCGATCGGCCGCGGCCTTGCGCGCCTCCTCGTTCATGACGTCCCGGCCGGCGTTCCGCGCCGCGACCACGAAGTCGATCGGCGCGCTCATGCCAGCAGCCCGAACGCTTTGGCGCTCGCTTCCGCGTCTGCCGGTTTGATGAAATCGCTCGCCGTCAGCGTGTCGTCATTGACGCGCGCGTAGCCCTGGCACCATGAGATAAACCCAGCCAACCCGGCGTATGTCCGCTTTAGCTCCTCGTACTCGTAGTACGGCACCTCTGTGGAGAAGAGGCGGCCGTCCGGCAGGCGGAACTTGGCGAAGGTGCGTGCGATCCCGCGCCGTAACGCTGCGCGCGCCTCGCTGCGCTCCTCGCCTAAATCCGGCGCAGGACGTGGCCCGCGCGCCAGATGACGACCAATTATCGTTCGGCGCCACTCGGCGACGATCTGCGAAACGTAGGGCTCCGCTAGGGTGTACGGCTGGAGCGCTGCATCCATTTCCGCAGGTGTGGCAACCGATAGCGATGCCAGCACCCGCCTCGCCATCGCGTAAGGCGACTCGTCCTTCACAGCAGTTCTCCGGTCTTCGAGAAATGCTGAAGCACGAGGAACGCAGCGCGCTCGTGGCGGCGTTGCGCCTTCACTCCCGCGCTCACCTTCTGGCGGTGCGCCGGATCGTCATTAAGCGCCCTCAGCGCCGCGCTCCGCTTCTCGTACACCGCCGGATCGGCCCAGAGCGCCTTCATTGCCGCGCTCACCTTCTCGCGGTGCGCCGAATCGGCACAGGCCGCCTTCATTGCCGCGATCCGCTTCTCGCGTTGCGCCGGATCGGCCCAGAGCGCCTTCGTTGCCGCACTTCGCTTCTCGCGGTACGCCGGATCGGCGCTGCGCGCCTTCAGCGCCGCGCTCATGCTCTCGCGGTACGCCGGATCGGCACGTTGCGTCTTCATTGCCGCGATCCGCTTCTCGCGATGGGACGGATCGGCCCAGAGCGCTTTTTGCCGCGCGCTGCGCTTGTCGCTCATGCCGCCACCTGTTCGGCCGATGGCTCCGGCAGCGCGGGCAGCTGGTAGAAATCGTTCGGGGTGACCTTGCCGCCGCTCTTGAGGTAGAGCGCGATCATCTCGGCCTTGTTCGGGATGTTTTCGAGCCGTTCCCAGCGCAGGACGACCGTCGCGGTGGTCCGCCCCCCGGTCGATTGGCGGATCAGTTCCGCCAGGGCGGCAAGGCTAAGCTTACGCTCGAATCGCCAATTTCGAAGCAGCATGCTACGAATGTGTCTGATTTAGACATGCTGTCAAGGGCTGGTATGTCGGTTTCTGAAATATCACCACATGTCGTTTTTAGATACGTTGCGCCTATGCGCAGCATTCCAGCACAACGTCTGGAAGAATTTCGAAAAACGGGGGGCCTATCGCTGGCCCGGCTGGCAAAAATCGTCAGACCCAATCGTAAAACCCGAAAGCCAGTGGAAGCATCGACGATCCATAAGCTCGAAAATGATGTCATTGAGTTCACCATGGACTGGGCGGAACGCTTGGGTGACGCACTCGGCCGACCTCCTCTGGATTTTTTCGATGCGATTCCGAAGCCTCCGCCGCAGGTTCATGCGGCTCTCGAACGTTTGATGGGAATGACAGACGAGCAACAGCAGACCGCGTTTCAAGTCATCGAAGGCTTGGCGCTCCGTGCATTTAGCAATGTGACGCCGATCAAAAGTCCCGGCCCTATCGCAACGGCGACGCCGACGCCGACGTCTCCGATGGGTGGGCAATCACCAAAGCCCAGCACCGCAAAATCAGCGCAAAAGCGCCCCGCCGCGCGATAGTCCGATCGCGCGAAACATAACTTAATTATCTTCGATCCCGCCGCGCCAGGTAACAGCGCGTCAACCAATCATGTCTATTTCAGACTTGACGACGTGTCTGTTTTAGACATACCGTCACGCGGGAATTGCGCTTCGTTCTCCCGCCTCGGTTACCTAAGTGTTTCACGTGAAACGGAAATTTCTCCTCATGAGCGATTCGGCCACCGTTCTTAGCCCCACCGCTGCAGATCCTATCGATGTGCATCTGGGCGCCAAGCTGTTGCAAGTCCGCGTGCTGCGCCGCCTGACGCGCGAAGAGCTCGGCAAGGAACTCGGCGTCTCGCCTCAGCAGATCGCCAAATACGAGAGCGGCGAAAATCGGATCGCCTCCGCCACGCTCTGCCGCGCAGCACGCTTTCTGCGCATCAAGATCGCATGGTTCTTCGAAGGTCTCGACGGCGAGGACGGCGAAGCGCCGCGCGCCCTCGACGCCGAACAGATCCAGCTCCTTGATCAGTTCGATCGTATCTCCGACAACGGCATGCGCCGCATCTTCATCCACTTCGCGCGCGGCCTTGCAGACCGGCTTCTGGCGATCGCCAGGGAGCACGAGGCGGACGGAGCGGCGGCGTCAGGTGCGCCGCTCCGGGGCGTCGAGGTGCTGATGAAATGACGCGCAACCTCCTCATGCTTTTCGCCGTCGTCGTGCTTGGCCTGACGCTCTACGCCTGGGTCATGGGCCACGCGCTCGAGGCGGCGCGATGAACCGCTATTGTCGCTTCAAGGCGGTGGTCCGCCAGCGCATCGGCATCGGCCCTGTCGGCTGCGGGGCACTCACGATCGCGGGCTACATCGCCCTGTGGTTCGTCTTCGGTGTTTTCATCCAGATCGCCCGCGCGGTGCTGTCATGAGCACTCAGGTGAGCCGACGCTACTACCTCGAAGCCGCGCCGAGATCCTCGAGCCCGCATGTTCTGTTTAGCGTCTTCGTCAAGACGTCGGGCGACACGCTCGGGGTCGTCGATGTGCTGGAAGATGGGTTCGCCTTTTGGCGTGACGGCTCTTGCATCGGCACCTTCGACACGATGAAGGACGTCTTCAAGCGATGCGCGAGGTCGTCATGGTGAGCCGGGGCCTTCGCGCGCCGAAGCGCCGCCGCACTCTGCGCGGCCGATCGCTTAAGGAGCTCGGCCTCAATGGCGTCCGCGCCTGCCGCAAATGCGGCTGTACCGATGACGACTGTCGCGGCTGCGTCGAGCGCACCGGATCGCCGTGCCATTGGGTCGAGCGCGATCTGTGCTCGGCGTGTGTGAGGCAATGACCATGCGGGGGAAGCAGGCGACCGGCATACCCGTGCCGAGCGACGTGGCAGCGACGTCCATCCCCGCTCCAATTCCGTCCGCCGGCGCGCTCATCGCCGATTTCTTCGTCGACATGATGGTGCCGCTTCCAGAGGTCCAGCGGGCCGCGAACGTTTGGCCGCGCCTGCACAAGACCGCGGACGCGCTCGCCGCCGAGCTCCTCGCCGAACTCGAGCTCCAAGGCTATCGCATCGTGAGGATCAGCCATGTCCCGGCGGCGCGCCCCGTGAGCGGTTTCCAGGCGGCCGTCATCCTCGCGCTGATCCTCGCGTTCGGCGCAGCCTTCTATGCCGCGATCGCCGCGGGGATCTTCCGAGCCCTCACATGAGCGAACGCATCGATCCCGATCGTATCGACAAGGATGGGCGCTATTGGGCCGCCGACGTTGCGCGGATCCTCTTCGGCCGCACGGTGAAATGGTTTCGCCTGCATCGCGCGCGCCTCGAGCGCGATGAGAACTTCCCTCAACCGATTTCCAAGATCGGCCGGCCCCGCTGGTCGGGCGAGACCCTACTCGCCTGGCAGAACCGTTCGCCTGAGACTGGTAACCCCAGGCCGGCGGTTTCAAACAGCGGGCCGGCCGACGTCGATAACCTCGTCCCGTGGGACCGGGTGTTGCGCCAGCGCGCGCGGAAGCTGCACCCTTCCCGCCGCGCACGTTCCGAGTCAGTGTAGGGGGCCATCCCATGGCGGATCAGGCGGAACCTCATCTGGAGATCGCAGCGAAAGCGATGATTGAGGAAATGGGCTCGACCTACGTCGTTGCCGCTCGCGCGAGCGTGGATTGGTGCCCTTGCTGCGGCATCAACATTCGTCTCTATGACAAATCGGGAAAGCTTTTCGCCAAGTTCATCCTGACGCTTGACGGGTTCAAGGGT
>Ga0137451_1000197_pt1 | contig 18367 bp, 16 predicted proteins | sample EasRivERMGT500_2_FD_102336 | JGI IMG/M metagenome (GOLD analysis project Ga0137451, IMG submission 102336) | Soil microbial communities from meander-bound floodplain in the East River, Colorado, USA - East River MetaG ERMGT500_2 | ecosystem: Environmental > Terrestrial > Soil > Floodplain ... | reverse complement strand
ATCGCGTCGGGAATGCCGATCTTGCCGATGTCGTGGAAGTACCCGCCCAGCCGCAGCGCTTCGAGATCGTCCCCACCGAGCCCGAGCCATTCGCCGAGGGTCGTCGCGTACCGTGCGAGCCGCTCGCAGTGGCCGCTCGTCTCGGCGTCGCGGAGCTCGATCATCTGCGCCAGGCTGCGCAGCACGGTTTCCGCGGACTCGAGGTCGTCGGTGAACTGCTTCAGCCGCATCAGCGAGCGAATGCGCGCCTTGAGCTCCGACTGATCGAGAGGCTTGGCCAGCAGATCGTCGGCGCCGGCGTCGAGCGCGCGCACGCGATCGCGCTCCTCGTGCGACGCCGTCATCAGCACCACGGGAATCAGCCGCGTATTTGGATTGGATTTCACGCGGGCGCAGACTTCGAAGCCGTCGCACTCCGGCATCCGAATGTCGGACAGCACGACGTCCGGCGGGTTCTCGGCGATGAGCGCGAGGGCGGCGTTGCCGTCGCAGGCCGACTGGACCACGTAGCCTTCCGCCTCGAGCAGCGCTTCGAGCAGCCGCAGGTTGGGCGCCATGTCGTCGACGACGAGGACGTGGCCGCGCGCAGCGGAGACGCGCTTCGCAGCGACCGGGCCTTCATACATGAGCAACGACGGCTTCATGGAAGGCGCCGATGATACGCCATCGAAGTATCGTCGCGTTGTCATCTTTTCCAGGTTTCTGCGGTCGACTTTGCGGCGCATCTTCACTTTTGAAATCGCGGTGACGCTTCCCGGGTGTCGACTTGTGGCCATCGCGCGCCATGCCACAACAAATTGAAGTGGCGGCGGGATGCTGTCGATAATCCGACCGTGAGGGCCAGTCGCGCCGCCGGCCTCCTGCTCGTCCTGATCGGCCTCGCCATCAATAAATGGATGCTCGAGACGTACGTCATCCCTGACGGCGTCATCGCGTCTGTACGCTCGAACCTTCTCGTCGTGATCCCCGAGCTCGGACTGGTCGCGACAGGTGTGTTTTTGCTCGTCCGTGGACCTCGATGGGGGCGCCCGTCGACAGGAGAGCTAATCCTGCTCGCCGGATCGACGCTTCTGGCAATGGCCGGCGTCGAAGCGGCGCTCCGCGTCATGCAGCCGGCTGATCCTTCGACGTCTTCCGCCAACACCGAGCGTCGCGAGCCGCCTGCCCCGAGCGAAGTCGAGGGGTCGAACTTCGAAGCCGCGGCCGACACCGGCTGGCGGATGAAGCCGAATCACACGTTTCAATGGACGGTCGAGACCCGGACCGATATCTATGCGGCCAACGCTCAGGGTTTTCGCAGCCCGCACGACTTCTCTCAGCCGCCGGCGCAGTTCGTCGGGCTCGCGGGCGATTCCTTTGCCTGGGGCCTCGGCGTCGACTATCGCGAGACGTTCGGCGACCGCATCGAGCAGGCCATGTCGAGGCCGGGTCTTGAGACCCGGCAGTCAGTCTTCAACGTGGCGCTGCCGGGATTCGGCATCGACCAGATGTGGATCAGCGTGCGCACGCACCTGCTCCCCCGCAAGCCCCGCCTCGTCATCGTCGCGTTCATCGACGACGACTTCAGCCGAAGCCTGACGGCCTACCGGCCGGACGAAGGCTTCGCCAAACCGCGGTTCGTGCTGGATGGCGGCAATCTTCGGCCGCAGACGCGAGCCGACGTCGAGTCGGGTATGCGGCCATGGCTGCGCTCGCATTCGGCCGCCTGGCGATTGATCGAGAACGCGACGGTCCGGCTTCGACCGTTCGGCGAATGGTGGGCGTTGAATACCGCGCTCGTCGATGCCATCGCCGCCGACTGCCAGCGTGACGGCGTCCCGGTCCTGTTCGTCAGATTGCCGCAGATCGACGGCGGCCCGTTTCCGTCGCTCGCTCGGCACATGCAGCAGCGCGCACTCGACTACATCGACCTCGGATCAGCCGGCGTCGAGGGGCTGCACTTTCCGGAAGACAGGCATCTCAATGCGCGGGGGCATGAGTACGTGGCGGGGAAAATCGTGGAGTGGATTAGGGGTTCCGGGGTTCCGAATGTTCCGAGAGTTCCGGGGTTCTGACGTACGGCACGTATTGAACCTCGGAACTTTCGGAACTTTCGGAACTTTCGGAACCTTCGGAACTTTCGGAACCCTTCGAGCCCTACCCGCAGCCGCCTCGCCCTCGTCCACCGGCGGCATCCGCGCCCCCAGCCTTCGGCCACACGTTGTCACTCGCGTCCCGATCCGGAAATCTGCAACCCGGATCGAGCGTGATTCTCGTGATGGGCCGCGGTCCGAAGTCGAGCACGGCCTGGAACGTGCGGCTGCCGTTGAACCAGACGTCCACCGGCCAGGTGACGACGGCGGTCGTCGCGTCGGTCATCTTCGCGTTCGGCATTGTTTTGATCGCGTCATTGCCGGCGCCGAACTGAACCCTCAGCACGACGGGCGACGGCATCTGCCCCGCTTGTCGCACCGTCACCGTCGTCTTGCCTCCGGTTGTCGTGACGTTTGCGATCGAGCCGTCCACGGACTCGGTGGTCCAGAGCCAGTAGTTCCAGAACCAGTTCAGGTCCTGCTTGAGCGCGTTGTTCATGAAGAAGATGTAGTCCCACGGCGACGGGTGCTTGAACGCCCACGCCTTCGTGTACTCGCTCATCGCGCGCTGCACTTCGGCGTCGCCAACGATGCCGCCAAGCATGGAGAGCATGAGCGGTGCCTTCGAGTAGGTCTGGAAGCTGTACTGCGAGCCGGCGTAGTTGGCGTTCCACATCAGCGGCGGCTCATCCTCGCGTCCGCTGATGCCGCCGTAGCTCTGGCCTTCGCCGTCGAGCACCGGCGCCCGTCCGGCCGCGTCGGCGTCCGACAGGATGTTCATGTACTCGTTGAAGCCCTCGTCCATCCAGCCGTACCAGGTCTCGTTGTTGCTGACCATCATCGGCCACCACTGATGACCGGTCTCGTGATCGGCGGCGCCCTGGTTGGAATTGATCACCATCGGATATTCCATGCCGCTGCTCGGGCCGTCCTGCAGCGTGAGCTGTGGAAACGGATACGGCGCCCAGAGCTTCGAGTAGAACTCGAGCGCATGTCGCGCGATCGGGCCGGCTCTCGTGAAGAGATTGGCGCGGTTCGGCTCGAAGTACATGTAGATCGGGACGCGGCCCTTGCCGGGAATCGTCGCGCGGGTCGCGTTCCAGTTGTACTTGCGCGCGGTCGCCCACGCGAAGTCGTTGACGTTGTCGGCGACGAAGCGCCACGTAAGCTTTTCGCCGGCGGCCGTCGCCTGGCCGGAACCGACTTCGTCGGTGCCGACGATCGTGATCACGTCATCCGACTCGAGCACGTGCGTCAGGCGCTCACGCGCTTTCGCCGTGAGCACTTCCTGCGGATTCTGGAGCACGCCCGTGCCGCTCACGATCCAGCCACCCGGCATCGTGATGCTCACGTCGAAGCGGCCGAAGTTGTTGTAGAACTCCGACGGTCCGAGGTACAGGTTCGTGTCCCATCCGCGGAGGTCGTCGTACACCGCGATGCGCGGGTACCACTGCGTCGGCTGAAACAGGCGGTCTTCGAGGCGCTGCGTCATGCGATGGTTCTGGTTCGAGCCGCCCGGCAGCTTCGTGCGCCACTCGATCTCGAGCGTCGCTTTCGTCTTTGGCGCGATCGGCGCAGACGGCCTGATCGTCGCGACCGTTGAATCGAGGTTCGATGCGGTCGGTTGCGCGGCCGTGCCGGCACCGGCTCCCGCACCCGCACCGCCACCGCCTCTTCCGCCACGGCGTCCGCCACCCCCGGCGACAGCAAGATTCACGGCCTCGCCGTTCACGAGGATCTTCGTGATGACCATGCCGTCGGTGTTCTCCGCCGGCTGCCACGGCGCCGCGCGCGGCACGAGGCCGCGAAACATGTTGTGGTCCAGCCGCATGGTGATCGAACTGAGCGAGTCTGGACTGTTGTTGTGGAGCGTGATCGTCTCGCTGCCCGTCAGTATCTGCGTTGCCGGGTCAATCGACGCCTGGATGACGTAGTCCGTCTGCAGTTGCCAGTAGTTCGGACCGGGCCGTCCACTCAGATCGCGTGTGCCGGCCGCAAAGGCGCGCCGGATCGCGTTCGTCATCGGCACATCACGCCGGATCCCGCGCGGGACTTCCGGAGCGGTGGCGTTCTGCCGCGCCTCGACATCGATACGGGTGAGTTGAATCGCCGGCAACACGAGGATGAGTGCGAGTCCGGCACCGAGAACAAGTTTCAAGATGGAGGCCGGCTTCAGAATGGAGGCCGGGTCTTTAGACCCGGCGAGAATTCGACGCGTCATGCATGAGTCTCCGCTGGAATCGTATCGCCTTTTGTTGCCTGTGGCATGCTCTTGCGCGTGAGGTTTTCCGCGATCGCCCTCGCGATTTGCTGCGCCGCGGCCGCTCTTCGTCTCACCGGACTCTGGAGCGACCTGTGGCTCGACGAGATCTGGTCGCTGGCGGCCACCGGCACGTTCTCGTCCATCCGCAGCGTCTTCACGACGCACCACGAGATCAACCATCATCTCTACTCTGCCTGGCTCTACCTCGTGGGACAGGACGCATCTGTCTGGGTTTACCGGCTGCCGTCGTTCCTGGCCGGAGTCGCGACCGTGTTTGTCGCGGGGCTGATTGGCCGGCGCCGGAACGACACGACAGCACTCGTCACGATGCTGCTCGTGACCGTGTCGTACGAACTCGTGCTGTTTTCGTCGGAAGCCCGCGGCTATTCGATCGTGATCCTCTGCACGCTGCTCGCGTACTACTTTCTGAGCGCACAGAACGCAGGGCGGACCGAAGTTCGGTCCGCCATCGGCTACGTAATTGCCGCCATCACGGGCATCCTCGCGCAACCGATCTTCGCTGGCGTGCTTGCGGCAGCGTGCGTCTGGTCGGCCGTCCGACTCTGGCGCACGCGAACGAGCGTCGTCCAGGCGGCGACGCAATGGACGATGCTGCAGGCTCTGCCGATTGCAGCGGCGATCACGCTGTACGTGATCGACTGGCGGTATGTCGTCGCCGGTGGCGGCACGGCGATTCAGCCGTGGTTCGCAACGTTTGCCGGAGGTTTCGCGTGGGCGCTCGGCACGCCTCTGGGTCGCGGCCCGGTGCTGATCACCTTCATCGTGCTGGGCGTCGTCATGCTGCTGGCCGGTCTCTACCAGCTGATTGCGGACAAGTCGGACGACTGGATCTTCTTTCTCTGCGCCATCGTCATCTTTCCGCTCGTGCTCGTGCTGGCTCGTGGGTCGGAATTCGTGTACACGCGACACTTTCTGCCGGGCTCCGCGTTGCTGCTGGTCCTGCTCGGCAATCTCCTCGGCGCTGGATGGACACGCGCGCGCACGACGGTGCGGCTTGCCTGCGCGGCCGTGCTCGTGATCTTCGCTTCAACAAACGCGCTGAACATCGTTCAGCTGGCGAAGTACGGGCGCGGTCAGCATTCGGCGGCGATCTGGTACATGGCCGACCACCGGCAAGGTGATGCGCTGGTCATCAGTGGCGACCAGGACTTCCGGATTCTCGTCGAGCTCAGTTACTACATCCCCCGCCTGCTCGGCTCGCGGCCGTGGACCTACGTGAAGGCGAGCGAGTGGCCGGCCGGCGGACCGGAGTGGATCGTCGTCCAGGTCGAAAGCTTTCAGTCGCCGGTCGTGTCCGGCGACTACACGGATCGGACGGGAGTCAGGTACGAGCTGGCGCTCGATCTGCCGACGGCGCCGTTAACGGGATTGCACTGGGTGCTGTATCAGCGAGCGCGGTGATCAGTACGTAGGGCGGACCGCACTTCGGTCCGCCGACATGCGATCACTTGGGCCGACGCGTGACGTCAAACAACTCGCCGAGCGTGATGCCGTCGCGCCAGATCGGTTCGACGTCAACGCCGTAACAGTTCCGGCAATTCCAGACGAACCTCTCGAGCTCGCACTGATCACCAGACCAGCGCGGATAGCACGAGCGATAGACGGCGAGCACGGAGTCCGCAGGAGCAAACGTGAGACCTCGCCGCCGCCGCATGATGAACGCGCCCGTGAACAACCCGAGAAATGTGCGAATGTCGTCTGCGGTTGCCTCGGGAAAGGCGCGTTTCCACGCGCGTCCCTGGCAGCCGCGCCCGGCATAGGCTCTCAATCCGCGAAAACGGTGAAACTCGACGCAGATCCCGCGAATCGATATCGCCAGTCCAGCGACGAGGACGAACAGGCCTGCGATTCCAAGGAACTCAGTCATTGATTGATTCGGCGGACCAAAGTTCGGTCCGCCCTACGTACTATCAGAGATTCCGTTTCCAGAACTCGATCATCGTCCGGTACAGATGCTGATACGCGTCGCGGTCGCCGATGTCGTGCTGCCGCATCGGGTACACCATCACGTCGAACATCTTCCCCGCTTTGATCAACGCGTCGATGAACGCGAGTTCGTTCTGCGGGTGGACATTGTCGTCATAGGTGCCATAGACGATCAACACCCGCCCGCTCATGGCGTTCGCCCGCGTGATTGGCGAGGCGTCGTCGTACGCCTTCGCGTTCTGCTGCGGCATGCCGAGGAACGCCTCGGCCCATTTCGAATCGTAGAAGCGCCAGTCGGTCACGGGCGCGACCGCGATGCCCGCCTTGAACGCGTCTGACCGCGTCATCAGGTTCAGCGTCATGTAGCCGCCGTTGCTCCAGCCCCAGACGCCCACGCGATTGGGATCGACCCAGGGCTGCGACTTCAGCCACTTCGCCGCGTCGACGAGGTCCGCAGCTTCGCCCTCGCCAAGCCGGCCGACCACGGTGTTCTCGAGCGTCTTGCTGATCGCTGTCGCCGACCGGTTGTCGACTTTGACGACGACGTAGCCTTCGGCGAGGAGCAGCTGATAGAAAAGCGTGTCGCCGACCCACGCGTTGGTCACCGTGGGGAGCGACGCGCCGCCGTAGACGTGCATGATGACCGGATACTTGCGATCGGCCCGGAAGTTGGCGGGCCGGAGAATTCGCGCCGGCATCTTGAAGCCGTCCGTCGCCGGGATCGTCGTCAATTCCGGAAACTGAATGTCGAAGGGCGCGAGCATCTCGGTTCGCGGCGGCGCGAGGACGCGCGGATTCGTGCCGTCAGTGCGCCGTAATGTCATCGACGGCAGCGTCTTCGCGTCGGAGAACGTGTCCAGGAAGAAACGTGCGTCCGGCGACATCGAGATGCGATGAACGCCCGGGTCGGACGTCACGCGCGTCAGACCCGAACCGTCGAGCGCGATGCGATACAAGTCGCGCGTGACCGACGAGCGCTCCATCGCCGTGAAGTAGATCTGCCCGCTTGTGTTGTCGATCCCCGCCACCGCCTGCCGCACCCATCCCACGCCGGCAGACGACATCATCGACCACGGCCCGCGCGTGACCTGATTCACGAGCTTGCCATCGAGCGTGTAGCGATAGAGATGGTTATTGCCGTCGCGCTCCGACGTCCAGATGAAGTGTTTGCCGTCGGCCAGGAAGTGCAGGTCGTCGTGGATGTTGATCCAGGCGTTCGACGTCTCGGTCATGATGCGCGACGCCGAGCCCGTCACGCGATCGACCAAATACAGTCCGAGCTCCTTCTGATCGCGCGTTTCCGTCTGCACGCTCACGCGCTTGCCGTCCGGCAGCCACTTCACGCGCAGCAGCGTGTCGAACGGTTTGTCCACGATGCGCACCCACGTCGTCGCCGGCGCTGCTCCGGCTGCCGTCGTCCCGCTCCCGACGTTCACGATGCCGACGCGCACTTTCGGATTCGGCTGGCCGGCTTTCGGATAGCGCTGCGTGATCACACGCGGCGTTTCCGGCTGGAAATCCACGAACGAGACCATCGGGACCTTCGATTCGTCGGTCTGCAGGTAGGCGATACTCTTCGAGTCCGGCGACCACCAGTAGCCGATGTCGCGACGACCGAAGATCTCCTCCCAGTACATCCACGACAGCGTGCCGTTCAGCGTCGTCGCCGAGCCATCACGCGTAAGCCGGGTGACGGCGTGAGCCGGCGTATCGCAGTCGACGACGAACAGATCGTTGGTTCGCACGAAGGCGAGGCGTTTGCCGTCGGGCGAAAACTCCGGCGACTGCTCAGTCGCCGTGGTCTTCGTCAGGCGCGCGAACGACGAGGATTGCAGATCGAGCAGGAAGAGGTCGTTGTCGAAGATGTAGAGCGCGCGACGGCCGGCGGTGTCGAGTGCCTGCGGCCAGGCAAGGACCGTCACTCGGGCCGACGGCCGCAACGCATTCAGACTCTCGACCGCTGCCACCATGTCGAAGGCCGCGCGCTTTGCGCCGGTGGCCGGATCGAGAATCTGAAACGAGCGTTGGTTCGCCGGCGGCCGCGTGTCGAGCAGCATGAGCGTGCCGTCGGACAGCCATTGCGTGGTCGGCACGCTGCCGACCGTTCGGCCTTCGCCGAAGATCCAGTCGAAGGACGGCGTGGGCTTCGCAGGCGTCTGCGCAAGCGGCACACGCGCCGTCAGAGTGGCAGCGAGGGCAGCCACGAGGGCAAGAGCGCGAACGGACACGAAGCCTATTTCTTGTCGAGCACGACCGTGTTGGTGATGGTCTGCCCTTCGGCGTTCTTGCCCGTCACGGTGTTCGTGCGCGACTTTCCGTCAGCCGCGATGACGATCCGTTGTGTGCCGAGCGCCTGACCCTTCAGCTTGCCGGTCAGCTCGTACGTCCGGTCATCGATCTTCTTCCACGCCACCGAGTCTTGCGCAGTGTTGGGCTTGCCATCGATCGTGCTCGTGTACGGGTAGTCTTTGCCGTCGAACTTCGCGGTGTACTCGCTACGGACGGCACGACCCTGTGCATCCACGGTGTCGTTCACGACCTTGATCGTGTCGCCCGTGACTTCGATCTTCACGGTGGCGCTCTTCGGCGCCTGACTCGGCGGGTCGTACTTCGACTTGGCGAGATTGACGGTCCACGTGCCCGCGAGCGGAGACGCCGCCTGCGCGAACGGCGCGGACGCGAGAACGCCAACGAGGACCAGCGACATGAGTGCCCGACATGCGACGATCTGCTGACGCGACATGATGCACCTCTCAGACACAGTACGCGTTGCGAACCGTGATTCTAATCCCTACTGCCGGTAGGTGCTCAGGATTAAGCCGTCCCTTTTGAGGCGGTCGTGGCACGCGAAGCACTGCTGCGGCGAGGGCGCGGCGGCGCGTTCGGTCTTGCTGTCCTTGACGAATCGCTGAAATCCCCAGCCGCCAGTACTCGCAAAGCGCTTCGAGTCCTTCACCATCACGTCGGTCTGGCGGCGCGCGCCTTCCTCGAACGCGCCGTTGGTGTCGCGCATCTCGAGCCAGTCGAAGACCACGATCGATCCGTCAGGAAACGTACGCGTGCGATAGCCGGTCATCGCGCCGGCGTTCGCATAGATGTGGTGAAAGCCGCCGTTGGTCGCGTAGCTCGTGTGGGCGGGACTGATGAGCGCGCTCTTGACGTGCGCCCAGTCGCGATAGCCGTCGGGATACGCGACGACCGCGCCGTCGGGAGCGGACTGTTGAACGCCGAAGATGCTCGCGAACACGTTCAACAGCAGGACGAGTGTGCGGAGTTTCATGCTGCCGAGTATCTGCCCGTCGCGGTGATTTCGCTCGGATGAGGCGGCGAACGGTGGGATCTCCTACGTGAACGGTCACCGCCTTTATGCTGACGATGTGCGAAATCTCCAATATCGGTTGCGGGTCGGCGCCGCAGACCACGAGCTTCGCCTCGTCCACGTACCGGGAACGAACGGCACACCGTACCTGTTCGGTGCAGGTCCGCAACGGCGGCCGATTGAGATCGGCTCGTTTCACATCGCGACGACGCCTGTCACGCAGGCGCTGTGGCTGCACGTGATGGGCGCCAACCCCGCGAAGTGGCCCGACCTTCGTTGTCCCGTCGAGAACGTCTCATGGGAGCACATCACGCAGAGCGGCGGATTCCTCGATCGCATCAACGCGAGCGCGGTCCTCACCGCCGTCGCCGGATCCGCTCGCACATTGAGATTCCGCCTGCCGTCAGAAAGTGAGTGGGAATACGCCGCGCGCGGAGGCCCGAATTGGAAGGACAACTTCCAGTTCAGCGGCAGCAACAACCCTGACGACGTCGCGTGGTACGGCCCGCGATGGCGCCGCGCCGATCAGGCGGTGCTGGCGCTCCTGGGCTGGCCGGCTGGATGGCGGCTGGTGAACCGCATTCGAAAGATGTTGCCGCGCCACTCTGAAACACATCCTGTCGGCGCCAAGGCGCCGAACCAGCTCGGCATCTACGACATGTCAGGCAACGTGTGGGAATGGTGCGAGGACGCGTGCGTCGACGACATCGACGCGGTGCCGGCTGACGGCACACCGTGGCCCGGTGACCATCCGGAGCGGGAGCGCCGCCTGCGCGGCGGATGCCACCACAACTGGGATCTGCACTGCCGCGTCTGGTGGCGCTACGGGATCGTGCAGGACGCGCACGATGGCTGCATCGGATTTCGGCTGGTGCTGGCGCCACCGCGCCGGGTCTAAAGACCCGGCCTCCACCTGCGGCCGCGAGTGGCCGTCATCTGCTCGGCAACTTTTGCCGAGGATATGGCAGGATGACGTCCCATGCGCAGGATTACCGGCCTTCTCCTCATCGTGCTGGCTATCGGCACATCTGCTGACGCTCGCCAGAATGCGGCGCTCGCGCCACACCAGCAGCTCGCGCACGACATCTATAAAGAGCTGGTCGAGATCAACACGGTCGCGACGAAAGGCACGACCGTCGCGGCGCTGGCCATGGCGAAGCGCCTTCGCGACGCGGGCTTTCCGGACGCGGACATCTTCATCGGCGACCCTCGCGACGACAAACACAACATCGTCGTCCGCTATCACGGCAAGGGCGGCGCGGCGGCGCCGAAGCCGCTCCTGCTGCTCGCGCATCTCGATGTCGTCGAGGCGCTGAAAGCGGATTGGTCGGCGGATCTCGATCCGTTCGTCTTCACCGAGCGCGACGGCTACTACTACGGCCGCGGCACCGGCGACGACAAGGCGATGGCGTCGATCTTCGTCGCGAATCTCACCCGGCTGAAGCGCGAAGGCTACGTTCCGGTGCGCGACATCATCGTCGCGCTCACGGCGGATGAGGAAGGCGGCGGCTCGAACGGCGCGGCGTGGCTCGTGAACAACCATCGTGAGCTTGTCGACGCCGCGTTTGTCGTCAACGAGGGCGGCGGCGGCTCGCTCAGGAACGGCAAGCCGTTCTGGAATGCCGTGCAGGCCACCGAGAAGGTCTCCGCGAACTTCACGCTGACGGTGAAGAACCGCGGCGGGCATTCGTCGCAGCCGCGGCCGGACAACGCGATCTACCAGCTCGCCGCCGGCCTCGTGAAGATCGGGCAGTTCAATTTCCCCGTGCAGCTGAACGACGTCACGCGCGCGTTCTTCGCCAAGACCGCGGCCATCGAGACACGTGAGACCGGCGCCGCCATGCGCGCGCTCGTCGCGAATCAGAACGACGGCGAAGCCGCTGCGACGATTTCAAAGGACCCGCGTTACAACTCGATGCTGCGCACAACCTGCGTGGCGACGATGCTGACGGGAGGGCACGCGACGAACGCGCTGCCGCAAACGGCGGAAGCGACGGTCAACTGCCGCATGTTGCCGAACACCGACCCGGCGACCGTGCGCGATGGCCTGATCAAGGCGCTCGCCGATCCCGGCGTCGAGGTCTCCCGCGCGGGCGCGTTGAATCCGACGCAGCCCTCACCTCTGCTTCCGGAGTTCTTCGAGCCCGTCGAGGGCATCACGAAGGTCCTCTTCGGCGACATCCCGGTGATTCCGATCATGGGCACGGGCGCAACCGATTCACGTTCGTTCCGCCGGATCGGGATTCCGTCGTACGGCGTGTCGGGCCTCTTCGGCGATCCCGAAGACAACCGCGCGCACGGCCGCGACGAGCGGATGCTGATCAAGAGCTATTACGACGGGCAGGAGTTTCTTTATCGGCTGACGAAGGCTCTCGCGAGTAAGTGATCGCAGGTCCCTTCGCGCTTCGCGCCCTTCGTGCCCTTCGCGTCTTGTCGACGGCAACCTGTCGTAACATCCGCGCATGCCGAAAGAGCTCACGCTCCGCGGTCTGGTTCTTGGCGCCCTCATCTGTACGGTTTTCACTGCCGCTAACGTGTACCTCGGCCTCAAAGTCGGCCTGACGTTCGCGTCGTCGATTCCGGCCGCAGTGATCTCGATGGCGATCCTGAGCTTCGTCAAGGACTCGTCCATTCTCGAGAACAACATCGTGCAGACGGTCGCGTCGGCGGCCGGCACGCTGTCCGCGATCATCTTCGTCCTGCCCGGCCTCGTCATCGTCGGCTGGTGGAGCGGGTTTCCGTTCTGGCTCTCGTGTCTCGTGTGCGTGACCGGCGGCATCCTCGGCGTGCTGTTCACGATTCCGCTTCGGCGCGCGCTCGTGACGACGTCCGACCTGCCGTATCCGGAAGGTGTCGCGGCCGCCGAAGTGCTGAAGGTCGGATCCGGCACGCGCGGCGAAACGAAGGACGACACGGGCGAGGCGCGTGAAGGCCTGCGCGCCGTCGTCTACGGATCGGTCGCCTCAGCCGGCCTCGCGATCTTCTCGTCGACGCGCATCGCGGCCGCCGGCGTCGCAGGTTTCTTCAACGTCGGACGCACTGCGATGAGCGGCTACGACATCGCGTTCTCGCTCGCGCTCGTGGGCGCCGGCCATCTCGTCGGATTGTCTGTCGGCATGGCGATGCTGACCGGATTGCTGATCGCGTGGGCGGTCGCGGTGCCGATCCTCACGTCGCTGCAGCCGGCAGCCGTGGGCGTGGAGCTTGCCGCGCATGCGGAGAGCATCTGGCGCCACCAGGTCCGCTTCATCGGCGCCGGCGCGATCGCGGTGGCCGCGATCTGGACGCTCGCCAAGCTCGCGAAGCCCGTTGTCGGCGGCCTGATCTCGACGATCGCATCAGCGCGCACGACGGTGACCAACGACGAGCGCGATCGGGATCTGTCGTCCGGCTGGATCATCGGTCTCACAATCGCGTGCCTCGTCGCATCTGGCTGGCTGGCAGTGGCCTTCATGGCGGGAACGCCGATTGAAGAACACACCGGCATGCTGGTCGCGCTCGCCGTGCCGTTCGTGCTGTTTGGAGGCTTCGTCATTGCGGCGATCTGCGGCTACATGGCCGGCCTCATCGGCGCGTCGAACAGCCCGGTCTCGGGCGTCGGCATTCTGTCGATCGTCAGCTGCGCGACCGTGCTCGTGATCGCCGTGTCGCCGACCGATGCCACGCGTCCAGTCCTCGTCGCGTTCGCGCTGTTCGTGACGGCGATCATCTTCGCCTGCGCGACGATTTCGAACGACAACCTGCAGGATCTGAAGACCGGTCAGCTCGTCGGAGCGTCTCCACGCCGGCAGCAGATCGCGCTCATCGTCGGCGTGATCGCCGGCGGGATCGTCATTCCGCCGATCCTGAATCTGCTGGCGCAGTCGAACGGATTCGCCGGCGCTCCGAACATCGGCGTGATCGATCCGGCCCATCCGCTTCCCGCGCCGCAGGCCACGCTGATCTCGGCGCTGGCCAAGGGCGTGATCGGCGGCAACCTCGACTGGAAGATGATGGGCATCGGCGTGCTGGTCGGGCTCGGTCTCGTCGCGCTCGACGAGACACTCGGACTCCTGAAGAAGCTGCGCATCCCGCCGCTGGCGGTGGGCATCGGCATCTATCTGCCGATGTCAGCGACGTTCGCCGTGGTCGTCGGCGCGGTCGTCGGTCATTGGTACAACGGACGGGTGAAGACGTCGCGCAACCCAGCGCGGGCAGATCGGCTCGGCACGCTCGTCGCATCCGGCTTCATCGTCGGCGAGGGCCTGTTCGGCGTCGTGAACTCCGGCCTGGTAGTCGGGCTGAGGAACGACGCGCCGCTCGCGCTCGTGGCCGCAGACTTCGCGCCCGCGAACGCGATCGGCGTCGCGTCGTTCATCGCGCTGATCGTGCTGCTGTACGGGTGGATGTTGCGGCGAAGCCGCTAGAACATCAGAAATAGAAAATCGCCCCGACGGCTGCGCGCACGGCCCACGCATTCTGCTTGCCCACCGTGGTCGAGCCAACCGTCTGAGTTGACCGGTGGCTGTACGCGAGCCCCACTTCGCCGAAGGCCCCGAAATGTGGATGCGGGTCGTATTGGGCGCCGACAGCACCGAAGAACAAGTTCGTATTGGCCGAGCTCTCGGTCGTGGTCGTGGTCGTCGTCAGCGAGCTGCTGCTGTGTGTGTACTCGTAGCCTGGGGCCACATAGGCACGGACGGCATCCCACTTCTGCGAGTAGAGCAGCACGCTGATGCCCGGCGCCCAGCTGGTCGTGGACGTTTCCGCGCTGATCGGATCGGTGCTGGTGGAACTGTGCGAAAACCCGAGAGTGGGTCGTACCGCGAGCCGCTCGTTGAACTGATAAATGAATCCGACGGTGCCCGACGATGCCGCGACGAGTCCTGATTTCGGGGCATCCTGCGCCTGGGCCTGGGCCGGGGCCTGGGCGAAGGCGGAAACGGGGGCAACCAGTGCGAACAACAACGCCGCTCGAGCGAAGAACGAGGGTTTGATGATCATGTTAGGCACGATACGTCGTGCAGGGGTCAAGCCTCAAGGCCCGGCGCCGGATCGACATCAGTATTACCGCGAGACCAGGACGCGTCGCGACGCCGCACCCGCACCGACGACCATCCCGCCGACGACGAGACACAGCAGCACCCATCCATCGCCCTGCGTGTTCTGGAGGATCCGCGTGACCTGTTCGATGAACGTCATGCGCTGCGGCCACAGCATGCGGCCGCCGGCGATGAACGCGAGGAACAGTGGCGCGGTCAGCGCGGCTCCGATCAGCATGTAGGCAATCCGCGACAGGCGGCCGCGCGTCATCGCCTCAATCCCGCGCATGCATGGCCACAGCACACCGAACGCGTACACCGCGAATGGCAGCGTCGCGAACAGCGCGGGCATCATCATCGCCTCGGCCACGTTCAAGATGTCGGGATCTCCGATGGTGCCGCGCATATAGCCGACTCCCCATGCCGCAACCGCGACGACATCCATCGAGATCCAGGCGATAAGGGCGGCAATGCCGAGACGACTCGACCGGGCCGGGGTCATGGGCGGATTGTAGGCGTAAAATGATCCCCGGAGTCATTTCCGCAATGAGCAACAGCGACGGCCTCAAATCTTCGTACGAACTGGCGATGGAGCGCTTCAAGAAGAAGGACGCCGAGGCGGGCGTCGAGCGCAAGCCGTTGACGGACGCGCAGAAAGCCGCGGTCGCAGACATCCGCAGCTTCTATCAGGCGAAACTCGCCGAAATCGAGATCCTGCACAAGGGCAAGCTGCGAACGCTGCTCGATCCGGCCGAGCGTGAGTCGCGCGAGGACGAGTACCGGCGTGACCGCGAGCGTCTCTCGAACGAGCGCGAGGCAAAGATCGAAAAGGCGCGGACCTCGGAATAGTGATGACCGAGGCGTCACTCACCTGCCCCGACTGCGACGAGCCGCTCGCCTACGCGTTTCACGACACGAGCGGCGTGGGCGGCCAGAAGCGCGGCGACAGCTACAACACCACGCCCGACAGCGCGCACTACATCTGCTTTCCGTGTGCGAAGGCGTGGAAGCAGCGCCTCTCGGGGCCGCTCACGCCGGACGTCGTCGGCGATCTCGCGTTCTTCTCGTGCCGGATTACCGAATGCGGCGCCAAGCTCACGGTGACGCATGAATCAGCGACACCGACGGAGATCGAGCTCGCGTGCGGGCAAGGGCATCGATATCGCGTCAGCGCCGGCGTCGGCGGCGGGCTCGTGCTCGAAAGCCGCAGTACGTAGGGCGGACCGAACTACGGTCCGCCGCGGGCGTTGGCGGACCAGAAACCGGTCCGCCCTACGTACTACCCGGGCTCACCGCTTGACGTCGACCGTGGCCCGCCCGCCGTTCTGCCGCGCGAAGATCACAATCAGATTCCGGCTCGCCGCGTAGGCTCCGGTCCCGCGCCGTTCACCTTGCGACCTGAGGAACGTGTCGTTCACTCGCTCGCTCATCAGAGCGGCGCGGCCCTCGTATTGCTGCCAGAACGTGCGGATGAAAGTGATGTCGCGTTGCACGCCCTTGAGACGCAGGGCCGCGAGCTCGCGCGCACGCGGCAGATCGCGCCGCACCAGCTCGCCCAGTAACTGCTGCTGTCCGAACAAATACCCCGAGTAGCGGATCGACGCGTCGTCGCTCATGACGCTGGCGATGTACCCGAAGAAGTTCGCTTCGTCTTCACGCGCGATGCCGCGCTGGTGCGCTTTCTCGTGCGCGACGCCGTGCGGCACATCGGGCCCGGGCATCAGCCGGTTGTAGTTGGCCTCGCCCGTCCACGGAAAATAGAAGCCGCCGAGCCGCAGGTGGTTCATCAGCATGCTCGCGATGAGCGGCTTCGCGCGGCCACGGCGGGCGGCAAAGCCGTCCTCGAGACCGAAACGTTGCTGCACGCGCCCATACGCGGCGTCCAGTCCTGCGTTGAGATGATCGGAGCCGCTCGGCTCACTCGGCTTTCCGAGATCGTCCGAGCCGTTCATCTCGCGATACGCCTGGTTGGTCGCCTCGACGAGTTGCTGCGCAAACGCCGCGATCTCGTCGGTCTGCCGCCGGGCTTCTTCTTCATTCGCTGGCCGCTCGATCGGAGGCCAGCCCAGCCGCGTCGCGAGCGGCGCCCGCGCGTAGTTGAGACCCCAGAGGAAATAGAAGAGGCACAGCACCACGAGCGAAGCGGTGACGAGCCGGATCGCTGCCGATGCGAACACGTTGCCGACGGACCGCTGTCGCCGCACCACCTGGATCGCCGCGATCGCAAGAGACACGAGCAGATACAGAATGAGGCCGCCCATCACCAGTTCCGCCAGACTCACCGGCAGGACGCCCGTAAGCAGCGACAACACGCGCGCAACCTGAAAGGACAAGAGCCTGGCGTAGACGTACTCGACCAGAAAACTCGATCGCGAGAGCGCCCACATCCCGACGAGCAGCGCCACGCTGGCGATCATCGTTATGCGGCGGCGTCTTGAAAGCAGCGGCCCGCCCGCGGGCAGCAAATTCATGCTCGGCCAAGTGTATGGCGGGCGGGGGTGCTGGGTGCTAAGTGCTCGGTGCTCGGTGCGGCGCACTCAGCACCAGCCAGCAGGCACCCAGCACCCAGCACTCAGCACCAAGCACCATTACAAGGAGACCGTGCGTGCCGGCCCGCGCTCGTGGTACCTGCGCGCGGCCGCAGCGCCAAGGTATCGCCTCTGGCCAGGCGCCTTCTCTCCGGGATCCTTTCCCCATGGTGAGGCGTGTTCGATCTCGGCATTCAGCTCTGCGCCAATGACGATGACGAGCCCGGTCAGATAGAACCAGAGCAGCAGGACGATGATGCCGCCGATCGTGCCGTAGCTGGCGACGTACTTGCCGATGTTCACGACGTAGAACCTGAAGCCGAGCGACAACAGGAGCCACAGGGTCGTCGCGAGAACCGCGCCCGGTGAGATCCAGACCCAGTCCTGCTCGGCGTCCGGGGCGAAGTAATAGATGAGGCCGATGCCCGTCACGACCATGAGAAATACGAGCGGCCACTGCAGCGTCTTCCACAGCCACACGAAGACATGACTGAGGCCGAACCACTTCGCCATCCAGTCCGCCAGCTGCGGGCCGATGACGACGAGCGCGAGCGAGATGAGAATGAAGAACGCGAGGCCGACCGTGAGGCCAATCGCGAGCAGGCGCATCTTCCACCACGGCCGCGAGTCGATGATGCCGTACGCGCGGTTCATCGCGCTGACCACCGCGACCATCGCTGCGGAGCTGGTCCAGATCGCGCCGATCAGTCCGAGGCTCAGCAGGGCCTTGTCGCGGCTCTCGCCGATGGCGAGCATCTGTTCCTTGATGATCGTGATGACTTCCGCGGGCGCAAATGGCTGGAGCAGCCGCACCATCTCGTCCGTCAGGTCCTGGAGAGGAAACAGACTCGCGAGCGCGATCAGAAACAGCAGCGTGGGGAACAGCGAGAGGAAGAAGAAGTATCCAAGCTGCGCCGCCATCCCATCCGCATCGTCCCTGATCGTCTCGCGCAGGGTGCGAACGAACAGCGTCTTCCAGCCGATCCGAACGCCAAGATAAGACAACACGGCGCTAAAGGGTGGGAACTGCAACACCGTTGCCAGCGGGCTTGGCCATAAGTACGTAGGGCGGACCTTTAGGTCCGCCCGGTTACGCCGGGCCTAAGAGGCCCGGGCCAAGTGCCACAGCCTCCGGGTCACCTGGGTGCCACAGCCTCCGGGTCAGTAGTACCTAGATTGTCGCGCGCCGCCGGCCTTTAATTCCGGGCCCAACTCGT
>Ga0137451_1000196_pt1 | contig 18367 bp, 12 predicted proteins | sample EasRivERMGT500_2_FD_102336 | JGI IMG/M metagenome (GOLD analysis project Ga0137451, IMG submission 102336) | Soil microbial communities from meander-bound floodplain in the East River, Colorado, USA - East River MetaG ERMGT500_2 | ecosystem: Environmental > Terrestrial > Soil > Floodplain ... | reverse complement strand
GCGCGTAGTACCACATCTCCAGGAACCGCGTGCCGCCGGTGACGATCGTGCGGCCGCCGGCGCTGTCGATGCGCGACGTCAGCAGCGCGTGCCGGGCCATCGGATCGGCATAGACAAGCCGGCCGGGCTCGAACGTCCGCCAGACCGTGCGCACGAAGAAGATCATCAACACCGAGCACACCACCACGTCGATGACTCCGCCGGCCGGAGCGAGCCGCCAGACGCCCAGCGCGATCACGAACGCAAAGCCGGCTGTCGCGAACATCACGTAGCGTGGCGCGAACACGTCGTGGCCAATCGTGCGCGCGAACAGGAGCGCGACCGCGGGAATGACGAGACACGCGAGGCCGGCGGTGACGACGTGTCCGGGGAGTCGTCGTCCGCTGGGCACGCGGCGCCGCCTGAACCATGCGACCACCAGCAGCACCACCAGACCGGCGCCCATCGCGCGAAAGCGTGACCCGACCAGCGTGCTCAGCAGCACGTCGTAGGTCGCGCGCAGATCGACGGGCTGCATGCGTCCCCAGAACGTCTTCGCGTGGACGAGCGTCCCGCTCAACAACATCCCGAGCGGCAAAGCCAGCAACACCGCGACCGCCATCGCGACCCAGAAGGCGCGATCGATCCGGCGCTGGGAATACTGTCGCACGACCTCGCCGGCGACGATCGGCAGGACGGCGAACACGAAGTAGTAATGCGTCCAGAGACCTGCGGCCAGCGCGAGCGTCAGCGCCGCGAGCGCGAAGCGCCCGCCTCGTCCCGACGCGTAGGTCAGCCACGCGACGAACGCGACCGCGAAGCACCCGGTCACGACGCCGTAGCCGCGAGCTTCGACCGCGTACACGTACACCGCGGTGTGCGACAACAGCAACGCGGCCGAGATGCCGATGAGCGCGTTCGAGAGCTGGCGCACCGCCACGCCGATCGCGACGAACGCGACAAGGAAGCCGAGCAGCGGCGGGATCCGCGTGGCCACCAGTCCCACGCCCGCAATGCGGTGGACGACGTGCGTGAGCGCGGTGTTGAAGGGCGGCGCGAGATCGAGACCATCGCGGCTGGCAGCCCACAACGTCGTGGGCGGCAGACCCGACGCCAGAATCGTGAAGATCTCGTCGTGCCAGAACGGCGTCGCCAGCGCGCGCTTGATGAGCGTCGCCGCCAGGCCGGCGCCAATCGCGCAGAGCACCAGGAAGAAATGCCGATCGACCCAGCGGTTCATCACGCGCCGTCGAACAGTCGCCGATAGTGCTCCCAGCGCTGCCGGACGCCGGAGAGGATGGCCTCGTACTCGGCGTCGCCGCGGAGGTTCGCGTAGTTACGATCGCGCTGGAAGAACGGATAGTTGTGGTTGCCGATCTCGACGGCGCGGCTGAGCCACGCGAGCGCCGGCGCACGCTCGGCGAGCAGCGCGTAGACGCCGCCCATCCAGTAGGCGGAGTCGCCGTCGAAGATCGACTCCGGCCGGATCGTAAACAGCCTCGGATCGATGCGGTCGCGCTCGCCGCGTGACGCCGACAGATAGGCCGCCAGGATCGCCACTGAGGGATCGTGCAGGTCCTGATTGAGCTCGGTCGCCCGCGCGAAGGCGCGCTCCGCCTCGTCCAGCCGGTTCGCGTAGTACAGGAACTTGCCGAGGTGCGACAGCGCCTTCGCATTGTCCATGGACCATGCGAACCGCATTTCTTCAATCGCCTCGTCGACGCGATCGACGTACAGCAGCATCCGTCCGTGCAGCCAGTACAGCCGGCGCGAAGTTGGATTCAGCGCGCGCGCTTTCCGATAGGCGGTCTCGGCCTGCTCGACAAGACCGGCGTAGTGGTAGGCGTAACCCACCAGGTCCCACGCCCAATCGGAGTTCGGCGCCAGTTCGCAGCCACGCCGTAACGTACGAATGGCTTCCTCGTTCTGTCCGACTTCCGAGCACACGGCGCCGAGCGCGATCCATCCGTCAGCCAGCAGCGGATCGAGTGCGAGCGCCCGTTCGGCCGCCGCTCGGGCGCGCACGAGCCGCTCTCGCGCCCCGTCGGTGAAGTTCGCGCTCTCGTAGAACAGCAGAAAACTCAGCAGCGCATGGGCCTGGGCGAAGGACTCATCGAGCCGGATCGCGTCCTCCAGCAGCCGCTTGCCCTCGATGAGGCTCTCGCGGCGGGATCGCACGCCGAACTCCGTCCAGTGGAACCGGGCCCTGACGTACAGGTCGTACGCGTCGGCGGATTTCGTGATGGGCAGTGCGAGCGCCTGCTGTTCCGCCGTCGAGAGCGGAATGCTCAACCCGTCGACGACCTTGTGCGCGACCTCATCATGAAACTGCAGCATGTTGTCCGCGCGCAGGTCGTACCTGCCGGCCCATCGCGTCGTTTGCGGCGTGCCGCCGACGAGTTGTGCCGAGACTCGGATCACGTCACCCAGCCGCATGAACGTGCCGGTGAGGACCGACTCCACCTCGAGCTCACGCGCCACCTGATCCGCTTCGACAGGCGCTTTGGCGTACTTCAGCACGGCGGTCGTAGGGCGGACCGCCAGATGTCGCAGCGGCGCCAGCCGGCCGATGATCGCATCCGTCATGCCGAGCCCCCACACGTCATTCGACGCGTCGCCGCCGAGATCGCGGAACGGCAGCACGGCGATCGTCCGCAACGCAGGCGCTGCCGACGCCGCGACGCGGCCGGAATCCGCCCGATGAAATCGGAGCAGATCGGCGCGCATATCGGCGGCGCTCTGATACCGCAGCTCGCGATCACGCTCCAGCGCCTTATGAACGATGCGGTCCAGTTCCGCAGGCGCGTCGCGCTGCACACGTCCGATCGGCGGCGGCGTCTCAGTCAGGATCGACGCGAAGACCACCGCACTGCTCGCGCCCGGAAATGCCCGTCGTCCGGTGAGCATCTCGTACAGCACCGCGCCGAAGCTGAACAGATCCGATCGTGCGTCGAGCGGCTCGCCGCGCGCCTGCTCCGGTGACATGTAGGCGACCGTCCCCATCGCGATGCCCGGGCTCGTCAACGGATCCGCCGACGGCGCATACGGCATCGTCATCGCGTCGTGCGCCGCCAGCTCGTGCGCCGGCTTGGCCAGCCCGAAGTCCAGCAGCTTCGCCTGACGCCTGGGCGTCACGAACACGTTCCCGGGCTTGAGATCGCGATGCACGATCTTCCTCGCATGCGCGGCACCGAGCGCATCTGCGATCTGCAAGGCCAGGTCGACGACGACATTCGGATCGAGTGGCGCCTCCTTGAGCATCCGGCTCAGCGGCATCCCCTCGAGCAGTTCCATGACGATGAACGGGTGGCCATCTTCGTCGTCGATGTCGTAAATCGTGCAGATATTCGGATGATTCAGCGCCGAGGCCATGCGCGCTTCGCGGCGAAAGCGTTCGAGGGCCTCGGGCTGGCGGGCGACCGAGTCGGGCAGGAACTTCAACGCGACCGCGCGTCCGAGCCTCGTGTCTTCGGCTCTGTAGACGACACCCATTCCGCCGGTGCCGAGCGGTTCGAGGATTCGGTAGTGGGAGACGGTCTGACCGATCATCAGGGGCCCGAGGTCACTCCCCAGACTACACCGTCATCCTTCGAGCCACCGCGGCGACACGACCGGCCGCCCGGCGGTCGCGGTCCGCAGGCCGTACCACGCACATGCTGCAATGAAGAGGAGATGCACGAGGGATCCACCGAAGTACCACTGGCGCGGATCGAAGGTGAGGACCGGCTGGAGGTGGAACGCGCCGACAAGCAGCACGAGCAGGCCCCACCTCGCGGTGATCCAGAGATAGATCGCCGCGGAAATACCGGTCACCACCATGTCGAGCGGCGACCGGCTGATGCTTGGCAACAGCACCAACAGCCACACCACGCCGGCGGCCAGCCACGTGCGGCGCAATAGCGTGCGCGCAAGGGCGAAGAGCAGGAACCCGCCCATCGTGAACTCGGCGTCCGTCGTCAATTGCAGCACCCCGAAGAGCGCATATTGAGCCGAGAACGCAACGAACTCGGCGAACGCGGCGTTGCCGGCGGAGACCTCGACCGTCGCATGAACGGCGCTCAACAGCCACAATAGAACTCCGATCGTTGTACCGATCAGCACGTCGCGTCCGACGAGCGGGTCACGCCACTCTCCCGCCAGCAGCCGGCTCCACGTGATGATCGTCGTCGGCCACCACCGGCGGACGTACGGCTCCACGGCGAAATACATCAGCCCGGTCAGCACGCCGCTGTTCAGCGCCTGGGTCGCGAGCAGCCAAAGCAGACCACCCTTCCCCATCACACCTGGCCATTCATTGACGATGAAACCCGCGACATTCCCCGCGAAGACGACGAGGCCGAAGCGCCACGCGCCTCGTCGATCGCCGCGTCCTGACTGGTAGTTGCGCCAGGCCAGCACCAGACTCCCGAAGATCACGATCACCATCACGACGGTGAGGACCGACCTGACGATGGGATTGGGCGCGAGCGGTGATGCCGGGGCTTGCCCTTCCGTCGGCAATTCCCACGCCTCGATCGTCTCGAAGAAGACGACGCGCCCTCGATACGCTGCGGCTTCGATGCGAATCTCGTCCTTCTGACCCGGGTAGCGGCCCATCCACGCCACACGGGCATCCGACGCGCGCGGCGACGTGCGCTCGGGCGGCACTGCCGTGAAGTCGGCGATGTTCAGGCCGGCCAGCTGAAACGCTGCCGGCCAGTCAGCGCCCGTTGCCACGGGCGAGCTCGTGTCCCACGCGTACGGCACGACCTCCACGCGTTTCAAGCGGCCGAGACCGTCCATCCTGAGGTACGACATCCCTGGCGCAAGCGGCGGGTCGACGCCGCGCACAAACGGTGCGGCCAGCGGCACCAGCGGGTCAGGGCTTTCGCGGTATTCGCCGATGAATGGATGCGGTCTGTCGTGAAGCAGGCGGTTCCAGCCTTCGCCCGGAGGGGCAGTGAGCCGCACGTGCAGCTGATAAGCACCATCCGGTCGCGAGACGTGCCACGCTTCGAACGGCGGCTTGACGTATCCGAGCGCGCTCATCATCGCGCGCCCCCGAGCCTCGAGCGTATCGGGAGGCAGGATGCCCGACTGAATCGAGACAGCCAGGCGCGGCGTCAGGATCGAGAGGGCGATCACACTCACGGTCAGCGCCGCGACCCACCAGAGTGCGGACGACACGGGCATGGCTTCGCGACTTCCCGCAGCGGCGACGGCCGCCGGTGACGGTGTCTCGCCCGCGAGCAGCGCGGCCTGCAGCGGATCGCCGCCCGGCAGCGCGGCCAGAACTTGCAGCGCCGACGTTGGACGCCGCGCGGGATCGCGCTCCAGACACCGCATCACCGCGCTCTCGACGAGCGGGTCGAGATCATTGATCCAGCTCGACGGTGTCTTCGCCGGCGATTCGGCGTACACACGCTTCAAGTCCAGGAGCCCGGTGCTCTCGAACGCGTGCTTTCCGGTGAACAACTCGTACAGCACGAGGCCGAGTGAGAACAGATCGCTGCTGACGGTCGCCGCGCCGCCCTCGAGCAGCTCGGGCGCCATGTACGGCACCGTGCCGGCGACGCGCTCATCGGAAACGGCGGCCTCCACGGCCGTGGCCAGCCCGAAGTCCGTGAGGCGCGCGCGGCCGCGTCCGTCGATCATCACGTTCGCGGGTTTGAGATCGCGGTGCAAGACGTTCTGGTCGTGCGCCGCGGCGAGTCCCGCAACAATCTGCCGCGCAACTTCGGCCGCCTTGTCCGCCGGCAGCCGGCCGATGCGCTTCAGGAGACTGGCCAGGTCCTCCCCATCGATGAACTCCATCGTGAGAAAACTACCGGCCTCGCCGTCGACGAGGTCGTACACGCGACAGACATTCGGATGGGAGACCTTGCGCGCGATCCGGACTTCCTGCTGAAACCGCGCCAGGGCGGCCGCGTTGTTCGTGAGCGTCTTCGGCAGGAATTTCAGCGCGACGGTCTGACCGAGGCGGAGATCCTCGGCTTTGTAGACCTCGCCCATGCCGCCTCTGCCGAGGAGGCCGACGACGCGATAGCGGGAGGTGAGGATGGTGCCGGCGACAAATCGCCCGGAATCCAGGGCGTGACCGGACGCAGCGTGCTCGTCGGGCCCGCTCGTACGCGTCAGGTCGTCGCCCGAGGGAGCCACGGTGCGGGCATCCTACCGCACTAATGTTCGGAAGCGGGCGCACGGCAGACCTGAAGGTCTGCCCTACGACTACCGGATGATCTGCGGCACCGCGCCAGTCGGCCAGCCCTGGGTCTTCGCGATCCGGCCCTTCTGCGTGAGCGTCTTTCCGCCGAGCTCGAGCGTGACCGTGTACTCGCCGAGTGGTGCGAGCTGCTCGATGCCTGCGCCGCCGCGCGTGGCGCCACCGCCGCGCGCTCCCCCACCGCCGGCGCCGCCGCCTCGCGCCGGCTGCCGCATGTCCCAGCGAACGGTGTTGATGCCTTGTGCAGATGCGTTCGAGAAACGTGCCATTTCCTGTCCCGCCGCGTCCCTGATTGAAACGACGGCATTTCCAGCGCCGGCATTCTTCACGTAGTACCGAATCAGCATGCCGGCCGGCTCGTTCGGCGTGGAGAGATGCCGCTGGCCGAACAGGTAGTCGTTCGCGCCGAACGACCACGTCACGCGCTGCACGGACGGCTTGATGGAAAACAGATGCACGTCCTCGGCGAGGACCGTGTCGCTCAGCTCCTGCAGCGCGCCGACGTTCGTGATCCAGAAATCGCGCCCGTACGTGCCGAGAATCAGATCGTTCTCGCGCGGATGCACGAGCAGGTCGTGCACCGGGATGTTGGGCATGTTGTTGTTCATCTTCAGCCAGCGGCCGCCGCGATTAATCGACACGAACACGCCGGTGTCGTTGCCGACGAACAGCAGGTCCGGGTTCTTCTGATCCTCGTACACGACGTTGATGGGCTCGCGCGGCAGATTGCCGGCGATCGACGTCCACGTCGCGCCGAAGTCGTCGGTGCGATACAGATACGGCGCGAAGTCGTCGAAGCGATAGCCGCTCTTGGACACATACGCACGGCCGGACACGTGCCCGGACGCGCGGACGCGACTGACGTAGGCGTCCACGCGCCCGCCGGCCGCCGTGATCTTCGCGGTCGCGTCGGTCCACGCGGCGCCGTCGTTCCGCGTCACCTGCACCTTGCCGTCACTCGTGCCGGCCCAGATCACGCCCTTCGTCACCGGCGATTCCGAGATCGACGTGATCGCGAACCACGGAATGCCGCCTGGGACGCCGCCTTCTGACTCGCGGATGATGCGCGTCTTGTCATTGGTGCTGAGGTCCGGGCTGATCTCCGTCCAGTGATCGCCGCGATCGGTGGACCGCAGGAGCACCTGCGCGCCGGCGTAGATCGTGCTGCTGTTGTGCGGCGAGATGTGCAGCGGCGTCGCCCACTGGAACCGATAGGGATCGCCCTCGGACCGCTGCGGCCAGATGTTCGTCTCGTAGCCGAGCTTCTGATCGACGCGCGTGTGGCCGCCGTACTGGCGCGTCGTGTAGAGCCAGCGGCTGTCGGTCGGATCGACCTGCGTGAAGATGCCGTCGTTGTCGCCAACGGCAAGCCAGTCCCACACCGTCACGCGCCCGAGCGGGCCGTTCGACGGCCCCTTCCAGTGCTCGTGGTCCTGCAGTCCCGCGTACAAGTTGTACGGATCGTCCATGTCGACGCCGATGGAATAGATCTCGCCGACCGGAATGTTGGCGTAGTGGTCGCTCGTGCGCCCAGCGTCGTAGGTGATGGCGATGCCGCCGTCGCTCCCGGCGATCATGCGTTGCGGATTCTCGGGATCGATCCAGAGCGTGCGATAGTCGCCGAACATACGCGGAAACACCGCGGGCGCATTCCACGTCTTGCCGCCGTCGATCGAATGCCGATAGCCGTCCTGCGTGACGAATAGTTCTTTCTCGTTGCCGGGATTCACGCGAATCTGACTGAAGTAGTACGGCCCCTTCGGACTGACGTTGTAGTCGTCCGCGTTCATCTTCGTCCACGTCTGTCCGGCGTTCTCGGTGCGATAGACTTCGCCGCCGACAGTCTGCACAGGAGCACTTGGTGCTGCCGGCGGCGCACCAGTCGCAGGTGCGCGAGGATTGTCGTTCTCAACAACCGCGTACAGGATGTCCGGATTACCCAGGAAGATGTCGAGACCGATGCGCCCGATGCGGCCCGTCGGCAAACCGTTTGTCAGCTTCGTCCACGTCCTGCCGCCATCCGTCGTCTTCTGGATGCCGCTCAGCGGGCCGCCATTCACCATCTGCCACGGCAACCGCTGCTTGTCGTACGTCGCCGCGTAGAGCACGTCCGGGCTCTTCGGATTCATCACGAGATCGATCACGCCGATCTTCTCGTCGAGGTAAAGACCCTTCTCCCACGTCTCGCCGCCGTTCGTCGTTCTGAAGACGCCGCGCTCCGCGTTGGTCGAGTACAGGTGCCCCATCACCGCGACGTAGACGACGTTCGGGTTGCTCGGGTGAATCGCGATCCTCGAGATGTGGTGCGAATCCTTCAGCCCCATGTTCTTCCACGTGCGGCCGGCATCCGTGGACTTGTAGACGCCGTCGCCGGCGTAGGAACTGCGTGAGGTGAACGCATCGCCTGTGCCGACCCAGACGACGTTGCTGTCGGACGGCGCAACGGTGACGTCGCCTATCGCCAGCTTGCTCTGCCCGTCGAACAACGGCTCGAACGTCGTGCCGTTGTTGGTGGTCTTCCACAGACCGCCGGTCCAGAAGCTGACGTAGAACGTGTAGAGATGATCCTTCGCGGGCGCGGTGGGAACTGCGATGTCGGACGTCCGCGCGCCCATTCTGAACGGACCGAGATTGCGATACGTGAACGGCCGCAGCAGCTGCTCGTTGAAGGCGTCCGTCTGAGCTCGCGGGGCCGCAGCCAGCGCGAGGCCCATGACAAGCGCACTCGCGCCAATCGCGCCTGTTGCCCATCTCCTGCCGCTCATACGCCCTCCCTCATAGCCGGGTCTGACCACCTTCGCCAAGGCTACGGTGGTCCGCCGAAGCTTTACGCGAAGGCGGAAGACCCGGCCTCCATCTGGCATCAAGCCCGGCTGTTCTTGCGCGCCCGGCGCCTGCCCAGAAGAGCCGCGACGCCCCATCCGCTGATGGCGCCGACGCCGAGGCTGATCACGACGGACCAGACCAGGGCGCGGCGCATGAACTCGCGCACGAAGGCGTTGTCCACAGGGTCGATCGATCCCTGCAGCTGACGCACCCGCCATTGTCCACCAGACTTCTGCAGTACGGCCGTCCAGAGCGTCGTGAATCTGAACTCGTGGCCGCCGCTCGTGACGACATCCTCAGACGTGCCGCGAGCCAGCGCGATGTCGCCGAGGATGACGCTTCGCTCCGGATTGAGCGTCGTCCGATAGCTCCCGCCTTCGCCGATCAGCGCCTTGATGTCCGCCCAGTACCGCGACAGCTCGTCGAGGTTGCGGACGGTCCGGCCAGTCAGCATCACACCGTAGAAGTCGGTCGACAGCAGCGGCGCCAAATCCGCAGGGCGCTTGTTGCTGATCGCCTGCTCGTATACCGTCCGGAGCTGCCGAAGCGCCTCGTGGTCGGCGTCCTCCGATGCCGCAACTTGCTGCGCGGCCGGTTGGCTCGTCTGTGCCGCCACCGTGACTGTGATGGCCAGCGACGCCAGAATCACCGCGAAACTCCGCCTCATGATGCGCTCCTTTGCATGGGTGTGACCGCCTGCGTGCGAGTCTCGAGCCCGGCCAGCGCGGTTGCGCCCAATGGCCGGCCGAGTTTGGAACCAAGCTCACGCCGCGAGACGAGATTGGCGGCGAGAAACAGACCGAGGTGCGTGGGCGTTCGCGCGTTGGCCCGGATATTCATGAGGCGGCCGGCAATCCCACGGTAGCGATAGAAGGCATCGCGCGCGTCACGGCACCGCGCAGTCAATTCCTCCGGCGCCATCAGCGCCGGCCGGTACGTCGCATCGCCGTACCGATATCCGGGATCGAGCCACCAGCGATCGAACAGCAATCGGCCTTCACGCCGCAGCCGATCGTACAGGCGCGATCCCGGCATCGGCGTCAGCGGGCTGATGTTGGCGAGAAAGAGGCGCGATTCGATCGCGAAGTCCACGGTCCGGCGAATCGACTCCGCGGTGTCGTGGTCGTACCCGAAGATGAACGACCCGTAGACCATGATGCCGTGCTCATGGAAGATGCGGATGGCCGCCTGCGCAGTCTGATGCCGCAGCGTCCACGCTTTGTTCATTTGCCGCAGATTGCCCCCGTCGAGCGACTCGAAGCCGACGAGCGCGGCCACGCAACCGCTCTTTGCCATCAGCGCCACGAGCGCGGAATCGTCCGCCACGTCAATCGTCACCTGACAGCCCCATCGCACCTTGAGAGGAATCAGCGCGCGACAGAGCTCCGTGGCATGTTCGCGATCGATGAAGAGGTTGTCGTCGACGATCAACACGGCTTTGCGATCGAGCGACGCGATCTCGGCCGCGACCTCCGCGACCGGCCGTCGACGCACGTGGGGCCCATAGAAGGAGTGAATCGAGCAGAAGTCACAGGCATAGCGACAGCCGCGGCCCGCCTGGACGGCGGCAATCCGCGGATATCGGTGGCCCTGAAAAATCCTCCGGTCGAATGTCAGGCCGTCGATGGACGGCTGCCGCTCGCTGCGATAGACGGGCCGCAAGCCTCCGTCGCGTGCGTCTCGCACGACGTCCTGCCAGACTGTCTCCGCGTCGCCGATGACGACCGCGTCCGCGTGGGCCAGCGCCTCGTCGGGCAGGAACGTCGGATGGTACCCGCCCACGACGACCGGAATACCGCGCGCTCGGCACTGGTCCGCGATCTGATACGCACGCCGGGCTGTGTACGTCTCGATCGTGATCGCGACCAGATCGGCGTTCACCGCGGCAGGCACCGGCGCGAGACGTTCGTCGCACAACTCGATCTCGACATCTGACGGCGTCAGGCCCGCGAGCACCGCAAACGCCAGCGGCTCCAGCGCATCTGACGAGCGGCTGTCGAACAAGTGGGGGCGGACGAAGAGAATCTTCACGTCCAGCTCCAGCGATATCCGATCCAGCCGACCAGGGCGCCGGCCGGCACGTCGAGCGCGTAGTGCTGCTTCGTCGCGAGTGCCGCGTAAGCGACGCACACGGCCCATGCCGCGGCCATGCTCAGCACGCACGCCCGCCGCAGCGACGGCATTCTCGCTCTGGAGACCCACGCCGCGACCAGCATCGTGTACGTCAGCAAGCCGACATGCAGCGAGGGCAATTCGTTGGTCGGCCGATCGTACGTCGCAAGCCAGGCAAACATGCCGGTCGACGGCAGCACGTCAGGACGTGGCCCCTCGATGGGCAGCAGGAGAAAACAGACGAACCCGATGCACGAGATCAACACGAAGCCGCGCACGTACCGGCTGACATCGGCGGTGGTCTTCAGCAGCCAGGGCACGGCGATGATCAACAGGTATCCGGACTGATATGCCCAGACCCAGCCCGGATCGAATGCGATGGCAAGATCGACGGACGTCAGCGGCAACGTGCGCACCGGAAACAACTCGACGCGCTGCAGTGCGAAGTACGGAACGCAGAAACACACCAGCAGCACGAAGCCCCGCGTGATCTTGAGACGCCACTCGGACAGGACGAGCGATCGGACCTCAGCCACGATCGGCATCGGTTGCCTCCGTCGTCGGCGCGCCGGGCAGGCGCGAACGCCGGCCGCCCGTGAGACGTGTGAACGGATGGATTGACTTGAACGGCGGCGTGACCTCTCCGGGAGCGACGATGCAGCCCGGCAGCAGCGTCGAGTACGCGCCGACGAGCGCGTCGTCGCCGATCGTCACGGGGCCGACAAACAGCGCGGCGACGGTACGTAGGCCGGACCTCTCAGGTCCGGCCCGCCCTACGTACGATTCGGCCGGCGCGATGACATGAGACACGACGCGGACGCCGGCGCCGAACGCCACCCGACTGCCCACGTCCACGAGTGAGCGGTCGATGACCACGACGCCGGGAGACCAGTAGACGAGCGACCCGACACGCGCGCCCCAGAGCCGGAGCCACATCGAGTACGCGCCGGGGATGAGGCGCAGCGCTTCTTCGAGCCAGGGCATGCGCGCGAACAGCATTTGCCACTGCGTGGTCGACCACCATCGTAAGAACGCCCCGGAGTTGAGCTCGATGCGTCCCGCCGTCAGCGGCCGGCCAATCACGATGAGCCGCACGGCGATCGGCGGAAGGAGATAGAGAATCGCCGGCGTCAGCCACGCGATGCCAGGCCCAACCCAGCCCGCCGCAGCGGCCACCACGGGCGTGAGTGTGAGGACGACGTGCAGCGCCGGCACCCAGCCGAGCAGGACCATGGCCGCGCGAGCAGCGGCGGGCACGTCGAACAAGCGCTCAGCGGATGACGCGACCGGCATAGCGGTTCTCCACGCGATCGGCGGCCTTCCGCGGCCCACGCCACATCCTTATGTAGTGCGCCGGCAGAAAGCCTCGCTCCGGATTCTCTTTGTGTCCGATGTGCGGCAGATGGACCCACGGCACCGTCGGGTGCCGGTGATGCGTCAGGTGCCAGTTGTGATGCAGCCACAACCGGTCGAGCGGACCCCAGATCCACAGATTCCGCGCGCCATTCAGCACATGGCGCGTCGTGCCGAAGTGATGCACGTACTGCATCGCGGACCAGGACACGCCGAAGCCGAGATACATCACCGCGTAGTGGACAGGCGAGATGCCCAGCGTCAGGACAATCGTCGTGTGCAGCACGATCGTCGCGAGCGCTTCCAGACGCATCGCGCGGTTGTAGCGCGGGTTGAGCGCGTCCATGAACGCGACTGACGGCCGATCGAACGTGAAGTACTTCGGCTGGAGGACGAACGGAAAGAACAGCACGACGAGATTGCTGGCGACGGCCACGAGCCAGTAGAAGCCGGTCAAAGTGCCGTAGAGCTGCATGCACTTCCACACTGGATGTTCGCCGTCGAAATACAAATCGAACGCCTCATCGTCCGATCGATTGCGCATGTGATGGCCGAGGTGGCCTTGCCGCAACAGATGAAATGGCGCGGGGAAGAACAGCGCCATCAGAACGCCGCCGGCGTCGTTCAGCCGGCGATTGTCGAACAGCATCCCGTGATCCGCTTCGTGGATGATCGCGTAGACGGAGTTCATCAGCAGGCCGAAGGCCGCGGTGGTCAGCCACACGCCCGTCCACGTCTGGACTGTCGCGATGAAGTACACGCACGCGCCGATGCCCGCGAGCTGCAGGGCCATGATGGCGGCGTTCAGGCGTCCAGGAATCCGATGCTGGCGCGCCATCACGCGCCCCCTTCGGCCGACGCTGGCGTGTACGCCAACAGCACGTCTCGCATCTGGTGAAACTCCGGAAAGGCGTCGAAGAGCTCGAAGGTGATCGGGGTGGTGCGACGGGAATACATCATCTCGTGGTACGCGAGATCCTCCGGCAGCGCGCCGAGCTCGCGAATCATGCGCGGCAGCAGCGGTTGAAGCTCGGGATACTCGGATGCCAGCGTGCGAACGATACCCACAGTCGAGCGCACAGGCCTGAGAAATGCGCGGCCGACGACCCAGCGGAAGATCGCGGCGGTCAACCGTCGCGCCACCGCCGACTGCCTCGCGTGAAAGCGTTCGATGAGCTGGCAATCGAGGCGGACGTGCCGCACCTCGTCGCGGACGTGTGCGCCATACACGGCGCGGTAGCGTGGCTCGATCTCATCGACGGGCATTCGCAGACAGCGGCGCGAGATCTCGATCGAGCGCTCCTCCTGAACCAGTTGCAGCCAGAACACGACAGGACACGCGAGCGGATATCGCGTCAGCAACGCCGCAGCCGCGTCCAGGGCTGCCGGCATCTGGAGAAAGTGTGCGTCCGCGTGCTCGTACCACGCCGGCGCGCTCAGGCGGTTGAGCTGACGCCACAGCACGGCGTGACTGCGTTCGTCGTCTCGGAATCGATGCAGCGCCGCGACAAGATCGGCATCCACTGAGTCGCGACCACTGCGACGAACCACCGCGGCGAGCACGCGATCGAGAAAGCCCGTCTCGAGCCGCAGGATGAGCTCATTCGAGAACATTCCGGTGAGCTGGTTGTAACGGAGCCGATGATGCGGCCCGAGCTCGCTGTAGACGCGCGTGTACGGCAGCGGCGCGATCGAGTCGGAGACGAACCGGCGCGACAGATCGATCGGGCTCTGCCAGTCGATGGTGTCTACGCGGTGCGTCAGCACGCCAGCACCTCAGCCCAGCCGGTCGCCGTGTGCAAGGACACGGGCTTCACGTCGCCCAGCCGCTGACCGCGAGCCACGCACGTGTCCACGTACGCACGGTCGGCATTCGCGCCGACGACGACCACGCGCGCGGGCTTCAGTTGTCCGATGTCCACGCACCACGCGTAGTGCGGATTCCGCCGCAACTCGCACTCGAGTTCCCTGGCGAGCGACCCGTCGGCCGGCGCACTGGCGCTCACGAAGAGCGTGTAGGCCAGACCTGTCTCGGTCAGCTCGGGCGCGAGCATGGCAAATCGAGGCCGCGGCGCGGGCGCGAACAGCCGGTCGAGCGTGGTCGCCACGAACGCGTCGCTGAGCTTCTCGCCGAAGCGGTCCGACGTGCGGTCGTCCTTGCCGATGAAGCGCAGTGACGGCGTGCGCTCGACCCATCCGTCCACGGTCACCCGGTCGGCCAGGTGATATCGATAGAGGCCGCCGCCGGTCGTCATGACGACCGTGTACTCGACGCCAGCCTCGAGCTCGTGCACGAGCCGTGGACGCTCGCGTGGATCAAGAAACTCGAAGAAGTGAGAGCGAATCGCGACGGGCCTCATGTCGCCGAACGGAATCGTGACCACGCCTTCCGTCGCGATCAGCCCCTTGCGTTGCACGGTCACGGCCGGCGCCCGCGCAGAGAGCGACGCTGCCGCGGCCTGCGCGGGACCGTCACCCCAGCAACTGATCAGCGCAAGCCTCGGCCAGATCCCGCTGAGGTGCTCAGGCGTCAGTCGTCGAAGCTCGGCGGCACGCGTCCCATCGTCCTCCGCGACGAGATCGACGAGCTCGGCCCAGCGCGCCGTCATCTCGTCGAGCAGGAGCGACAGGAAGGACGGATGCCACACGGAAATCAGCCGAAGCTCCCGCGCCCGAAGCAGATGCACGAGCGTCGCCCGGCGAAATGCATCGAGATCACCCGCCATCACGACACTCGGCGGCACGGCGAGCGCGGCTCGCACCAACGCACCGCGGAGCCCGCCCAGATACGCGCTGTCGTCGTCGAAACCGACGGGCGGTGCGCTTGACGGCACGTAGGGCGGACCGGGTTGAGGTCCAGAAGGTACGTAGGGCGGACCGGGTTCTGGTCCGCCAGATCTTGACGCGCCCACGGGCGGCGTGATCGACCAGTAGGCCGGGCCGCTCATCAGCTCGGGACGCTCACTGAACAGATCCGCAATCCACGCGCCGACAGCTCGCGCGATCTCCCGTTGAAGACGCGCTGTGTACGGCACGAGCTTCATCGCAGCCGTCGAGCCGCTCGATGGCACGAGTCGCTTCACGGGCGCAGCGGTCAAGACGCCACGCTCTCCCCGTGCCACGCGCTGGATGAACGGCTCGAACGCGTCATACGTCGACGGCTGAACGCGGGCCTGGTACTCGGCGATCGAACGGATGTGCGCGAACCCCGAGGCTCGGCCGAAGTCGGTGCCGGCGTTCTCGTCGAGACAGCGCCGGAGCACACGCCACTGCTCCGCCTCGGGATCGCGCAAGGCGCTGCAGTATCGCCGGCGCTCAGCAAAGCTGGCGGCGTACCAGACGGCGTTGGCGAAAGCGGCTCTCAGCTGCATCGTCATGCCGGGTCTAAAGACCCGGCCTCCATCACCAACGACCCGGCCTCCACCACGCACCGTCGTGCCATCCGGCGGCCCGCCGGCGTCAGGTTGTCCGCGTCAATTCTGGTCAGGCACACCAGCTCGTCGCCGGCGACGAAGCCCGGATTGCGCTCGAGGAAATAACGCACGTGCGGATCGGCGGTCTTGCCGTCAGGCACGTCCAGCAGATCGCCCGCGAGAACGTACGGGCGATCGAAGCGGACGATGCCGGTGTCTGCGTCGTAGCGTGAGCCGAAGCGTTCGCGGGCGATCGCGTCGGCTAATTGGCGGACCTCAGTTCGGTCCGCCCTACGTACAGCTTCCGCCGCGTCGCAACACGGATAGAACTCGCGGAAGAACACGGGCAGAAAGCGATACGTGCGGAAGCCGGACGTCAGGAGCAACCAGTACAGCTCGCGGCCGTCCTGGGGACGCAGGCTCTGCACGGTTTGAATCCACGTGCGAGCGAGGGCGGAGCTGCCCCACCACGCGCGGTCGACGATCGTGTCGCCCGAGTAGACAACTCTCACGGACTCACCCGCGGCCGTCGTGTCGTACGTCACCAGCGTCGAGAATCCCCGCAGCACACCGTCGTCGTCCTCGAGCAGGATGACGAGGTTCTTTTCCGCCAGGTCGACCTCGAACGTCGCCCGGTCGGCGCCGGTGAAATGCGTCGAGAGCAACGCGAACATCGCGTCGATCGTCGACGCGGTGAGCGACGGTCGGCTGACCGTTCGGCCCTGCAGGCCTGGAGCCACTGTGATGCTCATAGCACCGCCACCTCCGGCTGCGAGATGCGTCCGTCGAGCGTGCGACATGCGACTTCCCCATCCGGCCAATAGCCGGCGTATAGGGTGCTGCGGTAGGAATGGTGCGGCTCGGACGCGACCACACTGTGAAATGGATGGCGCGTCGCGAATCCCGTCACGAGGAAGTCGAGACCGCGCTCGGCAGCTTGCCGCCGTTGCGCCGACAGCAGCGCAAGAAACACGTCGGCTCGATCGTCGTCAATGGCGACGTGCGACAGATACGCGGACGGCAGCACATCGCCAACGGCCGGCAATGACGGCCTGCCGACGACGCGCGATGCCAGGTTGACGAGCGGACGCACGCGCGCCAATCGTGGCGCATAGCCGCGAATCCTGACCTGTTTGAACGCGCGCTGATCCCACAGTGCCGCGCAACCGACGACGCGTCCGTGCGCCAGGGCAACCACGAAGTCCTCGGCCGCCAGGCCGCGCGTACGCAACGGCGAGCGGAGGTCCTCCGCTGTCCACATCGGCGAGAACTGAAACCGTGAGAGATTTCGCTGCAGGCACGCGGCGATTGCCGGGACGTGGGCGTCGGAGCCAGGTTCGAGGTCGAAGACGCCGGGTCTGAAGACCCGGCCTCCATCTCGTCGGCCTTGTCGGCGGCGAACGTGAAGTGCGAACGTTGTCAGTTCGTCGACAGGCACGAACGCCGGCGCCGCACCGAATGCCGGGCGAATGAGCAGCCGGCGCGCGACGCCATGATCGGCGACGAGACTCGCAAGATACACGCGCGCGTCATCCTGATCGTGGAGCGTCCGGCAGAACTCGAACCCCTCGGCGAGCACCTCACGGACACGCCGGCAGCCGCGCTCGATCCGGAGCTGACCGAGGTAGCCCAGGCGAGCCGGAGCGCCGTTGAGATACGCGTCTCGCACGGAGCGCCCGGCGCTGCCGACGAGCCGGCCGGTCGCGCGATCCCGAGCGACGAGCGTCTGATGCACGTCCCCCTCAATCGATGCCGCAAGCGCGGTATCGGGCTCGCGCTCGAACGACATCTGCACCTCACCCGGCATCGTCTGCTCTCGCAGCATCCGTCGAATGGCCGGCTCGTCCTCTCTGGTCGCGAGAGAGAACGAGAACCTTGCGCCTCCGATCGGCGCCGGCACGTCGACGCTCAGGCGTGAACGTGCAGCATCGGACGCTGCCATGACTCGTCTCCCAGCGGATAGCCGTCGCGCTGATTCGTATCCGCACGAAGCATCGCGTTGATCGGAAAGAAATTCCTGAACATGAAGTTGTCCGAGCGATTGACGACGTCCATCCCGCGACGCAGGATGCTCGACCACCCGTAGAAGTCCCGCCGCGCGGCGAGACAGTGCCGCTGCAACTCGTCCGGGCTCATCGTCTTCGGCCGGAACGGCACGGCGTTGTACCGATAACGTTCCTCGAGCCACCACGCGTCGTAGAACAGCCGGCCTTCGTCTTTGAGACGCGAGTACAGTGGCGTTCCCGGAAACGGCGTCAGGTGATTGAACGCGGCGATGTAGAACCCCTGCTCGCGCGCGAAGGCGGCCGTCTCCGCGAAGCACTCGGGAGTGTCCGAATCGTAGCCGAAGATGAATGTCGCGTAGAGGCGGATCCGGTGACGCCGCAGGTTCGCAATCGACGCGAGAAACCCACCCTTCATGGTGTTGAAGCTCTTGTTCATCGACCTGAGGTTGTCCGGATTCAAGCTCTCGAATCCGACG
>Ga0137451_1000195_pt1 | contig 18386 bp, 28 predicted proteins | sample EasRivERMGT500_2_FD_102336 | JGI IMG/M metagenome (GOLD analysis project Ga0137451, IMG submission 102336) | Soil microbial communities from meander-bound floodplain in the East River, Colorado, USA - East River MetaG ERMGT500_2 | ecosystem: Environmental > Terrestrial > Soil > Floodplain ... | reverse complement strand
GTTGTGCTCCGCGATGGTGTCGTAGAGGCATTCGAGATCGGACAGATAGTCGTTCGCGTACGCGACGAACTCTTCGCGAGTCATCAGAGCCATGAGTAACTCCTTGTCAGTCGTGAGAAAAGCGTCGGATGCCGACGCGCGATGGCGAGCACGGAGTACGTGTGCTTTGCCCAATGGATGCGAGTCATGGGTGCTCCTAGGTGTGCGAAACGCACTCCCGAGCGCCGCAAGCGGCGCAAGGGGCTGCATTACAGGACGTGGATCATCGAGGCGTTGCCGTTGCCGCCGGCGATCACTTCGATGCGGGCACCGTCAGCAGCGAGGCGACGCGCAGCGACGCGCAGCGCCCAACCCGGGGTGCCGACGTTCGTGCTGATTGTGCGGACTTGGTAAAACCCGGGGGCCAGCTTCGCGACTGCATCGCTGGCGATCGTGACTGCGGCAGTGAATGCGCCGTGGCGTTGGCCGCGGTACGTGCCATCCGCGGCCTTAGTTTGCTCGCGGCGAACGCTGGCGGTGAATTCGGTGTATGCGGTTTGCGGGGTGGTCGTGTTCATGTGTAGCTCCTGGGTGTGTGCATGCGGTATTGCTTGCACTCGCAAGCCCTGCGGCGCAGGGCAAGCGGCTGCATTGAATCAGCGGGGGTCGTTTTGCTTGGGGTTCGCATGGTCACTGCGCACTAGCCGGCTGTTGTGCTTCGTCGCGGGCTTTGGGTCAGTGTTGCGGGGGGCGAGGCGTTGCCGCCTTGCATACCCGGTTGGACTCGTGTCGGGGCTCACATAGCGACCGCTTTTTGTGTTACCCCGCTCGGTGCTTGCGGGTGCCGACGTTTTGTTGGACACCGCCGCGCCAGTCGTTTGCGCGGGTCGGGCCAATAGTCGGCGTGGGTTGCGAGCCCTTCGCGTCGATTCGGGGTCGGTGGGCTCACTACTTGCGCCGTTGCGCTGCCCGTTACCTGTCACCCCGCCGCCGCCTTCGTTTCGCTTTGCTTGCCTGCCTTACCGTCGTTTCAATGTAGTTAATGTGCCTGGACCCGACTGTGGACGCAACCCCCTTTTGGACGATTCATGGACGAATCTTGAAGTGTCCACTAACATGGATACCAGGGTCCATTACATCCACCGCTGACGTGGTGCCCGCCTAGGGCGCACACGAATAGCATGCGGTTTTCTGGTCTGTCAAGTGAATAGGTCACAAAAACATCCAAAATCCTCAGGCGGATCGAACTCGACATCCCCAAGGGGGTTATGAGGGTGCCGGCGCGAGCTCCACTGTGATCCGTTTCATCTGTCGGTAGGGGTTTACGCGCACTTTCGCACGTTTCATCCTCGGGGTGCTTGCACACTCACTTCGAACCGTGCTAGCTCCACATGAAACGAGAATTCTCTAGCGCTATTCGGGCGTGGAGTCAATGGCATATGCCACAAAAACATCCAAAATCCTCATACGGATTGAACGCGACATCCTAGCAGGGGTCATGAGGGGTCCGAGCCGGGCTCCACCTAGGATCTTTTGATCCGTTTCAAGGAATTCCGTTGCTATTTCACAAATCGTCCACGCGGGCGAGCACAGCATGGAGTTTCGCGCTATCGTGCGTGCACGCGCATCGAGTGATTGACCAATCAAAGGAGCACCAGAATGACAACCGGCGTGAAGAGTGAGCGGGCTCGCAAAGCTACTGAGCGTTTCGCACATAAGGTGCGCATGGCTGAACTGCACGCAAAGGCTCGCGCCATCGTCGCCACAGGTAAATGCCCGCAGTGCACTCGCGCGTTGCGCCGCAACTTGGCACTCCCCGGGTGGTTTCAATGCGTACAATTCGGCTCGGAACAGTTCAGGCTCGACCCGATGCAGCCGGCTTGCAGTTTTCAAACGTTCACGGAGTAACCAAAATGGATTACACAGCCATCGCGGCGCATTGCGCTGATTCGCTTGCAGTCGGCTCGGATTCGCCCGTTGACGGTTGGGGTCCGTGTTTTTATCTGCTTGAAAACGCGAATGTGCCGCTCGACGCATGGCGCGATGTGGGCGAAGGGTGGCAACCCGTTAGTGATGACGACTACGATCCATGTGCTGAACTGCCCGATGGCTTCGAACCCGCATACGGGATGAGTGTCGTCGGCGACGTGCTGTGCGTGGTCGGCACCGATGGCATGTGCATGATCCACTGGCGTTTCGAGCGGCGGGCGTGATGGTCATCATTCGCAAGCCCTCGCCCGCGCAGGCATTGCGTGAGGCGAATCAGCGCGCGGCACTCGATGCGTTGCGCCGCGCAGTCGCACCCGACCTAGTGCGGCTCGTCGCTGCGCTGCCCGTCAAACCGAAGGAGTAGGATATGACTGCCAACGAAACCCGCGCACTCGTGCCCAGCTCGCTAGTATGGTGCACAGTGCGCCAATGCGCCGGGTGGTGCACCATCGTTGCGGTTCGCAAGCGTGACGGGTACATTCAGATCACTGGATACAAACCGTTTTGCCCGCCGCATAACTTCACGCGCACTCAACCGGAGTAGGACATGGACAGATGTGTTTGCAGTGATTGCCTACGCGCCCGCCGCGAGACAAATGTGCGCGCTACGTATGAGGCGCATCGCGAGCGCATCGGTGTGCGCGCGAGCATCGATGCCACTGCGCGCGATACGAACCTGAGCGCCGAAGTCGTCAGTTGGATATTAGGATTCGATAGGTTGCCAAATATGAACGCATCGACCATCTTCGGCCCTTGTGGGCGTTTTCGAATCGACCCCGTGTGGATCGATGGGCAGTGCATCGCGCACGACCTATTCGACGCCGAGGCAGGGCACTCGCCCCCGCGCGTGGGGCGGTTCGTGTTCGCTTCCGAAGCATTCGCGGCGGCTGCACGCCGAGTGGCGCCGGCCGACCGTGAGCGCACGAGCCAGGGTGAGCGCTGGCGCCCTCTGTAGCGGAGCCCTACGCCCCCGCTGGCGCCCCGTGCCGCCCCTCGGGCTAGCCTAGGCTAGCCCGAACCGTTTTCGATCCGCTAGCGGAGGGCTACGGGGTTTGCCCCGACGACGGGCCCGCGAGCGCGAGCGCGGCCTTCGTGTCGTCGATCGCGGCGTCCAGCGTCAGCGTGGCGATGCAGTCAGGGCTCTCGCCTTCGCCTGCGGGCTTGACTTCGAATTTCATAAACTCCCACAGCCACCCGTGCACCACGCATTGTGAAGGCTGAAACGCTTCGAGATCGTCCATCATGTCGTGCCATGACTCGCGCAGCTTCTTGTATTGCTCAAGCATCGCCAGCAGATCCGTGAGATGACAACGGTACTTATCCATGTTTGTCATTCGGAGTTCTCCAGATGCGCAAAACGCGCACGCCCATGGTAGCACGTCAGCCGAGGATGGCACTCCACGAGGTGCGGACCCGCTCTGGTGCGTGGTGCTCATCGAGCCATGCCCGGTTATGGCGTGCCGCTTTCAGATCGTAGGCGCCCACGCGCACCACATCGGCCAACGCCTCGGGCGTATCGGCGGTTAGTTGCTGCAACCCGCTGACGTGGAAGAGCTTGGTCGTGATCGGAATAGACCCCGCATCGATCGACTCCAGCAGCGTGTACTGGACGCCGCCATCGAGCCCGATCTTCGTCATGTCTACACCGAATCGAGCCTGTCTATGCAAGTCGGCGCCCGCACCGAATGTCGCGGGGAAGCCCTTGAGCGCAGCGAGCTCTGGGAACTTCGCGCGCTTGCCGAACACCCAGAGCCGATTCGGCGAACCCCATAGTTGGATTCGCTGACGCTTAGATAGAAGTCGATTCGCAAGGACGATCTTGTCGGTGCCCTTGAGCCCATCGAGTCGCGACGTACAGATGGCGTGCATGTGCCGTGCGTTCAGGTCACTCTCGATCTTCTCGTACCGGGGCGCGTATGGCTGCGGGAGCAGTCCAGCGGTCGGATAGTGGCTCAGATTGTGCTCGCGCATCACGATTACTCGATTCGCTCGAATGAACCGTGTATGCGGCATGCTCTTGAACTCGGTCTCGTCGTGCAGCACGCACCACACGTTAGACTTAGATAGAAGGTAAGACCAGACATCATCGTTTGGGATTGTCCAAGTACCACCACCAAGCAAGATATTGGTTCGGATGTCCGTAAGTCGATCGAAAGTGACGTTCTGGTAGGTGACGCCCCATTGCCCGAGTGCGCGGGGCTTCTGATCGACACGCGCGAGGCGCAGGATCGGCCAGCCAGTGATCTTGTGTAGGTGAACACAGAATGCCGTAACTCCACCGACTGGGTACGGGGTGTTCCAAAGGATGTAAGTCATCGCCGCCACACCCGCACAACCGTTCGGACGTTGCCCATCGCAAGCGGTTTTAACGGCTCGCGCACGATTTCGACTGAAAGACCATTGGATAGGAGATTAGTGAGCGCTTCTTGGAGGTCTTCGCATTCTCCTTTCAGACACTTAATGTCGTCTTCTGTCAGTCCTTCATCTTGTACTTCGAACGCCAACATCATGATCTTCATCCTACTTAATCGCCCCGATGCCGCCATGCTCGGGGCCACACAATTCCGGTGCTTAACTCCCACGCACCGTGGCGGACTAGATACGAGCTTTGATTCGGGACCCCGTTATCACTCTCGGGTGCGCGTGACCCTTGAGAGGGCGCCATGAACACTTTGTTCCGAACAGAACCCGCGTCATCATGGTCTCAGACCTCATTCAGGAGGATGCCCGTGATGCGGGTTGTCGAAAGCCTTGTCCGACGCCGATTTCTCGTCGCCTTGGTTCACATAGGCAGGAGTTGGCTTCGCTGCGTCGTCATCCCTGTAGCCGTTCTCAGCAGTGAGCCCGTGCCACCCAGTCGGAAACCGCACCGTCTGATCTGCGCCGGGCGCCGCGGGGTCAACGTCGGCCCGATACCATCGCGCGCCGTAAGGACATGTGTGATAGAGCATCGGCGGCATATCAATCTGTGCTTTGAACTGGGCTCGACAGACACCACACCGATGCCACGAGAAGTTCTCCTTCGTGCCTTCGTACGTGAAGCCTTGCCAGCCGTCAGGCTTCATCTTTGATTTGAGAAACGCGAGCTCCGGCCAGCCGAACACTTCCAACGTGACAATACGCTGCATGCTCTCGATCGCCCGCTCAAGATCAATGATTGTCTCCCAAAAGATTAGGTTCTGGGTCGCTCCTCGCTCATGGTCGGGCAGCGGGTATGACTCCAGGTATCGCGGCCAGAGCTCGTGCGCCTTCGCGTGGTTCGTCGTCGGCTTATACTCGAATCCACCGTATCCTGCTTCCAGGCATGCGGCAATCATCTTGTCCACGTATGAGATGGCCTTTTGCACATCTTGGACGCCGCCCTTGTCGCGCCATCGAGCGAGATACTTGGTGGCGACTGCGCTGAGATAGTCCTGGTTGCATTGCAGGACAAAATCCCAATGCTGAAACTTGGAGCCGCCATAGTGCGACCCGCCGACTTGTTCAACGTACATGGTTCGCCTCGTTTCTCAGTTGGGTGTAGAGCAGTTGTGCGCGCGTCATCATGTCATCCTCGGGCATGCGCTGGATGACAGATTTCATCTTCTCAAGTCCCCTGAATGCGGTCCTGTAGAAATAGGTGTTGCCCATCTTGTGCTGTGCAATGCAGTGCATGGTCAGCTCTGCGATGTCGCAGAAATCATGCAATGGGTCCTCGTCTATCACGGGCAGCCCCATCTCATCACCGACTTCTTGTTCCATCTTGGTGAGTGCGGCCTTGAGTTCAGGGCTCCGCCACTTAGCGGGCGCAGGCACGTCGCCCGTGGTTAGTTCGGGTGCATCGTGAAGTAGCGCCCACTGAAAGCTCTTGCTCGGCGGCAGATCAGGATGATACATCCACATCAGAATCACGCCGACGCCCCATGCGTGATCCGCCACTGTTTGATGCGTCATTGTGCGCTTCGTGTGATAGCGCACGACGGAGCCGGACTCATAGATGTCAAAGAGGTTCATCCTAATTCCTGATTTCGTTTGCGCTCGACTCGATGCAGCCATTGTACCGCCGCCATGCGCCAATCTGTGCTGCGGATCATCTCGGCTGAGGAAATTGCATGCCCCAGTTCGCCCATCTTAAAGTTGCTGAACGCCATCCACATAGGGTGCGCAGTGTGTTGCCACCAATCCGTGTGATAGAGAACTGATGAGCCGATCTTGTCTTCATCGAACAGAGTGAAGAACAGAGACAGGTCGGCGTCCCAATCTTCTGCTTCTAGGAACGCGTCGCTGAGGAACGGCTGCGGCTTGGCCCGTCCGGTTTCGTATGCGTCTGTCTTCAGGATGTCGGTATCGCGCAGGAGCGTCTTGGTCGGTTCGTTGTCCGGGTAGACGTGCATCGAGTCGGACACTTGTGTGTACGTGCCGAGTTTGCAGCCGAGATGCATCGCCACGTACTGTTGGAGGAAGCTGAACTGCACAGCATTCGACCCGTAGGCACCCCAGATCGCATCATTGCTGCGGTTGTGAACGATCATGTTGAGCATGTCGTCGCGAAGTTTGAAATCCACCATACAGTTGCACGGCATGTCTTTTCCACGATAACCCGCGTCGTGCTCCGGCTGCCAGATGGCGACGACTGCACGCCGACTGTCGCGGTCGCGCTTGATCTCATAGATTGCCTGCATCAATTGATCGTAAGCATTGAGTCGTAATCCATAAGCACCGTGTAGCCGCTCGCCGTCGTCACTGTAGTTGGAGTAGCGGGCCAACAGATGGGACATGAATTTCAGATCGTCGCGACCCGCGAGTAGGTGCAGAGCTTCGAAGAAGTGAAAGAACGGGTTCGCGTTGCGTGTTGGACTGAAGAGCACGCACTCATCGGGCAGCGTGTATTCTGTGATGAATGGCATCTCGCGGAGTTCCCAGGTGTGAGTGTCTCGCGCGTTGAGTTCCCGATACGCTTTATCTGTCGGGTGTTGATAGATCAACAGAAGACGATAAAGGGCCTCGTTGACGTTGCGGACAATCATGTTAGAACTCCAGTTGTCGTTGTGGGTCGTTGGGTTTGTACCGGCTGCGGGGTCGGCCTTCGCCCCAAAGAGTGCGCTCGAATTTGTCGAACTCACACAGGCAGTTCTGCAAGTCCTGTAAGTGAAGTCCGACGCCGATCTCACGCTTGATCTCTTTTCGGAGCTGCGCCAGCTTCTCGATGAAATCATCCTGACGGAACCGCCGGAACTCGATGCCTAGCAGGCGCGAGAGCCCACGCTGTGAGCCAGGGCCGGGTGCGCACCAGTCCCACCAGTCATCGGCTGTCTCGAGTATCGAGGCATACTTGCAGTCCGCAATGACTTGCGCGGCCATGAACGACCCCATCCCGCAGAGCTTCCCTTCCATCAGCTTCGCGTGCGCCTGCCCGAGCGAGTCGCCCTTCACTGGTGGGTCTTCCAGTTTGTTGAGATTACTCAACATCAGGAGCACCGTATCGACCTTGGACAATGTCTGGCCGGCGTTCGTAATCATGTACGCGCCGGTGAAGACTTGCTCCTTGGCCTCGCGTCGCGCGTTCATCTTGCGTCGATTGCGATTCGGTCGCCACGGCATAGGCCAGCCGATCGCCGCGAGCGTGGGGGGCCAATTGATGAGGCGCGCGACACCCATCGCGAACCACATGTCCGGGCTCTTATAGTGTGGGTCACGCCAGTTCTCAGCGATCCACTTCGTTACGCGATCTTCTTCGCGCATCACGTTGCAGAATTTGAACTCGCGAAGTATCGGGTCAGTTGTCCATGGGTATGGGAGGCCGTTCTTTTTGGCCTTCTGAATCTTCAGTCGTTCGTTTATCCAGTAAATCAATCGTTCAGCCGGCGACTCCATCAGTCGAGCGTCGGACTTGTAGGACGGGGGTTTCTTTCGCCGCCCTTCCTCATTGTCTTTTACTTCCATAAACACGGCTAAGTTCCTTTCTTGCGTCTGCTGCCTCAATCGGAGTGCCCATTCTTATGAAAACGCCATCTCGGCCCAGGGACACATTGTGGACACGAGACATCGGGTCATCGATCAATCGATTGTAGATCGGCGCGAGGTAGTGTTCGAAGCCGACATCTGGCTGATCGAGTTCCAGGTGCCACTTGCATAGCATGCGCAGCGTGAAGAAGTCTTTGAATAGGAAAGCCCCTGCACATGCGTGACGGCTGATCCTGACCTTTTCGGCGACTTCGACGATGCGTCCGTCCTGCACCTTGGCATAACTGAACGGCGGCGGTTGTATGTTCTTGTTGGACTCAATGAAAGTCACGATGGCGTTATCGTGCTCAGTCAGAAAGAGGTTCCAGCCGCCGATCGGTTGGATGATGTTATCGCAGTTGACAACCATCACACGGATGTCGTTGTCGAGTGGCGGCGCCATGACTGTTTCGCACGCGCCTCGTGTGTACGCAGTCGTGTGGAATACCTGTGTGTTTTTATACTTCTGAAGCGCCCATTCCGTGATCTGTTTCTGTTCAGGGCGAACGATCACGTAGACTTTACAGAAATACGGCAGGTGCTCGATGACCCATGCGACCATCGGACGACCCGCAATGTCTATGAGATGCTTAGGCGTCTCGCTGCCGAAGCGCGAGCCGTTGCCACAAGCCGGGATGATGACGTTAACCAAGGAACTCATGGAGTCTGTTCATCGCGTAGTTGTGAGGCAGCGAACCCTTTTCTGCGTAGCGCAAAATGCGCAGGTAGCAAAGGATGTGGAAGTACCCTGCGGCTAGCATGTCGATGACGCTCTCGTCATGCAGGACTTCGTTGTCGCAGTATGGCGGTGGATTAGCGTTGTTCATCACGAACTCCCACCCGTGCGACGACTGCATGAGTTTTCCGAGGTCTACAGCCTTGAACGCCGGCAGCCAGAGCGAGGGCGGGATGGGATCTATCCAGCGCATGGTCCCGTCACTATGGAAGACAGTATTGGATAAGGTCGCATCACCGTGGGTCGCCTTGCACACCGTCAAGCGGCTCTCATTCTCGACGACGTTCTGTTCGAACATATCGGATAGCCGCCCGCGGAAGTTCATGACTCCATTCATCTCGCAGAGCTCAGTCACGCGCCGACGATGCGCTCCGATCCAGTTGCGATCGATGTAGCGCGGCTCGCTTGTGCACCACAGAGCAGCCAGCGAGTCTTTGGCTTGTCGAATCGCTTCTTCGAGATCGAGGTTGAAGGCTATTCCGTACTCACGCATCCAATAGCGGCCGTGCGCGATGCCGAGTATCTCGACGAAAGGAGGCCCGCAGTCGGCCATATACATAGCCTGCTGATTGAGGAATTCCCATTGATTCGGGTTGTCCGAATACTTGACGTAGACGCCGTCACTGTCGCGTTGCACAGTGGCGCCGCTCAGTCTCACGAAAGAAATGATTGCCATGCTCTTTTCCATTGCACAGTGACTTCGAGACGCTTGATGCTGACCGCTGCTCGGTACTCACGCCATTGAGCCTTTACCAATTCGGGGAACTCGGTTTGCAGCCTCCGAGCGTCCTTGTTGCTGTCTTTCATCTTTCGACCAGCGGCTGACTCGCCTCCTTTCTTTGCATAGAGCTGATCGGCACAGAATTCGAATGAGACTGAGTTTGCGAACCCTGCCTCGAGAAGTTTGAGAGTGACCCACATGTCCTCACGGTGCGCGATCGAATCGAATCGTGCGAACGTGCGCAACGTGGGCAAGTGATACGCTAGCACGTAGCACATACGTTTGCATTGGTGCCAACCCGGCAGCATGCCGCGATTCGCCATGCGCATTGAGATGCCCGCGTGAGCGTAGGAATCGAGTTGTTGTCTCAGTTCCTTAAACAGTCGATCGCTTTCGGAATTGTTGCACGGGAGCAGTCGGACTTCCTCGTTGACCGACTTGCCCTGGCCGAAGATCGGGTCTCGCACGCACAGTCGTAGATCGTCGTCGAGCATGACGAGCCAAGGTGACGAGCATTGATCTACGATCCATTGTCGCTTCTGACTGATGGTCTGCACGCGCTCGGGCTGCACTAGCACGCGGGCACCCGTAGCCCGATGCAAGGCTTTTGCCTCGTCTTTTACGCAGACGAGAGTCGTGCACTCGCGCATACGTGGCGACAAGAACGTCCAGGTCTTCTGCATGTGCACCCGACGATAGGTCGGGATGTAGATGTGCATGCCTCGTAGAGTGCTCATAGTGTTCCTTTAGTCGGTTGCGTAGCGGCCGCGCACGTCACACACTGGATGTGTGGGTCCGAGAAACGTGCAGCGACCACCAAACGAGTGCAGGTTGAATCGGTCTATGTTGGGGTTTCGCTCATCGCTCTGGCCAGCCCATCAGTTTGTGTTTGAAGAAGTGGCCCATTCTGGCGGCCACGTCGCAATGAGATTTGTCCACGCCATAGGTTGTGACGTGTTCACGCACACCGACCTTCCGAGCAACGATCACAACTTGATCGTATCCGTAGGTCTTAGCGATTAGTTCGCCGGCTGCGATGGGAATGTCAACGGTTGGGATCTCAACAGGGAGCGCAGAATCTTTTGGCTTTGCCGCTTGCTTCGCGGCGGCGTAGAAGTGGTCTCTCAACGCATCCGAGAAGCGAATGAGGTCGTGAGAATGCGGCTTGCCGTTGCGCCATACCCGCTCGCCGAGGGCTACTACGTTCTGATCGGCCACCCATGGATGTTGTCCATCTGGCGTAGTGCCAAGACGAGCAACCGGCAGCGATCCCACCGCGGGAGAATCAGGAGGTGCGCTTAGAGCGGAGATGGCTTCGTCGATGAGTGCAATCCTTCGCTTGGCTGTCTCCCGTATGCCGTGCCCATTGGTGCCATCGTAGCTGCGTCCTGATGCCTCGACGAGATACGGCCGCGCCAATATCAGCGCTTCTCGGATTGGGTCAGCCATGGGGAGTCTCCATGTTGTCTCGCGGTCGGGATTGGTCATTTCCTGTCCTCAGTGATCTTTCTTACGTTGATACTCGCGCAGAATGTCCAGTCCGCGCTGCTGATTCACCCCGCGTACGCGCACGCGATCTAGCATTACTTGATCTACGGTGTTGCTCGCGCAGAACTTGATCGCGGTCACATGCGACGCTGCCTGCCTGCGCCGCTTCAATCGAGCAATTGCCTGATCGTGCAATTCCAGCGACCAAGTGTTGGAAAAGAATACGATGTGATGCCCTGGCCCCTTCTGTAGATTGAGCCCGTGGCCCATGCTCTTGGGATGGGCGATCAGGTATTGATACTCTCCGTTGTTCCAACGGTCAACTATGTCCTCGGTGTTCTTGTTGCCGCCACCGATCACGGGCGTCTTCTGCCCGAGCATGTCCAACAAACGTTCGCGATCGTGTCTATAGGAGTACGTGATGATGACTGGAGTGTAGATGTCGTTCAGACAGGCTTCCAGCATCTCGAGCCGTGCTCGGTGTATCGGGTGCCAGATCGTACGCGCTTCGGACTCGAACATCGCGCCGTTGACTGCTTGATGACATTTGCCTATCAGGACTGCAGAATTGACCGCGACCACGTACCCACGGCGTTCCATGTCATCGTAGATTTGATTCAGTTGCACGAACATCTGGTGCTCCAGTTGATCGTACACGCGCTGCGCCTTGGTCGGGAGGTCGAATCGACGCGCGGGCGGCATGATGACATTGGGAATTCCTTTCATCCCTTTGCTATCGAGCCGGAGCACAATATCACTGATCTTCTTGAAGATTTTCCGCTCGGCGCCTTGCTTGGGCTCAAGTAGACCAGTGTCGTCGTTGCGTTCGAAGTATTTGGACTTGTACGTGTCAAACGACGTCTTGAGCCGTTGACCCTGATCGAGTATGAAAATCTGCGGCCACAACTCTAACAGACTATTAGGTGTGGGTGTTCCCGTGAGGATGTTTCGTTTACGGAACGCCGGCAGGATGGCGCGCAAGGCTCGGAACCGTTTGGTGTTCGGGTCTTTGAACATGCTGGATTCGTCAACCACCAGCCAATCGAACGGCAACTCTCGGCCCGACTGCTGCATGGCGAATAGTTCTGTTGCCAGCCATGCGAGATTGTCCACGTTGATTAGGTAGACATCGCCCTTCTCGTATAGCGCTCGCTTGCGTTTCGATGCGCCGCCGAGTATGCGCACGAACCGCAACCCGCGAAGATGGGGCCAATCGTTTTGCTCCTGCTCCCAAACTGTCTCGCAGACTCGCTTGGGGCCGACCACGAGCACAGCGCGCGTCTTCAGCCCGCGCCTAGCCCTGCGCGCCATACGATCGAGAAACGCAGTTTGCTCGATGACTGTTTTGCCTAGGCCCATGTCCACTAACAGGCCGAACGCACGCTTCCGCGACACCTTGTCAATAGCGGGCGGCTGATAGTCGAAGAAGTCTAGCTCAGAAAACACAGTTGCCACTCAGTCTCAAGCATCTCGATGCACGATTCCTTAGTGTCGCAAACGTACACCCGGAAACCCATCATACGCCAAAAGCCGATCTCACCCCATTGCTTAGGAGTAGGCTTTTTACCTCGGCGTTTGAGTTCACACAGGAAGACGTGCCCCATCTCGTGCGACTTGACGTTAGGCTTCTTAAAGATGATGATTCGGTCAGGAACGCTTCTGTGTCCAGGGCTTGCGAATTTGTACGCCTTGCCTCGATAGCGCGTGCGGACTTGTTTGACGAACCACGCTTCCAGCGCCGACTCGCGCGGCTCGACGTTGAACTTCCGAACTAGGCCAGCGACGAACCTATTAGGCGCGGGGCGCGCACGTTGATCCATTAGGTCGGGTACTCCGAACCGTAGATCGCCGCATAGCACACGTCAGGCGCGACGATGAAATTCTTTTCCATCGCAGCGGCGGACATCACTCGAAGCACACCTAGTTCAGAGTCCGGCACGTTTTCCTTGAAGAGTTTGATGCGCACGAAGATATAACACGGGTCGTTCATGTTCTCGAGTTTCGCGATTTCTGGGCCGTGCTTGATCTCGTACACCCTGCCAGTGCGCATGTGTCGCACGTACGCGCCCGGCTCGAACCTGACGCTGCGACCAGCGATAGCGATTGACTCACCCATGATCTACTCCTATAGTTTCCGGGTCACATCAGCCCTTTCTTGACTAGGTCTTTGAGAAGCTTTTCCTCTGCATCTTCGCGAGTGCGACCGAATTCAAACCAGACATCGGCGTGCGGCTCACTCAACGGCCCGTCGCCTCTGATTCGATCAGGCCAGCGAACGGCCCACGCCAGAAAAAAGCGTCCTAGCTTCGGCGGTCTGCTAGCTATCTGCCACTGCCCGTACTGTTTGATCTCAACGTCCACGTTCCAGTCCTTCCATTACTCAAACTGAATTCCAGTATCTCGGCTTTCTTTATCACTGGCTGTTCTTCTCCGTCTGAGACTTCGAGTGGCCTCATGCCTACGTCTCCAAAGATTTCATAGAAGAGACTGAACTCGATCCCTTTAACAAAATCTACAAAGAGCCTGCCGTTGTCCCATGTGACGTACCCGATTGGAGGGACACTATTGTCGTGATTTTGAAGGATCGGGATCATGTCAGCCCTTCCAATAGAACGGTGTCTTGAATCCCTTAGCGACCAGAGGCATGCCATCGGCCCAAGGAGCCAGTTTGCACATCAGCTTGATCTGCGCGTCAAGATCGATGTTCTTGCCCATACTGATCCCTTCGTCGTGCGTGTGGCCGACGATCTCGAAGCCACCACGCGATGCGTTCATCAGGCCACCCGCCATGATGTCCCTTGCCGTAGCCTGCACGATGTTCTCTGTGATCTTGCCGCCATACGTGTGCTCTCGATGGTTCGCGCCCATGAAGACGATCTGCTCGACTTCTTTGCCGTACTTCGTGCGCCCCGTGGTCAGCTTTGCGTACGGATACCAGATGCGCCGGCCGCTCGGGAGCATGATCGTGAGCCAGTGATCTACCATCTCGAACGCGACCTTTCGATACTTGAACACACGCGAGGGTTCGGCAATTGCAGCGATGGCGTGATTGTTAACTTCCCCCCAATACTCCACGTTCGCTTTGTTCACTTCGCGGTATGTGCCGATCGCCAGTTCCGCCAAGTCTTCGTCTGCTGTCTTGCTGCCCATCTTGCGTGCGTATGACAACCACGCGCCCGCGCTCATCTGAAAGCCGGCGCCTAGAGTCGTGTTCTTGCCGATGCGGCGCATCTCACCGCTCTTTTCGTTCTTCACCTCCTCATAGCTGACGCCATAGATTTTAGTCGCCATGACGATATATGGATCGATCGAGCCATCACGCCACATCTCGAGCCCTGTCTCGTTGCCCGATTGCCAGTCGAGATTGCGCGCCTCGATCTGGCTGTAGTCAACGACGCCTAGCTCAAATCCCTTTGGTGCCGCGATAAATCCTCGCATGCACTTCGATAGCTCCCATATAGGTTGCGCATACAGGGACCAAACGAAGTCAGGATCGCCCGTGCGATATGCATCCAACACGTCACGGATTCGCGCAGGGTCATCGTAACCTCGGATGAAGTTGTGAAGCTGGAGTATCTTGCTCGACCATCTTAGCGTGTGGGCGCCGGCGTATAGGTACATGCCCCGTGCTCGACCGTCGGCCATGATGCACTCCAGCATCTTGCTGATCTTCTTGGTGCTCGCGCGTGACGCCTCGATGCGCATTCGCAAAACGGCGCGCACCTTTCGGTTGATGTAGGTGTTCCGGTTTTCCAGCGTCTGCTGTACCGTCTCCAGTTGCAGGTTCGGCAGTGTGCAGCCGTTGTCATCTAGCCACTCCAGTATGCGATCACGTTGCGTTGGATTGTAGCCGGTGATCTTATTGCACTGTACCTGATAGCGCCGCTCGATTCGACTCAGGACTTTGAGTGACTGCCCGATGAGTTCACGATCGAGCGGCATGCCTGTCTCATTGACTTTGAGATCAAAGAGCCATACAGCGCGCTCTCGAGCAGGTAGATCAGGTAGATACGCAAGTAATCCACGTTCGGCTGTGACGTCTTGCTTGCAGTAGTCAACAAGAGCAGCGAAGTCTTCCGGCTGATCCGCTGGGAATACGCGCGTGCGCAAGTCGCCCTTTGTCGGCCGGCGCGGCTGTGAGAATATCTTGAGTAGTGCGGCGCCACGTTTGTCTTTCAGGTATTTCTCAGGGAGCCTAGCACGCTTTGTCGCGCCATCGAGTGAACGTGGAAAGCCTACCGCTGCGCTCATCGCCGCAGTACAGACCCAACGATTCGCGGGCACGTCGGGCCATCCTAGCCGCTCGTGCATGACATAGTGCCAGATCGCCCGCTCGAACTGCGCATTGTGGGCGATGAAGAGCCACTCCTCTTCTATCGCTCGCACGATATCGGTTGGACAGTCCGTCAACCTGATTGTTCCACTTGGTCTGCGCTCGGGCACCCACGCGCGCACCTTACCGTCGTTCGATGCGTACCCGAGGCAGAGCGGCTCGGTTGACTGGTGCTCGGCGTATCGGTACGCGCCCACAGCAGTCAGATCGATCTCGCTGAACGTTTCGAAGTCGGTGTGGATGTGGTTTTCCATGGAATAAAAAAGCCCGGGGTGTTCAGCCCCGGGCTACCCCTTCGCTCACTTGGCGATCTACTGCCTCGTGATCTTTACAGCCGAGTGATCGTGTTCACCCTGTCGGCGTTCTTCAGCTTGACCACCTTGTCCGCGACCAAACGCTTTGCCGCTTCACGGAAGGCCCAGCCCGCCGGACCATCCGGCCACTTGTCCTTGACTTCCCGGGTCGTGAACACCACGCCCTTCTTCAGCTTCTTGATGAGGCCGCTTGCCTCTTCGATTGCTGCCGTGTGCTCGCCGTGGCGCACGCCGCGGTTGCTGGTCTTGGCCTTCGTCTTCGCCTTGGGCTTGTTGTCCTTCTTGGCCTTGGCCTTCTTGTCGTCCACGCCTTTGACCTTGGTCTTCTTGTCGCCAGCGGCCTCCAGCTTGGCCTTGGCCTTCTTGCCGGTGGACACTTCGCCCTTGGACGGCTTCTTGGTGGCCTTCTTCGCCGCCTTGAGACTTGGTTCTTCCTTGCCAAGCGCGTCAGCCAGCGCGTCTTTCGTTTCGTTCATGTTGAACTCCTTTGGGTTTGTTGATGCAGTTGCCTTCAGAAGTCGATATCGTCGTCGTCGTCGTCGTCGTCGTCGTCGTCCTCCTTTTGCTTGCTGCCCTTCTTGACCTTCTTCAGAGCCGTGAACTCGGACTTCGGGTCGGGCTTGCCGCCCCTGCGCTCGCCGTCCGCAGTCTTTTGGACGTTGTTCAGGCCGATCCCGATGCCGCGCTTGCCTTCCACTTCGTACCAGAAGGGATTCACGCTGACAACGCACTTCATCCCCGAGTAGATCTCCGTCGGATCGGTGATCGGGCGCACTTGGGCATCGACAAGCCCTGGGCCACCCAGATCAGCGCGCCGCCGAGCGGTCAGCACATAGCAGTCTTTGAACTCCTCTTGCTCGTTGCCGTCCTTGTCGGTCATCTCGGCACCGTCGCGGATCGGGTTCGCAATGCGCCCACGGTCCAGCAGCTTCTTGGCGTTGTCACCGGCCTTTTCACGGGCTAGGGTCAGGATCGCCTTCTTCAACTCCTTCAAGCCGCCGCTCTCATCGATCTCTTCCTTTTCCCAGCAAAGCATCACGCTGAAAGCGGGCTCTTGTTCGGGATTCCGCTTGTTCTTGCGTGGCTTCGTCAGGAAGACATAGGCCGCTGTTGCTTCGGGTAGGATTACACTCGACATCTCAATAGCTCCATGGTTGCAATGGTTGAGCCGAAGCCCCACTCCCACCTGTACGGGATGGCGCTTCGGCTCGACAAGGCTAGCACATTCTCGGGAGTGCACAAACCCGAGTGGAAACCCGCCTCTTGGTCAGGAACAGGACTCAGGGCCAGACCTTTGATAGCGCATCGAGCGCACCCATTCGAGGGATTGACTGCCTAGTCATCGCCTGGAAGTACCTGAACTGTACTCTTTCCCATACTAGGACGCAGACGCCTGAATGGGGTTTCCAGCCTTGACTGAGTAGCCCACTAACCCGTGACTCCAATTCGGTTTTGGAGTCTGCTTCAACGACCATGTATTCCATAGTTCCCCCGCGAGAGTTCGAATTGGTCTTCCCAAGTAGCATCGCGCCATTCATATCGAACGAACTTCCACGACATCTCTACCCTGGTCTTTTCCTCAAGCTCCCACGCTCTTGGGTTCTCGCAGTTTGGCGGCGGCGGAACTTGGACAATCCCGAAGCCGGGGATAGCTTCAATCTTGATCTCAACCTGCATGATTAGCTTGCGGCCAAACATGCGGGGACGACCGCGCATAAGACCGGTAAGAACCTGACGCATTGTTTCTGGCGGCATCATCATTCGTCTCCTCGAATAATTGGAGTCTTACAGTAGAGCATTCGTCATTCGCCATCGTATTCGGAGCGCCACAATTCACGCACGAACATCTGATCTTAGCCGCCACATACCAGAAGCCCACAGGCTCCGGTGGCCCCGGTGGCGGTTTTGGCCTACGTCCTGATGGAGGCATTGGATTTGATGGCATCATGCGTCTCCTCGTTTGATTCGGTACATCAATTCTTGCAGCATCTCGTTATCTGCGCCCTTCACGCAATCAGCGCAGTGTTTGTTCTGCTTAGATAGTTTCGTGCGCTTCTTCGTACCGAGCGTGCACTTACCTGGGCCTCGACAAAACCACAGCGAGAATGTGTTGCCCGGCTCCCTGATTAGGAAACTCTCAATCTTTTCACTCATTCTCTATCGCCTTGAACTCAAGCGCCGCAGACCCCGCGATGGCGGGGCGCGGGTCGGCCTCGCTCACGATATGGATCGGCGGTGACGTGTAGCCCACAAGACCAGACAACCGCTTGACCAGTTTCGGACTCTTCTGCATCGCCTTCAAGACCTCTGCCACGCCTAAAGGCTTGTGCTTGATGAGAGTGGGCGGTAAGAGCTTGACCACAGTTGCATCGTTGATCCAACGCCGCATCTTGCGACCTGCGACGAGTTTGTATCCTGGCACGGGTTGATGGCGCATGAGACGCTTAGTGGCCTCGGACTGCACTGCTCTAAGCCATGACTCGACAACGATCGCGTTTGCGAGTATGTACGCGAGCCCATCTGGTGTCATCTTGGTCGGGTCGTCTGGGTCGATTAGCGGTCGCGTGTTTATGTCTTTGAATTCGACCATGGCAGTGCGCAGACTGAATTCGGCTAGCTCCCTGCACGTAGCAGCGACTCCGCACCACTTGCAGTGTGTGCCTGCCTTGCGTGGTGCGCCCGGCTGTCGCGCCTGCCATGCCGCCTCGATCGCGCGCTCGTGCAACGAACGTAGATCGGAGTTGCTAGGCTCCCACGTTCGCACGATGTCCTGACCGCCCCAATCGATGCGCGGCTGTGCGATGACTCCCATGGCCTTCTGCCCGAGACTCAGTGATAACGTGT
>Ga0137451_1000193_pt1 | contig 18466 bp, 14 predicted proteins | sample EasRivERMGT500_2_FD_102336 | JGI IMG/M metagenome (GOLD analysis project Ga0137451, IMG submission 102336) | Soil microbial communities from meander-bound floodplain in the East River, Colorado, USA - East River MetaG ERMGT500_2 | ecosystem: Environmental > Terrestrial > Soil > Floodplain ... | reverse complement strand
TACACCCCGCTCAAGCTGAGCAGCAGCACGCACGAGAAAGCGAACACGCACAGCGAGATCACTCGGGTGCGGTCGCCGCGTCCACGCTGCAGGAGAACAATTCCCAGGATCAAGAAAACCACCACGGCGGCGAGGTGGGTCAGGGAGCTGAACGGGTCGCTGAATCCGGCAATGGACAGCACGCGTTCGGTCTCCGGCATGGCGCCATGCTAACCGCGGGTCGTGAAGAATGATGAAGTCACAACCCGCTCCAAGCGAATGCGGCGCTTTTCGGCTAGATTGGCGCCAACTTTCGACCCTACGGGGGAGCGGCGCCATGCTGCGGCAACGCGGATTCACGCTGATCGAGCTGATGATCGTGGTCATGATCATCGGGCTGCTCGCGTCCATCGCGCTGCCGGCGTACCAGAGCTACACGATCCGCGCCAAGCTCGCGGAGGTGGTGCTTGCGGCGAGCGCATGCCGCGTCACCATCTCGGAGGTGTACCTGAGCGGCGGCGTGGCGCCGGCCGCGGGGACCTGGGGCTGCGAAATCAACCAGTCGCGCTTCGTGCAGGGCGTGGCCACCGACGCCAACGGCGTCATCACTGCGACGGCGCAGAACATCGCTCCCGAGGTGGACGGCAAGAGACTCAACTTGGTTCCCTATGTCAGCGGCGTGCCCGCCGATTCCGCCACCATGATGGGGCAGGCGGTGACCGAATGGCGCTGCGCGCCCGCCACCATCAACGGGGTAGGCATGAAGTACATTCCCGCCGGGTGCCGCGGCGGCTGAGCCCGGCGCATAATCCCCGCTTTGCGCAGCTCAGGAGCGGCGGCCGGGATGGCTGAACGGGAACGCGTTTACCGATTGACCGAGCAGGGCCGCGCGGCCTGGGAGAGCCAGGACGTGGCCGTGCCCGCCGACTATCGTCGCATGCTGTGGATGATGGATTTTCAGGGCCATGCCGGCGTGGTCAGCGACCTCCTGCGCCAGTACCCGAGAAGCGTGCTCGACGAGTGGCTGGTCGAGATGGAGGAACTCGGGCTGATCGAACTGGCTCCGAAGGGCGAGGCGGCGGACGCAGGTTTCGCCCTGCACGATGCCGACCAGACGCAGGCGATGAACGAGCCGCGCGTGAAGCGCGAGGCGGAGACTGCGAGCGGCGCCCTCTCGCGTACCGGCGCCTACATCGCCGCGGATCGGCTGAGCCAGCGGCCTGCGCTACACAAGACGCCGGCCGACAGCGTGGTACTGATCGTGGAGGACGACCCCGACCAGCTCGCGCTCGCAGACCTCAGGGTGAGCATGGCGGGCTACAAGGTGCGCGTCGCGCAATCAGTGAACGCGTTCCTGCACAATATGCTGGAGGAAGGAGCACCGGACCTGCTGCTGCTCGACGTCTCGCTGCCGGACGGCGACGGCTTCGAAGTGTTGGCGCGCCTGCGCCGCCATCCGGTCCTCGGCTCGCTGCCGGTCGTCATGCTCACTGCACGCAACGACCCCGCCGACATCGGCAAGGGCCTGGTGCTGGGCGCCGACGCCTACATCACCAAGCCCTACACCAGGAACATACTCGCCGACGTCATCCGCCGCGTGCTGAAACACGATGGCATCGCGTAAAGGCGCAAGGAAGGACTCCTGGATAAGCCGATTCGCCGCCGCTGTGCAACAGTCTGCTCCGCATGAGCGACAACGCTGATGGCGGTGGAGAGCAGCTCGCGCAGTGGCTGAAGGAGGCCGGGCGCCGCGCGCGGCATGAAGCGGGCGCCGCTGCCGGCACCGACCAGGACGAGTCCTTCAATTCACCCGCCAGCCTGCACCGCTACGTCGAGGGGCTGGCCGGCCGGCCGCTGCAGTCGCACGCCGAAGTGCTCAACTACCTCAGGGAAGTCGCGGGGAGCAATCCGCGGGTGTACCAGGACCACGAGCGCCGGCGCATGGTGCGGGAAGTCGCGCTGGTGGCACTGCTCTCGCTGAGCTACCTGCACTACTACTACTGGGAGGTGCAGGTGGAGATCGCCAAGCTCAATTCGGTGCGCATCTTCGTTCCGACGTCGCTCGAGAAGAGAGCCTAGGCGCGTCCCTTCTTGCGCTCGAGCAGGCGCGAGAAGTTCTCCAGCGACAGCAGGTGGGCGTAAAGGCGCCCGAGGACGCCCTTTTTCGCCAGGTTCTTGAACTGGCTGACGTTGAGGTGCTCGATCTTCTTCTCGTCCACGCGGTGCATGCCGGTGAGCTGCAGCGCGCCCCCCTGCGCCGTCTTCGCCTGCATGCTGAAGGGCTCGAGCAGGGCGTAATCGGCGAGGATCGCGCACAACTCGCGCGCGCGCTCCAGATCGGCCTCGTACTCGGCGAGCAGGCGCTGCATGTCGCGCCACTTCGCGCTCGGCTCGCCCTGGTCGTCGAACATGGCTTCGCCGCCGCTTTCGTCGAGGTGCGCCTTCTCCACGCAGATAATGCGGTTCTGCTGCTGGACGTCGTTAAGCTTCACTTTCGCCATGCAGAAGGGATAGCGCCGCGCGTAGGCTGGCACGTAGACGCCGCTCACCCAGCCGTCGCCGTTGGCGTAGAGGTTCTCGCCGGCCGTCATGCCGAGCACGGCGACCGGCGCAAAGCTCTTGCCGCCGTCGCCCGAGGTGAACACGATGGGATAGTCGCGCGCCGCAGGCGCGAATTCCGTGTAGCTGATCGGGATGGCGTTGAGCTTCTGTGCGAAAGCAGGCACCTCCCCGCGCTGCAGTAGCCGCACGCGGTGTGTCTTGAGAAGCGGAACGACGTCGGTGTAGCCGAAAGGCGGACTGATCTGCATTCGTGAACCCTCGCCGGAAGAACCCCATACTAGCGGGGCGTCGTGCAATGCCGCAATCTGCTGTAAAATCCGCGACTTCCCAAGGGGTGGTAGCTCAGCTGGGAGAGCGCCGCGTTCGCAATGCGGAGGTCGAGGGTTCGATCCCCTTCCACTCCACCAGATGCCGAAGGCCCGTCGCGCCTGTTAACCGTCAAGGATGGCGGGGACACGCTCCGCGGGGGTGCGGCACGAAAGATGGCGATCAGACTGCAGCCGGGCAGGAACCAGGGGCGATCGGCGCCGGGGCGAGGCTGAGCGCGTGCCGCGCCTGCGCCTGCTGCTGCTGGAGGACGCGCCGGCCGACGCCGAGCTGGCACTCGCCGCGCTCGGCGACGCCGGCTTCAACTGCAGGGCCGAGATTGCCGAGGGGCGAGCGGCTTTCGAGCGCCTGTTCGGGCCGGAGCGCTTCGACCTGGTGATCGCAGACTACAGCCTGCCCAGCTACACCGGTTTGGACGCGCTCGCGCTCGTGCGGCGCGCCGACGCGCTGCTGCCCTTCGTGCTGCTCTCGGGTGCGCTGGGCGAGGAGCGTGCGGTGGACGCGCTGCGCGCGGGCGCCACCGACTTCGTGCTGAAGGGCAACCTGGTGCGGCTCGGCGGCGTGGTGTCGCGCGCGCTGGAGGAAAGCCGCGTACGCCGCCAGCACCTCGCCACGCAGCAAGCGCTCGAGCTCTCCGAGCGCCGCTACCGCGCTATCGTAGAGGACCAGTCGGAGCTGATCATCCGCATCCTGCCCGATTCGACCGCGACCTTCGTCAACCGCGCCTACTGCCGCTACTTCGGTTTCGAGTCCGACCAGGTCCTCGGCCGGCCGGTGCTGGACAGCATGTCTGCCGAGAACCGCGAGGCGCTGCGGCATAACCTCGCACGTGTGTCGCCGCAGGCCCCCGCCTACGAGCGCGATGCGCTGGTGCGCAACGCCGCCGGCGCCGAGCGCTGGATGCATTGGTCGGGGCGCGGGATCTTTGATGGCCGCGGTGCGCTCGCCGAGATCCAGGCGGTGGGGCGCGACGTGACCGAGCTGCGGCGCGCGATGGACGAGCTCAACGCGGCGCGCGAACGCCTGCAGGGTCTCTCTCGCCGGCTGCTGGAAGTGCAGGAGGCCGAGCGCAAGCACCTGGCGCGCGAATTGCACGACGATATCGGGCAGGGGCTCACGGCGCTCAAGCTCAATCTCGAAGCGCTGCAGCGCGGCCGCGACGACGCTGCGCTCGATGCGCGCGTGCAGGAGGCGCTGCAGACCACGCGCCATACCATCGAGCGCGTGCGACAGCTCTCGCTCAACCTGCGGCCCCTGCAGCTCGATGACCTGGGTCTCGCGCCGGCACTGCGCTCGCATCTCGACCGGCAGGCCGCGCTCGGCGGCTTCACGCTGCACCTGGAGATCCTGGAGATGCCCGCCAAGCTTGCCGCGGATGTCGAAACCGCGTGCTTCCGCGTGGCGCAGGAGGCGGTCAACAACATTGTGCGCCACGCCAAGGCGAAGAACGTGTGGCTGCGGCTGTTGGTCGCCGGGGGGCGTCTTGCGCTCTCGGTGCGCGACGACGGGGTCGGCTTCGAGGTAGAGTCGGCGCAGCGCCGGGCAGCGCTGGGCGCGAGCCTCGGCGTGGTGAGCATGGAGGAGCGCGTGGCGCTCGTTGGGGGGACTTTCCAGATCCAATCCGCGCCCGGCGAGGGCACGGCCGTGGTGGCCTCGTTCCCGGTCGCGAAGGCGGCCTGAATGCCGGCGCTGCGCGTCCTGCTGGCAGACGATCACTCGCTGGTGCGCGCCGGCATGCGCTCGCTGCTGCGCGACATCGAGGGCGTGGAGGTGGTGGGCGAAGCGGCCGACGGCGGTCAGGCGCTCGCGCTTGCTGAACGCGAGCGCCCCGACGTGGTGCTGCTGGACATCGCCATGAAGGGCATGAACGGCCTGGAGGCGGCGGCGCGTTTCCGCGAGCTGCACCCCGGCATCAAGGTGATCATCCTGTCGATGCACGCGAGCGAGGAGTACGTGCTGCAGGCGCTGCGCGCGGGGGCCGCCGCCTACCTGATCAAGGACTCGGCCACCGCGGAGCTTGAGCTCGCGCTGCGCAGCGTGATGCGCGGCGAGACCTACCTCAGCCCGGCGATATCGCGCCAGGTGGTCGAAGGCTATGTGCAGCGCGTGGGCGCCGGCGCGGGGGAGAATCCGCTCACGCCACGCCAGCGCGAGGTGCTCAAGCGCATCGCCGAGGGTCGCAGCACCAAGGAAATCGCGTTCGATCTGGGGCTATCCGTGAAGACTGTCGAGACGCACCGCGCGCAGATCATGGAGCGCCTTGGCATCCGGGATGTCGCTGGGCTGGTGCGCTACGCCATGCGCACCGGCCTCGTCCCGCCGGAAAAGTAGGGCATTGCAAGGTTTTACGGTCGGCCGGGGTTTCCCCTAGCGCTTTTAGGGGACCACCCGATTTCGGCCATCGGCCGGCGAACCTACTCTGGTCGCCATGGCTGCTGAGCCGACACTGTCGCGGGCCGGGCTGGTGGCGCTGCGCGTCCTGCTGGTGGAAGACGACGCCAACGACGCCGAACTGATGCGCGCCTACTTCGCCGAGGCCGCGGGCGACGGCGCCGAAGTGCTGCACGTGCGCAGCCTGGGCGAAGGCCTGCGGCTGCTGCAGTCGCAGGATGTGCACCTCACGCTGCTCGACCTCGATCTGCCGGACAGCACCGGCTTCCACACGCTCGAGCGCATGCGCGCCGCCGCCGCCGGGCCGGTGATCGTCGTCTCGGGCAACGGCCACCCATCGCTGGTGGAAGAGGTGCTCAAGCGGCGCGCCTACGACGTCATTCCCAAGCACGAACTGGACGCCGCCACGCTGCGCCGCATCCTGCGCCTCGCCAGGCTGCAATACGAGACCGGGCAGACGCTGCGCTCGACCGAGGGCCGTTTTCGCGCGCTGATCGAGAACAGCAACGAAGCCCTGGTGCTGCTCGACGCCGACGGGCGCGTCGAATACGCCAGCGCCTCGATGCGCCGCGTGCTCGGCTTCGAGTCCGCCGAGGCGCTGGGCCGGCACGGCCTGAGCTTCGTGCACCCTGAGGACCGCGCGGCCGTGCAGGAGGCCTTCCTGCAGCTGAAGGCGAGTCCGGGTGCGAGCTATACCCAGCGCGCGCGCTTCATGCACAAGGACGGCAGCCCGCGGTTGATGGAGAGCTCGATCGTCAACCGACTCGGCGATGCGGAGGTCGCCGCCGTCGTGTGCAACTACCGCGACCTGACGCGCGAGGAGGAGCACCGGGCGCGCTTCGACGCCACCTTCGAGCACGCGGCTATCGGGCTGGCGCACGTCGGCCTGGAAGGCCACATCCTGCTGGCCAACCGCCGCCTGTGCGAGATGTTCGGCCACGCGCGAGAGGAGCTTGTCGGCCGTGCCGTGCGCGACCTCTCACATCCCGAGGACATCGATTCAACCACGGCATTGCGCGCCCAGCTGCGCTCCGGCGCGATTCCGCAGTTCACGGCGCGCAAGCGGTACCTGCGCCGGGATGGAACGACACTGTGGGTTCAACTCTCGGTGTCGCTGCAGCGCGACGCGGAGGGGCGTCCGCAGTACGACATCGCGGCGTTCCAGGACGTGTCGGAAACGGTGCGCGCCGAGGAGCACTTGCGGACGAGCGAGGCGAGGCTGCGCGCGATCATCGGCGCCGAGCCGGAATGCGTGAAACTGCTCGACACCGACGGCAGGCTTCTCGACATGAATCCCGCCGGGCTCGCCATGATCGAGGCCGACAGCATGGAGGTGGTCGCCGGGCACTGCGTCTACAACCTGGTGACGCCAGCGTACCGCGATGCATTCCGCGCGCTGACCGAGCGCGTATGCCGCGGCGAGCGCGGCAGCCTCGAGTTCGAGGCGGTCGGACTGAAAGGCGCCCGGCGCTGGATGGAAATGCATGCCGTGCCACTGCGCGACGAGGCGAGCGGCAAGACGCTGCTGCTGGGCATCACGCGCGACGTCACTTCCCGCAAGAGCGCGGAGTTCGCCGCGCAGCGCCTGCGGCGGATGTACGCCGCGCTAAGCGCGACCAACGAGGCAATCCTGAAGACCGCGGATGGCGGAGCGCTGTACCGACGCGTGTGCGAGCTCCTGGTCGAGCACGGCGGACTGAAGCTCGCCGCGGTGCGGCTCGTGGACCAGGCGACCGGCTGGATCGAGCCTGTAGCGCATGCCGGCGACCCCGCTTCCTACCTCGCAGACGCGCGGGTCTCCGTCGACCGCAGCCGGCCGCAGGCGCATGGCCCTTCGGCGCGTGCGGTGCTCGCCGGCTGCACTTTGGTGAACAACGACTACCTCGCCGAGCCTTCGCTCGCGCTGTGGCACGCGGCGGCGCGCGAAGCGGGCATTGCCGCCATGATGAGCGTGCCGCTGCGCCGCGGCGGCGAGTCGATCGGCCTGCTCTCGCTGTATGCCGGGGAGACCGGCTGGTTCGACCCCGAGCTGGTGGGCCTCGCCGAGCGCATGGCGGAGAACGTTTCGTTCGCGCTGGACAACATCGACCGCGAGGCAAAGCGCCGGACGGCGGAGCGCGCGCTGCGCGACAGCGAGGAGCGCTTCCGCAGCCTGACGGACCTGTCGTCGGACTGGTACTGGGAACAAGACGCCGAGTTGCGCTTCACCCACACCAGCGTGGACCGTGGCTCCTCGGTGTACGGTGATCCGGCGCGGGCGCAGGGCAAGGCGCGCTGGGAACTGCCGCTTACGCCGCTCAGTTGCACCTGGCAGCAGCACCGCGAGACCCTCGCGGCACACCGCACGTTCCGCGACTTCGAGTACAGCTATGCCGGCGAGGATGGCAAACCGCGCTACCTGAGTGCGAGCGGCTACCCGGTGTACGACGCGGAGGGCCGTTTCACTGGCTACCGTGGCATCGCCAAGGACATCAGCGAACGCAAGCGCGCGGAGGGGCACGTGCGCGTGCACGCCGAACGGCAGGAAGCCATCGCGCGCTTCGGACAGTTCGCGCTCGACCGGCACAGCGCCGAGGAGCTGTACACCGAGGCCGCGCGTGTGATGCGCTGCGAGGGCGTGGACGCGGTCTGCGTGCTGGAGATGTTGACGGCGGCGGGCGAGTACCTGGTGCGCGCGACGCAGGGTGAAGGCCCGCACGCGTCGCTCGGCAAGCGCGGCCCGATCGCGCCGGACAGCGTGTGGCCCGACATCCTGCGCGAGAACGCGCCGCGCATCGCCGGCCGGAAATACCTCGCGACGCGGCCGCTCGACCGCCCCTGGCGCGCCTGGCTGCGCGACATGGGCAGCGTCATATACACGCCGGTGCGCGACGATGAGAAGCCGATCGCGATGCTGTGCCTCTACGCGGTTGCCGAGCATGCCTTCGGCTCGGAGGACGTGCGCTTTGCTGAGGCCGTTGCCCACGTGCTGTCCACCGCGCTGCAGCGTCAAAAAGCCGAGCAGCGCCTCGCGCACCTCGCGCAGTTCGACGCGCTCACCGGGCTGCCCAACCGCATGCTGGTGCAGGACCGGTTGACACAGTCCCTCGTGCAGTCGCGCCGCCGGCAGACCCATGCTGGCGTGCTGTTCGTGGACTTGGACCGCTTCAAGCTGATCAATGACTCGCTGGGCCATCACCAGGGCGACGAGCTCATCCGCCAAGTGGGCGAGCGGCTGCTCGCCTGCGTGCGTCCCGGCGACACCGTGGGCCGCATCAGTGGCGACGAGTTCGCGGTAGTGCTCGCCGACTTGGCGCGGCCGGACGACACCGCGCTGGTGGCGCAAAAGGTCCTCGACGCACTCGCCAAGCCCTTCGACCTGGGCGGCAACGAGGCCTACGTTACCGCCTCGATCGGCATCGCCGCCTTCCCTGGCGACGGCGACGACGCCGAGACGCTGCTGAAGAACGCCGACATGGCCATGTACCGCGCGAAGGAATCGGCGCGCAACAGCTACTGCTTCTTCACCGCCGAGATGAACCAGCACTCGGTGGCCAAGGTGCAGCTGAACACCGACCTGCGCCGGGCGCTCGAGCGCGGCGAGTTCGCGCTGCACTATCAGCCCAAGGTGGACCTCGCTTCCGGCAAGCTGCGCGGCATGGAAGCGTTGCTGCGCTGGAACCATCCGGCACGCGGCATGGTATCGCCGGGCGAGTTCATCCCGTCGCTGGAGGATTCGGGCTTGATCGTGGCGGTGGGCGAGTGGGTGGTCGAGGAGGCCTGCCGCCAGGTGCGCCTGTGGCAGGCGGCCGGCTGCATGCCGGTGCCGGTGGCGGTCAATCTGTCGCCGAAGCAGTTCCGGCGCCGGGATCTGGACGCGCTGGTCGGCGACGCGCTGGTGCGTGCCGGACTGTCCGCCGAGTTTCTCGAGCTGGAGATCACCGAGAGCTGCCTGATGGAGAACCCCGAGGACGCGGTGCGCATGATGCGCAACCTGCGCGCGGCGGGGCTGCGCATCTCGATCGACGATTTCGGCACCGGCTACTCGAGCCTGTCCTACCTGACGCGGCTGCCGCTGTCGGCGCTCAAGATCGACCGCAGCTTCGTGCGCGACGCCGACAGCAGCGCCGAGTCGGCTTCGATCGTGCGCGCGGTCATCGACATGGCGCAGAACCTGAGGCTCACGGTGATCGCCGAAGGCGTCGAGACCGAGCAGCAGGCGGGGTTCCTGCGCCGGCACGGCTGCGACCAGGCGCAGGGCTACTTCTACGGCCGCCCGATGGCGGCGGAGAAGATCGGCGAGCGCCTGGCGCGCGCGTAAAAGCGCCGCGGCCGCTAGGTCTCGACTTGCATCGCCAGGATCACCATCTGCATGCCGGCAAGGTGCAGGCGCTGCTGCAGCACCAGCGCCGCCTGGTTGTGCAGCAGCCGCACGAACCAGTTGTCCTGGCGGAACATCAGCTTCGAGGTGAAGAAGATCGCCTGCGGGAATTCATCCCGCACCCGGGCGCATAGCTGGACGAAGCCCTCGATCGGGTCGGTGCCGAAGGCGAGATAGGATTTCGCCGCCAGGCCGTTGGAGTGGCAGAAATTCTCGAAGAATTTCAGCGCCACGTTCGCTTCCAGCCTCATCGTTTGCATCGCCTCGGCGCCGCCGTAGCTCTGCGCGTCCACCGCGCGCGCGTTGACGAACACGAAATTGCGGAAGTGTCCGGGGAACATGCGCTGCACCCAGAGCAGCGTGTGCAGTCCGCCGCCGCGCGAGGAGCCGACCATGAAAACGGCGGTCGACGCCTGCGGGTCGATCGCGGGCGGCGTGGCCACCGAGCCAAAGGGCACGTGCTCGAACTGCGCGTCGATCCTGCGCAGCGCTGCCTTGGTGTTGTCGTAATGCCGGCGCACCGCCAGGCAGGCCGCGGCGATGACGCCGATGATGAGCAGCGCCGCCCAGCCGCCATCGTCGAAGCGGTCCCAGGCGAGGAGCGAGAGGATCACCGCGCATACCGCGAAGCCGGTGAGCGAGAGCGCGAGCCTCCGCCAGCGCTGCGGCGCGCGGCGCTCGCGCCACCAGTAGAGCGCGAGCCCCCACAGCGACACTGCGAAGGTGAGGAACACGCTGATCGAGTAGAGCACCACCAGCAGCGTCACGCTGCCCGCGGTGGCCCACAGTACGACGAAAGCCGCGATCCCCATCACCAGGATGCCGTTCTCGGTCACCAGGCGCGTGGAGAGATACCTGAACTTGTGCGGCACCCAGGAGTCGGCCGCCATATTGGCGAGCACCGCGGGGCCGCCGAGAAAACCCGTGTTGGCGGCGACGAACAGCAGCCCGGCTTCCAGCGCGAGCACCACCAGCAGCGCGATCGGGTGCGACAGCGGCCCATCGAAACCCATATCGCGCAGTACCGCGCCGAAGGCCACCGCGTTGTAGGTCTGGCCTTCGACGTGCTGCACGTCCCACAACAGGTACAACAGGATGATGCCGCCCGCGGTGAAGGCGAGCGACGCCGCCATGTAGAGCATGGTGAGCTGCCCGGTGCGCTTGCGCGGCTCGGCGAGCACGTTGACGTTGTTGGACACCGCTTCCAGGCCGGTATAGGTGCCGCCGCCCTGCGCATAGGCGAGCAGCAGAAACGCGACGAGCGAAGCCCAGCCCATTTCCCGGCCGAGGTTGCGCGTTTCCTCCAGCGTGGCGGGAAGGAGTTGCGCGAAGTTGCCGGCGTGCGCGAGGATGCCGTAGACGATCAGCACGGCGTGCGTCACCACGAAGCCGAGAAACACGGGCAACAGGATCTTGATCGCCTCCTTCATGCCGCGCAGGTTGAGCAGCAGCAGCACCACGACGAGGGCGAGGCCGGTGGTGAGCTTCCACGTCTGCAGCGCGAGCGGCAGCAGCGAGAACAGCGCGTCCACCCCCGCGGCGACCGAAATCGCGATGGTGAGCACGTAGTCCACCAGCAGCGCGGCGCCGGAAACGAGGCCCGCGTAAGGGCCGATCAGCTGCGTGGCGACGCGATAGCCGCCGCCGCCGGTGGGGAACAGCTCGATAACCTGGTTGTAGGCGAGGGCGATGATGAACACCGTCGCCACCACCGCGAGCGCCATGAGCAGGCCGAGGTGCGTGTGTCCGCCGAGCGCGCGGAACGCCTCCTCGGGGCCGTAGGCGGAAGAGGAGATGCCGTCCGCGCCCAGTCCCACCCAGGCGAAGAACGCGGCGAGCGCGATGGAATGCCGGGTCTTGGCCGACAGGGGATCGAGCGGCGCGCCGCGGATGAACCTGCGCAGGCTCTGGGCGAGGTTCATGCGCCGCGCTTCTTCTCCAAGCGGCGTGCGAACACCATCATTTCCTTCTCTGCCTGCTTGTCGCCCTTCGCGTGCGCGGCCGCGATGCCCTGCGTCCAGGCCGCGTATGCCTCGTCCTCGCGGCCGTCGTCAGCGAGTGCACGGCCGAGCGCCTTCCACGCCGCCGAGTACTGCGGGTCGCGCGCTACCGCCTCGCGCAGCGCGGCGATGCCGCGCTCACGCTCGCCCGTCTTCATATACTCGGTGCCAAGCGAGTAGCGCAGCAGCGCACCGTCGCGCGGCGTACCGAGCAGCTTCTCCAGGTTCGTGATCAGCGGGGAGGGCATTTCAGCTAAGATGGGCGCAGCGATTGTAAACCCCAAGAACCCCATGAAGACCGCGATCCAGACTGCCGACGCGCCCGCGGCGATCGGGGCTTATTCGCAGGCGATCCGCGCCGGCGACACCGTCTATCTCTCCGGCCAGATTGGCCTCGACCCGAAAAGCATGCAGATGGCGGAAGGCATCGACGCGCAGATCGAGCGCGTGTTCGCCAACCTCGCGGCAGTGGCGCAGGCCGCGGGACTCGGCCTGGACCGCACGGTGCGCATGACGGTGTACCTGACCGACCTCGCGCACTTCGCCAGGGTCAACGAGATCATGGCGCAGCATGTCGCGCGGCCGTTCCCGGCGCGTGCGGCAGTGGGCGTGGCCAGCCTGCCGCGCGGCGCGCTGGTCGAAATCGACGCGATCCTGCACGCCGGTTGACGCGCGAGCCACCTCCCGCGACGGCGAAGAAGCTCGCCCGACTCGGGATTCGCTCGCGCTTCGACCTCCTGTACCACCTGCCGCTGCGCTACGAGGACGAGACGCGCCTCACGCCGCTGGGTGAGGCGCCGGTGGAGGCGCCGGCGCTGGTCGAGGCGCCGGTGCGCAGCACCGAGATTGCGTTCCGGCCGAAACGCCAGCTGGTCGTGCACTGCGACGGTCTCGCGCTTCGCTTCCTAAATTTCTACGGCAGCCAGACGAAGCAGTTCGAGCGCGCCATCGAGGAGGGCAGGCTCGTGCGCGCCTACGGCGAGCTGAGACCGGCGCGCGGCGGTGCGGAGATGATCCATCCCCGCTACCGAATCGTCGCGCCGGGCGAGCCGCTGCCCGCGACCCTGACCCCGGTCTACCCGACCACCGCGGGTCTCGGGCAGGCAACGCTGCGCAAGCTCGTGCAGGACGCGCTGGAAGACGAAGCGATCGAGGACACGCTACCGGCGGCGATGCAGCGGCGCTACGCGCTCGCGCCGCTCGAAGACAGCGTGCGCCTGTTGCATGCGCCGCCGCCGGGCGCCGACCTGGCGGCGGCGTGGCAGCGCGTGAAGTTTGACGAACTGCTCGCGCAGCAACTGCAGCTGCGCCTTGCGCGCCGCAAGCGACGCGAGAAGGTTGCCCCGGCGCTTCCCTCCAGCGGGCCGCTGCTAAAGCGCTTTCTCGGCAAGCTGCCATTCCGCTTGACACGCGCGCAGCAGCGCGTGATGGCAGAGCTGCTGCGCGACCTGGCGCAGCCGCACCCGATGCAACGCCTGCTGCAGGGCGACGTCGGCAGCGGCAAGACCATCATCGCGGCGATCGGTTGCCTCGCAGCGGTGGACGCTGGCGCCCAAGCGGCGGTGATGGCCCCGACCGAGATCCTCGCCGAGCAGCACTACCGCAAGTTTTCCGCTTGGCTCGCGCCGCTCGGCGTGAAGATCGCCTGGCTGCACGGCGGCCTGCCGGCGGCGGCGCGCAAGGCGGCGCGCAAGGCGATTGCGACGGGCGAGGCGAGCATCGCCATCGGCACCCAGGCGCTGTTCCAGGAGGGTGTGGAGTTCGCCCGCCTTGCACTCGCCATCGTCGACGAGCAGCATCGTTTTGGCGTCAAGCAGCGCCTCGAGCTGCGCAGGAAGGCGGAGCTCGCGGTCGCACACCAGTTGATGATGAGCGCGACGCCGATCCCGCGCACGCTGCATATGACCTACCACGCGGACCTCGACGTGTCGGTGATTGACGAGCTGCCGCCGGGACGCAAGCCGATCACCACGCGCCTTTACTCGGCGGCGCGCCGCGGCGAGGTGCTCGAGCGCATTCGCGCCGCCTGCGCCGAGGGGCAGCAAGCCTACTGGGTGTGCCCGGTGATCGAGGAATCCAAGGACAGGGATTTGCAGGCGGCGCTCGACGCCCACGAAGAGTTGCGGCGCGAGCTTCCGGGACTGCGCGTGGGCCTGGTGCATGGGCGCATGGCACCGGCGGACAAGGCGGCGGCGATGCAGGCCTTCGCCGCTGGCGCGACGCAGTTGCTGGTATGCACGACGGTGATCGAGGTGGGCGTGGACGTGCCCAATGCCTCGTTGATGGTGATCGAGCACTCCGAGCGCTTCGGCCTGGCGCAGCTGCACCAGCTGCGCGGCCGCATCGGTCGCGGTGCGCGCGCGAGCGACTGCATCCTGCTGTTCCAGGAACCGTTGTCCGATGCGGCGCGTCAGCGCCTCAAGGTGATCTACGAGAATGCCGACGGCTTCGCCATCGCCGAGCACGACCTGCGACTGCGGGGCGAGGGGGAGTTCCTCGGCGAGCGCCAGAGCGGCCAGCCGCTGCTGCGCTTCGCGGACTCGGTCGCGGACGCCGCCCTCGTCGATGCGGCGAGCGCCGCGGCCGAGGAACTGCTCGGCGGGGACGAGGCGCCCGTGCGCCGCCACATCGAGCGCTGGCTCGGAGCCCGCTCCGACTACACTAGAGTCTAGACATGCGCATCGACCTCGACATCATCGGCCGGCGCCTGGACGCCTACGAGCGGCTGCTGCGACTGGACAAACCGGTCGGCACGCTCCTCCTGCTGTGGCCGACCCTTTGGGCCGTGTGGCTCGCCGCGCGCGGCTCGCCCAGCATCGAGCTCGTCGCCATCTTCGGCGTGGGGACGCTGCTCATGCGCTCGGCGGGCTGCGCCCTCAACGATTTCGCCGACCGTGGCTTCGACGCGCACGTCGAGCGCACGCGCCAGCGGCCGCTCGCGGCAGGCGAGATCACGCCCGCCGAGGCGCTGGTGCTCGCGCTGCTGCTCGCCGCCACTTCTTTCGGCCTGGTGCTGATGCTCAATCGCCTCGCCGTGCAGCTGTCCTTCGTGGCGCTGGCGATTGCGGCGACGTATCCCTACGCCAAGCGCTTCTTTGCTCTGCCGCAGCTCTACCTGGGCGTCGCCTTCGGCTTCGGCATCCCGATGGCCTATGCCGCGATCCAGTGGCGCCTGCCGCTGGAGTGCTGGGTGCTCCTCGCTGCGAACATCTTCTATGCCTTCGCCTACGACACGGAGTACGCGATGGTTGACCGCGAGGACGATGCCAGGATCGGCATCCGCACGTCGGCGCTGACGCTGGGCCGCTACGATGTCGCCGCGGTGATGGCGAGCTACGCGGCGATGCTCGCGATCCTCGCCTGGATCGGCTTCGCCCTGCGCCTCGCCTGGCCCTACTACGCCGGGCTCGCGGCCGCTGCGGCGATGATGCTCTACCATTACCGCCTGATCCGCGGCCGCACGCGCGAAGGCTGCTTCAAGGCCTTCCAGCAAAACAATTGGGTGGGGGCCGCGATTCTGGCCGGCATCGCCGCCGCCTACACGGTGAAATGAACATGCCCTCCGAACCCGCGGTCGCTTCCTTCGATTTCCCCTCCGGCCCGCTGCGCGGGACGCAGCTGACGCTGTATGGCGCGCGCCTGCTGCATCACGGCGCCGGCCAAATGGAGAGCATCGCGCTCGGCGCAATCGCCTCGGTGCGCGCCAGCTACCAGCGCGACGCGACGCGCATCGGTTGGGGCGTGGCGCTGGCGGTGGCGGCGCTCCTGCTGTTCCTGCTGTTCCGGCCGCTCGCGGCGTTCGCCACGGACGCAGCGGCAGGAGTCGCGGATGGGCAGGCGGTGGGGCAACTGCTGCGCGCGGTGCTGAGTGCGCTCGAGGCCCTCGCCGGGCTGATGCCGGTGGTGGGCGTGGCGTTCCTGGCCTGGGGCGGCGCGCTGATCGGGTTCGGCTGGCTCGGCACGACCGAACTGGTCCTCAGCCTGCCGGCGACGGAACGCGCCTATGCAGTGCGCGGCCGCAGCGAGCTGCTTGCCCAATTCGCCGAACTGCTGGCGGAGCGCGTCGCGCAGCGCAACGGGCGCTGAAGTGCACTACGCGGACCTGCGCGAGTTCCTCGGCAAGCTGGAAGCGCTCGGTGGCCTGCGGCGCATCGCGGCGAGCGTCTCGCCGCGCCTGGAGATGACCGAGATCTGCGACCGCGTGCTGCGCGCCGGCGGCCCGGCGCTGCTGTTCGAGCGCCCGGCGGGCCACGGCATGCCCGTGCTCGGCAACCTTTTCGGCACCGTCGAGCGCATCGCGCTGGCGATGGGGGTCGAGGCGGGTGCGCACGCTGCGCCCGCCCTGCGCGAAATCGGCATGCTGCTCGCCGCGCTGCGCGAGCCCGATCCTCCCAAGGGCCTGCGCGACGTCGTCACGAAGCTGCCGCAGCTCGCGCGGCTCGCGGGCAAGGTGCTCGACATGGCGCCCAAGGTGGTCTCCACTGCGCCCTGCCAGGAAACGGTGTGGGAAGGCAAAGACGTAGACCTCGCGCGCCTGCCGGTGCAGACGTGCTGGCCCGACGACGCGGGGCCGCTCATCACCTGGGGGCTCACGGTAACGCGCGGGCCGCTGAAGCCGCGCCAGAACCTCGGCATCTACCGCCAGCAGGTGATCGCGCCGAACCGCGTCATCATGCGCTGGCTCGCGCATCGGGGCGGCGCGCTCGATTTCCGCGACCACCAGCTGGCGAATCCGGGAAAGCCCTTCCCCGTGGCGGTGGCGCTCGGCGCGGACCCGGCGACCACCCTCGCGGCGGTGACGCCGGTGCCGGACACGCTGGGCGAATACCAGTTCGCGGGCCTGCTGCGCGGCGCGCGCACTGAGCTCGCGAAGTGCCTCGGCAGCGACCTGCAAGTGCCGGCGCGCGCCGAGATGGTGCTGGAAGGCGTCATCCATCCCGGGGACACGGCGCTGGAGGGCCCGCACGGCGACCATACCGGCTACTACAACGAGGCCGAGCGCTTCCCGGTGCTGACGGTGGAGCGAGTCACGCTGCGGCGCGACCCGATCTACCACTCGACCTACACCGGCAAGCCGCCGGACGAGCCGGCGATGCTCGGCGTGGCGCTGAACGAGGTGTTCGTGCCGCTGCTGACGAAGCAGTTTCCCGAGATCGCGGATTTCTACCTGCCGCCCGAGGGCTGCTCGTACCGTCTCGCGGTGGCGAGCCTGAAAAAGCAGTACCCGGGCCACGCCAAGCGCGTGATGTTCGGCATCTGGAGTTTCCTGCGGCAGTTCATGTACACCAAGTTCATCGTGGTGGTGGATGCCGACATCGACATCCGCGACTGGAAGGAAGTGGTGTGGGCGATCAGCACGCGCGTGGATCCCGCGCGCGACACGCTGATCGCCGAGAACACCCCGATCGACTACCTCGATTTCGCCAGCCCCGTGGCGGGCCTCGGCTCCAAGATGGGCATCGACGCGACGAGCAAGTGGCCGGGCGAGACCTCGCGTACCTGGGGTCGGCCGATCGCCATGGACGCCGAGGTGAAGAAGAAGGTGGACGGGATGTGGAAGGAGCTCGGGCTTTAGCGCGCCTCGTAGGCCCAGCGCAGCAGCGCGTCGGTGGCGGCTTCCGCGTCGGGCGCGTTGGGGTGGTTCATCACCATGACGACGACCTTGCGGCGGCCTTTGCGGTCGAGCACGTAGCCCGCCATTGCACGCACGTCGGACAGGAGCCCTGTCTTCACGTGCGCCTGCCCGGCGACCGGGTCGCCGATGAGGCGCTTCTTCATCGTGCCGTCCACCGCCGCGAGCGGCAGCGAAGCGATGAACTCCGGCATCACCGCGCTCGCCCACGCTGCCTGCAGAAGCGCGGCGAGGCTCGCGGCGCTCAGGCGATCGGAGCGCGAAAGCCCGGCGCCGTTCTCGACCGCGAGTTCGGGCGCCGGGATGCCCTTCACGGCAAGCCAGTGCCGGACCGCCTCTGCAGCGAGCTCGGGGCGCGCCGGCGGCTCGCTCGAGGCGGTGGCGAGCGTGAGGTAGAGCTGGCGCGCCATCACGTTGTTGGAGAACTTGTTGATGTCGCGAATCATCTGCGCCAGCGGCGCCGACTCATGCGTGTGCAGCAGCCGCGCCTCCGGCGGCACCGCGCCCTCGCGCACGTGCCCGCCCCACGCCCCGCCCATCTCCGGCCACAGCTCGCGCAGTATCCCCGCGACCTGCTCGTTCGGCGCGAGCAGCGCGACGTGGAGGTCTTTTTCCCCGCAGGCGATCGGGTAGCGACCCGCAAAAGTGGCGCGCGGCGGGGGACCTGCTTCGAAGCCTGCCTGCAGCATGTCGCGGAACGCGCGCCCCTCCAGACAGCTGCCCGCCGAGAGGCGCAGCCGATTCGCTACTTCCAGTCCGGGCGGGCGCGGCTCGGCGTAGATGCGCACCGCCTCGCGTTCGGGCTCCGGCACGAACGCGAAGCGCAGCGACTTGTAATGCACGAGCAGCGCGTCGGGCAGCACGTTGTAGGGGCGCAGCGCGTCGCCGTCGAAGCGCGCGGGGTCGCCCTGCAGCGGCGCGAAGAAGCTGCGGTCGAGCACCAGGTCGCCGCGGATCTCGCGCAGGCCCTTGCCGCGTAGAGCGCGCAGCAGCATCCAGAAGCTCTCGTAGTCGAGCTTGGGATCGCCATACCCCTTGAGCAGCAGGTCGCCTTCGAGCACCCCGTCGCGCAGAGCACCCGTCACGTAGGCCTCGGTCTTCCAGCGGTAGGCAGGACCCAGCAGCTCGAGCGCGGCGAAAGTGGTCGCGAGCTTCATCACGGAGGCGGGGTTCATGGGAACGTCGGCGTTGTGGCTGAGCGCCGGGCGCGCTGCG
>Ga0137451_1000192_pt1 | contig 18533 bp, 28 predicted proteins | sample EasRivERMGT500_2_FD_102336 | JGI IMG/M metagenome (GOLD analysis project Ga0137451, IMG submission 102336) | Soil microbial communities from meander-bound floodplain in the East River, Colorado, USA - East River MetaG ERMGT500_2 | ecosystem: Environmental > Terrestrial > Soil > Floodplain ... | reverse complement strand
TGCCCAATACTTCGGCGGGGATGCCGTAGCTGACCAGCCACCCGGCCATTTTCTTGCCCGCCTTGCGCCTAACGTCATCGTCATCCCACTCAGGGAAGTATTCCCGCAACTCTTTTTGGCAACTAGCCTTGGCCTGCGCCGCCTGATCGCGAACACCTACAAGGATATTCTCCATATCCTTGCGCGGGACTACCGCTGCGATGCGCTCCAAAACGCCGTCCAGCTCATTGCGACCCTTAATGATCTCGTTCTGCGACTGAACCCGGTAATCTTCAAACTCTTGGGAAGTCCGCTCGAAATCCTTAGTGGCTTTGAAGTGGTCCTTAAGCTGACCAATCGTGACCGGCGTCTCGCCGTCCTTCACAGTCAGCGCAAGGTCATAAATCGCCTTCGGTTCTATCTCTAGCTCGTCGGCGAATTCCCCCAACGTCTTGGCGCGTACCCTCTTACGCGGCTTTTCTTCAGCCTCTACGTCGTCGTCGTCGTCAAGATCGAACGCCGGCCGCTGTTGATCGCGCTGTGAGCTAGGAGGGGGTGGACTGTCTAACCCCAACTGATCGTCATCACGGCCGACGTTCTGGCCCGCCTCCGGGCCGCTTTCGGCAGCGCCGGCGGTCTCTCGCCCGCTGATCGCCGCCAAAACCTTATCTATCCTGCTGCCGTCACTGCGCTTCGGCGCTCTCCCCGGTTTCCCGGTCGATTCCGTCGCCAAGCGAGAGCGCGGACTGTTCGTCGGCTGTTGCGCCGTTGCGCCGCTTTCTGATCCGGCCGACTGCTGCGTCATCATCGCTTTCGCCCGCTGGTGCCGGCTCTCCGAATTCGAGTTGCGCGAGGTATCCACAGGCATAGGAAATCCCCTCAATTCGCGCTATCGCGCGTGCCACTCTTTGTTCCGTTGGCTCGGGACTTGCCGCCGCTTCCATTAGCGCCGCGTCCGCCATTTCCCTCTCCAGCACCGTCAGCACTTCCGGTAAGAGTAGCTTGCGCAACTTTTGCCTCAGTTGCGGCTCTAATGACTTCAACATTCCCCTGTACCTCATCTGTGTTGGCCTTGACCGTGGCCTCTAGAACCGCCTTGAACATCGTGGTCAGCGTGTCGGCGTCGACCTTGTATTGCGCGGACGCGGCCTTGATGCGCTCAGGCAGCGCCAAGAGTTCCTGCTGCGCCTGCGCCTGCTGCTGCGCCATCGCGGCGGCTTGCTGCGCCGCCTGCTGCGCCTGTTCGCTTGATGGGTCAATCAGGTAGGCTTCGGGATTGTCGACCAGCGAAACGTTCAGCCAGTCCACCGTGCTCTTGTACAGCCCCTGCTTGCTCACCAGCTGGCCATCAAGACCAGCCTGCATCGCCGTCGTCTGCAACTGGATAAACGAAAATAGCGTGTTGGCGATCTGCCGGCGCTCTCCCATTGAGTAACCGACCTTGACATTGCAGTGCGCGCGCGCCGGCCACGTCGCCGGATCAACCTCAATCCACTTCTCACCGTATTTGACGCTGACAGGCCCGTTCTCGCCGTCGCGCAGCTCGGCATGGCCCAACATGTAAATCTGCTTTACCAGCGTCTCGCTGATATTGCGCATCATGTAGGACACCATCAATTCCTTGCTGGCATAGACGCGCTCGGTGCCGGCCGCCGTTTCCTGCGCCAGCTGCTGTTCACTGCCAACCATGTCGAGTGCCGCGCCGCCGCGTTCCTCGCGCTGCTGATCCAGATACATGAGCGCCTGACCAATCGACGCGCCGACATCGTTTACCGGGATCGGCAGCAACGCGCTTGGCGACTTCATGCGGATAGGCTGGCCGGCCTTCGGCGTCATGATGTCCGCAATCTCGACTTGCCCCACGACAGCGCCGTAGCGGCCAATCGAATTCACCTGCACATTGTCAAGCCACTGCCGCATAAGTTCCGTTTTGGCTTCCTGAATGCTGTAGAGCTTTTCCGCCAAGCTCTCGCCCTGATGACGGTTCGCGATAGGAAAGGCGCTGCCGGCCGCATACGGTACGCGGCTGACCGGCACAGGCTCCAGCAGGAACCCGAAAGACGCTTTGGTCTTATCGCCAATGAAACATTTGTAGAGCGTTGCCCGGTCGGCGTCCTCATCGAACGAGAAGCGGGCATAGGCTTCAAACACCCGGCAGATATCGTTCTGGAAACCGATAGGCTCAACCGCATTCCAGCGGTCGCCGCGCCGGCGATTGGTCTTTTGTTCTTGGCTCCATTTCTGGACGGCCGGCAGCTCTTTCACAATCGCCCACGGGACGCCCATGCGTGAGAGTTCGTCCCGGCTCTTGTAGAGAATTTCACCGCATAGATTGCAGCTGGCGAGTTCCTTTTCGTCGTGGTCAGGGTCTATAAAGAATAGTCCATTGTCCACAGCCGCAACGGAAAGGCGACGATTTGTTTTGGTGACGTCAATGCGCGCCTTCTTGGTCTCAGGGTTCCACGATACAAGCCGCCGTTGCGTGCCAACTTCGCTTTCGACCAATATTGGCACTTCCTCCCGTTCCACGTTTTCGACTGTAAGAACAAATTGGTCGATATCGTCGGCCCACCAGACCTTAACATACGCAGTTCGATACAGGAGAGCGTTTTGGGCGGCATCCAATAGACGCTGATATCCGCCGTTCTGTTCAACCACCACGCGGTTGACCGCGCGGCTTTCCATCGCCGCCGCCTGTTCATCTTCAGCGCTGTTCGCCTCATAGCTGACAACCGTGTCCGTGCTGAAACTAATGACCATCTGCGCCATGATCGCGCTGACCATCGTGTTCACGTCGGCCGACTGGATGGCGCTGCGTGCGCCGTCCTCAGTGCCGTTCGGCTCCATGGCGAACTGACGCCAAGCCGTGGCACGCTGCTGATTGACGTTCGTGCTGGAGTTAATCGCCGCTTCGATCTGATGGCGCAGCCGCGTCACGACATCGCGTTCGCGGGGATTGGTGTTGCGTGATTTGCCTAGAACCGCCACTGCATTTGTGCTCGCTCGCTACGGCGGCTCTTTCGTCCGACTGTCGCCACTGTCAGGCGATTCGGATCAAAAGCGACGGCCAACATCCGCAGCGCGTCCGCGCCGTGGCTTGTCCAGTCATGCAGTGGGCGAACTTTGAACGTCCTGTGGTCGCTGTCAAACTCCATTCTGTAATTTGAGAGGATATCCACAAGCCTGTCCCCACCTGATTGCGGCGCATCGTTGATCCACATGTGCGGCATCAACGCCCGCACGCTCTCAATGCCGTCCTCAATCGACCAGTTCGGAACCACCTCGAACGTGAAGCCAAGCCGGTCTGCGATCTGCCATCTGCTGTTGCCGCTGCCGTACTCGGTCACGTTCAGATCGTGCGGGCCATAGTGCTCGCTGTAGTTACCTGCCCACGGGTGCGCCTTCAGCTTCGCCAAGATGTCGGGCAGGCTGGTGAAATTGAATTCCTCATAGTGTATGACGCACATCTGATTGCCACGGCGCTGAAGATGAAGAACCGCAGACGCATCCGCGAACCCCAAGTCCCACGCGGTGAACACAGGAAGCGTCGCGTCATAATTGATCGGGGCGTAACGCTTCTCTCTGGTGAGGCGGGTTATCTCGTCACCATAGACGGCACCGATCAGGCTGGACGTCCAGTCGCAGTACATTTCCTGTTGAAACAGCGCCCGGTTGAGGTGGCCGGCCTCAACCTGATTGCGCAGGCGATCCAGCTCGCCGGCGTCGATCATGTCCGTATCGTCAACGGTATAGAGGTGACTGGACCATTGGACATCGCCGCTCCTGCCCAGCTGGAACATTTCGTAAAGCTTGTTCATGCGGCCGCGCGGCGTGCCACTGATTAGCGCCCTGCCCTGCCGATCAGCGAGGCAATAGACCAGCACGCTATCCCACAGGTTTGGATCAACGTCGGCCATTTCGTCGACCACTACGAAGTCGAGATAAATCCCCCTGATCGCGTCGATATTGTCAGCGCCCAACAACTGCGCCTTGCCGCCGTTCAGCCGGCAGCTGACCGTCAGTTCCCCCTTGGAAATGTCGAACACGTGCGGCGCTTGCGCGACCGTGTTGGCGAGGTAATCCCAAGCCAGCTTTTTCGATTGCTTCAGGAAGGGCGAAATGAAGGCCACACGCGGATGCGGCAATGGGCAGGTCAGTAGCGCCTCTATAAGCGCAAACACCGCCACGACGGTCTTACCGGCGCGGCGGTGCATGACGACGCAGCGGTGCCGTGTCTTATCGTTTAAGACCGCGCTTTGGTGCGGCTTTGCGGCGAACTGGATTTGGCCGTGCAATGTGCGCCTCCCACCATTCAGCCAACTTGGCATCGGGAAGGGAGGCGACTTCACCGGGGATGAACGTTACATCTGCATGATATAGGCGCGCAAGCATTGCCCGCGCCTCCAGCTTGTCAAAACGGAACTCCAGTCCCTTTGCACGCTGCATGATTATTCCGATGCAATCCCACCATGAGCGAAACTCTCCCCGCATCATGGCCGCACCACGCGCAGCTTTTCAAGCTCGACAACCATTCGCGTGCCTTTTTCCAGCGCCAGCACCGCCCTTTCAAGCCTTGTATGCATTTCGGCAAGTTCAAATGCAGATGGTTTGCTGCGCTTATGGTTCTCCAGTATGTCGACGCACCGCATGACGTGATCCGCCGCGATATTCAGTTCATTGGCCGCGCTCATGACTTTGTCGCCTTATACCACCCGTCCTCTACTTTCATCTGTCGCCAGAACACCCGATACATCTGGACATTCGCACCAGCTTCACAATGCCGTTGCATCGCTGCCATCGCTTCGGCCCGCGTGTCGTAAGCTTCCTCTCTGCCATCAACCAGCATTGGATAATGCACTTCCACCACATATATTTCAGCGTTCATGACTGCACCTCGGTTGCAATGCGTTTCACAGTCAGTTGACCATATGGGATACTGGTCTGCGCTGCGATGACGTGCTTTGCACCTGACGAGCGGCGGCTGTGTAGTAGGAATGTTCCTATGGGCTTTCCCTTGTGGAAGGCTTCCCAGCTGAATGTTGGCTCATACTCTGTCGCGTTCATGTTCATAGGTCTGCACCCCTGTTTGTCGTGGCAACATCGCCACAACACATACATAAGGTGTTGATCCCTAAACCACAATGGCAATTAGGTGTGCGCTATTGTCGCACCCCTATTTCCCGACGTACAGCCTAAAGCCTATCGCGTGGAAAATGAGCAGGCACGTGCGCAGCTGCGGCCATTTCGTGGTGCCGTCCGCAATCCGGTACAGCGTCGAATTGCAGCAACCGGCCTTGGCCGCAATGGTCTTGTACGTGAACCCCGGCCGGCGTGTCCTGCGCTGCGCACGCAACGCCAACTCGCGTTGCAGGATAACGCAGGCATCGCCCACGTCTCGAATTTCAATTAATTCGCTGTTTGGGGCTTTCAGTGTCAGTACGTTGGTTGTTTTCGGCATGTTCCACTCCCTCTCCTGCTGCTTTAAGATAAACTACACTCAATCCTTCTGACAGCAACGCAATTTCGTGAAGATGATTGCCGCAATTCGATGATAAACTGGCATCGCCAAAGTCTGGCCCATCGCCCTCAAGACGCAGGATCACGACAAACCGCACTTTCTCGCGCCTTGCGATCTTGGTCAGATGCTTCGCTACTTCTTCCTGAATGCGCACCATGCGTCTCATTGTGTCAGCCTTGGAAAGTTCAAACTGCCGCCGCCAGTCAGTTGCAACAGCAACATCACCACCACCAGCACGAACACCGCCACGATCACTATGCGGATGATGCGGTTGAACGGTTGCGGTATCGGGATTGCATCCAGCACATAATAGACCAGCGCCAACAGAACGCCAACGATCAACAGCCAGATAATCAGGTGGATCAATGCGCCAATCATGATACTTCCTCCGTTTGCTTGTCCGCCCAGCTAAACGATAACGTGAACTGATCGGCATTGGCCTGACGCTTGGGCGCGCGGGTTTCCATTTCGTAGATGCGATCTGAAATCATCACCAAGAGCTTGGCCGCGTCCGTGTCGGACATTTCAACCTTGCTCTTGTAATCGCGAGACAGCCCGACAATCTCAGCCGCCAGCGCAAGCGGCTCCTCGCCGTTCAGCGCCGCCACCACCATCATGTGCAGCTGCCCGGCCGTAAGCCTGTTGTCGACATCGGCAGCGCTCTTGACCAGATCGCCCGCCAGATTTGCCCAGCGTTTCTGCATCACTCATTGTCCCTATTATGCTGATATTTCAATGCCTTATCGCGTCGCATCTTGGCCTTGTAATCCTCAAGAATGCGCAGCTGCTCATCTGACGGGCCGACTTCCCTCATTTCGTCCATCAAGATGCGTTCCGTTTTTACGTCGTCCTCGCTCTTTTGAGGCATTGGTGCCGTCAGATCGAACGTCCCTTGCAGCTTTGCGCGCATCGGCTCGCAGTCCTTTTTGGTGTATTCGCTGCGCTTCGGCCTTCACGGCCAGCCAGTCGAAATTCATGTGTTTCACGTGAAACAAATCCTTGACAACTGATTAACTCTCGGACAACCGGCGACTCGCGTCAACTGATTTGCCCCTATATGAACAGGCCAAGAACGCGCTTGGCCACAGCCGCCCGCATGTCCTGTTTGAGCGTGCCGCCCAAAATGCCCTGCATGAATTGTTGAGGGCCGAAACCTTCCTCGAACGGCATTGCGCGCTGATAGCCGCCGCCGCCGCCCAGATCGCCAATGCCCGGCATAAGCTTGGCCATGCTCAGCGGCGGCGGTGACAGGTTTTCCGTCTGTGGCGTGTCAGCGCCGCGCTGATTGCCGCCGCCCTTCCACTCGAAATGCATGGCGTCAGGGTTCTTCCAGTAGCCGCCCCACTCCAGCCCGTATTTCGCGGCCAGCTGCCCAACGTTTTGCGGCAAATCCGTCTGCAAGCCGCCGCCATTCTTCACGTGCGGATTGGTCGCCGCGTTGATGTCAATCGCGTTGCCCCACGAATGTTGTGACAGCCGGTCGCTGCCCGCAATGTTGCGCACATTGTAGCCGCCACTCGAACGCGGCACGTAACCCGTGCCGGCCAGCTCATTCAAGAACCCCTGAAACGATTGCGCGGCCGGCGCATAGACCTGCCAGTTCTGCCCGCCGACACCAACGTTGGACAGGTTTTGCGCCTGCCATGCCGCGCTGCGCGGGTCGCCCGCGTTGGCAATATTCGCCCAATTGGCCATGCCATTTTCTCCCGTCTATCGTCCTAAGCCATTCGTGTCGCCATAGGCGACACTCTACATGCCGCCGCCGGGCGGTTTTTTTACAGCCGGCGACATAAGATTATCAGAATTAAGAACTGAACTTGATGGTTCTGCCACGTCAGGGTTACAGCCCAATTGTTCAAGCCAGTACCGTTCCCGCGCATCGCGGTCGGCCCGGCTTTCGGCTTTCTGCGCCTTTGGCGCGGCTGGATATGCCACCCGGCTTTTGCCCGACAACAACTTGTCACGGAGTTCAGCCGCCCGCTTTTTCAACAGCCACTCGACTTGACCTAGCTCTTTGGCAATCCAGTAGCGCAGCGTGCCATACAGCGTGCGGTCACGGTGCAAGACATAGCGCTGCTGCGTCTTGATAAACCCATGCTTGCGCAGCCATGCAACGGCTTCATTGACCGCCTTGCGCGAACGCCTGATCGCACGCGCGATCACGCCTTGCGATGGCTGCGTATAACCCTTGACCGCGTTTTCCCAGCGCGTCAGCTGCTCGAACACCAGCCAAGCCGTCAGCCTGAAGCCGGGTGCCGCCGCCATTTCGAGCAGGAGGTGGTTACGTTCGCGGATTATCTGGTGCATTGCCGTTCCCTCGCTTGACGCGACCGGCCCGGCTCATGTAGAAAGCTCTTGCTTAGAGAGTTTCTAGTGATCGCTTTGCCGAGCAAATCACTTGAACACAGACTAACAGAAAGCCCGCTCCTGAAAAGGGGCGGGTTTTTTGCTGTCCGGGCCGCGCTGCATCGCGTCATCAATCGCCCCAAAGGGTTCCTAGTCGAACAGGCTTCCCGCGCCCTGCAGGCCCGCACCCGCCAGCAACCCGCCGCCAATCACCTTCTGCACGTTCTTGCCCATCTGTGAGGCGATCACGCCGCGCACGCCCGTCATGGGTATCTGCGTCTGGTCGGCCGCATGGACGCGCGCAATCTCCCAAAGCTTGCGCGCCGGCGTCCCCCTTGGCGGTCCATCCCACCCAAAGCCGCCGTTGCGCTTCTCGCGCCGCATCTGGCGGATCAGCGCAACCGTGTTGATGTCGCCGGTCGGCGATATCACGCCCGGCTTCTTGACCATTTCCTGCACCTGCCATTGGGTGCGCGCCCGCGCCCACTTGTCCATGAGTTCGTCGCTGCCGCTCTTGCGCGCCAGCTTCTCGATCAGATCATCCAGCTTGTCGATCGCCTGACGCATCACCGCCGCGCTGGATGGGTCATTCTTTTCGTAAAAGTTCGCCATGTCCTTTGCGAACAGCTGGCGCGTCTGCATCATCTGTTCGCCGTCGTAGACACCGCCCACCTGCTTGGCTTCCTCGATAGCGTCATTGACGATCTTCTGCCCCATCGACCGGCCGGCCGGGCCTTTCTTTTGGCTGATCCCTTCCATGGTGCGCGCGAAATCAGACGCGCCAATCGCCGGCAAGTTCGCCTCGACTTCCTGAAACAACGTGGTGTTGGCATTCTCCGCGTCCGCGATCATTTGCGGCTGCAGCGATGTCGCCGCCTTCGGATTGGGCAGGCCAATCGTCTCCGCCACGCTGGTCGACAAAAGCCGCTGATTGCTGGCCTTGATGCCCTGCTCTCTGATATCGCCAAGCGGCGTCATCTGCTCAACACTGGCATACATCCGTTCGGGCGATCCCTCGCGCGTGCCGGCTCCGAACGGACTGCGATAGCCGTGCGCTTCTGCCTGCTCGCGTGATGCCGCTTCGCTTGCCACGTCGATCTGCGAACCCACATCCTCGCCGCGCTGCAGGATGTCGCCCTCCATGCGCACCGCCTCCGGTATCTCACCCTCCGGCGTGGCGGCAGCGCCGACACTGCCGGGAGTACTCACAGCATTACCTGTGGCTTCCTGCCTAGCCGCCTGCGCCGCCGCCCGCTCGGCGCGTGACAGGCCAATGTCAAGCTCATTGCCCGCACGTGCCGAACTGCGCAACGTGATCGCCTCGCCCATGTTAAGCCCGGCACGCATTCCACGGAACGCTGCCTGCGCTACTGGTGCCGCCACTTCACCTAAAACGCCAAGCACGCCGCCAAGCGCGGCGTTTGCAGCGCGTTCCTGCCCATCGCCGGGCCGGAGGAAGCCGGTCAAGGCTCCCGCCCCTGCCTGCCCCGCTATTGCCGGAACAAGGCCAAGCCCGCCTGTCGCCAAACCCGCGCCCACGCCGGCCGCGACTTCAGGAGCCGCGCCGCCAATCGCTTCGGCAACCGGCGCGGACGTGCCGGCCGCGCCCTGCTGCGCCTCCAGTAGCTGGCCCTGATTGGCAAGCTGCTGCTGTTGCGCCGTCAACAACTCCGGGTGGATTGGATTGTCGGGCAGGGTCTGCAGCTCCCTGATCCCCTGCCCGACATCCTGAAAACCGCGCCCGGCAGCACGCCCAAGATTGCCAAGCGTGGTCCCCTGTTCGGCAGCTGCGTCAAGCTCCAGCCACTGGCCGGCGCGATCATCCCAACCCCATAGCGTGCCATCCTTGCCCGTGCGCTTTTCGACAATGGTCATTGGAACACCCCCAGCCCTTGCGAGGACGGGTTCAAGCCGCTGCCATAGTCAGGCTTCGGGACGGGCGGCTGTGACTGTATCTGCTTTTGCGCCGCCGTCACGCTGCCCTTGTCTGGCGGCTCACCGCGCGGGGTCGGGAAATATTTCTGGTCGCCCTTGCCGGCCGGCAGATCGCCAAGCGGCGTCGCGTAATTGGAAATGACATCCGCGTTGCGTTCTCTCAGCTGCAGGATCGTCATGCGCAGTGTCTCACCTGCCCGCGACCTCTCGACAGGATCACGGAACCGCGAAATTTGCGGCAGCATCTGGTTGATGATCGCCAAGCTATCCTTGTCGATTGCCCCGCTCTCGAACATCGCCTTGGCCTGCATCGTCATGAACGCAATCTGGTCTTGCCATTCCGTCACATTGGCCCGGCCGCTTTCCAGCGTCGTCGTCATGTCGGACAGCGTGTCGATCATGGTTTCGCCGGCATTCAGCTGCGTCATCATCTTGACGTGATCCGCCGATCCGGTCGACGGGACCAAGTACATGCCGCCGTCCTGCCCAAACTTGACGGACTTGTCTTGCGGCAGCGCCTCATTGCCGAACTTGGCTCGAAACGCCATGTTGGTGTTTTGCTCGGTCGGCGTCTGCATAAGATCCGAAATCAGCGCGTTTTGCCGCTGCACGTCCGATGCCGCCTTGGCGTTGTACAGCTCCAGTTCCTTCTGCGTGCGATAGTCCGTCGACTTCAGGTCGAGCGAGTGGGCATAGGACTGCGCCTCATGCTGCTGTTGCGCCGACAGCTGCGATTGCAGCCGGTTGTATTGCGCGGTGAGGCTGGTCCCAACATAGCTCGCCGCCTGCGTGTCCATGTCGCCGGGCAGCGTGCTGCCAGCACCTGCCCAAAAATCCAGCGATGCCGCGCGATCCATCGGCTTATCACGGAACGCCTGATATTGCGGATTTTTCAGCAGATCGGCCCCAGCTTGCGTTTGTAGCGCCCGCTGTTGCGCTTCCGCCGCCTGCGCCCAAAGCATTTGATCGCGCTGCTGAAACCAGTTCGCCGCATAGCCGCGCCCGCCAAGGATCATGCCCGCCAGCGAGAAATCAGGCCCGCCCTGACTGTCAAACATGCCCATGTGTCACCTCTCAAAACAGGCCGAAATTGAATGACTTCTTGGAACTCTTTTGCGAACTGCTGGCCGTGGTCAGCGGGGTCGGCGAACCGATCATCGAAGCCAGCGCCGTCATCGGTGCCCACATCGCGGTAAACGGCGACATTCCAAGATTGTATTGACTCGCGCCCATGCCCGGCAGTTCGCTGGCAGCACCAAGCCGCGCCTGTGTCGCCGCACCCGCCGCCTGTGCGCCTATCTCGTACTGCCGGCCGTAAAGGTTCGTGCCGGCGTCCGCGATCTGCCGTTGCGCATCGCTTGCCGCCAGCCCGCGCCCTATCGCATTGCGCGAGCCGCCCAAGCCGCCAGCCACGCCGGCCGCGCTGTTCAGCGACGGCATCACATTGCGCTGTAAATTCTGCCCGATATCGCCCGACATCGCCGCCAGCTGCTGCGATGCCAGCGCGTTGTTGGGCTGCGCATACTGCCCGACAGGCCCGCCCGAACGCGCAATATCCTGCATCGAATTAATGCCCGCCCTGCCCGCCGCCAATCCCTCTTGCGCCAGCCCGGTCGAATTCGCCCACACCGGCCCCTGCTGCTGATTGAACAGCCCCTGTGCGCTGTTATAAAGCTGTTCAAGGAACGGCGACTGCCCGCCCCAAATCGCTTGTGACGAATTCATGTTCGCAGATGATTTTTCGCTGCCGCCGCCAAAGCTCATTTCTTCCACCTTTCCAGCGGATCGAACTCATGACACCAGCCGTCCGCATCTATCCTGCACGCAACCGTTTTGAGCGCCCGCCGCCAGCCCCGGCGGCCGCGCGCCCGCATCCTCACGTGATGGCTGTACCCGCACCGGTCCATCGCCACAGCCCGCGCAACCGTGTAGACGCGCATCACCATCGCCCGCAAAACCGGCTTGAACCGCTGGCCAAGATCGCCAAGGAAAAATTCTATTTCAACATAAGGCCCGAAATCATCCAGCCGGATGGCCGTGCCGAACACCCCTACCAGCATTCGCCCCACGAACACGCTATGGCAGATCAGCTTGCCTTGCTTGATGCGCCGGGCGAACTGTCGACGGCTTATGTGCTCGTGATCCGGCGCAGTGTTGCCGTAGTGATAGCCGTAATACATATCGGCAATCAGAAGCTGGCCCAAATCCGGGCCGTATGTGATCACTTCGATTGGCTCAAAGCTTGTGCCAAATGTTGTCGCTGCGATATTCATAGACACCTTCAGTCGCCCCCACGATCGATGCGCTAAAAAACGCAACCATGCCCGGGAAGCGGCGGGCCGGCGCTTCATTCAGAACGTCCAGCCACAGGAATTGCGAGCGGCCTTCCTGCGTCACGCTCGCAATCCTCTCCAGCTCCTGCACCATCCAGCGCCGCAATTCGTCGACGCCACCCGATTGCGGCGGCGGGGATGGCGCGTAGAACAGTCCTTCGCCCCTTGTCAGCACTCACCACCTGCCCGTCAGTTTCGCCAGCGGATGCATTGACGACAGCTGCCAAGGCTGGCCGGTCAGCGTCTTGCCCTCAATCGTGATCATGCGGTGATCGCAGAAGAAATCCATAAGACTGTCCTGTCCGATCACGAACGGAATGGCCGGCTCCAGATCGACCGGATCAGCCGCGTTGTCGCGCCCGCCGAACCGCCATTGCATGGTGTCGCCGTTGTGCCCCTGCACGCGAATGCGCATCCCCGAAAGCGTCTTGCGATAGTCGTTTTCGTCAAAGTCGTAGCCGTCGCGCCTGACGTAAGCGACCATATCGCGCACCACGCCCGTTCCCGGCGTCACCTGCGTCACCGCTTTGCCTTGCTCGAGCAACTGATTGACGCCCGCCGCATAGACGATCTGCGCCGGCTGATAGCCCGATGCGCTTTCGTTCCACACAGTGCTGTCGCTGTCCCACGTGGCGCTGTCAGAATTCCAGTCCTGCACGACAATCGTGGTTACCCCGTAAGCCACATCATAGACGCCCGGCAGATCGCGGATAGCCGGCCGGCCGCTGGCCATTTCAACCGTGATCCCTTCGGTGCAATAGCGGTCGAGACCCACCGGATATGCGAGCACGACTTGCGCGTTCGGATCGTCGCGGTAAACAAAAACCGAGCTTGGAAACTCGTAATTGACCTGTTTGCGAACATAGTCCTGCATCACACCAATGAGGATGTTTGCCACCGATGTCATGTCATGCCGCACGAACTCCGTTGCGCCCGTGAACTGGTAGACAAGATTGCCCGCTTCCACCCAGCAATCGGGCGCGAACAGGCCCATTGAAGGAAAGACGTCGCGCGCCGCGAACACGAACTGCCCGCCCACGAACTGCACCACGCCGGTAAAATTGTTCTTCGCCACCAGCAACTGATCGCGCACCGACAGCATGTCGACAATCGGCCCGGACGGATTGGCGAACGTCACATCGCCGGCATCGTTCGTGGCGCTCGGCACCCAAAATTGCGGGATGGTGCCGGGGTCGGCCGAACTGGACCAGCTGACCTGACTTTCCAGCAGGCCCGCGCCCGTGTCGATCGCGCCGGCCATCAGGAAATACTTGTGCGCGCGCATCACCCGCGCCGACCAGCTGGCCGGCCAGTCGGGCAGCGGCGTCATCTTGTTGGCCGGCACGCCATCCCACCAATACGGCTTAATTTCGGGATGGTTCACGAACGGCACGCCGTTGATGTCGCCAACGCTGAAAATCAAATTCTTGGACGCAATCGGTCCCCACCCAACCGGCGTGATGTTGTAGGACAGCACGCCATCGGTGACGCCAACGCCGCTGTCCCCAACCGCGATCCACCAGCTTTGATCGCCCATATCGATGTAGTGAACCCGCCGCACGTCGACCGGCAGCGCGGCCGATGCCGGCAACATCCTCGCTTCACCGGGAACGCGGCGCGTCTCGCCGGCAATGAACATCACATTGCGGCCGTCAGACCACCAATCGTTGTCGATGTCGCCCGGAACTTTATCCTTGTTGATCCCGGTCAGGACAATTTCTGCCATTTTGGGGCGCGTCATAGTCTCCCCGTCTCCGTGGTTGTTGTCGTGACGGTTGGCGAACCGCCTGTGATGATCGGGTTGAACGGTCCCTGCGTCTTGCCGTCAATCGTCAGGTAGTTGGCGCTGCAATTCCGCACGCAGTTGGGATTGGCTCCTGCCAGCCGCGACAGCGGCGCGGATTGTGGCCCGGCCGCGCAGCCCTGCAGGATGATCACAATCAGCGCGATCAGCACAACGCAAACTCCCATCCACAACAAAATCGCACCCGGCGTTCCCGGCCTGTCATCCATCGGCTGATACATCTAATGCAACCTCTTGGTTGTCATTTTTGCGCCGATACAGATGCCAGTGAGCGGGATTGCCCAGCCGCAAGATCGTCACTTCCTCGCCCTTCCAGTTGACCCAGCCTTTTTCGCCGCGATGGTCCGACACAACCACCCAGTTCTGCGTTTGCTCGATCCACACCGCCGCCTTGCCCTCATCGGTCAAAGGCGGCTCCACGAGCGTCGAGCACGGCGGCAGCTCATAGATCAGCCTGTCATGCGACACATGCGGCAACACGGGTTCGCTGCCCGCGTAGGCGCATGTGCGCCGGTCGTATTTGTAGGCCGTCAGTCTCATGGGGCCTGACCCCCTGGCGGCGGCACGAACGTTTCCGTCGTCTGGTCATAGGTGCCGCCCGGCGTTGCCACGCCCTCGACATCCTCAACCATGTAAAAGCCGGCTGGCGGTTGCCAGTTGTCCGTATTGCCATCCCACTCGATAACGTTCGCAACGTAGTGGAATTGCTCATGCACCATCGCATAGCGTGCCATTAGAAATACTCCCTCAGAATGATAAGCCCCGCACCGCCCGGCCCGCCGTTGCGGTTCGATGCGCCTGTATCGCCGGCCCCGCCGCCGCCGCTGCCCAATTGGCCCGCCAGACCGCCGCCATGAATGCCGCCATAGCCGCCGCCGCCGAGAAGGCTGTTGCCGCCATGCCCCGGCGTATGCTGAAACGCCGCTGTCCCTATGATAATGCCATGCCCACCGGGGCCGCCCCGTGACAGTAAACTGCCAGTCGTACCGATCCCGCCTTGTGGCCCTTGCCAGCAATACGCAGCACTAGCCACAAGAGAACCACCAGCTGGCCCGCCGCCTGCCACCGCCTGCGTGCCGAACGAACTGTTGCCGCCATTGCCGGCAGCGACCGGCGTCGACGCAATTCCCGCGGTGCCCGCCGCACCGACCGTCATGGCCACAGTCGCCGCGACATCCGCGGCCGCAAGCAACACCTGCGCCGTCCCGCCAGCTGCACCGCCGGAACCGACCCCGCACTGCCCAGCGCCTGACCGGCAATAGCCGCCGCCGCCGCCGCCAGCCACTACCGTCACGTCCAGAAATTTCAGGCCGGCCGGCTTGGTGTACGTTCCCGATGTCGTGATGATCGTCTGCACCATGCGCGACAGCGCGCCGCCGTCGCTCGCCTGCAGAACGCTTTTGATCATGCGAATATGATCGTCACCCTGCGACTTCGGATCGGTGCCAAGCGGCCATAGCGGGTTCAGCGTGGCAATCGTGGTGGCTGCCTCAATCGGCATCGTTCAGCCTCCTGCTGGCGCGTACTGTGGCCGCGCACCAGCGCCGGCCGACATCGTGCTAAAGGCATAGTTCGCGTTCGCCATTCCTATCGCCTGATCCAGCGCCGCTTGGTGCTGGTCGCGTGCGTCGAAATCCTGAATGCGGTGCGCCGCATGCTTGGCCAGCGCGTAAAGCCATATCGGCGAATACTTGTCGGCCACCGCATTGCTGTCGCCGTCCGCCACCATCAACGGCATTCGTACCGAATAGATCAGGCTGACCGTCGAATTGCCGCCGCTGTACAGCTGCCCGCCGCTGATCGCGAACTGCGTCATGGGCGACCGGCTCCCGATCAACCCCTGAATGTCGATAGGGTTCAATTCGGTGCGGCCGGCAAACACCGCGCGAGGCGCTGCGAAGTCGGGCGGCAGCACCGACGACACCATCCCCGCCAGCGCCGACGCGGCAAGCGTCAGTGACGCAACGCCTTCGTTCTCTTGAACCGTCAGGGTGTTGTTGATGTCGTCAAGCGCAAGCGGCTGCAACGCAAGCCAATCGATGTCTTTTCGATTAACAAACTTGCTTGCCAAAGCCTGTAAGCTGGCCCAATCCATGTTTTACACATCTCCCACACTGCATTGCGGGTATGCACGTCTTGACAAACGGTATTTTCACGGTCCAATCCGCGCATCGTGCAGCTGCACGATGACCGGAACCGGCGTCACTTCGTCTAGTCCTGCATGACTGAACTCAAGTGACTGCCGGTTCCGGCTCCGGCTCCTTTTCGGGAACCGGATCAGGCGAAACCGGGGGGGGTGGTTTCGGCCCTGACCGGGTGAGCGGCAAGGCCGTCCTCCTCACCACGTCATCAATCATCGGCAGATTGCCCCTTTTTAGAACGCTTGGCCAGCCCGTGCCGATCACTTGTCTGCGCATCATCTTCCCCTAATGGTGTGAGTTCTGGCGCGGTGCCATGTGCCCAGCCCGCCGCCCAGCTTTCATATTGCGGCGGGTAAGCAGGGTCGATAGGATTTGCTTCCTCCGGTTCTCCCGCTTCTTTCGCCCTAAGACCTTGCGCGAATAGCGCGGTATCATAACCACCATCAAGGGCGGTCTGTTCGTTCTGCATGTCATTCTCCTTTGTTAAACCGGTATCGGCCCGCCAACATGTGTCGACGGCTTGCCAGTGTTCCCGTCACGCCAGCCCTGATCCCAAGCGTTGAACGCGGTGCCGTCCTGCACTTGTGGCGCGTGCGGATTGGCCGCCTGCGCCAGCCCCTTGCGCCGGCCTACGTAGCCTTCCGCATAGGCCATCGACAGCCGGCCGGGGTAAAGGTCGACGCCCGCGATGCCGTCCAGATAGACATACCGGTCGTAATCCTTGTGCAGCTTGCCAGCCATTTTCTTTCCCTCATCCTGAGGCTCTCGAAGGATCAAAACCTCTTGTCCTGAAGCCAAAGCTTTCGATATTCCGGGTCTCGCGCGATTTGCTCCCACTTGAGGGAGCGCTCCAGCGCTGAACCGTGTTTCAGCACTGGCCACGCCCGCAACAATGCTTCGTATGTTGCACGGCTCATACGTAGCATCGGCTGCAACAATTCAGACTTGCGGAAACCGTTCGACCGGATAGCGGCATTCTCGTCATGTATGGCGCTTTCGCTTGCTGAATGCCAGCGCCTGACAATCTGATCGCCCTCGAACTTCCATTGAAGAACTTCAGTTCCATCAACTATCCGGCCGAACGTTTCCATAGCGAGGACTTACGCAACCATCGCTATAGCTTCATCAATGTCCATGATTGCGCCGATGCAATCGGGACACGTCACTTGCACCTGCCAGTCGACAGACATCATCCACTTTTCCGACAGACCGGTCTTGGCCAATAGTTCGGTTTCATAACCGCGTTGGAACGATAGTTGGATATAGTCGAAATCGCCAAGCAGGATATTCCCGACAGCCGCCGCAGGGTTAGGCTGCAATCGGTTCGCGACCAGCTCGACCACGGGGCCGAACTGCGTTTTCCACAGGTTGACAGCGCCCTTGGCAGTGGCCCCGTCCGCGCTGGTGCCAACATCTTCCACCAGCGTTGCAATGTGCGCGCCGCTGGTGAAAAAGAAGTCGGCTATCTGCCGGATCACTCCCGGCGTCGACATAAGTACGTTGGCTCCCTCGCCGCCGCCCTGCCAGACCTGCTGAAACATGTTCTTCAGCATCGTTTCCGTCACGCCGCGCTTGGTGCCAAGGCCAACGGCCGGAAACAGCTTCGTCCCCGTATTAAACCCGCCAATCGTGCCGGCCGCACCAAGGTTTTTGTTGACGCTCGACTGCGCGAACACGCTGGCCGTCTGGCCGGCAACCGTCGCGCCATCATCGGCGATTGATCCCTGCCCTGACAGGCTGATCGCTTCGACATCGCGGCGCAATTCGTCGCCGCGCATCATGATTTGATAGGCGCTTTCCCGCGCCCGGCCAATCACGTCAGACGCATCGGCGCGGCTCGACACCTGCACCGCCTTCACGCTGATCTGCCCATGATTGCCGATGCGCTTGCCAACCTGCGTGTCGTTCTGTGTGATGTCCGCGCCGTCGACGACTTTGTTGGCCAGATTGGGAGCCTGACGCTTGTCGGATGTCCATTCGCTGTAACTGTTGTCGTGCGTGGCCTTGCCGGCGCGTGTCGTGAACTCCAGCGTAATATCGGAAATGTCAAAGATTTGGTCCATGACATCTTCGCGAATAAGACCGCCTGCCAATACTGCCTTCAGGTCGGCGCTATCTAGATTTGTCGTAGCCATTGCTTTTACCCGTCAAAAGAGCCGCGACTGCACCAACTTTATCACCTTTGAGAGTGCGGTCACGTGCGGTTTCGGTTGGAGTGGGAGCCGGCTTGCGCCTTGATGACTTAGGCTCGACAGAAGGACGCTTCTCGCGCTGACCTTCTTTCAGGGTCTGATAACGTTCAGCCTTGTTACCCATATGCCAAAGCATTCGGATAATCTTGGCATCGTACAGATTGCCCAATACTTCGGCGGGGATGCCGTAGCTGACCAGCCACCCGGCCATTTTCTTGCCCGCCTTGCGCCTAACGTCATCGTCATCCCACTCAGGGAAGTATTCCCGCAACTCTTTTTGGCAAC
>Ga0137451_1000191_pt1 | contig 18535 bp, 16 predicted proteins | sample EasRivERMGT500_2_FD_102336 | JGI IMG/M metagenome (GOLD analysis project Ga0137451, IMG submission 102336) | Soil microbial communities from meander-bound floodplain in the East River, Colorado, USA - East River MetaG ERMGT500_2 | ecosystem: Environmental > Terrestrial > Soil > Floodplain ... | reverse complement strand
TCTGCTGCAGCATGATCTCGGAGACCCAGATCAAGTAGGGGTCGCGCGTGCCCTGCCACGGCAGGTCGTGGCGGCCGTGCTCTTTCTGCCAGGCGATCAGCTTCGCTGCAAAGTTAGGCATTTATTAGCCGCCGATAGACGCCGATGAACGCCGATTAGAACCAAAACTCTAACCACCAAGGATTCGAAGAAAAATAAAATCAAGAACAATCGAACCGCCAAGGCCGCCAAGCACGCCAAGTAATTCCAAGACCAATCGAACGTGTCCCGATCACCCGCGCGAGCAAGCCAACACCGACACGCTTGCTCGCGTCGGTGTGGATCGGGTGGTTAGGCATCAATCGTGCCCTCATCGCCGGAGTCTCCTATCGCGTCCCCAAGCAAATACTGTCGTGCGCGTTTGCGATAGAGCTGGGCGTCAGTTTCACCGAGCCCTTGTACCCCCAGCAGCTCTCCAAGCGGGACGTAAGCCAATTCCTCGAGCGTCAATATGCCACCGGCAGTCAAAGTACGCGCCAATCTCGCATCCATCTGGAGCGTGCGCTGAAACATTGCCTCCGGCGACTCGTCGGCCTTGGCCAAATGTGGAGCTCCCCGGCTTTCCTCCGATTGATGCCTAACTTGAATTAGTTGCCATTCATAGAACGCCAAAAACATATACCGGTATATACAACTTTCCAAACGTAGATATATGAATATGCGCTGGTATATCTACATCTATATAGGTTCTCTTGGCGTCTTGGCGGTTCAATTATTTTCCTGCTTTTCTTGGCGGCCTTGGCGCGCTTGGCGGTTCAGTCTTCGTTCTTATCGGCGTCGATCGGCGTCGATCGGCGGCTAAGAAAACGAATCAACGGCCGAACAGCCCCTTCAACGCCTCCCGCGCACTGCTGCCGGATTTCTTTTCTTCCGGTGCCGCGCCGTCCTTGGCTGCGCCGCCGCCCAGCCGTTCCAGCAAGCGGCTCTTAAGTTCTTCCTTCGCCGCGTCCTTCACCGTCGCGCCGAAATCGAGTTTGTAGGATGGCGCCGCCAGCGGGCCGGAAACGCGCACCGGCACGGTGACGCCGCGCAGGTCCTCGGTGTCGCGCCCGCCCTGCCCTTTGCTGGTGCCGACGATCGATGCCTTGACCAGGTAGTTGAGGCTGTCCGCGCCAATGTTGATCTCGCCCTCGCCGCCCACTCGCAGCAGCGGCGACTTGAGCGACAAGTCATTGTTGCGGGCGACGCCGTTGGCGATCTTGAACGTCGCCGTGAGCTCGGAAAAGTCGGTCTTCTGGCTCTTGTCGGCAGCCTGCGTCTGCTCACCGCGCAGGGCGCCGAGCTTCGCCTTGGCATTGTGTATCGAGCCGGCGATATCGATGCCCTTCACCGCGCCGTCGGCCAGCTTCACGTCGGCAGTGCCATTGAGCGCCGTCTTCAGCGAACTCACCGTGTTTCCCTGCGTGGTCACTTCGAGGATGATATTACCCTTGCCCTCGAGCATGTCGCTGTTCGCGAGGTCCTTGAGGAGCGGGCCCACGCTCACGCCGTTCATCTGGTGCTTCACGGTAAACGCCGGCACGGCCGGCGCCGCGTTGATACTGATCGTGCTGGCCAGCGTGCCCTGGTAGAAGCCGGCGGTGAGCGGACTCACATCCACGCGGCCGCCGTTCGCCTTGAGATCGAAGCGCACGCTGGAAGCCTTGACGTTGTTCGCTGTAAGCGCGCCGATCTTCAAGGTGCCGTTCGCGCGCAAGTCCCGCAGCCCCGACAGGTCGAACGGCCGCTCCGGTTCCGGCTGCTTGCCGGCGCCGGCGGACGGCACGCCGGCCGGCGCCCGCGGTAGATAGCGGTCCGCGTCGAGTTGGTCCACCTCGATATCGAAGCCGATGGCGGGCTTCGCGAAACCGGTGATGTCGAGCCGCGCCTTGATGTTGCTGTCGGCGACCTTGCCGGCGAGATTGGCGCGAGCGCGCTCCTTCGCGCCGTCCACCTCCGCGTTGCCGGTCAGCTTGACCACGAGGTTGTTGAGGTTCGCCGCCGCGCCCTTTGCCTCCAGCGCGATATCGGCGAGCGCCAGCGTCTGTTTCTCCGGGTCGAACGTCAGCCGCGTTTTCAGTTCGACCGGCAGGTCGAGCTTCGGCTTGTCGCCCTGGATGTGCCCCGAGAATTCAACCTGGGTCGGGACTCCCGGCGCCAGCCGCCCGGTCTTGAAGTTGAGCTTCGACAACACGTATTTCGTCCCCGCCGCGGCGTCGGCATAGCTGAGCGCGGCATTGGTGATCTCGACCCCCGCGATATCCAGCTTGAAATCCGCCCCGCCGTCTTTCGCCGCGGGCGCGCCCTTCGCGGGCGGCGGGTTCGCAAGATCGTCCATGTTGGTACTGCCATCTTTCGCCTTCACGATGCTGGCGCGCAACCCGCTGACCCGCACGGTGTCCACGATTGCCTGGCCCGACAGCAGCGGCATCAGTTTCAGTGCCACGCGTACCTCCTCAACGGCCGCGAACTCCCGGTCACTCGCGCGTTCCGACAGCGAGGTCTTGCCGATCTTCGCCCCGATGCTGGGCCAGAACGAGAGTCTGATGTCACCTTCGAGCGTGAGGGTGCGCTGCGTCCGCTCCTTCACGGCCTGCACGATTTGCGGCTTGTACTGGTTGGGATCGAAGGTGGCGGCGATGTAGGCCAGCACCGCGCCCGCCAGGACGACCAGGCCGCCTACTGCGAACATTACGTATTTGATTATCTTCATGGTGAATAACTCCGTACCGTCAATTGTAGCGGCGTGCGGCCGTACTGGGTTTGGAAACAGCTAGAATAGGGTGGTTTCCCAGCCAAAAACGCGAGGAGCACCCGTGAAGCAAGGCAACGCTCGATGGGGACCGGGCGCGAAGCGCGCCGTGGCGATCATGCTGGCATTCCTGGCAGCCGGCACCGTCGCGGCGCAGGGCTACCCCGCCAGGCCGGTGCGGATCGTTGTCCCGTTTGCGCCAGGCGGTCCCAACGACATCCTGGCGCGAGTCATCGGCCAGAAATTGAGCGAATTCTGGGGACAGCCGGTCATTGTGGAAAACCGCGCCGGCGGCGGCACCGTGATCGGCACCGAGGTTGTCGCCAAGTCGCCGCCCGACGGCTACAACCTGCTGATGGTATCCACCAGCCACACCACCAACCCCACGCTGGTGCGCAAGCTGCCGTTTGACACGCTGCGCGATCTCGCGCCGGTCGTCCTGGTGGCGTCCTCCTCCAATGTGCTGCTCGCACACCCGTCCCTGCCGGCGCGGTCGGTGAAGGAATTGATCGCCGTGGCCAGGAGCCGGCCGGACCAGGTCGCCTACGGTTCCGGCGGCAACGGCACTTCCACGCACCTCTCGGGCGAGATGCTGGCGCAGATGGGCAGCGTAAAGATGATCCACGTGCCGTACAAGGGCTCTGGTCCGGCGAACATAGCCCTGATCAGCGGGCAGATCACCTGGATGTTCGGCAACGCCATGCCCTCCGTGCCGCATATCAAGTCCGGCCGGCTGCGGGCGCTCGCCGTCACCGGCAAGCAACCCATTCCGGCGCTGCCGGGAGTGCCGACCGTCGCTGCGACCCTGCCCGGTTTCGAGGCGAATTCGTGGTACGGCGCTTCGGTGCAGGGCGGCACGCCGAAGGACGTTATCACCAAGCTCAACCAGGACATCAGCCGGGTGCTCGGCACCGGCGACATGCGCACGCGGCTGGAAGCCGAAGGCGCCGAGCCCGGCGGTGGCAGTCCGGAGGAATTCGGCAGCTTCTTCAGGGCCGAGATCGAAAAATGGGCCAAAGTGATTAAGGCGGCAGGAATTCGGCTCGAATGACGGTGGCTTCGCCGGTGACAAGTGATAGGTGATGGGTGACAAGGGCTTACGCAAAGCGCGGCGCATTACGCGCCGCACAACCTATCACTTATCACTCATCACTTATCACGCTCTGAAGGAAGTGGAGCGGGTGAACGGAATCGAACCGTCGTATGCAGCTTGGGAAGCTGCCGTTCTGCCATTGAACTACACCCGCGCCGGGCTGCAATTTTAAGGTATCGGGCGCGTGTTGCCAAAGGCGGGACGCCGCGTGACAATGGACCCCTGCATACTGCATGGCGTCGCTGTACTTTTTTGGCATGATCTCGGTCACCATCAACGGCGAGCGCCGGCAGTTCGAGGCGCCGCTCAATTGCGTCGAGCTGCTGGCCCGGCTCGATCTGGCGGGGAAGCGCGTTGCGCTCGAGCGTAACGGCGAAATCGTCCCGCGCGGCCGGCATGCCGAAGAGTGCCTCGCCGACGGCGACCGGCTCGAGATCGTGGTGGCCGTCGGTGGCGGCTGATACTTAGTCGATACGCAATCCTTGACCTCAATCCTGAAACCATGAAACCTCATGAAAACCTCGACCCGCTGGTGATCGGCGGCACGTCGTACCACTCGCGGCTGCTGATTGGCACCGGCAAGTACCGGGACTTCGCGGAGACGAAGGCGGCGGTGGACGCCAGCGGCGCCGCCATTGTCACGGTGGCGATCCGCCGCACTAATATCGGCCAGGACCCGCAGCAGCCGAGCCTGCTCGACGTCCTGCCGCCCTCGAAGTACACCCTGCTGCCCAATACCGCCGGCTGTTACACGGCGGACGATGCGGTGCGCACGCTGCGGCTCGCGCGCGAACTGCTCGACGGCCACCAGCTGGTCAAGCTCGAGGTGCTGGGCGATCCCCACACCCTCTATCCCAACGTGGTGGACACGCTGGCCGCAGCGAAGACGCTGGTCAAGGACGGCTTCAAGGTAATGGTCTATACCTCGGACGACCCGATCATCGCGAAGCAGCTCGAGGAGATCGGCTGCGTGGCGGTCATGCCGCTCGCCTCGCTCATCGGCTCCGGCATGGGCATCCTCAATCCGTGGAACCTGCAGATCATCATCGGCAACGCCCGGGTGCCGGTGATCGTGGATGCCGGCGTCGGCACGGCCTCCGATGCCGCCATCGCCATGGAGCTCGGCTGCGACGGCGTGCTGATGAACACCGCGGTAGCGGCGGCCAGGGACCCGGTGCTGATGGCCTCCGCGATGAAGAAGGCAGTCGAAGCCGGACGCGCCGCATTCCGCGCCGGCCGCATGCCGAAGAAGCTCTACTCCGCCGCACCCAGCTCGCCCACGACAGGGCTGATCACACCACAGAAGTCCTAGTCGGCCGCAACCGGGGGCGGCAAGCACCAAATAACAAACAAGCTCCAAACACCAAGCATCAAGCGCCAAACTCCAAACCAGGCTTGGACCTTTGGGATTTGGGATTTCGAGTTTGAGATTTGCGCCGCAGGCGCTCAGGTGCCGACCGCCTCCAGCGCCTGCACGTTCCAACTATTCAGCAAATGCGCAAATTCATCCGCCGGCAGCGGCTTGCTGAACAGGTAACCCTGCGCCATGTCGCAGCCCAGCGACCGCAGGAAGGCAAGCTGCTCGGCGGTCTCCACTCCCTCCGCCACTACCTGGAGGCCAAGGCTGTGGGCAATCGCGATGATGGCGCTGACGATGGCGGCATCCTCGGGGTCGCTGCTGATGTCACGCACGAAGGACTGGTCGATCTTCAACTGGTGGATCGCGAGGCGCTTGAGGTAGGAGAGGCTTGAATAGCCGGTGCCGAAGTCGTCGATCGAGATGCCCACACCCATGTCGTCGAGCGCCTTGAAACAGGCGATAACCTCCTCCGAGCGCTCGAGGATGACGCTTTCCGTCAGCTCCAGCTCGAGGCGTGCCGCCGGGAAGCCGGTCTCGCCGAGGGCGCGGTGCACGATCGCCACAAAGCTCTCGCGGCGGAACTGCTGCGCCGAGCAGTTGACCATCGCCTGCAGCGGCGGATAGCCCGCATCGTCCCAGGCGCGCCCCCGCGCGCAGGCCTCCCGCAGCACCCATTCCCCGAGCGGCCCGATCAGGCCGGTTTCCTCCGCCGCCATGATGAACTCGGACGGCGGGATCATGCCGCGCTGGGGGTGCTGCCAGCGCACCAGCGCCTCGAAGCCCGTGATCGCGCCCGATTTCAGGTTGATCAGCGGCTGGAAGTGCAGGATGAACTCGCCGCGCTCGACGGCATGCCGCAGGTCGTTCTCCATCTGAAGGCGCTGCTGAGCGGCGTCGTTCATGGCCTGGGTGAAGAACTGGCAGTTGTTGCGGCCCATCTGCTTGGCGTAATACATCGCGGTATCGGCGTTGCGCATCAGCGTTTCGACGTCGTCGCCGTCGTGGGGATAGGCGCAGATGCCGATGCTGGGCGTGGTCTTGAGTTCCTGGCCGTCTATCGTCACGGGCTCCGCCAGCGATTCGAGGACTTTCTGCGCCACCTGACGCGCATCCTCGGGCTGGGCAAGGCCGCAGAGCAGCACGACGAATTCATCACCGCCGATGCGGGCGATCGTATCGGAGACCCGCACGCAGGCCGCCAGGCGCTCGGCGACCGCTTGCAGCAGCCGGTCGCCGACCGCGTGGCCCAGCGAGTCGTTGACCAGCTTGAAACGGTCGAGATCGATGAACAGCAGCGCGAGCACGTCGCGATTGCGCTGCGATTGCGTGATCGCCTGTCCGATGCGATCGTGCAGCAGCATGCGGTTGGGCAACTGCGTCAGCGCGTCGTGGTTCGCCATGTGCCGGACCTGCTCCTCGGCGCGATTCTGCTCGGTGATGTCGGTTATGGTGCCGATCAACCCCGCGACGGTGCCGTCCGACTTATTGAACGTCGCCTTGTTGTAGATGGTGTGGTGCACCTTGCCGTCCGCGCCGACGATGGCCGCCTCGTAGGACTGGCTGCCCGGCGTGGCAAACAGTTCCTGGTCCATCGCATGGTGCTTCCTGGCCACGTCCGGGCTATTGGGAAAGAGTTCGAACACGGACTTCCCGATGAACTGCTCACGCGGTATGCCGAAGAATTTCTCCCACGCCGTATTCACCCCGAGGTAATGCCCCTGCGCGTCCTTGAAGAAGATCGGTTGCGGCACCGCCTCGATCAACTGCTGGATGAAAGCGAGCTGTTCCCGCAATCCCTCCGCGGCGCGCACGACGCTCAAGTGCCCGGCGAGCTTGAGCGCCCGCTCGCGCGAGACCAGTAGCGCCCAGACGACCCCGAACAGCAGCAGGCTGGTCAGGATCCCGCCCAGCAATATCACCCGCGGCAGCAACCCGCCGGTATCGTGGACCGGCACGGCGGGGGCGCCGAACTCCAGCCGCCAGATGCGTCCCGCCACGTCGAGGGTCATCATCTGGCTCAAGGCAGAGCGTTCGCCGTCCTGCACCGCCCGCCTGCCGACCAACCGGCCGCTGTCGAATACCAGATCGTCGCTGCCGGGCAGTGCCGCCGGGGCGGCCCCTCCCGAAAACCCCAGGTCGTGAATGACGAGGTCGAATTCGCTCCCGAGTTGCCTGCCCAGCAGGCCGCCGACCAAATCATCCACGCGAATCGCGGACGAGACCACTCCCAGGAACGCGGCGCGGCGCTGCTCGACGGTGGCGACCGGCAGGCCCCTGCGGTATACCGGCATCCTCAGCGCCAGGGAAATCTGCTTCTGCGGGTCGGCGGCGAGCCAGATCGGTTCGGACGCCGTCGCCTGTCCACTGTCGCGGGCGCGCTCCACGGCAGGACGCCGCGGCGCTTCGGAAAACACGTCGAATCCGAAGGCCCGTTCGTTACCCGCAAGCGGCTCGATGTAGGTGACTACCATGTATTCGTCGCGGACGCCGGGCGGCCTGATCGCGAAATCGGGATAACCGCGCGGGTCCACGTTTCGATCGCGCCGCACGCTGCGCTCGAACGACGGCCGGTCCGCGAGCCGCACGTAGCGCACGAACGACACCAATCGGACGCCGGCGTAGTGCCGCGCGAGGTTGAAGCCCGACAGGTACCGCTGGAAATCGTCCCGGTCAACTTGATCTGACGCCTCGAACAAACCCCGGAGCCCGATCAGGAGATTGACGTTGTCCTGAAAGCGCCGGTCCAGAGCTCCAGTGGCCTGCGCAACTTCGTGCTGGAATCTTAATTCTGCCTCGCCACCGACCCGCTGCTCGGTAAAGCGCCAGGTGCCAAAGGAGATCGCCAGTCCCAGTGCCAGCACGAAATAGGCCGGCATGGTCTGCCCGACTCGCCTGACGATGCGCGCCAACAGGCTGCCGCCGCCACTCGCCACCATGTGCCCCTCCCCGGGCGTTTTTGCTCACTCACCTTACCCGCTTTACGGACCGGCTTCAAATCGGCAATCACGGCCTGCCCAGGAGTTTATCGGACTTAGGTCCGACAAACTCCTTATGCAAAAACCGTCCGAGGATATCGAATGAGACCCGACTTTACGACCCCTCTTCGCCTACAATGAGCACGCGAGCAGCTTGGTTATGAAATTTTCACTGCCTCTTCCTTCCGTTCTCGTGCAGGCGGCCTTGCCTTAGGAGTTTGTCGGACCTTGGTCGGACAAACTCCTCTCCCGTGAATACGCCACACCGCGCCATCCGCAGCTACGTGCTCCGTCAGGGACGGCTCACCGACGCGCAGCGGCGCGCCTCCGCGGAACTGCTGCCGCGCTTCGGCATCCCCTATTCGCGGGAACCGCTCGATCTCGACCGCGTCTTCGGCCGCGCGGCGCCGAAAATCCTGGAGATCGGCTTTGGCATGGGGGAAACCACGGCCCGGATTGCCGCCGGCCATCCCGGTAACGACTATCTTGGCATCGAGGTACACGCTCCCGGCGTGGGCAGCCTGCTGCAGCGCATCGCCACGCCGGGACTCTCCAACGTCCGCATCATCCAGCACGATGCCGTGGAAGTGCTCGAATCCATGATAGCTCCGGCCTGCCTCGACGGCGTGCACGTGTTCTTTCCGGATCCCTGGCCCAAGAAGCGCCACCATAAACGGCGCCTCATCCAGCCGCCATTTGTTGCGCTGCTGGCGTCACGGATGAAGCAAGGTGCTTACGTGCATGTGGCGACCGATTGGGAGGATTACGCGCAACAAATAATGGAAGTTCTATCCGTTGAGCCGCGGCTGGCGAACACCGCGGACGGATACGCACCCCGTCCCGGGCAGCGCCCGCTCACGAAATTCGAGGATCGCGGCCTCAAGCTCGGCCACGGCGTCTGGGACCTGGTGTTCCGGCGGGTATGAACGCCCCAGGAGTTTGTCGGCCTTAGTGTCGACAAACTACTAATGCAAGACCGCCTATACGGAAAAGGGAGGAAGAGACAGTAGCATTTCATTACTCGGCTAACGGCGAGCTCATGACAGGCGAAGAGGGGTCGTAATGCCGGATCTCATTCGAAATCCGCGGGCGGTCTGGCTGTTAGCAGCCTGTCGTTTGCCTAAATTCGACAGGCTGCCATGTGGTCACTACTCGACCTTGAGACCCGCTTCCTTGATGAGCTTGCCCCAGCGCGTGGTCTCGCTCGCCATGAACGCACCGAACTGTTCCGGCGTGCTGGATATGGCCTCGACGCCGAGAACCGCGAGAGCGGATTTCACGGCCGGGGTCGCCAGCGCTTTGCCGAGGTCCGCGGCGACCTTGTCGATAATGGGGCCCGGCACGCCCGCCGGGAACAGGATGCCCCACCAGTTGACCGCCGCGAAACCCCTGACGCCTTCTTCGGCGAGCGTCGGCAGCTCGGGCGTGTGCGGCCAGCGTTTTTCGCTGGTAACCGCGAGCGCGCGTATCTTTCCGGTTTTCATGCCCTGGACCGCGGGCAGCGCATCCGAGAACATCATTCCATGCCAATTGCCCCGTCCGCGCCCGGCCGGGTATCGACCAGGACCTGCTGGCCCCGGTATTCCGTCAGCTGCTTGCCGATGATGCGCGCCATCACGTCGGAACTGCCGCCCGGCGGATAGGTGACGATGAATTTCACCGCCTTGTTCGGATAGGCCAGCTGAGCCTGCGCCGCTCCGCCGGCAAGACCGGCGGCAACTACCACTGCCCAGGCGAGCTTGATCTTCGTGTTCATGCCGTTCCTCTTGTTGAGATGGCGCCCAGTCCGGGGCTGCTGCGATCATGTTAGCAGCCTGTCGGACACCTCAGTCCGACAGGCTGCTGGCTTGAGGAAGATCTGCAGCAGGTCGTTCAGAAAGCGCCGGCCGAGGGGGGACGGCGAAACGCGAGCGTGGTCGCGCGCGATCAGCCCGCGGCGCTCGGCCTCGTCGAGCTCGCGCACGACCGCGACGAGCGGCAGGCCGGCGCGCTCCTCGAACAGGCTCGCCGGGAAACCCCCATTCAGACGCAACGCGTTCATCATGAACTCGAAGCCGACCGCATCCACGCCGACCTCGTGCTCCTCCTGTACCGCAGCCCCGCGTTCTGCGGCTTCCATGTAGCGTTCCGGGTGTTTCACGCGCATTTCGCGCGTGATACGGTCACGAAAGCTGATCTTGCCGTGCGCGCCCGCTCCAATGCCAAGGTAGTCGCCGTAGGTCCAGTAATTGAGATTGTGCCGACAATAGGAAGCCGGAGAGGAGAGAGGAGAGAGGAGAGAAGGAGCGTCCCGGCCCCCGGTGCAGTTTTCCGCCTCTCGCCTCACGCCTCTCGCCTCTCGAATTTTCGCGAAGGCGGAAGTTTCGTAATGATCGTAGCCGGCCACCGCCAGTCTCGCTTCAATTCCTTCCTGCATGGCGGCAGTCGCGTCGTCGTCGGGCAGCGCGGGCGGGTAGCGGTGAAAGTAGGTGTTCGGCTCGAGGGTAAGGTGATAGCAGGATAGATGCCGCGGGGCATAACTCAACGCCGTCTCGATGTCAGCCAGGGCTTCCTCAACGTCTTGCCCCGGCAATCCGTACATGAGGTCAAGGTTGATATTATCGAAGTCGCGCCGCGCGATTTCGATGGCGCGCCGCGCCTCGTTGTCGTCGTGGATGCGCCCCAGCGCCCTCAGGTGGCGGGGGTCGAAGCTCTGGATGCCGAGCGAGAGCCGGTTCACTCCGGCCGCCGCGAAATCACGGAACCTGTCCGCTTCCACCGTGCCAGGGTTCGCCTCCAGCGTGATCTCGGCGTCCGGGGCGAGCGGCAGGCGCGCCCGCGCCGCGGCCAGAATCGCCTCGATCGCGCGGGCGGAGAACAGGCTCGGCGTGCCGCCCCCGAAGAACACGCTGCTGACGCGTCGCCCCCAGACCCGGGGCAACGCCTGCTCGAGGTCGGCGACCAGCGCCGCAACGTAGCGTTCCTCCGGGACCGGCGCGCGCGCTTCGTGCGAATTGAAGTCACAGTACGGACATTTTCGCGCGCACCACGGAATATGAATATACAAAGACAGCGGTGGCAGCGCGCGAAAATGTAATGACGGGCGATGAGTAATGGGCACTCGGTTAGGGCTCACGTCGCCGTCTCGATGGTCACTTCGCATATTCCATTACGCGCAGTTGCGCAACCAGCTGCGCAAGTGCGCGTCCGCGGTGACTGATTGCGTTCTTCTCGTCCGGCATGAGCTCGGCGGCGGTCTTGCCGAGATCCGGCAGCAGGAAATACGGGTCGTAGCCGAAGCCGGCGGCGCCACGCGGCGTCGCGATGATCTCGCCGTGCCAGCGCCCCTCGGCGACAAGCGGCTCGGGATCGGCGGCATGACGCACCAGCACGATCACGCAATAATAATGCGCGCGGCGGTCGGCCTCGTCCAACAGCGCGGCGACGAGTTTCCGGTTGTTGCGTTCGTCCCGATCCTGGCGCGTGCCGGCCGAGCCGGCGTAGCGCGCCGACTGCACTCCCGGCGCGCCGCCGAGCGCGGCAACGCCGATGCCGGAATCGTCGGCGAAAGCCGGCAGGCCCGCATGCCTGCTGGCATGCCGCGCCTTGGCCAGCGCGTTCTCGATGAAGGTCCCGTGCGGCTCGTCGGCCTCCGCTATGCCGACCTCCGACTGCGGCAAGATGTCGATGCCGAGCGGCGCCAGCATCTGCCGGAATTCGCGCAGCTTGCCGGGGTTGCTGCTCGCCAGAACCAGCCTACGCATAAGGATTAACCGCCAGGACGCCAAACTGCATTCAAAATCAAATCAACAAAGTACTCGCTTCCCGTCTTTCCACGTCAACACTTCGACCGACACTATGCGCCCTGCTGGTCCTTGAATGCTCTTTGGCTTCTTGGCGGTTCAATTCAGCCTTTCAGCGCGGCGCGCTGTGCGGCGACGAGTTCGCGCACGCCCTGCTCGGCGAGCACCAGCATCGCATCCATCTCCCTGCGCGAGAACGGGGCACCTTCCGCGGTGCCCTGGACTTCGATCAGCCCGCCGCTGCCGGTCATCACCACATTCATGTCGGTATCGCACCGGGAATCCTCGGCGTAGTCGAGATCGAGCACCGGCGCGCCTTCGTAGATGCCGACCGAAACGGCCGCCACCGCGTCGCGGATCGGCGTGACCGCAATGGCCCCCTGCCGGAGCAGGCCCGCCGCCGCGTCATCCAGCGCGACGAACGCACCGGTAATGGCCGCGGTACGCGTGCCGCCGTCGGCCTGGATCACGTCGCAATCGAGGTGGATGGTGCGCTCGCCCAGCTTCCGCAGGTCCACCACCGAGCGCAGCGCGCGCCCGATGAGCCGCTGGATTTCCTGGGTACGGCCCGACTGCTTGCCGCGCGCCGCCTCCCGGTCACCGCGGGTATTGGTCGCCCGCGGCAGCATGCCGTACTCGGCGGTGACCCAACCCTGGGACTGGCCCTTCAGATGCGGCGGCAACCTGTCGAGCACGCTGGCGGTGCACAATACGCGCGTGTCGCCGAACTCGACCAGCACCGAGCCCTCCGCGTGCCGCGTGTAGCCGCGCGTAATACGCACCGCGCGCATCTGGTCCGGCCTTCTCCCGCTGGGTCGCATGTAACTCCCTGTGTGTGCTATCTTTCCGATTGACGCCGCCGCAGCGTCGATCGGCGTCAATGGTAAATGGGAAATAGGAAATAGGAAATGGGAAAGTCCGGGTAACGCGGCTTCACCACCTGATTTCTACCATTCCCCATTCCCCATTCCCCATTCACCGGTTTCCGATGATACACAGCATGACGGGATACGCCGCAACCGCGCGCGAGTTTGCGTACGGGGCGCTGAGCGTGGAGTTGCGGTCGGTCAACCACCGCTACCTCGACATCCAGTTCCGCCTGCCCGACGAACTGCGCGCGATCGAGCCGGTGCTGCGCGAGACCCTGGTCGGGAAAGTCGCGCGCGGCAAGATCGAATGCCGGGTCGCGTTTACCGCTGCGGCGGGATCGGGCAAGGCCCTCAGGATCAACGAGCCTGTGCTGCAGCAGCTCGAAGCCCTGGAAGCGAAAGTGCGGACAATGCTTCCCGGAGCCGCCCAGTTGTCCGCGGCCGACGCGTTGCGCTGGCCGGGCGTGCTCGCCACCGAGCCCTTGCCGCTGGAGGAGCTTCAGGCGGGGTGTCAGGACCTGCTCGCGGCCGTGCTCGCCGATTTCACGGCCGCGCGCGCCCGCGAGGGGGAAAAACTCCGGCAGATGCTGCTCGATCGCAGCGCCGCCATGGAGCGGCGCATCGCGGAAATCACGCCGCGCATGCCGCAGGTGGTCGCGGCATACGGCGAAAAACTCGCCGCGCGGCTCAAGGAAGCGCTGGCCGGCGGCGAGGACGAGCGCGTCAGGCAGGAAGTCGCGGTGTTTGCGACCAAGATCGACGTGGACGAGGAACTCTCGCGCCTGACCGCCCACGTAAGCGAGCTGAAGCGGGTACTCGCGGCCGGCGGCACGGCGGGCAAGAAGCTCGATTTCCTGATGCAGGAATTGAACCGCGAGGCGAACACGCTGTCCTCCAAGTCCGTCGATCTCATCGTGACCCGGGCCGCCCTCGACCTCAAACTCCTCATCGAGCAGATGCGCGAGCAGGTGCAGAACATCGAATAGGATCGAGGATTGAGGATTGAGTAATCATTGGTTTGATATGCCATTCCATTCGGAGCGCGTGCGGCGGTTTGTCGGTTCCGCTGAATACCTCGCCCGGTCGCAGGGTAGTCTTCGCGCCTCAAGCTCAATCCTCATTCCTCAATCCTCATTCCTCAATCCTCAATCCTGATGTCGGGCGCGCTCTTCATCATCAGCTCTCCCTCCGGCGGCGGCAAGACCAGCCTGGTCAAGGCGCTGCTGGAAGCCGAGCCCGGGATGCGGCTGTCGGTGTCGTATACCACCCGCCCGCCTCGCCCGGGCGAAGTCCACGGCCGCGCCTACCATTTCGTCACGCTGCCCGAGTTCGAGCGCCTGCTCGAGGCCGGCGAGTTCCTGGAAAACGCGGTGATCTACGGCAACCGCTATGGCACGTCCCGGAAGTGGATCGAGCGCGAGCAGGCGGGGGGTCATGACGTGCTGCTCGAGATCGACTGGCAGGGGGCGCAGCAGGTGCGCCGGCTCATGCGGCAGGTCGTGAGCATCTTCATCCTGCCGCCGTCGCTTGAGGTGCTGGAGTCGCGGCTCAAGGGGCGCGGGCAGGACAGCCCGGAGGCGGTAGCGCGGCGGCTGGCAGCCGCGCGCGACGAAATCGGCCACGTGAACGAGTATGATTATGTTATCATTAACGAAGATTTCGACCGGGCGGCGCTGGATTTGCGCAGCGTTGTCCGGGCTGAACGGCTCAGGACCGCCCGCTGGCCCGGCCGCCATTCCCACCTCATCAACAGCATGAAATAGCAGGTACATTATGGCCCGCATCACCGTCGACGACTGCCTGAAAATCATTCCCAACCGCTTCGACATGTCGCTCGCCGCGACCTATCGCGCACGTCAGATCGCCAACGGCGCGCAGCCGATGATGGAGGCGAGCCGCGACAAGCCCACCGTGATCGCGTTGCGTGAACTCGCAGCCGGCAAGTACGGGGCGGAGATCCTGAACAAGACGCCGACCTAGTTGCTACGATGAATGCGGAATGATGAATGCAGAATGAGGGGGTGAAAGGCAGGGGGGAAGTCGGTAGTCCACTCATCATTCATCATTCATCATTCATCATTCCGCGATGTCCTCCGCCGCTCCCGCCATTTTCAAAGAGTGGTCCGGCTACCTCAAGCCGGAGGACATCTCGCAGCTGCAGTCCGCATATCACTTCAGCGAGCAGGCACACGAGGGGCAATTTCGCAATTCGGGCGAACCCTATATCTCGCACCCGCTGGCGGTCGCCAGCATACTCGCCGAGTGGCACCTCGACTCGCAGGCGCTCACCGCCGCGCTACTTCATGACGTGATGGAGGACACCTCGGTCACCAAGACCGAGATCTCCCGCAATTTCGGCAAGCCGGTCGCCGAACTGGTGGACGGCGTGTCCAAGCTCGACAAGATCGAGTTCGAATCGCATGCCGAGGCGCAGGCCGAGAATTTCCGCAAGATGCTGCTGGCGATGGCGCGCGACGTGCGCGTCATCCTCATCAAGCTTGCCGACCGCCTGCACAACATGCGCACGCTCGGCGCGGTCGGCGACGAGAAGCGCCGCCGCATCGCGCGCGAGACTCTCGAGATCTACGCGCCGATCGCCAACCGCCTGGGGTTGAACAGTATCTACCAGGAGCTGGAGGATCTGTCGCTGCAGCATCTATATCCGGACCGCTACCGCGTGCTCGCCAAGGCGCTGAAATCGGCGCGCGGCAACCGCCGCGAGGTCGTAGGCAAGGTCCTCGACGCGATCAAGAGGAAACTCAAGAGTGCCGGCGTGGAGGCGCAGGCGCAGGGGCGTGAAAAGCATCTCTACTCGATTTACAGCAAGATGCGGGAGAAGCATCTCACCTTCGCGCAGGTGCTCGATGTCTACGGCTTCCGCATCATTGTCAATGACGTGCCGGCCTGTTACCTCGCGCTGGGCGCGCTGCATGGCCAGTACAAGCCGATACCCGGCAAGTTCAAGGACTATATCGCGATTCCCAAGTCCAACGGTTACCAGTCGCTGCACACCACGCTGTTCGGCCCGTTCGGCACGCCGATCGAGGTGCAGATCCGCACCCATGAAATGCACAAGCTCGCGGAAGCGGGCGTGGCCTCGCACTGGCTGTACAAGGACTCCGACACTTCGCTGTCCGATCTGCAAAAGAAGACGCACCAGTGGCTGCAGAGCCTGCTCGAGATGCAGTCGCAGTCAGGCGACTCGGTCGAGTTCCTCGAACACCTCAAGGTGGATCTGTTCCCGGACGAGGTCTACGTGTTCACGCCCAAAGGCAGGATCATGCCGCTGCCGCGCGGGGCGACCGCGGTGGATTTCGCCTACGCGGTGCATACCGATATCGGCAACCGCTGCGTGGCGGTGAAGCTCAACCAGGAGCTGATGCCGCTGCGCACCGAACTCAAGAACGGCGACCGCGTCGAGATCATCACCGCGGCGCACGCCAAGCCCAACCCGTTGTGGCTCAATTTTGTGACCACCGGCAAGGCGCGCTCGCGCATCCGGCACTTCCTCAAGACCATGCACTTCGAGGAATCGGTGAAGCTCGGCGAACGTATGCTCAACCAGGCGTTGGGTCCGCTCAGCCCTGCGCCCGCGGACATCAGGGATGCCCAGTGGGACAAATTCGTACGCGACGCGGGCGCCAAGTCGCGCGAGGAGGTCCTGGCCGACATTGGTCTTGGCAAGCGGCTCGCCGCGGTGGTGGCGCGCCGGCTGCTGTTGCTCGGCGAACCGGGGCCGCACGATGCGCCCGCCCCGGGCTCGGTCATCATCCACGGCTCGGAAAACATGGCGGTGCAGTTCGCCCAGTGCTGCCGTCCGATACCCGGCGACCCGATCATCGGCGTTATCAGCAAGGGCCAGGGCATGGTAATCCATACCCACGACTGCCCGGTAATCGCCAAGGCGCGCCACGATCCCGACCGGGTGCTCGACGTGGCGTGGGACCCCGAGACCCATAAGCTGTTCGACGTCAGCATCAAGCTGGTGGTAGCCAACCAGCGCGGCGTGCTCGCCAAGGTGGCGGCCGGGATCGCGGAAGCGGGCTCCAACATCCAGAACGTGGCGGTGGACCCCGAGGACGGCAGCCGCTATACCAACATGTTCTTCACGCTGCAGGTGTCGAACCGCCTGAATCTGGCGGGCATCATGCGCGGGCTGCGGCGCATTCCCGAGGTCGTTCGCATTACAAGAGTGCAAGGCTGAGGGAAAGCGGCATCACGGACCGGGCATTTTGATGGCCGGCGGTGCGATAGCCCACGACCACCATACGCACCGCGTTCCCATAATTCTGTAACCTGATGCCGGCGATACCTAACGCCGGCATGCGCTGTAGTCGTCCCGGTGTGTCCCGTTCCGGGCCGAGCTTGAATCGATTGGGATCAATCCGCAGGCGCGGCTGGCTCGGGGCTGCTTTCGCCGGAGGCCCCCGGCATTTCCAGGCGAGTCGCCGGGGAAAGCGCGACCGGTTCGCGTACCGGGCCTTCAACAGGCGCGGCGGCGTCCCCGGCAATCCCGTTTTCCCTCGCCGCCGTCGCGCCGGAACCCGGCCTTCCCGTTTCCAGCGACAATGCGGCGCTGGCCGGACCGGCCGTTGTGACGTCCTTTCCGGCTCCGCCCTTCTCCACGCGGACCGCAACCGAATCCGGGCCGGCCGGCGCCGGTGCGCGGCGGTTTTCCGAATCAGCGGGCTTCGTGTCGACGGGCTTCGCCGCTACGGTCGGAGCAATGCCTGCAACTTTGCCGGGCCGGGTTGACGCGGATGCGCCGGTATCCGGAGTGCCGCCCGTACGGCTTTGCTTCGGGGCCTCGCCTTGTGCGACAGCCAGCGTGACCGCGCCTGCGGCAAAGAGGGACGCGGCGGGAACGTCGCTTCGCGCCGCAGCGAGCGGCGAAGGTTTTGTGCCGGCCTTGGCGTCGTCCAGCTTCACGCCCATCGAGTCCGCGATCTTGTGCCACCCCATGCCATGGGCGCGCATCTGCAGCACGCCCGGCAACAGCACGGACGTAGATCTCGCGGCGCCGCGGCTGGTGACGGCACCGCCCGCCAGCACCGCCTTGATCTGCACGGGCGTAGGCTTGTTGATGCCAAGTTGCGCCAGCTGCTCCCGCGCCAGCGTGAGCGAGGTGCGAACGTTGCCGTAGTCCATGGGGCGCGTGGGGAGCGTGAAACGGGTGATCGTGGCGGCCTTGCCATACGGCCCGGGCGCAGTCAGCGTTATCTCACTGCCCTGCCGCAGTCCGGCAATGAGGCTGCGCGCGTTGCTCTCCGATCCCGCGAAGTCGGTGAAGTTCGCAACGACGCGGGACTCAGCCTGCGATTCGGCGCCGGCGGCGGAACCCGTGGCCGTCGGCGCGCGGAGGTACGCGCCGACGACTATGCCGCCCAGGCACAGTATCCCGCCCACCCATAGCGTGCGAGCGGCCTTCACCAGCCGCCCCTTATCGATCGCCCAGGAGCAGGTCGCCGGCGGAAGCCGGTCCGGCTTCCGCCGCCATTTCCAGCGTGCGTCCGGCTGCGTCGGCATCCTGCGCAACCTGAACTGCTGTCATGCGCTGGGCACCCGGGTCTGGCAGCCGACCGAATTCCGGGCGTAATCACGGTTCTTGTTTCCGGCGTAAACCGGCGCCGCCGGCAGCGCCAAGCCCGCTGCCCTCGCCTTTCACTCCGACCGCGCGGATCGATTC
>Ga0137451_1000190_pt1 | contig 18568 bp, 23 predicted proteins | sample EasRivERMGT500_2_FD_102336 | JGI IMG/M metagenome (GOLD analysis project Ga0137451, IMG submission 102336) | Soil microbial communities from meander-bound floodplain in the East River, Colorado, USA - East River MetaG ERMGT500_2 | ecosystem: Environmental > Terrestrial > Soil > Floodplain ... | reverse complement strand
ATGCCACACAAGACGTTAGTCTTCCAACTCCAGCGCGAGCGCATCCAGACTCGCAGAGCGTCGCAGAATGTCATTCTGCTTCGCCTGAATCTGTTCCGCTGTCATTCCAAGCGTGGTCCACTTCTGAATCCCGTCGCCCATCTTGGCACGAATCAGACGTGCTGCCGCTTTGCACTGCGCGTTCAGTGCCGTGCGCAGCACCGAATTGACGAACGCGTCATAGCTACCGCGTGCGTCCACGTGCTCACGCAGCTTCGTCAGGACGACGTCGATCTTCGGGTTCAGTTCGATGATCGTCAATTCCTTTTCATTCACGACCGCCGTCACTTTGCCTTCTGTGTTTTCCATTGGTTCTCCTATTCTTGATTTAATCAGATTAGAGTAGCTAATGCTCCCCAATGGAAACCTGTGACTCTATTCTATTCTGGCTATTGCCATGCACCGTTCGCTTTGTGGCTTATTGTCGCGTGGCCGCCTGCTACTTATCGTCTTACCATATAGCTTCGCAGCGTACCGTTCGCGCCGTCAGCCCAGCCGTGCTCAGTGGTGCGTCGTTGGCGAGCGTCCCCCCAAAGGGTTTTCTTAGCCATCCATTGACGAGGGATTCGTTGTCTCTCGCATCCCTCACAGATACTGTCGGGGGTTTTCTGACGACCCCCGGTCCCTAAACTCAGAAAGCGCGAAAGACATTTAGAGCCTGCTCGAAAAATTTTCCTGGCTTACAAATATAGCCTACCCATCTTGTATTGACTCCAACTTCGTTGTATCAACTGTGAAACACACTGTCGCAAGTGGCCACTGTCGCAAGTGGCCAAGGGTTGAACACATAGGACATTGTGACTTAGTGACAGAGCGAATAGGACAGCGAAGCGCGAATCGAAGATTTGTGTCGTACGCCGCGATGCTGCGCTTTGCAGCTAGCGCATTGATTCATAATGACTTATGGCAAGTGGGCACGCCAAGAGACTTGACACGCGGCTTCGCCCATGTTATGATGTTACTTTATCACCGATGTCAACACCAGACTTGTAGCTACGCTTGTGATTAGTCAGGAGTCACAAGCGTAGCTAGTAGTAGAAGGACAAAGTCATGGCGTACAAAAAAGGTCGCGGAGCACAAGGGGCGAGCACAGGTGCCCAGGTTGGTGCAATGATTGGTGGACCAGTCGGAGCTGGCATTGGCTCCGCTATTGGCGGACTGGCTGGTTTTATCGGCGGCGGTGAGAAAGCCAAGAAAGGCTACACAACAGTTGGTACTGGTCCAGTACTGCCAGCAGGTCCGGCGTTGCCACCGTATGCACAGCCGTCCAATTCGTTTGAGCACGACAACAGTGTCATGAAGAGTCGGATGGCGAAGAGATTTTACTAAGCGAAGCTTTGGAGACGCGAAGCGTGGACGAACAACACAAAAAAGTTTTTCTCAAGATGACGCAGATCGCGCGTATGCGTATACGTGGCTACAAAGACGGCATCATCGCGTCTCACTTTGGACTATCGCAGAGCGGTCTCGCTCGGATCGTTGCCGATCCTACGTACATTGAAATTCAAGCTCAAGTTCTTGAAACTGTCAACGCCGGACTAGATGCGGGATTGCGGGACGACCACGCCGAGTTGAAACGCAAGTTCGAGAAGTACGTTCCATTTGCGATGCAAGCGTTGCTTGATACAGTCATACAGAATCGTGATTTGAAGAGCAAGCTCGCAGCGGCACAAGAGATTTTTGATCGTGATCCAAACAAGAGCTTCTCCAAAGACAAGTCTGCGGCATTGGGTGCAGGGGTAACGTTACCGACTGGACTTATGTCCCAGCTTGACGCGGAGAATAAGACAGTTGTCAAAGACGTACCAAAGCCAACAGTGAACTAGCTTCACTATGCAGACTTATCAAATCTTGCCGACCGACGGTTTAGACGAAGTAAAAGCTGCTGATGTTCACCGATTAAATGGTCTTGGCTCGCTTTTTTATTTCACGAAAGTCGTTCTTCGTAGGCGACGACTTACAACGCAACTTCACTACGGATTCTGCCGGTCATTCGAGCGCGAACATTTGAAAGACGTCATCGCGTACCCACGAGATCATTTCAAGTCGACAGTCTGTAGCGAAGGGCTACCGATGTGGTGGGCGTTGCCTCTAACGACTAAGGACTGCGACGCGTTCTACAAGATCGGCTACTCTGACGAATTTATTCGTTTCATGAAACGGGTACACGATGCCAATACGCGCACGCTTCTTATTTCCGAGAATCTCACGAATGCCGCAAAGCTCGGTGGTCGAATACGGTGGCACTTCCAGTCCAACGCGGTCTATCGAACACTGTATCCTGAGACTCTGCCTACGTCTGGAGAAATGTGGACATCAGGGTCGCTGCACGTTCGACGTCCCGGAACAGGCGGCTCTCATGGCGAGGGAACGTTCGATTTTATCGGAGTTGGTGGCGCACTTCAATCACGCCATTATAAACGCCTCGTTGAAGACGACTTAGTCGGACGCAAGGCGATTGAGTCTCCGACAGTGATGGACAAGACGATTGAGTATCACAAACTGCTTGTCGGAGCATTCGAGAGTGAAGACGCAGTCTATGAGAACGACCAAATAGTCGTCGGCAACCGCTGGGGTTATAACGACTTGTTCTCTCACATGAAAGAGAACGAAGTTGACTACCGTTTTGAGGCTCATTCTGCTCTTGGCGGTTGTTGTGACGAGCATCCTGCTGATACTCCGATCCTTCCTACGGAATTTTCAAAAGAAAAGTTACTAAAGATCAAGAAGAAACTTGGTCCATATCTGTTCAGTTGCCAGTTCCTGAACGATCCAATGTCTCCGGAAGACGCTGATTTCAAGCTAGACTGGCTACGCTATTTTGAGCAGGTCACGAATATCAACTCGCGTCAGAGCATTTGTCACGAAGTTAAGAACGGTGAAGTTCTTCGTGATCTTCCGATTTCGTTTCTGAGCGTCGCTATGGCTTGCGACCCGAATCATAGTGGCAACGCTGGCGCTGGACGTGCTCGTCATGCAATTGTTGTCGTCGGGCTTTCTGACAAAGGTGACTTTTATTTACTCGACTACTGGGCGAAGCACGCCTCGTATGACGCACTGCTCGATCAAATTTACGGCCTTGCCCGTAAGTGGAATCTGCGACAATTCGGACTTGAGACAATTGCAGCGCAGAAGTATCTTGCGTACCACATTGAGAAACGAAATTACACCGAACCAAATCCGCTCAAAGTGATCGAGCTTAAAGGTGAAGTCGATGCGCCTGATGGGTCGCCGTCGCGTAAGAAAGAGTGGCGCATACGCTCACTTGAGCCAATTTTTTCGCGTGGTAATTTTTGGTGCAAGCGCAGCAATCAAGACTTTTTGACAGAGTATCAAACGTTCCCACGTTGCAAGACGTTCGACATTCTCGACGCACTGGCGTATATCCCTGACATGCTAAAGCATCACGTTCCGTACGAACGGCATATGCAAATGTTGTCGAGGAATCGTGCTGCGTCTAAGCAGCTTAATCGACCATATTCAGTTGGGGCAACGCAGTGAGCTATTCTATTACACCAACCGAAGTTACGAGTGGCCGACCAAGTGTTCGAACGTGCCCAAGCACGAGACACCACCCTACTACGGGAATTCTTGCCGCACGAAAGTATTTCCCAAGGTTCTCCGCCGAAGGCGGCAAACGTTTTTCCCCCGGCCCCGCGCCGAAAAAGGAGCATTTTTAATGGCAATACCAACAAGCATTAAACACGTCGTGACGTTCAAAGAGCAGGTCAATCACGACCGTTACGACTCTACCCACGCTAATTGTACGTGTGGTTGGCACGCGCAGGTTATTGGTATACCACGTACTAGTGCTGCCACAGTACTACGGCATGCACAGGACCACATTGCACGTCATGGAGGTACAATAAGCGATGCCAGCAAGACTGGAGAGTTGCGTCCGTCAAGTCAAGGCAAAGCAGCGATTAAGCCGAAAGAAGGTGAACCCGTGGGCGGTTTGCGTCTCGTCAACGGGACTGAAACCGCACCGGCGAAAGAAAGCTTGAAAGCGAAGTTAGACGCGCTGAAAGCGGCTAACACACCAATATTAGAGCGTATTGCAGAGTTGACTAAAACAACTCAATAATGCTTCCTACTCCGATCAAAGTAACACTCACTAGTGATGGTCTGAGGAACTTTACAGGCCATCTGAAAGATCGTCTTGAAGCGATCAAGGCAGACTTGAACGATCTTCATACCAACAAACTTCCGATGTGGCGACGGATGTATGAGGCTCGTCCTGCGGAAGACACGAAGACAGTGCCGTTTGAGAACGCGTCGAATTTGGTCGTTCCTATTGTTGGGATTCACTGTGACACGCTCAAAGCTCGTTTGTTAGCTGCAATCTTTCGTGTGCGTCCGATTTGGCTTGCCAAGGTACAAGGCAATTTTCAGGGGCGAGCCGAGGCTGCTCAGAATGGCGTACAAGATTTCTTGTCTTCTATAGCAACCGAGCCAGACGAGCTTGATTTGTATCGAGTTTACGGTGACTTTGTCGACGACGTGATTCAGTATGGTACTGGTTCAATTAAATTACCGTGGGAAACCATTATGGAGAGTTTCATGGTTTCTGCTGGTGATGGTATTAGTACGCCTGTTCCACGTGTCGTTTACGACGGTCCTCGTCCTGAAAAGATCATGTTTGAGGACTTGTTGATCTCTCCAAGTGATAAGACTATTGAGCACGCTCATTTCAAAGCACATCGACGTCGCCTACTTCGTTATCAACTTGAGGATCGGGCTGCATCAGACATTTATGACAAAGAGATAGTTAAATCAATTCTTGGTAGCCCTGATCGCACTGGAAACTCACCAGCACAGACACAGTCTGAAAACGACTCTGGAATTAAGTCTGACAAGTACAGAGCACAAGAATGGGACATTTATGAGTGCTGGACTTACTACGGAGTAGGTAACGACCGTGTCAAAGTGATAGCAACTTACCACATGGCAACTAATAAGTTGCTTCGTTGTGTTTATCGTTTCTTACCAGACGATCCATTTGTTTCTGCTCGTCTTCTTACTCGTGACGGTTCGTTTTTTGGGCGTGGCTTTTGTGAAGTTCTTGGTTCTTTTCAGGAAGAAGATTCACAGATTCACTCACAACGTCGTGATGCTCAGACGGTTGCTAATGCAAAAGTTTGGCGTGTTGATCCGTTTAGTAAGCTGCACGACGGTTACAAAATCTTTCCATCAGCGATGCTTCCTGCGATTAAAGACGAAATTGAACCAATGTCTCACGGTGAACCTTCTCAAGTTAATATTGACGAAGAAAGGATGACTCTTGAGCTTGCCGAACGACGTAGTGGAATATCGCCACCAATGCAGTCCTACGGAGCTGGCTCTTTTAATAAGCGTGGTGTATATTCTGCTATGGGGACGTTGTCCTTATTGCAGGAAGGCAATAACAGAACCGATCTTTCAGTCGGCGACATTCGGTACTTCCATACCAAAGTTGGTCGTTTGATCGCTAATCAGTATGCCGCACTCGGATTGGACAGTGATAAATTTGCAAAGTTCGGTTCGATGGCAGATTCGATTAAAGCGGGGCTACGCGCTATACGTGACAAGACAATGTCACTTCCGATTACTGCGCCTAGCGCATCGGTCAATCGTGAAGTCGAAAAACAAAGCGACATAATGTTGGTCGGTATTATGTCTAAACACTATCAAACAGTCGCTGCTATGTTGTCAGCAGCCTCGAACGCTCAGACACCACCCGAAGTCAAAGCGTACATGGCTTCCGCTGTTAAGGCGTCAAATTCGTTGATGCAGTTAGTGTTGAAGCACTTTGATTACTCCGATCCTGAATTGTATGTCCCGGAGGTAACAAGTGGAGGAGCACAAGCAGGTGGACAACCAACAGGTCAACCCGCTGTTGGAGAACAAGCATCAAGTCCTGAAATGGTTGGAGCAGCCGGAGTCGCGGGGATTCCTAGCGTGGGCGGAAATGGTTCGGGATTACAACCTGAACAAACTCCGAACATCCAGTGATATTGCTTCAATTGGGCGAGCACAAGGTGCGTATGAAATTGTGCAGTCTATCGTTGATATGAAAGAGTTCTTGAGTGAGCACATCAAGAAGTTAGAAGAAATGGCGAAGAAAAAGGAAGGAGCACAACATGGCGTGGGGACGTAAGGAAGCGGAGCTACCGGAGTCGTTGAAGGGAAAGACGCCGGAGCAAGTAGCACAGGAGTTGGCAGACGCGGCTAAGATGAAGGCTGATTATGAGACGTATCAGACCAAGACAGGTGAAGTAGTAAAACTTGTCGAGACTCAGAAGACTGAGTTACAACAAATGAGAGAGCGTCTCGCGTCTCTTGAAGCAAATCCACCCAAACCAAGAGAGACTGGAAAAGAACCAACGTCTGTTCTTGTCGATGAAGCAACAGCCTTTCGTGAGCAGCTAACACCTCTAGCGGTTGCCAACGTTCAGAACACGGCTCGTATCGAGCGAATGGCTGCTGAGTCTCGGTTCTTGAACGGTGACAAGTTTGAGGCCGCAATTTTTCGGCAGTATCGTAATGAGTACGAGACTCTTGCGAATACGTTGAGTCTCGAACAGGCAGCTTCGCCTGGGACGTACGAGAACGTCTTTGCGATTATCAAGGGTCGGCATACTGTCGAAATCCTTGATATGCAAAAGAAGGGTACTGGCGTCTTCTTCACCGAAAGCGGCGGGCACCAACCGCCGAACGATCAGCCGAAGAAAAGTGACCAACTCTCTGACGAAGAGAAGAGGTATGCGAAGAAATTTGGAATTTCCGAAGCTGACTACGTTAAGTCACGCAACGAAGTTCCTGTAATGGGGGTGGTGTAACATGACGACTCCAGAACAACTTCAAGAACTTCGTGATCGGATTGAGCAAGCAAGAGAAGCGCAACGTCCGAAAGCTTTGACGAATCAGAGCATGGAACCTCGTGGGCCACGCAATTCTGTCGAACGTCAGAATCGTATCAATGCTCGTGCCGAAGGCGCACAGCTCGACAGTGACGAGATTGTTGCACGTCCATTGATGATGCCCGGAGTTAACAACATCAAGTTGAAGAACCCGAACATCGCAATACGTTGGGTTAACTGTCAGGCCAAGAATGGTTTGCAGTATCAACGATGGTTGCTCGCTGGTTTCGTTAATGCGACAGAGGCTGACGTTGAAATTCCTGGTATCGCATTCAAAAACGGCGCTTTCATCAATGGTGACGTCTTGTTGATGAAAATTGATCGAAAATTGTATCTTGGCGCGTGTAAGCTCGTCTCTGACGTGGCGAAGGCACGTGTCAGTCGTCAAGCGATTTTGCAGAAGGGGCGGAATTTAGTTAAAGAAACTCTTGCGAATCCAACGGATGAGAAAGGCAACTCAATTGGTGTTGCTCCGCAGGAGCTTCGTAACAAGATTCAAGCATTCATTCCGCCTCTTAGCGACATTCCTGGGTTGACCGAAGAAGAACGTGAGACTTTGGCCGACGCGCAGGTGTAGTTGTTAATTACGAAGGAAAGGAGACAATCCTTTGGCAAGTGTAACTGGAATAAGTATGCCGATCAAGGCTGACGGGTCGGTATCGGGAAATCAGCCGCGTGTACAACGACCACCGGAGAATGCCGTTCAGACATTTATTGGGGGCACGCCGGTTCAGCTAGACACTGGGAACATCGAGGAGTGGGACGGTGCAACCATTGCTGCTGGAATCGCTGGAATAGCGTACGAAGACGCGAGCGATTTGGCTGTTGCGGGTGTTGCTGAAACTGCCCATTTCGGGTCTGTTCCGAATGAGGGCGCTGCTGTAAACATTTTCCGTGGTGCTCCGTTGAACGATGGTCATATCGGGGTCGAAGTTGCGGTCCAGGACACATTGTTCCACGCGCAGGTCGGTGCTGTGGCAGTTCCGGCGGGTGCTCTTGGTGCCCACTATGGACTGACCAAAGACACTGACGGTCATTGGTACGTCGATACGGCGAAGGTGACGGTTGGAGCTGATACCGTTCTTCAAGTCGTTCGTCTCGACGAAAATGACCCACGCGGTGTGTGGTTCGTGTTTGAAGCAAGTGCTTCGCAGCTACTTGCGTAGCTATGGGTGAGCATTAACGAAAAAGGAGAAACTGCCTTATGCAATACAGAGGCCAATTTGCACAGTTGATGGTGCCAGGACTGCATCATCTATTCGTGCACTGGCTGGACTTGCAGCAGCGGGATTCCGAGTTCGACAAAATCTTCAATATGGAAAAGTCGGAAGACGCATTTGAAGACGAAGTCGAATTTTCGGGGCTTGGCCCGTTGAACGAGAAGCCAGAAGCTACGGCTGTTCTGTATGATGATGCTATCCAAGGTGGGACAAAGCGGTATTTGCACCTACCTTGGGCACTTGGCGTGCGGACATCTTTCGAGCTGTTCCGTGACGACAAGTACAACCTCATCAAACAGGTGCCAAAAGCACTTGCTCGTTCGGCGCATTTTACCGACGAACAACAGTCGTTCAACGTTTTCAATCAGGGGTTCACAAACGCCGTGACGACAACGGACGGAGTGAGCCTTTTCAATACGCGGCATCCATTGCTGGGCGGCGTTCGTGCAACAAACATTGGTCCTGGTGTTTCTAGCATTATCGCCGCGGCTGGAACGTTCCCGAATCGTCCATTGGTTGACATGGATTTGTCCGTCACTGCTCTACAGCAGGCGATGGACACGTTCGAGAGACTGATCGACAGTCAGGGACTTCCGGTCGTGTTGAAGCCGAAGTACGTGTTGATCCCACCGGAGCTTCGCTGGATCGCCCGCGAGATTCTAGGTTCGCCTCACGCACCGTACACGGCTGAAAACCAAATCAATTCTTTGATCGCAGAGGATTTGCAGTATTGCATCGGTCACTATCTGACGAGTAACACTGCGTGGTTTGTTCTCTGTGACAAAGAGTCTCATCAATTGAAGTACTTCACTCGTGACCCGATGGACGAAGACTACTCTGACGATTTCGACACGAAGTCGTTGAAGCAAGTTTGTTACAAACGGTTCTCGGTTGGAGCCACTTCGTGGATGGGAGTTTACGGGAGTCCTGGTCCCTAACCGGGAGGTGCCACGTGTATGAGATGACAAATGAGGAGTTAGTTATAGCAACAGAACGACTGACTCCTCAGTGGCTTGCGGGATTTTTCGATGGTGAAGGTACGGTCGTGGCTTTTCGTCGCCATAGTAAAGCCGACGGTATTTTTACTATTCAGGTTGCGTTGTATCAATCTGATGTTAAAATATTGTCTTTGATTGCCATGAAATTTCCAGGTGTTTTCTTGGGACCAACAGCAACCAAAAAAGACGCTCGTCGACCTGTTTATGAGTTACGTTCATGTGGACAAAAAACGATTCCTTTTTTGGAATCTATAAAAGACCACGTGATTTGTAAACACAGACAAGTTGTAGCAGCGTTGGCTATAGCTAAAATGATGGAAGGCCGTGTTGGTGGTGGTAGTGGTACCGATTATCTATCTAAAGAGGAACGTATTATTAGAGAGATATTAGGTAACTATATTATCAAAAACAACAATCGTATTGGAGCAAAAGAAACCAATGCCGAGTCAATCTCATAGTGGGATTCGAGGTGTTCCGTGGAGTTATTGTGACCGTTGTGGTTTTCAGTATCCTCTGGATAAACTCCAGATGCAAGATGGCTTGTTACTTTGTATTGTGAAGTGTGTCGACGCAACTACGATGTTGACACGTGATCAACGAGTGGCAGACTTTCTTGCTAACATGGGGCCAGAAGCTGAAAACGAAACTGGAAAGGTTCGGTCTGACCCGAACGAAGTTCGTGAAAATAATTAGGGAGGACAAGATTCGATGCAGAAAAGATTTTTGTTTTTGATTGCTTTGGTGCTTTCGTTTGCAGTAGCACCGAGCTTTGCTCAGATGACGCGTTTCCCACACGGGGTGTCGAGTTTTGGCATCCCTCAAATGGGTGAGGGGTATAACATACCCAACAGAATCGGCGTTGTTTGGTTCGTCGATGGGACCAACGGAACAAATGGGTCGTGTCAAACTCCGACTGATGCTTGTAAGACAGTCACTTTGGCACTGACAAAGGCACACAGTGGGACTGGTGACACCATCATCACTTACCCTGGTAGCTACGCTGAAAATATCGTTGTGACGAAAGACTACATCACACTTCGATGTGCACAGTTTGGCTACGCCAAGCCTGACATTGTTCCAACTAGTGGTGTTGCGCTTACTGTAACAGCGCAAGGATTTCAGTCAATTTGTATGCGTTACGCGGCACCAGCGGCTGATACTGACCTCGTACGACAAGAAGGAAATGGGTTCTTCTATATCGACAATGTCTTTGATGGAGACGCGGCACAGGGCAATGCCAAAGCGTTGCTTCTCTTGAAAGGTAACGATACAGACGATTCCATGACTGCCTCTGAGGGGGTGATCCAACATAATCTGTTTCGTGGGTCAGGTGGTGATGGTATAATCTTTGACACCGCTGAACCGGCTGTTGGTGTTGGTGAGACTGATGATGTAGTCATCGACAATACGTTTCAGGCGATTGACCAAGTTGCGATAGCAACAGCGGACACTGGGCCTGGATTGTATTCTATTCAGGTTAGTCAGATTGTTGGTAATTACTTTGTTGACAAGAACAAAGCGACACTAATTGATCTGACTACGTCAAACGGTGGTGCCGCTGGTCTACAGACTGGCGTGATTTCTGGGAACTGGTTATCTGAGGACACGGTTAACACGACTGTTATCAAGATGGTCGGAACTGGTTTCACAGCCGTTGGTAACTACTACACTGGAACAGCATTTGTTGACGGAAACGCACTCGACTAAAAGGAGGGGCAAAATGCTCAGGGGCGCAAAAATTTTGGCGTTTTGCCTCTTCTGCACTTTCAGTACATGTTATGCACAGCAGTATGTTGTCTTGAAGACAGACAACTTTACTGCTGTTGGTAGTGGTGCTGCTGTTAGAACGATTGGCACAGCCATGACTTCTAGCAGACTTGCGTGGAATATCAGTGTTGGAACGTTGTCCGCGTGTTCTGTTAAGGCAGAACAATCTGCTACTGGCACTGGTGGTTGGTCTGACTTTGGTCTTGCGAATACTTGTACGTCGAACGGTTCTGGAGCATTTATAAGTGGCACGCCGAATTTCATTCGTATTACGTTAGTTACCAGAACTGTTGCTACAGGCACTCCTACTTTAACTGTTACATTTACTGGTTGGATGGTTGCCGCTGGTGGTGGAGCGGCAGTTGGTTCCGTTGTAGTTGGTGGTACAACGTGTGAACCGTTAACAATTGATAGTTCGACCAATCTTGCACAGACTCCTGCTGTTTGCTACGCCGATAAGTTTTCTGGCGCAGACGCCGGAGCAAAAATAGCTTTGGCTATTGCAGCCCTGCCTGCGACTGGTGGTACTGTGGACGCCAGAGGTTTTGAGAGTAGTGGATCGGCAGCAGCCACGATCACAATCAATAAACCTGTAGTGCTTTTGTTTGGGGCGGGTAATTTCACGCTGGCTGGTAGTCCTGGAATTAACGTCACCGCAGACGGAGTGTCTGTTATTGGCTGTGGACCAAAATGCACTTTTTTAGTCTATTCTGGTACCGGCTCTGCAATTAAATACAAGAAGGTCGCAGCCACGGCTGTTGTCATGGGTGGGATTCACGATCTTCAAATTGATGGTGCAGGAAACGCCAACGCTGGAAAAAAAGCTATTGAGATTGTCGATGGTGAAGAGTTAGGAATAACAAATATAAACATTTCTAACTGGACTGATGTTGGCACTCATACCAGTATTGGTATTGAACTAGCAGGTCGACAAACGTTCGACGTTAGTCAAATAACGATAAACGCGGACCTTCCGTTCAGTATTCTTACCGATCCAAACGTAGCCAGTATCAGTTTGGATCACACGCACTTCAAGGACATTTATACTATTGCACATTCTTCCCAACCAAATTGGAAAATTGCTGACGGTGTTATTCTTAATAATGTTACCTGGGATGGGTACCAAGCGTGGGTTAATGGTACCTATGGACTTTATTGGAACTCTACAACTGACATAGTAATATCAGACGCGATCAGCATTCAAAATGTTCGTTGGGAGCAATCCACAAACGCGACAGGTTACGCTATTTATCTTCACAACGTGACTGGAATCAAAGATTTGAATATTTATAATTGTTTCACTGGAAATGCCGCTGACACAAAAGGTTATTATATACGTAGCACTGCAAACGGAAGTTTTATCGGTAATACTTATGGTGGCACTACAGAAGCTTTCAACGTTGGCGATGGGACTGTGTCTGGTTCTAGTACTCATCTTACTGTTATTGGTAATTTTTTTAACACAGCAGGTGGCGCAACTATTTCTACAACTGGTTTTGGTGGTGGTGGGTGGTTCGGGAACGACGCTCTCTCTAACATTTCGCTGGCCCGCGTTCCTCCTTCTAATGGAAACCAGTTGGTGCTATCAAATAATACAGGGGCCGCATGGAGGAATGCTGCTGACAGCGCCGAAGTTGAAGTGCTCAAGCTGAACGCTGCAAACCAAGTTAACATTGCGTCCGCTGGCAACGCCACTTATACCGGCGGCTCGTTGGGCGTTGGCGTGACTGGCAGTCAAAGCCATCAAGTTTCTATCCCAAATGGCACTAATTATGGTGGTCAGAATGCTGCGAATAGTGACTCAATTGCTATCGCCGGAATTGATGGCAGTAACCTTGTAAATATTGCATCAACGGTTGCAGCATATTTCGGAGTATCGGTTAAAAGTCCATTATATCTTACAACCACGAATTGTGCCGACAGCGCAGGAGCAGCGGCGTGTGGGGCAGCTCCGGCTGGTGCGTTTGTGATTGACGCGACTACAACTTCTACGGTAGTCAGCACTACAGCCGTGACGGCCAATAGCCAGATTTTCATTGAGGAAGATTCGTCTCTGAACTCGCGTCTTGGAATCACTTGCAACACGCAGAGCATTTTAGTAATCGGAACACCAGTCGTTACAGCGCGTTCCGCTGGAGCTAGTTTCACAGCGACCGTCGTCGTTGCACCAACCGCAACTCCAGCTTGCTTCAATTATTGGGTCGTTAACTAGTTATGAAGAAAGCAATCATTGTCGCATTTTTGTTCAAAGGACTAGTATGAGAAACTTAATAACATTCGTGGCTTTTCTGCTTTTAACTCCGCTAGTTAACGGACAGGGATTCTATCTAAGATACCCGTCATACTCGACATCTCTTGCTTCTATCCCGACAATTTGTACTATCGGAGATTTGTACACTGAAACTGCGACTAATAAATATTATACTTGTTCCGCACCGAATGTGTGGTCTGAGTCTGTTGGTGGTATTAGTTTAATTGTCGGCGGAATCATTGGCGGTGGGATTGCAACTACTACCCCAATTCCGTTTGCCGTTGGCGCGGCCTCTGTTAGAGTTCCAATGATAACGGGAATGAATTTAAGCGGCCCGTCGATTTGTACAAACGCTGCTGTAGTAGGAAGCATAGGAGATGTGTGGTTTGGAACTGTAAATCCAGCAGTAGTTATACAGCGCACAGCTGATAATTTAACTACAACTGTTGCGACTGTCGCGACACCGGAATGTTTCTCACAAACTTCCTCGACCTTCCGAATCGAACAAAACGAGTTTCTTAGCGGGAGCCAAGGTATCTTGGGTACTCCCGGACCCACTTTTTGGGCGTCTTCTATCACGGGAACAACTTCTCAACCTTTAATAATGGAGCCAAATGGCGCCGTCGCCGCCGCGGGTACGGTATATATAAATCCTGGTCAGGGTAACACCTTGACCAATACGACCGAGCAGGTAGTCGAACTGGTCATGCCTGATGCTGTTAACATTATTAAGATGTGCATATCCATGACGACTAGCAATGCCTCTGGAGGTAATTACGTCGCGACGGTTCGTAAAAACGAAGCCGCTACAGCACTTGCACTTACTGTAGCTCTAAGTACTGGAATTGGCATACAGTGTATTACCTCAACGGTTTCCTATGTAGGAGGAGATCGGTTTTCAGTACAGATCGTGAACAACAACGGTGCGGCAGCTACTGGGGCCATATCGTCTATCACACTCGACGCTCGACCAACAGCGGCCAACATGACTGCGCTGATTATCTACCCAAAATCTGGTTTAGCTCTGAGTGCGTCACAAACTAGATTCACTTCCGCGTACTACAACAAAGCGTTGGCTACGACAGACGCGCTTCAAGCTGCACCTATACCGCGTGCGGGAACCATTAGAAATCTGTATTGTCTCCAGCAGACGGCTCCGACCAACAACGCCACGTTTACGCCCTATAAACAGGGGGTAGCGACAGCACTTGTGGCTACCGCTACGGCGGGCGCGGGTGCAAATGCCGTGTTTTCCGATACGGCTCATAGTGCGGTTTTTGCTCGCGACAACTGGACCAGCATGGAAATCATTACCTTGGGCGGAACGCAAGTCGTTTCTCCTGGTTGTATAGCAGGATTCTATACTACATGAAATTTGACAGAACAAAGTTTGGTAAGAGAGAAATGCTAATAGCAGTTGCACTCGGCATTCTCGCTTTCCTTATGTTTTTTCATGGTTGTACTTTGGAATTCTAAAACGTTTGCGTGGAGGATACTCTTATGATGAGTGGTTGGAAGACTTGGGTTGGTGGCGGACTTTTTGTCTCAGCTGGTTTAGCTGGATTCCTGGGCTACAGTGACTTAGTACAACCGCTTCTAGCTTTGGCAGCAGCTTTCGGTGTTGTTGGTATCGGTCACAAGATCGAGAAGGCTTCTCAGTAACAACCAACGAGTAACTAATGTTCGACCTTCTGCCACAGGGCGACATTAAAAAGTGGGTAACGTTCATCATTGCAGTTGGAACAGCAGTGCTTCTATCCGGTCTTGCTGGATGGGGCACAGCCGGGTATGCTGCCATAAAAATATCTGGCTCGCCATCTTACGCTATTATTAGTGGTTTTTTTGGTGGTTGTTTAGCTGCTGCCGTTAGCGGCTTACAAACGGCACGTAAACACCCACTTTGGAAGGAATTGATGATAGCGTTGCCAAAGCAACTTGAAACTGTTGAAGCAGTACCTTCTGAACGTGCTAGTGAACTACCAGATACTGAAAGAACAAGGTATTTGTCATAATGGCCGCACTCAACGATTTACTAATGGCTGTTGGTCGTTTAGAAGGTTCTACCAAGGCTCTTAGTGACCAGATGGTTCAACACAAGAATGAGAACAACGCCAATTTTAGGGCACAAGGCGAACGTATTGGATCATTAGATACTGAATTCAAAGGTCATATTAACGACTTGTTCTCTAAGTATAATACTCAGTCCGAGTCTATTGCGCGTCTTGAAGAACGTGAGAAGGCTGAACACAACAAGCCTAAAAATGGTAATGGCCGTGGCTCTTGGCGAGTTGATTGGAACCATCCAGTTGCAAAATATGGTGGAGTTGGTGTAGGTTCTGTTACTGCTGTTGAACTTGTGAAGTTTTTGTTGGCACACTTAAAGTGATTATTAAAAAACAAGTAATTCTTGATGGTCTTTGTCACCAGATGTTCTACGCCTGCGGAGTTGTTGAGGTCGTTTACAACAATTTTGGTAAACACGCTGTTATTACAACGGCTCTTGATTCACACGAAAACGACCCAATTCGTATTCATCCAGAAGGAAAAGCGTGTGATTTTCGCACTCATATGTTAGACCGTCCGACAACTGACGCAATTCTTCGTTATTTGATTGACTTACTTGGGCCACTTGGTTTTGATTTGTTTATCGAAGACGTTGGAACTACTAACGAACATCTTCATATTGAGTGGGACCCAAAGGGTACTGAAAGGATTTTCAGAAAAGAAACATGAAATTCTTTTTTATTAGTGAAGACGGCGACGGTTTAGGACTTGCACTACGCGTCGCCAATGAAGGCAACGAAGTTGCTATGTGGATTCGTCACGATCAGTCTAAGGATATTGGTAAAGGACTGATTAAAAGGATACACGATGACTTTACTTTCACGCCTGATAAAGAGACCATTTACATATTCGATTGTACTGGCTCTGGTCATTTGGCTGATTTACTGCGTAGTACGAATCATTATGTTCTTGGCGGATCAATACTCGCAGATCGGTTAGAAATGGACAGGGCGTACGCACGTGAAGTTATGAAAGCGTGTGGACTGACGTTGCCTAAGTCGAAGAAGTTTTCAGACGTTGAAGTTGCGCTTGAGTTTATTACTGAGCATGAAGACATGCTTGTCGTCAAACCAATTGGTGAGAGTTCTGGAGTCGTGCCATCATTCGTCGCGAAAGACATAGACGAGCTTGCTCACCGTCTAGAGGAGTTTCGTGGAAAACCAGTTGAATTCGAGCTTCAACAGTTTGTTAAGGGTACAGACATTTCTACAGAAGTGTGGTTCGATGGACAGGATAGAATCTGTCCTTGCAACCATACTCTTGAAGCAAAGGCTTTCGCCAACGGCGATCTTGGACCGGCTACTGGCTGTGCCGGAAATGTCGTATGGGCTTCGGAAGATGAGTTAGTTGAGAACACTGTTCACAAGTTGGACAAGTTTCTTTCGGACAACGACTATCGTGGCCCAATTGATGTTAATGTAATCGTAGCCGAAGACGACGTTTATGCTCTTGAGTTCACTCCGCGCTTTGGTTACGATGCTATGCCAGCATTGTTGTACGGACTCCTTGAAGTTGAATGTGGTGAGTTCTTGTCAGACTTTGCGCGCGGTCAAGCAACTTCTATGCCGTTAGCAGAAGGCTTCGCAGCGGGGCTACGTGTTAGCATTCCACCATATCCAACGTTACATGGCGACGTAAAAGGTGGGGTTGCTATAAAGACACACGATCAGTTTTACCCGATGGACTTGATGCTTGTTGGCAAAGAATTACAATCTGCTGGAAGCCACGGCATTTTGGGAGTTGTGATTGGGCACGGTCAAACTATTGAAAGTGCTGTCGCAGAAGCAACAAAAGTTGCAGAGAAGATTCAAGTTCCTGACAAGCATTACCGCACTGATATTAGCGAAGTCTTGATGCGTAAACATCGGAAGGTTGGGCAAACCGTTGGCATTCACTAATGTTTGGGACAACACCTTTCCACCAGATACACAACTAGCATCTCTTGGTGCAGAAGATTTTCGTCAGACAAAGCTTGACATACAAGAACGTATGTCGGCGTTCGCTGTTGGTATATTAGTCAATCGACCAACACCGGAAGCTGGTTTTGGACAAGCTAATAATGGCGTTCTGTATTATGCTTACGACGTCGGAGTGCTTTTTCAATGGGATGGAACCAACTGGCTCGACGTTCGTTACAACGGTGTCTTCGAGGATTTGACGCAAGCGTCGATTGTTCCAGGTGCTGAGGTACCTCTTAACACGATTGTAATTCCGGCAGGGGCACTCAAGTCTGGTTGTCAGATTGATCTATTCGCTGCTGCTAAGTCGGTTAATGGTGCAACCGCGGCGACTTTTAGGGTCTATATCGACGACGTCGTGCCACTGTTCGACATAGCTATGGCCGGTATAATGGTTCTCGGCTTGACAGTGCACTTTGTCGTGTTGCCAAACAACGAGTTTTTCCCGCTCTTTATTTGTGCGTTGTCAGACGGAACTACCAAAATTACATGTCCTGGATCGTCGTCGCTTGATCCAACAGCAGCAGTTTCAATTGGGACAACGATTGAGGTCGCGGCTGGTGCGGTGTTGTCCGAGGGTTTGACAGCTAAAGTAGCTTTGTAAACAACACTATGGGGATTAAGACACTAGAACGAATACAAGAGGAGCTACCTGAGTTTCCTTTTGTTGGTCCGTTCGGTGGAATACAATCTGAACTGCCAATGAATGCTATTGAGCAGTTTGGTTTCTCTGAATGTCTCAACGTCATTTTAAGAAAGGCCAGCGCGTCAGTTAGACCAGGTAACTCAGCTGTCGATAGTTTGGTTAGCCCACCAGTCGGCTTTGCCGATTTCTATGATAAGAATGGTAACAGACATTCCGCAGCGTTTCTACGCGACTCACTGTACGAACTTGCGTATCCTGCGTGGAATGTGATTGGTGGGTTACTAAATGGGACAGACACCGACTTAATGTCATGGTCTGTTGTCAACAACAAGTTGTTATTTTCTCAAGGAATTGATAAGGTCCAGTCGTGGGATGGTATTACCGGTGCGTTTGCCACAGTTTCACCTGACGCTGTTCCAGCGAAGTTTTTGCTTGAGTTGGCAACGCACTTGCTTGCGCTAAACACGTTTGAGGGTGGAACGTTCAAAACTCAACGCGTTCGTTACACTGCTGCTGGTGATCCGACTGACTGGATTGGTTTTAACGCTGGAGCAGTTGACGTCCTTAACGATCTTGGTCCAATCAACGGCGCAGTAAAGGTACAAGAGAATGGATACGCCTTTCATCCGAATGGTCTTACAAGAATTATACCGACCGGAATTGGCCTTCGACCTTTTGACTTTGTCCCGTTCAACGACAAGAAGAGAGGTTGTTTTTTCACACGTT
>Ga0137451_1000189_pt1 | contig 18587 bp, 15 predicted proteins | sample EasRivERMGT500_2_FD_102336 | JGI IMG/M metagenome (GOLD analysis project Ga0137451, IMG submission 102336) | Soil microbial communities from meander-bound floodplain in the East River, Colorado, USA - East River MetaG ERMGT500_2 | ecosystem: Environmental > Terrestrial > Soil > Floodplain ... | reverse complement strand
TCTGAAGATGATGGGCCTGTTCTCGATGCTGTTCGGCGCCGGCGTGCTGCTCTACGCGGCGAAGCCGACCTCGTCGGGCCGGCCGCCGCGCGCGCTGTGGTTCAGGCGGATGTCCGTCCTCCTGCTCATCGGCCTCGTGCACGGGTACTTCATCTGGGCCGGCGACGTCCTCGTTCCGTACGCGCTGTGCGGCATCCTCATCCTCTGGTGGTTCCGGCGGATGTCAGCGTCGCGGCTGCTCGCGTTCGCGATCCTGTTCCTCGCGATTGGCGCGTTGCTGGGCCTTGGACACGGACTCGACTGGCAGACCATGACCGAGGCCGAACGCGCAGAGGAAGCGGCGGTCATGACGCCGTCGCGGGAGCTGGCGCAGCAGCATCTCTCGCAGATGCTCGGCAGCTACACGGACTTCGTGACGGCCAATGCGCCGCTGGTCGTGCTGTTCGAGACGCTGTACTTCGTGGCGTTCTTCTTGTGGCGCTGCGGCGGCATGATGCTGCTGGGCATGGCGCTCTTCAAGTGGGGATTCCTCGACGGCCGCAGGTCAGCCGGCACGTACGCGTGGACCGCTGTCGTCTGCACGGCGGGAGGGCTGGGCCTCTCGTGGTACGGCGCGAGCGAGCTCGAGCGCGTTCGTTACGCGATGCCCGCTCGTACCGTGATCGATCTCTGGAACTACGCCGGCGCGGTGCTCGCGTCGGTGGGCTACGCGGCCGCGTTTCTGTGGGTCATCAAGCGCGGGCTGTTCGCCGGATTTCGCCGGCGCCTCGCGGCCGTCGGCCAGATGGCGCTCACCAACTACCTCTGCCAGAGCGTCATCAGCTCTGTGGTCTTTCTCGGCTGGGCATTCGGCTTCGCGGGACGGCTCGATTACGCCGGGCAACTGGTCTTCGTCGCCGCGATCTGGGCGCTGCAGCTCACCCTGAGCCCGCTGTGGATCGCCCATTTCCAGTTCGGTCCGGCCGAGTGGCTCTGGCGATCGCTCACGTACAGGGCGCGACAGCCCATGCAGCGCGAGGCGAGCCTGACCAGCGTGTGATCAATTGACGACGATCGGATCGATCGCCGGTGCGACCGGCAGGAAACAGCGGAACGTCGCCCCGCCGTCGGCGTTGTTCTCGGCCAGAATCGAGCCGCCGTGCGCGGTCAGGATCGAGCGGCTGATGGCCAGGCCCAGGCCGAGCCCCTGCTCGCGGAACGTCACGAACGGCTCGAACACTCTCTGCAATTGCCCATCCGGGATGCCCGGGCCATGGTCGGACACGACGAGCTGGACGAAGCCGCCGTCATTGGCCGTCGCGAGCACCATCTGTCGCTGGCTCACGTCAGTGGCGGTCATCGCGTCACACGCGTTGAGCACGAGGTTGAGCACCACCTGTTGCAGCTGCACGCGATCGCCCAGCACGGAGGGCATCGTGGGCGGCAGCGTGCTCTTCACACGGACGCGACGCGCGATCAGCTCGCCGGACGCGAGCTCGAGGACCTCGCGGGTCAGCTCGTTGACATCGACAGGCTGCCGCGGCGCCGTCTCTCCTTTTCGCAGCAGCGAGCGCAGGCTATCGATCACGGTACCGGCCCGTTTGTCGTTCCTGATGATGTCGTCGAGGGTGGCCCGCAGCTGCTCGACGTCAATCGGGTCGCGATCGAGCAGATATCGCGCGGCGTACGCGTTGCTGAGCATGGCGGCCAGCGGCTGACTGAGCTCGTGCGCCAGCGCGCCGGACATCTCGCCAAGCATGTTGACCCGGCTGAGGTGGGCCAGCTCGCGCCGGTGCGCGTCGGCCTCCAGATACGCGCGCTGTTGCTCGATCGCGATGCGCGCGAGGTCGGCCGCGGTGTCGATCAGCCACAATTCTTCGGCGCCCGGCGTGCGCGACTCGCGGTAGTACATCGCCAGCGACCCGAGGACCTTCCGCTGCGGCGAGAAGATCGGCGTGGACCAGCACGCGCGAAGCCCGAACTGCACGGCGACCTCGCGATATCCCTCCCACAGCGGATCGGTGAGGATGTCAGACACGATGACCCGCTCACCGCGGTACATCGCCGTGCCGCACGAACCAGCACGTGGACCGATCGTCAGACCGTTGATCCCCGTGACGTACTCAGGTGGAAGGCTCGGAGCCGCGCCGTGCCGGACCGTGACGCCGTCCTCATCGAGCAGGAGCACGGTGCACACCATGCCGTCGAACTGTGACTCGACGAGCCTGACGAGGTTGTCGAGCACGGACAGCAACGGCGTGCCCGATGCAATCATCTCCAGCAGCTGATGCTGCGCGGCCCGGAAGGATTCCTCGCGGCGCCGATCGGTGACTTCGCGCGACACGCCCAGCAGTTGCGACACCGCGCCGTCCGCATCCTTGATAGGTGTGATGACGGCGTCCCACCACTTGGCGCGTCCGGAGACCGTGCCCAGCGGATATTGGAACTGGCCGCGTCCGCCGAGGCGGGCCTGCTCGATGGCGTTCTCAGCCGCGCGGCGAATCTCGCCCTCGAAAAACCCGGCCAGTGGCTGGTTCAGCAGAGGCGCGGCGTCCGTGAGATCGAGCTGTCGCAGTCCGACGGCATTGATATGGAGCAGACGCCCGTCGAGCGTGAGAATCTTCACGCAGTCTCGGGTGTTCTCGACAATGGTCCGGTTGAGCTCCTCGGCCTGACGGAGCGCGGCTTCGCTGCGCTTCCAGTCCGTGATGTCTGTGAGCGTGCCGACCATGCTGATGGCCGTCCCCTGGTCGTCCCGAGTGACGGCGCCACGGGCGAGGAACCACCGCATGCTGCCGTCGCGGTGCAGCATCCGGTGTTCCGCTTCGTACACTGGCGTCTGGCCGCCAATATGCGCTTTCGCGCGCGTCGCTGCCCCAGCGAGATCGTCCGGGTGCAAGAGCCGACTCCAGCTCTCGGCATCGTTGCGGACCTCGTCGTCCTCGTAGCCGAGTCGCCCTTTCACGAGCGGATCGACGTAAACCTCACCAGTCGCGAGATTCCAGTCCCAGACACCGACGCCTCCGGCCGCCGTCGCTCGTTGGAACCGATCAGAAGAGGACATGGCGTTCGGGTCCTGACTTCGCGTTGGACATCGCGATGCGGATGGCGGTCGCCAGCGAATCGGCGTCGAACGGCTTCGTCACGAGTGGTCCCTCGAGCACGAGGGACTCGTCCCGGGCGAGCCGGTGGCCGTCGCCACTGATGAGGACCGCGGGGATGGGCGGCTGCAGGTTGCGCAGCCACTCGCGCACTTCAAACCCGCTCCGGCCCGGCAGACGGATGTCGACGATCGCGCAGTCCACCACGACGGCCCCGGCCTCGAGGGCCTCGGCCGAGGCAAACGCGCTCACCTCGTGCCCCATCACGGAGAGCAGACGGGACAGAGCTGTTCGGACGTCGTTATCGTCGTCAACGACCGCGAGCCGCATGAAAGTGCGGGCGATCTTAGCCGAAAAACCGTTCTGTCCGACACGCGACGAATCCGCCCTCGCTGGTCCCGAACGGTATACTCGCGGCATGAGGGCGTTCCGCAAGCGGGTCCTCTGGATCGGGCGTGTTTTCCACGCGCTCGTGTTCGCAACCGTCGTGGCCGCGGCTGCCCTTTCCGCCCGGACGCCGACCATCCCTGCCGGACCGGTCCTGTCGGCCGAAGTAGACAGCGTCATCCATCCGGTCTCGGCTGAGTACATGATCCACACGCTCGACCGGGCCGATCGCGAACAGGCCTCGCTCGTCGTGTTCACGCTGCGGACACCCGGTGGTCTCGTCGACGCCACGCGCGACATCGTCACGCGCATGTTGGCCGCAAAGACACCTGTCGCAGTCTTCATCGCACCGGCCGGGGCACGGGCGGCCTCGGCCGGGTTCCTCATCGCGCTGGCGGCCGACGTCACGGCGATGGCGCCGGGCACCCACCTCGGCGCCGCGCATCCGGTGGCGGCCGGCGGCGAGAAGGTCGACGAGACGATGGCGACCAAGATGGCCGAGGATGTCGCCGCGTACGCGCGAACGCTGGCCGAGGGCCGGCATCGCAACGTGCAGCTGTCCGAACGTGCGGTGAAAGAGAGCCTGGCGTTCACGGAAAAGGAAGCGTTGAGCGCGAAGCCGCCGCTCATCGATCTCGTCGCCAACGACGTCCCGGACCTGCTCCGGCAGCTCGAGGGCAAAGTCATCCGCCGGTTCGACGGCTCAACGGTCACGCTTCACACGGCGGGCGCCGGCGTCACGCTGATCTCGATGAGCACGCGTCAGCGGATTCTTTCAACGATCGCGCATCCTCAGATCGCGTTCATCCTGCTGAGTCTCGGCGTGCTCGGACTGACGATCGAACTCTGGAACCCGGGGGCCATTCTGCCCGGCGTGGCCGGCGGTGTGTGTCTGCTGCTCGCGTTCTTTGCGTTGCAGCTGCTGCCGGTCAACTACGCGGGCGTCATGTTGATCGCGCTGGGAGTCCTGCTGCTCCTCCTGGAGATCAAGATCACCAGCTATGGCGCGCTCACGATTGGCGGGCTGATCAGCCTCGTGCTCGGCAGCATGATTCTGATCGACGCGCCCGAGCCCGATCTGCGTCTCAGCCTGCGGTTCGTCGCGCCCATCGTCCTGGGGTTCGCCGGCATTGCGATCTTCCTGGTGCGGCTGGGCGTGCAGGCGCAGCGGCGCCGGCCCGTGACCGGTGACTCGGCCATGGTCGGCGCGCGCGGCGAGGTGCTGTCGGACATCGCGCCTGGACGGCCAGGGCAGGTCAAAGTCCTGGGCGAGATCTGGCGCGCCGTCGCCTCCGAGCCCATTCGGACCGGCGCGCTCGTGACCGTCACCGGCATCGAAGGACTGACCTTGACCGTACACACGATGTGAGGTTCCCATGCCTGTCGACTTCCCGCTCTCGGCGCCAGTCGTCATTCTCCTCATCGTCGCGTTCTATCTGTTGACGTCGATCAAGATCCTCAATGAGTACGAGCGCGGCGTCATCTTCCGGCTCGGAAAGCTGCTGCCGCGCCCCAAAGGACCCGGCGTGATTCTGGTGTTCAAGCCTATCGATCGCATGGTGCGCGTCAGCCTTCGGACGGTCGTCCACGACGTGCCGCCGCAGGACGTCATCACGCGCGACAACGTCTCCGTCAAGGTGAATGCCGTGATCTACTTCCGCGTCATGGACCCGCGCAGGGCCATCGTCGAGGTGGAGAACTTCGCCTACGCGACGTCGCAGCTTGCCCAGACGACATTACGCAGCGTGCTGGGACAAGTGGATCTCGATGACCTGCTCTCGCAGCGCGAACAGCTGAACCGGCAGCTTCAGCACATCCTCGACGAAGCCACCGACGTGTGGGGGATCAAGGTGAGCACGGTCGAGGTCAAGCACGTCGATCTCCCGGCCGACATGCAGCGTGCGATGGCCAAGCAGGCCGAAGCCGAGCGCGAGAAGCGCGCGAAGATCATCCATGCCGCCGGCGAATTCGAAGCCTCGGCCAAGCTGGCGGAAGCCGCCGGCGTCATTTCGACTCAACCCGTCGCGATCACGCTTCGATACTTGCAGACACTCACGGAGATCGCGGCGGAAAAGAACTCGACGATCGTGTTTCCGCTGCCGATTGAGCTGCTGCAGCTGTTGCGGCATGTGACGGACAAGACGCTCCGGGACACTCCGGGGTAGACGTGCTCAGTAACGAACCACGCGCTCTTCCTTCAAGGTCCGATGCGGGACATCCCGCAATGAGACCGGAGGAACCAGATGCGCGTGCTCAGACGAATCGTCGTCATCTCGGCGGTCCTGTTATTCCCCAGTACCGCCTCAGCTCAAGGCCCAACCCTCTCTCCGCCCCGACCGGGTATCGTCACGGCCCTCGACGGCGCGGCAGCGCGGAAACTATTCGCGCCGGAAGTCAGAAAGATCGACGTCATTGGCGCGACGAAGGCGATGTCGCCGACGAGCGCGCGTCCCGTGACTCGCTCAGGTCGTCCCAACCGCGCCACCTGCATCGCGGGCATAACCCTCGTGGGCGCAGTCGTTGGCTTTGGTGTCGCAGCGAGGATGAGCTTCGACAGGGAGAGCTCGAACAGTGGATACCTCGTGCTCGGCACCGCGGCGGGCGGAAGTCTCGGCGTAGTCCTGGGGCAGCGCCGCTGCAAAGGACCATAACCCCACCGCCGACGGGCGGGCGTCGGTACTGAGGGTAAAGACGAAGTGAATCGCCCTCAGTCCTCGCCGGGTCTGAAGACCCGGCCTCCATCAGTAATTACGAGGCTCTGAGACTCACGACCGGCGACACGCGCGTCGCGCGCCGCGCTGGAATGAGCGTCGCCGTGATCGACGCGCCGAACGTGACCGCCACCACGATCGCGAGCACAACCGGATCGGTCGGCGCCGTGCCGAACAGCATGCCTTGCACGACAGAGCCCAGCAGGATCGCAGCGACCAGCCCGACCGCGCATCCGGCAATCGCGAGCAGCGCACCCGATCGCACGACCATGGCAACAAGCGTCCCGGTGGTCGCGCCGAGCGCCATGCGGATGCCGATCTCACGCGTCCGTTGCGCGACGATGTACGCGATGAGCGCGTAGAGCCCGCACACGGCGAGCAGCAGCGCCGCGCCGCCGAAGACCCCGATGAGCACCAGACTGAAACGCCGGGATGACAACGTCGCGTTGAACGCCTGGTCGATCGTACGAATCTGAAGCGGCAGCTCCGGGTTGACCTCGCGCACGATCCGCCGGACCGACGGCGCGATCGCGTCCGGGCGCGGACCGCGCACGATCAGACTGACGCGCCAGATCGGATTCGGCCGCTGCCGGTACGACGCGTAGACGATGCCCTGGATCGGCGCTTCGAGACTCTGCTCGCGTACGTCGCCGACAACCCCGACCACCTGGAAGCCGCGCCTGTCGCCATCCATGTTGCCGAATTGAATGAACCGGCCGATCGGATCGCGTCCGGGCCAGCGCGATTCCGCCAGCGAACGCGAGATGACCGCAACGTGCGGCGCATCTGGCGCGTCGCCATCGGTGAAGACGCGACCTTGCAGCAACGGAATCCCCATCGAGGCGAAGTAACCGCCGCTGGCAATGCGGTACCCCGCATTGCCGGCGCGCGCCTTCGCCGTCGCGCCGAGCCTGGCGATGTCCTCGGGCGAGCGCAACTCGTCCGCCGACGTCATCTCCAGGAACTGGCCGGTCGAGTAGCTCCCGCCGCCGAGCGGAAAGCCCGACGTCATGCCGACGTGCGTCACGCCCGGGAGCGCGCGCAGACGCTCGAGCAGGGCATCGACTTGCGCGACCCGTCGCACGCGATAGTCGCTGCCACCGTCGGTGATCGGCACGTCGAGCACCAGCGTGTCGTCGAGACGGAAACCCGGATCGACCTGCATCAGTCGCATGAAGCTCTGCGCGAGAAGGCCGGCGCCGGCGAGCAGCACCAACGTCGCCGCGACCTGTACGACGACGAGAAGGCGGCGCACGGCCAGCCCGCGGCGGCCGAGCGTGCCGCCGCGCGTCGTATCGGACAACGCCGACGACAGCTGCGCTTCCCGGGCGCCCAGTGCGGTGAGCAGACCGAGCACAAGCGAAACACCCGTGGAGATGCCGAGCGCGAACACGAGCGCCAGCCAGTCGACATGTGCGCCGGCCAGACGCGGCGTCGTCGATGGACCGAGCGCGATCAGCGCGGGCACGGCCCAGAACGCGGTCACAGCGCCCACGAGCCCGCCGGCCAGACACAACACGAGTGTCTCGGCCAGCAGCTGTCTCATGATCCGCGCACGGCTGGCACCGATGGCCAGCTGCACGGCGAACTCCTGCCTGCGCGACGCAGCACGAGCGAGCAGCAGACTCGACACGTTCGTCGTGGCGATGATCAGCAGCACGAGCGCGGCACCAAACAGCATCCGCAGCGCCGGCGCCGATGTCGCGGTCATCTCCGTCAGCAACGGCACGGCGGTGGCATCGGCCATCCACGTGCTGTCACCGTACCGCGCCTTGAGGTCCCGCGAGACGCGGCTCAGATCGACGATCGCCGCATCGACGGTGACGTCCTTGCCGAGTCGAGCGACGACCTGAAAGTTGTGGGCCGTCCGCGCCTGGTCGGGTGGCTGCGATTCGCGCGGCAACCAGATGGCCGTGCCGTTCGGAAAGTCGAAGCCCTCCGGCATGACTCCCACGACCGTATAGGTGCCGCCGCCGATGCGCAGGGGCGTACGTCCGAAGTCCGGCGACGCGTCGAGCACGCGACGCCACAGACTGCGGCTGACGATCGCCACGGCCGGACCGCCGACTTTCAATTCATTCGTCGCAAACGCGCGTCCCATCGATGGCTGCCCGCCGATCATCTCGAAGAACTCGCGCGACACCATCGAGGCGTTGGCGAGCGTCGGCTCGTTGCCGCCCACCACCGGCACCGGCCCCCAGAACGACATGCGCGCGATGCTGGCGAAGCCGTGCGTGAGGACCTGCCAGTCGTCGACGTTCGGTCCGGAGACGTTCCGCGACCGCCTGCCGTTCCCGTCAATCTGATACAGCCGCACGAGGCGGTCGGGTTCTGGATACGGCAGCGGCCGCAACAGGACATCGTTCACGACCGAAAACACCGCCGTCGCCGCGCCGGTGCCCAGTCCCAGCGTGAGAATCGCGACGGCCGCAAACGCCGGCGCCCGGAAGAGTCGCCGCGCGCCGATGCGCATGTCACGCCAGAAGTCCTGAATCACGGCGGGCCGGACTTCGTCGCGGACACGTTCCTTGGTCGGCTCGACGCCGCCGAACTTCACGTAGGCCGCACGGCGCGCCGCCTCGGGCGTCATGCCCGATCGAATGTTCTTTGCGATTTGCTGTTCGAGATGAAACCGGACTTCGTCGTCGAGGCCGCGCTCGAGTGCAGGCCCACGCCATCCGTTGATCACACGCTGCCACCAGCCGGGTCCGCGCGACATCACAGACCTCAGTCGCCGACTGCGGCGAGCACCAGGTTAATCGCGCGCGACTTCCGCGCCCACGCGTCGCGTTCACTGGCCAGGTACTTCTTACCGGCCGTGGTGATGGCGTAGTAGCGGGCGCGGCGGTTGTTTTCGGTCAGCCGCCACGTCGAGTCGATCAGCTTCTGCCGCTCGAGACGATAGAGCGCGGGATAAAGCGTGCCCTGGCCCACCTGCAGTACCTGCTCGGACCACTGCTCGATCCGCTCGGTGATGCCCCAGCCGTGCATCGGCTCGAGCTGAACAGCTTTCAGGACGAGCATGTCGAGCGTGCCCTGCAGCACGTCATCGGGCTCGATCTCTTTGTCTCTGGCCACGGGGCTCTCCTTCCGGCAGTCGAAAGGAGGCTACACGCTCTTCTTTCGAGCGTCAAGAGGAGCGCGCTTCCACTGTAGACTGCCGCTCGTGATGGCGATCGGACAGACCGTTGGTCCATACCAAATCCTCTCGAAGGTTGGCGAAGGCGGCATGGGCGAGGTCTACCGCGCCCGCGACACCCGGCTCGGCCGGGAGGTCGCGATCAAGATTCTGCCCGAGTCATTCGCCGCCGATCCCGATCGACGCATGCGCTTCGAGCGCGAGGCCAAAACGCTCGCCTCGCTGAATCATCCGAACATCGCGGCGATCTATGGCCTGGAAGATCGCGCGCTGGTCATGGAACTCGTCGAGGGCGAGGACCTGTCGCAGCGCATCGCGCGTGGCCCGGTGCCGCAATCCGACGCCCTGCCCATCGCGCGCCAGATCGCCGAGGCGCTGGAAGCCGCGCACGAAGCGGGCGTCATCCATCGCGATCTCAAACCGGCCAACATCAAAGTCCGGCCCGACGGCACGGTGAAGGTGCTGGATTTTGGTCTCGCGAAAGCCATCGACGCAGGCGCGACGCAGTCGGCGGCTTCGCAGCACACCGCGCCAACCGTCACCTCCCCCGCGATGACCGCGATGGGTCTCATCCTCGGCACCGCGGCATACATGAGTCCCGAACAGGCGAAGGGACGACCGGTCGATCGCCGCGCGGATATCTGGGCGTTTGGCGTCGTGCTCTGCGAGATGCTGACGGGCCGGCGATTGTTCGACGCCGAGGACATGTCCGAGACGCTCGCGGCCGTGCTCACGCGCGACGTCACGCTCAGCGCCATGCCGGCCGAGATTCCCGGCGGCCTGCGCGCGCTCGTCGCCGATTGCCTCGTGCGCGATCCGAAGAAGCGGCTGCGCGACATCGGCGATGCACGCCTGCGGATCGAAAAGCTCGAAGCCGGAGGCGCCGCGGCCGACCTGCCGCCTTCCTTGGCCCCGATGAATCCCAGGCAGCGATGGCTGTGGCCCGGCATCGCCGCGATCGGCCTGATCGGCGCGTTGGGAATGACCGCGCTGCATTTCAACCGGCCTGCGCCGGTGCCACCGGACCTGGTCACGTTCGAGATTTCAACTCAATCGGCCTCCGCTCTGGCGTCAATCTCGCCGGACGGACGCTACGTGGCATACACCACCGCCCCGTCTGGCGACGGTCCGAGCCGGCTGTGGATTCGATCACTATCAGCACTCGAGGCCCGGCCGATACTCAGCGCCGACGGCCTCGCCGCCCGCGCCGGCCTCTTGAAGTTGGGTCTCGTATGGTCACCCGATAGCCGATTCGCCCTCATCGTCCGGTCAGCCGCCATCCAACGCGTGGAGATCGCGACCGGAGAAACCAAAGAGCTGCTCACACTCCCTCGGAACCTGTTGGCGCCGGGCGCGTGGAGCCGCGACGGCGTCATCCTGTTCAGTCGGCGGGGACTCGATGCGGGCGCCGCGGGCGTCTGGCGCGTCGCCGACACCGGAGGAGCAACGCCCGTTCCAGTCACGGAACTGCGACCGGGTGAGGTGTGGCAGAAGCCATCCGGATTCCTGCCGGACGGGCGCCGCTTTCTCTACGTGGCCTACTCCACGAGCCTGAACAGCGACGCCAAAGTACGCATCGGGTCGATCGATCGCGGGCCCGCCGAACAGGACACGACGTCGTTGCTTTCAGCCGACGGCCCCGTCGTGTACGCACCGGCGCTCGATCCCACCGGCGCGCCACAGTCGACCGGATTCCTGGTGTTCGTCAGGCAGCGCAACCTGATGGCTCAGGCCTTCGATCCCACGCGCGCCGCGCTCATCAGCGCGTCACCCGTGCAGATCGCATCCGGCGTCGGATCGGCCGTCGAGGTCTCCGACAATGGCCGGATCCTGTACCGCCTTTCGGATGACACCGACGAAGCTCCATCCGAGCTCGTTCGGTTCGATCGCAAGGGCACGATGCTCGCGAAGATCGGCCCGCCCGCCAACTATGCCGGCGTCGACGTGGTTGAGGGCGGCCGGCTGGCGATTTCCCGCACCGACGCGAACGAGATTCAGCACATTCACATCGTCGATCCCGCTCGCGGCGCGTTCTCGCGATTGAATCCGGGAACGCTCACCGAGTACGCCCCAGCACCCGCACCGGATGGCACCGTGGCCTACACGTTTTCGCCCGAGGGCCTGCCCCGCGATCTCTACGTCCGTGCGGACAACGGCGCGGGCGAGCCGCGCCTGCTCGTGACATCGGGCAACGTGAAGCACGCGAATGCGTGGTCACCCGACGGACGATTTCTGATCTACGACGAGCACGTTTCGGGACGCTTCCAGGATCTGATGATCGTCCGCAAGGAAGGCGGCACGCCGATGCCGTATCTGACCACCGAGGCCGACGAGACGTTCGGCCAGTTCTCACCCGACGGAGAGTGGCTCGCGTACCGGACGACCGAGTCGGCACGGCCCGACGTTTTCGTCCGCGATTTCGCACCCGATCGAACGCCGGCCTACGGTACGGAGAAGATCCTGATCTCCACCGCGGGCGGCGACAAACCGCGCTGGAGCCGTGACGGCCGCGAGTTGTTTTTTCTGCAGGGCAACTCGCTGATGTCGGTGTCCATCGGACCCGGCGCACCGTTGAAGGTCGGCGTGCCGGTCAAGCTGTTCGACGCAAGACCGACCAGCTACATGCCGTTCGACGTGATGCCGGACGGCTCGTTCGTCTTCGTCAACCTGACCGAGTCACTCACGCCCACGACCACATCGCTGCGAGTCTTCTTGAACTGGCAGACGGCGATCGGCAAGTAAGCTGGCAAGACGGAGCTTGTCAGCGTCCTTTAAGGTCCTGCACCTTCCGCTCACGAGTACCGATCGTTCAGCCACGGCTCGGCGGTGTTCGAGTACCCGCGCACTTCCCAGAAGCCGCGCTGGTCACGTTCGAGGAAGTCGATGCGACGGACCCACTTCGCGCCCTTCCACGCGTAGAGCTTCGGCGTGATCACGCGGACCGGGCCGCCGTGCTCGCGTGGCAACGGCTGCCCTTCCCACGTGTGCACCAGCAGCACGTCGTCTTCCGTCGCGCGTGCGAGCGGCAGGTTGGTCGTGTACGGAATATCCGTGCCGGGCTGCATGTCGTAGCTGGTGAAGAGCACGTGTCGCGCGTCCTCATCGGGCACGACGAGCTCGGCCAGATCGCGCATGCGCACGCCGCGCCAGTGATTGTCGAACCTGCTCCACGTCGTCACGCAGTGAAAATCGCTGACGTCGTCCGTCTGCGGCAGCGCCATGAAGTCGTCCCACGTGAGCGCCGTGGGGTTGTGCACGCGGCCGCCGATCTCGAGACGCCACGACGAGAGCGGGATGTCCGGCAGATCACCAAGGTCGAGCACAGGCCAGTTCGAGACGACGTGCTGCCCCACCGGCAGCTTCGGCATGCCGTCCCGATTCGCCGGCCCGGATCCTTGTGGTCTGGCACGGCTGACGTCGACGTTGACCGCCTCGGCGTGCAGCCGGCGCTGGCGCTCAATGTAGGACATGCGTTTGCTGACGAGATCATCGCGGGTCATAACCCTCCCAATGTGACCGGCCGCCTCGAACCCAGTCAACTGCGCGTGGTGTCCTCGGTCCCTGGGAAAGTGAGCAATGCGATGGCTGATTTGCGCCAGTTGCCCGGCGTGCTCGTCGATGACACCTGGCATCGCCCTTGCTCATGAGCACTGCGGGCAGAGGGAGGTCCGTCATGGCGACCGAACGCATTCTGCAAGCGATGGTCGTAGACGCACTGCGCGATCTCGGCGACGAACGGGTGGTCCTCGATGAGGACGGCAAAATCGTCGCGCCGCCCTGGCTGCGTGCAGATGTGGAGCTCGAGGCGCTGCTGGCGGCCGAGCGCGCCATGACGATCGACGCGCTCAGGATGATCAGGGAGAGCTAGAACGGGCGCTTCGGCAGCTTCTTCCCGCACCACGGGCAATAACTGATGAAGCTGTGGATGTCGTCAATCATCCAGCACGGGTCTTCGCCACGGAACATCTCGAAGGTGATCCGGTTCGTGATGGGCCCGTCGACCTGCTCGACAGCCACGAACATGCCGGCGCAGCAATACTCCGTCAACCGGCGCTGGCGTCGCAGCACGCTCTCCGGAATCACGGAGTGCATCCACGCACGGCAGCGCGGGCACTCGCGAATGTGCTTGATCGCGCGCGCATCGACGTGTGAATCGTCGGATGAGATGGGCAGCTCGTCCGAGTAGAACTTCAGCGCAATCCCGGTGTCGCTCCTGTACCGATCGACCAGCCACTCGCGCTGCCGCACGCAGATGGGCAGGCCGGCACTGCCGTCGGCATCGGTGACTGGAATGACCATGCAGGAGGGTACTACGGGCGGCGCAGTCACTGCGCCGCCCGTCTCTCTGGTCCGTCGCGCTGTCTACGTCTTGTTTGGTGGCAGCGCTGCGGCGATCGCGCTCTCACCCGCGGCCGAGCCAGGGCCGCAATGTGGATGCCCGAAACCCGACGCGCTGACACCGGGCATCTGTCCGGCCTGTGGTGTGATGTCGAAGATGATGTTGTCCTTGTGCGCCGGATCTCCCGACACTCCGCCAGGCACGAAGTCGAGGTTCAACTCGCTGCGCGTCCGCCACGCGATGTTGTGATCGGCGCATGACGTGTCGCCGCTGACGCCGATGCCGCCGACCAGCTTGCCGCTCGAGTTGTAGAGCCCAAGACCGCCGCCGAAGACGTTGACGCCGCCAATGCGGCCGTTGACCATCGGGTCGTTGGGCTGGCCGTAGTTGGCGGGACTGCCGCCGTACGCGACGCTGGTATCCACCGGATTACTTTCCTGCAGCCCGAACAGACTCCCGCCCGGCTGCACCGCGCTGTACAGGTTCGCCGTCGACAGCGCCAATCCCGGCAGACTGAACGCATTCGCCGTGTTCGCCTTCTGTGCGGAGATCACGCGGCTGCCCGGCCACTGAGCGCCGCGGTTCCCGCCCGTGAACGCGACCGCGCAGACCACACCGTCGCGATTCACGACCGTGCCCCACATGTCGAGGTTGAACCCGCCGTTGCCTGCCCCGCGAGCGGTCGTCAGCGCTGCGGCCAGCGCTGACTGGCTGGGTACATCCGCGCACGGCCCGTCAGCCCGGCCGGGCTGCACTGCGACGACGACAAATCCCGCTGCAACCAACGCGGTCAACCATCCTGTCTTCTTCATACGGTTCTCCTTTGAGGTCCTTTTGCGTACGAGGTAAGAGCGATCAAGTGGCGATGAGCGACAGGCGGGCAGACTAGTCCGGGGATCGGACCCGGGCAAGAAACAACGCTGTAATTCGGGTTTCTTTACGAACGATTACCGAACCACAAGCCGCAGGGACTGGATGGTCGGAGGATTGGTCGGCGCGAGCAGCAGGCTGCCGTTGATCGCGCCCCGGTCGCAGGTCCACGTGAAGCTGCCGGCCAGCGCGCCGGTCGCGGTGATCGGCGAGTCCGTGCGGCACGCGCCCACTTCACGACTGAGGCGCGCGAATTCCGCAGCCCAGTTCTGCTCGGACCGATCCATGAGGAAGTTCATGGCCAGGAGCGACCGGCCCGGATCGAGCTTGCGCGCGTCGTACATCGACGCCGCCGCGCGATACGCCTGCGCGAGCGCGGGACTGACGGGCAGCGCGCGACCACTGAACCAGCCGGCCTGGTGCAGCTCCATCGCGACGTCCCACACCACGCCTGACGGACCGGAGTAGGTTCGATTCGTGAACGCGAAGATGCCGACGCCGTGCTCGGGCATGAGCAGCACGTACGAGCCGTAGCCGGGATAGCCGCCGCCGTGCGCGAGCGTGAAACCGGCGTCGCAGTCCTGCGCGACGCGGAAGCCCATGCCGTACGTCATCGCCTGCACGCACCCCGTGCTGTTCGAGCCCGGCCGCGGCGGTCTCTGCGGAAAGTTGAGGCCCTGCGACAGCTCGCGCACCGACGAGCGCCACGCCGGTCCGTCTTCGGCGCCGTCTCGCGGCGGCCATGCGGATAACAGGAACGCGACCCACTTGGCGTAGTCCGTCGCGCTCGTCTGCACGCCGCCCATCGATCCGAATGCGCCGTGCGGCATGTCCGGCTCACGCACGAAGACCTCGTTCTCCCAGCGATACCCAATCGCACGGCGATCGATCGGCGACACGTTGATGTCGTAACCGGTCGCGGTCATGCCGAGCGGCCGCATGATCGTCTCCTCGATGTAGTCCTTGAAGGGCTTTCCTGAAACGTTGGTGATGATGCGTCCGAGCAGCGCGTAGCCGAAGTTCGAGTACTCGTAGGTCATGCCCGGCGCGCGCGTGAACGGCACGCCGTCACGGAGCATCCGCGTGAAGTCGGCGTCGGGAAGAACCTGCTGGCGATCGCCCCAGGGATCGTCGGTGACGAAGCCGCCGGCGTGGCTCAGCAGATCGCGCACACGAATGCGCGGGGAGTCGGTCGTCGGATAGCGCCACGTTTTCATCTCCGGCACGTACGTTTCCGCCAGCGCATCGAGCGACAGCTTCCCGTCGTCGCGCAGCTTGAGAATCGCGAGCGCCGTAAATGCCTTGGACATCGACGCGATGCGACACAGCGTCTCGGCCGTGACCGGCCGGCGCGTGTCGAGCTCCTGCACGCCCATCACGCCAACATGCTGCACGCGCCCGTCTTTGACGATGCCGTAGGCGAGGCCGGGGACATGCGCAACTTGTTGGAAGCGCTGAAAGTGCGCGTCGATGGTTGGAATAAGCTGAGCGATGGGCGCCGGCTGCGCCGGGCCGGCCAGCGCCAGGACGATCGATGAGGCGATTATGAACGGATGGAGAAAGCGCATGGTCAGGCGGATTATCGCCCCGATTCGCGCGTCGCGAGAAGGCAGCGTTCTCGCCATTGCGTGCGTCGCGCTGCTCTTGCCCGTCATGGGGCGTGCCCACTCGCCTACTGTCGCTTCTGCCACCCCAGCATTCGTTTACCCGGTGAATCTGATCGGGACGAAGGAACTGGTGCACCTGTCAGACGTCATCGTCATCGGAGCGCTGACCTCGGTCATCGATCAAGGTCCCACGGTTGTCGAGCGATGGAAGACGCTCACCTCACGATTGAAGAGCGGCACGATTGCCGTTGACCGCCGGCTGAAGGGCGCAGCTGACGCTTCGAGCATCAACATCAGGATGCGCGTCGTCGAGCATGTGTCCGTAGGCCACGATCACGTGAGGCCGGGCACGTTTGGAATGTTCTGCCTCAAGCGTGTCGGCGACGCGCTCGAGTTCGTCGACCACGACTTTCCGGTCATCGTCGCGCTGCCGAACACGCCCGTCGAGGGCAACACCGATCTCGACCGGGTGACGAGCGCGCTCGCCTTCGTTCTGAAATCACCGCAGGCCACTCAACAGCAGAAGCTCGGCAGCCTCCGCCAGTTGTCCACGGTCGGAACGTTCACTGGCGTTGACGCGCTCCGTGCTGGCCTCAAGGACCGCGATCGGGCCGTGCAATTGCGCTCGGCCGCATCACTGCTTTCGAATCACGATGTCTCGGGACTTCCGCTGGTAGTTGGCACTCGATTCGCGCGCTCGGAGGGAAGCACAAATCAAGTCGACATCGCGGCGAGCAATCTGAGCGGCGCCATTCGCATAGCGCTCGAGGATGACGATGAGGATTTCGTCTTCCAGGTGATCTCGACACTGGCGCGCGTCACGGGCAACACCACGCAGACATCGTCGCGCGCGGCGCTCGGCGCCAGACGATCCGAGCTCATCGCGTACTGGACGCGATGGGCTCGCGGGCAATAACCAGCCCGGATCCGATCACGCTCGGTCCAGACCGAGTTCACGCTGCACAAGAGGCGCGCCTCGAGACCGCTCGCCGAAATGCGCCACCGCTTCGTATGCGTTGTGTGCGCGACAGCGGAGCGAGAGGTTCTCGATCGTCGCAGGACCACCGTGCGCGTATGGCTCGAGGTGATGAACCTCGAGGAAGCCCGTCTCCGTGCAGCGGCCCTCGGTCCCCACAAACGCGCAACGGCCTCCATCCCGCGCCCAGATCGCTCGCCTCACGGATGACGGCACATGTCGGGAATTCTTCGCAGCATCTCGAGCGGCGCGCGGCTTTTCAACCCGCGCGGTTCTTGTCCGCTCGAGTTGGTCGACGAGGGTCGCGAGCGCGCGTTCGATGATTGCGGCGGGATCACCATTGGGAATGACGTGACGCAGGAGATCCTGCGCGCGCTTGAGGTTGTCGTGCGCTTCCAGGCTCACGGTGACCTTGATCAGGTAGCGCTCTGGCGCAAGCGGCGCGACCGTCGCGCGCGGGACTGAGGGAGTGGAACTCGGCGGCGCCGCTGCCGACGAGACCGCGGATGCACCAGACGTCGCCGGGGCCGCGGTCGGCTGGCCCGAGACGATTGGCGCCGTGACTGGGGCTTTGCGAATGCTCGATTTGATGTCCGGTTGCGGATGGAGGCACGCGATCAGCTCCTGCACTTCTTCCTTCGTCTTGTGGCGCGCGGCGTCGAGCAGGTGCTCGCAATTCTCCGGCTCGAGATGCGACGCGAGGAGCTTGACGGTCGTCAGCGTGATGGCGCCACACTCGAGCAGCTCGAGGATGACCGGAAATCGACGCGACGCGCGGGCCGCGGCGATGCGTCCGTAGGCCGCGTGCTCGGAGAGCCGCAGCACTCGCGTGCAATAGACAAAGAGCGAGCCACAGCCTTCGCCAAAAAAGAGCTGGCGCTCCTCGAGCTCGGCGAGCAACGCGATGAGCGCCGCCGTCGCGCGACGTTCGTCAGACGCGGCGTTCTTCACCTCGGCGATCAGGTCGGCGTTCGAGAGGGCGAGTGGATTGTGTTTCATTCCTCTCGTATAACACGCTGATTTGCGGCGGCTCTGGCGGTCGCGTCGGCCGCGATCGCCGCACGCGATCGCGGCGCGTGCGATTTGGGTCAGCGATCGTGGATGGATGACAACGTCGTGACGTCGAAGCGCGGTCGTCGTCGCGATCCGGGATTGGATTGGAGTGGGCTGTGAAAACGCGTCAAGAACTGAATTGCAAAATGTGATTTACAAAGCGACGCTGGCGGCGACCGAACTCGGTCTAGACCGAGCTCGGCCCGCCTTCGCCGAGCGCTTCGGCGGGCAGGGCACAACTCTTGTGCCAGCCCCGCGCGCCAGGCCGGGCGCGCCCTTGTCTCGGGCGCCTTCATCGTTCGTCAATATCGGCTGTTCCGCGACGGCGAGACGTTTACGTTCAGCCACGCCGGCCCCCGCGTAGAATCATCCCGATGCGCCGCACCGTCGGCCTCGTCGCATTCCTGATCGCGATCGCCACGATC
>Ga0137451_1000188_pt1 | contig 18630 bp, 9 predicted proteins | sample EasRivERMGT500_2_FD_102336 | JGI IMG/M metagenome (GOLD analysis project Ga0137451, IMG submission 102336) | Soil microbial communities from meander-bound floodplain in the East River, Colorado, USA - East River MetaG ERMGT500_2 | ecosystem: Environmental > Terrestrial > Soil > Floodplain ... | reverse complement strand
GAAGAACGACCACGGGTCGCGGTCCGTGGGATCGAGCGCGTACCAGACCCCGTCGATCTCCGACTCGGAGAGGAAGCGCGCGACGAGCGTGCTCTTCCCGTAGCCGGCCCCCGCGACGACGACCGTGGCGCGGGCGTCGAGGCTCTCGGCCAAGCGCGCGGAGAGCCTCGGCCGCGCGAGGTGCTCGAAACGCGCCGCGGGCGGGAGGAGCTTCGCGCCGATGACGGCTTCGGTCAGCGCTCCCAACGCCACTCCTCGAGTCCGGTCAGAGCGCTCCGCAAGGTCGGGTGGAATCCGGCGAGCCCCTTGCGGACGGCGTGGAGCCGGTCGGCCTCGAAGAGGAACGTGAACGGCTGGTCGTGCGCGACGATGCGCTGCGCGCGGCTCCACAGGTCGCGGGCGGCGGCAACGTCCTGCTCCTCGCGCGCGCTCTCGATGAGGTGGTCGAGCTCCGGGTTCGCGTAGAGGCCGAAGTTGTACCCGTTCTCGCGCGCTTCGGAGTGGAGGACCGACTTCAAGTCCACCTTCGTCGATTCCCTCCACCCTCCGACGAAGGCGTCGAAGTCGTGCTTCCTGTGCTTCTCGTTCGAAGCCCCGAACTCGTAGAGCCGCGGGACCGCGACGACGCCGGCCTTCCGGAGCTGCCCCACGATCATCTCGACGACCGCTCCCCGAAGCGCCGAGCCTTGATTGGTCTCCAGCTCGAAGCGGAAGGGCTTTCCGTTTTTCTCGCGGATCCCGTCGCCGTCCTTGTCGATCCATCCGGCTTTCTCGAGGAGCGCAGCCGCCCCCGCGGGATCGTAGTCGAGGTGCTCGACGCCGGGATCGTGCGCCCAGAGCGCCGACGGGATGGGGCTGTAGGAGGGTCGCCCGGTCCCCGGAGCCAGAGTCTCGATGATCGCCCCGCGGTCGATCGCGAGAGTCAGCGCGCGGCGCACGCCGACATCCGAAAACGGCGCCCGGCTCGTGTTCCAGCAAACGAACGTGTAGGAGAGGTCGGGCGCGCGCACGACACGCACGTCGTCGCGGCCAGAGAGACGCTTGGCCGCTTCCTCCGAGATGTTCGGCACGACGTCCACGCCGCCCGCGATCACCTCGTTGACGAGGGTCTCCATGTCGGGAAGGATCCGGAACACGACCTCGTCGAGGTGCGGGAGCGGCGCCTTCACATACGAGCGGTTGCGCGTGAGCGTGAGCTGCTCCTTCGGGACGTAGCGCCCGAGCAGGAACGGCCCGCTCGCCGCCGGCGCTTCGACGAAGGCGTGCTTCGTCCAGTCGGCCAGCGGAATCGTCCCCCACGCGTGGGAGGGGACGATGTTTCCCTCGGACGCGTCGAGGAGGCGATAGGGGTAGGCCTTCGTGAAGCGAAAGACGACGGTCGAGGGATCCGGGGCGGCGACGTCCGAGATCAGCTCCTTCACGTCGCTTCCCGCCCAGCCGACCTCGGGGCTGCGCGCGGCGCGATCGGAAAAGACGACGTCCTCCGCTGTGATCGGTTTTCCGTCGCTCCATTTCGCCTTCGGGTCGAGGCGCACGCGGAGCTCCCGGCCGTCGTCTCTCCACTCCCACGACTGGGCGAGCGACGGCGCCAGCGTCGGCGGCCCCTTCGCGGCGTCGTCCCGCTCGTCGGCGAGCCTGAGGAAGAGGAGATCGGCGACTTCCTGCGCGGTCGCGTTGGTCGCGGTGTAGATGTTGACCGTTCCCGGGTCGGCGCGGATTCCGATGACGACGCGGCCGCCCAACCGCTCGGGGGCGCGGCACGCGAGGACCAACAGAAAGCAGAGGCCGACACCGGCCCGCAGGATCCTTCCCCTCATGGCCCGATAATAGCCGCCCGTGTCGCGTCTGCTCCTCCGCCGCCTGGCCGCCGCGATCGTCGTCGCCTGGGGGGTGGCGACGCTGGCGTTCCTCCTCGTCCAGGCGGTTCCCGGCCGCGCGTTCGACGAGCTGTCCCTCCAGGGGCTCCCGCCGCACGCGGCCGAGAGGCTCCGGGTGCTCTTCGGCGCCGACCGGCCCATGGCGGTGCGTTACATCGACTGGATTCTCGGCCTCCTTCGCGGCGACCTCGGCTTCTCCCTCCAGCTGCGGCGGCCCGTGGGGGGGCTCGTTGCCGAGGCGCTCGGGAACACGCTCGCGCTGACCGGCCTGGCGCTCTTGGTCCAGGTCGTCGTCGGCATCGCCGTCGGATGCGCCACGGCCATGTCCCGCTCCCGGTGGCTCGACCGCGCGTCGAGCGGGGCCGCAGCCCTCGTCTACTCCTTTCCGTCGTTCTGGATGGGACTGCTGCTCGTCGCCGCGTTCTCCATCGCGCTGCCTTGGCTTCCGGTCTCCCAGATGCGCTCGATCGACGCGGAGGCGGCCGGTCCGCTCGCGCGGATCGGAGATGCGCTCCGGCACCTCGTGCTGCCGTGCACGGCACTCGCGCTCCCGATGGCCTCCGGGATGAGCCTCTACGTCCGCGACGAGATGCGCGCGGCGCTCGCGCGCCCCTTCGTCGCTGCGGCGCGCGCGCGCGGGGCGGGTCGCGCGCGGGTCGCGATGACCCACGCGCTCCGCAGCGTGCTCCTCCCCGTCGTTCAGATCGTCGGCCTTTCAATCCAGGGGGTCGTCGCGGGAAGCGTCGTCGTCGAGGTCCTGTTCGCATGGCCCGGGATGGGGCGGCTCGCGTACGACGCGCTCCTCGCGCGCGACGAGCCGCTCGTGCTCGCATGCACGCTCGTCGGCGCGCTCGCCGTCGTGCTCGGAGGTCTGCTCGCGGACCTCGCGTCGGCGCTTCTCGACCCGCGCTTCGCGGCGGAGCACCGGTGAGGCCGGTTGCGGCGGTCGTGCTGGCGCTGGCGCTCGCAGGACCGTTCCTGCTTTCACGCGACGCCGGTCCCGACGACGATCCGGCCGGGGCCCGCTACCTGCCGCCGCTGACGCGGGCGCACATCGTGCCGCTTCGGGCGGGCGGGATCCGCGTCGTCACGTCGCTCGCCCGCGTGAACGAAGGTTGGGCGGGACGCCGCGCGGGCGCGGAGGTCTTCCTCCCCGATGCGGAGCTCGCCGGGCGGCCCGTGGCCCGTTACTACCCGCTCGGCACCGACGGGCTGGGACGCGATCTCCTCGACAGGATGCTCCGCGGCGCGCGCCATTCCGTGCTGGTCGCGGGCGCGGGAGTCGCCGTCGCGCTCTTCCTCGGCGTCCTCATCGGGACCGCGGCGGGGCTCGCGCGTCCCCCCGGCGAGGCGATCCTCATGCGACTCACCGACGTGCTCCTCGCGACACCGCGCTTTCTCGTCTATCTCCTGTGCGCCGCGCTGTTCGGCCCCTCGACCCTTCTCGTGGTCGCGGTCGTCGGGCTCACGACGTGGCCGTCGCTCGCCCGCCTCGTACGCGCCTTGACCCGCTCGCTGCGGGGGCAGGAGGGGATCCTCGCCGCGCGCGCTGCGGGGTGCTCGCCGGCGCGCCTCGTCGTGCGGCACCTTCTGCCTGCGCTCGAGCCGGCGGTCGCGGTGACCGCCGCGCTGCGCTTTGCCGACACGATCCGCCTGGAGGCGGCGCTGTCGTTCTTGGGCGTCGGCTCGCCCCCGCCCGCGGTGTCGCTCGGCGCGATCGTCGCATCGGGACGCGGCGTGCTCGCGGACGCCTGGTGGGTGGCGGCGTGGCCTGGGATCGCGATCGCGGTGTTGGTCCTCGCCGTCCGCTCCGCGGTCGCGCGCCCGGCGCGTCTCGCCGAGCCCCCGTCCGTCGCATGACCCACGGTGGCCGCGAGATTGTGGGGGATGTCGGCGGTGAGCCCAGTCCGCCCGAAGTTGCGAACGAGCAACCACCGCATTCCGTCGAGGAAATCGTCACCTCGCCCCGGAACGAAGTCGCCGAGGCCGAGATCGGAGCACCGCCCGCCGCGCACGTGTCGGACGTCGCCATCACCGTTGAGCCCAAACCGCCGCAGTTCAACGAGTTGGCGCCGAGATCCGGCTGGCGACCCCACAAGCTTGCGGCCACCGTGCTCGTGGCGCTGTGCGGCTGCGCGCGCCCCCAATCTCCCCCACCTTCCATCCTCCTCGTCACGATCGACACGCTCCGCGCGGACCACGTCGGCTGTTACGGCGCCCGTGACGCGGAGACGCCGACCCTCGACCGCCTCGCGGCGGAGGGGGTGCGGTTCGACGCGGCGCGGTCGCAGGTGCCGCTGACGCTCCCGTCGCACGCGACGATCCTGACCGGGCGCCTGCCGCCGCGGCACGGCGTGCGCGGCAACGGCCTCTTCCGCCTCGACGGAGGAGTCACGACGCTCGCCGCGGCGCTGCGCGCGCGCGGGTACGCGACCGGCGCCGTCGTGGCGTCGGTCGTTCTCGATCGTGCGTACGGCCTGGACGCCGGCTTCGACGTCTACGAGGACAACCAGCGCGTGGGGGACAAGGCCGCATTCGGGTACGTCGAGCGCGGAGCGAGCCAAATCGCCGATTCGGTCGCGCAGGTGCTCCCGAAACTCAAACCGCCGTTCTTCCTCTGGGTCCACCTTTACGACCCGCACAAGCCCTGGGTCGCCCCCGAGCCGTTCGCGGGGCGGCATCCGGGGAGCGGCTACGACGCCGAGATCGCCTTCGCCGACGCGGCGCTCGGGGAGATCCGCCGCGTCGCTTCGGAGCGCGCGAGCGGGGCGCTCGTCACGATCGCGACGTCGGATCACGGCGAGAGCTTGGGAGAGCACGGCGAAAGGCAGCACGGGTACACGCTCCACCGCGGCGTCCTCCACGTTCCGTTGCTGGTCTCCGGACCCGGCATCCCGAAGGGGAAGGTCGTCTCTGAGACCGTCGGGCTCGTCGATCTCGCGCCGACGCTTGCGGATCTAACAGGTGCGACGCTCGAAGGCGCCGACGGGGAAAGTCTGGTCCCACTGTGGAGAGGTTCCCGCCAAGCCCCGCACGATCCACTCTGGGAGGAAACGCTGCACCCGCTCTACGACTCCGGTTGGGCGCCGCTCCGCGGTCTTCTGACCGCCGAGTGGCACTTCGTCGATGCGCCGCGCCCCGAGTTGTACGCGCGCCGCGACGATCCGGCCGACGCGCACGATCTCGCCGCCGAGAAGAGCGAGATCGTCTCGGACATGAGGACCAAGCTCGCGGCGCTCGCCGCCCGCCTCGGCGACGCCTCCGAGCCGCCGCCTCAACTCGGCGACGACGAGGAGAGCCGCGAGCTGCTCGAGAAGCTCGCGTCTCTCGGCTACCTCGCCTCGGGGGCGGGAAAGGGAGCCGCCGGTGCGCGACTCGATCCGAAGGACGGCCTACCCGGATTCCTCGCGATCGAAGACGCAGAGGAGTTTCTCGAGCGCGGGAATGCGAAGGCGGCCTACGAACGCGTGCGTCCGTACTCGACGCAAACCTCCGCCGGCCCGAGGCTCTGGCACACGGAGGCCAAGGCGCTCCTCGCGATGAGGCGGATCCGCGAGGCCGAGGACGCGCTCTCCCGCGCGCTCGCCGCCGACCCGCGCAGTGAGTTCATTCGCCTCACCTACGTGGACGTCTTGCGCGCGAAGGGGGATGCGGCCGGCGCGCGGGCGGAGCTTGAGCGCCTCGCGCATGCCCACCCGCGATCGGTCGAGGCGAGCCTGGAGCTTGCGTCGCTCGCGGCGTCGCAGGGGGACAACGCCGGTGCCGAGGCCGCCCTCGCCGCGTCCTACGCGGCCGGCGTGCGCGATCCGGATCTTCTGGTCGCTCTCGGCAGACTTCTCGATCTGCGCGGCGCGCACGAAGTGGCCGCCGAGCGCTTCTCCGAGGCGCTGGCGCTTCGTCCCGGAGATCCCGTCGCCCGCTACGAGATCGGACGGGCGGCGCTTCGCGCCGGGGACGCGTCGCGCGCGATCGAGTCGCTCCGGCAGTGCGCCGACGGCCCGGTCGCGGTCGAGTGCCGGATCGAGCTGGCGCGGGCGCTCGTGGTCGGGCCGCGGGACCTCGCCGGCGCCCGCGAGGTCCTCCTCCGCGCCCGCGATCTGGCCGGCTCCGGCCCGCTCCGGAAGGACGTCGACGTGCGCCTGAGCGCCCTCGACCGCATGAGCCCCTGAACTCTAAACGGTTAACAGTCAACAGGTTAGAGTTCGGAGTTCCCCCCACATTCAAGCTTTATTCAACCCCTCCGCGGAAAACTCTCCTCAGTCGGGCGGCCTTCCGCCCAGACGGAGGGGAAGATGAGACATCACGGGACAGTCAGGCGCCGCCTCGCAGGCGCGCTCGCCGCGGTCCTCGCCACCGGCCCGTCGTGGGCCGTCATGGCGCCGCGGCACGAAGCTTCGTTGAACGACAGCGTGATCGCACCGGCCGCGCTCGTGGCGACGGTCATTCCGGAGCCGCTGGCGAAGGTGGAGGGTGAGCTCGCGCCTTCCACGCTCATGGACGTCGCGCGGTTCCGCGAGACGGCAGGGTCGGAGTGGCGGGTCCAGGTCGATCGCCGGTCGGGAGGGATGGCCCTGGTCGAAGGGCCCGGGATCCCGTGGACCGGGGTCGCGACCACAGACGACGCGGTCGCGAAGGCGCGCGCACTGATCGCGGCGTATCCGAGCCTCTTCCAGGTCGTAGGCTCCGACCTCGTTCTCGATAGCGCCGCCTCGACGACGTTCGGGCCGAACGACGAATACCGAAGCGTCGTCTTGCGGCAGCGCATCGATGGGGTCGAGGTCGAGGGGGCCCGCGTCATCTTCCGGATCGCGCACGGGAACCTCGTTCAGTTCGGCGTGGACCGGATCGTGCCGAAGGCGGTCACCGCGGGAGTACGGGCCGCGGTGATGCTGAGCTTCGCGGATGCCAAGAGCCGCCTTTCGTCCCTTGTCGGCGGCTTCCAGGGGGACGACCGGGTCACGGGGATCGCCGAGCCCCGATGGATCCTCGAAGGAGCGGGTGACGACAAGCCGTACGCCGGACCGATCGGCCAGGGCTGGACACCGCGGCTCGTGTACGAGGTGAGCCTCGAGCGCGTGGGTGAGATCGGTGCCTGGAAGGCGCTCGTCGATGCCCAGCGCGGCGAGATCGTGAGCTTCACCGACGGGAATGACTACGTGTCGCTCGTGAAGGGCTCCGTGTACACGCTCACCAACTGCACGGACCCGATCAACTGCGTCCCCGGGTCCGCGACCGAATCGCGGATCACGATGCCGTTCGCCACGATGAATTTCGTCGGCGGCACGTGCACGGGGAACGCGTGCTACACGAACTCCGCCGGTGCGTTCTCGTATCCGGCGGGCTCGGTCGCGGGCTCGACCTCGCTCGACGGGAAGTACTTCCGCATCACCGATAGTTGCGGGCCGGTCTCCTCGGCGGCCGCGGCGCCTGGGGATCTCGACCTCGGCACCTCCGACCCCAACCCGCCGGCCAACACGAACACCGACTGCGCGCCCGCGACGCGTCAATCCTCGCCGGACACGGGAGCGACGAGCGGCGGCGCGGGGGACACGCACGCGGCGCGGAACACCTTCTATCACCTCAATCTCATCGCCCAGAAGGCGCGCGCCTACCTCCCCAACAACACGTGGCTGAAGGGCGTGGACGGAAATGGCGTGATCCCCGTGGTGACGGACGGACCGCCCGCCTGCAACGCGTTCTGGCAGTCGACGGCCGGGGGGCGGCTGGTCTTCGAAAAAAACACATCCGCGCCATTCTTCTGCAACAACACCGGCGAGGTTCCCGACGTGTTCCTCCACGAGTTCGGGCACGGCCTCGATCAGAACGACGGCACCGGGCGCGCGCCCGAATCCGCGACCGGCGAGGCGATGGGGGACACGTTCGCGCTCCTGCAGGGGCAGCACTCCTGCCTCGGCCCCGGGCTGTTCCTCCCCAACCCGACGAACGTCAACTGGGGGAACCGCGCGGGGTACGGGACTGGGTCGGCACTTTGCACCGGCGTGCGCGACCTCGACTACACGCGCTTCTGCTACCACGGCACCGCCGCGGGTTGCAGTGCGTCCCAGGACCCCGACGCGCCGAACGGCTCGCGCTCGGGGCTCACGCCGCCCCCCAACCCGCCGGACGCAGGGACTCCTGCGCGCTGGAACCACATGATCTCGGGGGCGCCGACGAGCCTGGCGGACGGACAGTCGAACTTCTACAACTGCGCCGGGCCCGAGATCGACGGGTGTGCGGGGCCCTTGAATCATGGCTGTCACTGTGAGTCGATCATCCCCTCGCAGGCGAACTGGGACCTCGCGAAGCTCGTGATCGGCTCGCGGTTCGGCGGGAACGTGTACGCCTCGCCGCAGGGGCCGACCGAGGTCTCCGGCTGGCAGTACATGGACCGCCTCTGGTACCTGACGCGCGATCTCGCGACGTCCGCTTACTCCGTGACGGGCCCCGCGCCGGCGGGGACGAGCAACGGCTGCGGGATCGGAAACTGGTTCTCGACGTATCGATTCGTGGACGACGACGACGGGAACCTGGCGAACGGCACGCCACACGCGAACCTGATCTTCGCCGCCTTCGACAAGCATGGCATCGCGTGCGGGGCCGTCGCGGACCCGTCGAACCAGGGAGGCGGATGCGGGGCGCCGGTCGCGGCGTCCACGCTCTCCGCCTGCGGGAACCAGGCGCCGGTCCAGCTGAGCTGGACCCCCGCGAGCGGGGCGGCGAAATTCCGCGTGCTCCGCAATACGCTCGGCTGCGGCTTCGGCTTCACGCCGATCGCGACCACCGGCGGCGACCGCACATTCTACGAGGACGAGGATGTCGCCTCCGGGGTTCCCTATTACTACTCGGTCCAGGCCGTCGGCGAGTCGGACTCGTGCTACGGCTACGCCTCGAACTGCGTCGCGGTCACGCCCCAAGCGTGCGGGGCGACCGCAACACCGGCTCCCGCGACGGTGAACCTCTCGATTCCGGCGAACAACCAGGTGCTCGTCTCGTGGACCGCCGCCGCCGGAGCGGGGGCGTACAAGGTCTCGCGGCGGACCGGCACGTGCGCGTCGGGCGGGGCGTTCGTCCCGATCGGGAGCGTCACGGCCCCGACGACGAGCTTCCTCGACACCGACTCGGTCTTTGGCGGCGCCCAGTACGCGTACCGCGTCGCCTCCTCGACCAACTCGTGCAGCTCGTGCGTCTCCGTGGCGTCCACCTGTCAGACGATCACGGCGATCGGGACGTGCGACCAGGATCCGGTGTTCGACGGCATCCAAAAGGTCACGGCCGCGACGGGCGGCGCCTGCGCGCTCGTGCCGACGTGGACGGCGGGATCGTCGGTCTGCGGGGGGACGCTTCTGTACCACGTCTTCCGCTCGACCGACCCGCACTTCGTCCCGGGCCCGGGGAACCTCATCGCCTCGGGTGTCGGCGGGACGAGCTACACCGACCGCGACATCGTCCCAGGCGTCCGTTACTACTACGCGGTCCGCGCGGTGGACGGCGTCGGGAACGTGGACGCGAACGTCAAGCGGATCGGGGAGCAATCGAGCGGCAGCCTCACGCCGGGAACCTACACCGACTCCGCGGGTGACACGCCCCCGGCGAAGCTGACCCCGTCACCGACGGCGGGGAACACCTGGGCGATCCGTCCCGCCGACACCGCGAACGCATCGCTCCATTACGCGACGACCGCCACTGGCAACTACCTCGACGGCTCGTGCATGGGGCTCGAGACGAACACCGTGGCCTTGGGCGCGAACCCGACGTTGTCCTTCCGCACCTCCTACGACATGGAGCCCGGATGGGACGGCGGATACGTCGAGGTCTCGACCGAGACCGGCGGGTACTCCGACTGGACGAAGCTCGACTCGATCACCTACCCCGGCGTCATGGGCGGTCCGCTCGGAAGCCCCGCGTGCGGCGGCGAAGGGTTCGCCGACGGCGCGCCGGTGTTCACCGGGACGCTCCCGCAGTGGGCCTCGTTCTCCGGCTCGCTGTCCGCGTACGCCAACGAGCGTGTCCGCGTCCGCTTCCTGTTCAGCTCCGACGAATCCACGAATCAGGGAGGCTGGCAGATCGACGACGTCAGCGTCACGAACGCTCTCATCCCGGTCGGCGCGTGCCTCCAGGAGGTCTCGGCCCCCGGCCAGCCGCAGTTGCGCGTGGCCAAGCGGCCCGGCGGAGGGCTCGACCTGATATTCCAGGATTTGGGCGCCGCCGCTTCCTCCTACAACGTCTACGCGGGGACGATCGGCACGTGGTACAGCCACCAGTCGAGCGTCTGCCACGACACGAGCTCGGTCCCCGGCGCACCCGGGGCGGGCCAGCGCACGCTGTTCGCCTACTCACCCCCCGCCGGAAGCGCCTACCTGCTCGTCAGCGCCTCCAACGCTCAGGCGGAAGGCGTCCTCGGCTTCGACAGCGAGGGGAAGGCGATCCCACCGCCGGCGGCGGCGTGCGGCCCAACACCGTAGGCCGACGGAGTCCGGCCGGCCGGGGCGTCTCGGAGAACCCCTCCTCCGAGGCGCCCCGGAGTTGTCCGGGAGGAACGCGATGATCGCCCTCGCCCTCGCCTCTTCGCTGGTGCTCGTCGTCCTCGTGGCGCACTCCGCGTGGGCCCTGCCCGCGCGGCGTGCCGCCGCGTTCTGGGTCGCCGTGCTCGGGTACGGCATCGTCCGCGGGATCGGAGTGCGGCTCGTCACGGCGCACGGGCTCGACGCGTCCTTCCCGTACGCGTTCCACGAGCAGGGACCTGCGTTCGCGGGAGTGGGCGTGCAGGAGCTGGCGGGCTGGGCCCTCGTCGCCTACCTCGCGTGGTGGCTGGGGAGCCGCGTGTCGCCGCGGCGTTTCTTCCCGCGGATCGTGGTCGCGTGTGCCTTCCTGGCCGCAGCGAGCTTCGCCGTGGAGACCGCGGCCGCCGCCGCGGGCTGGTGGTTCTGGAACATCCCGGCGGGAAGCGAGATCTTGGGGCCAGTCCCGTCGATCGCGATCGTCGACTGGGCCTTCGTCGGCATCGACTTCCTCCTGCCCTTCGTCGCGTGGACGTCGCCCGAGTCCCGGGGCCGGCCGTGGCGCTTCGCGACGCTCCTCCTGTTTCCCCTTCACTTCCTCTCGCACGTCTTTCCCTCGACGCTCGCCTCAGCACACGGCGGGCTGGTGCTCGCGGTGCTCGCCGCCGCGCTGTTCTCGCGGGTCGAGGACGACTCGTTCGCGGACGAGTCGTTGGGCGTGGGGTGGATCCCTCCCGCCGCGATCGTCGTGGTGGCGACCGTATGCGGGCGGGCGGTGCTCGAAAGCGGCGTGGGACCACGCGGCCTCGTGGGCCCCGCGATCCTCGCCAGCACCGCACTGCTCGGTCGGCAGCGAGGAACGGTTCAGCTCGACGTGCAACCGCGCCGGGCCTGGGCCGTCCTCGCGGCCGCGGGGATCGCGATCGCCGCGATCGGCGTGGCGTCGGCGCATAACGACGCGCGCTTGAAGAAAGGGCTCGACCGGGCGATCGCCGCGCGCGACCGCGGTGACCTGACCATCGCGATGGGCATCCTCGAGAGCCTCGACGACACCGGCTCCCATGTCCCGCATGCGATGCTCGGCGAGATCCACTACCGGACCGGCGGCCTCTCCGACGCGCGGCGGGAGTTCGAGCGGGCGGTCGCCATCCAGGCCTCGTTCGTGCGGGGCCACCGGTTCCTCGCGGTCATAGCACTCCGGCAGGGCGACGTCCCCCGTGCCGCGGCCTGCGCCCGGCGGGGGCTCGCCGTCCGCCCCGACGACCTGGAGCTCGCTTACCTGGAGCAATACGCGTCGGGAGCGCGTGCCGACCTCTCGGATCGTGCCCTCGACTCCGGGGCGCGCGCGGCGTCGTCGCTCGTCTCGCTCGCCTTCGAGGTCGACGACCGTGACACCGCCCTGCTTCTCGCCGAACGGGCCGTGGCCCGCTGGCCCGGAGACGCCCGGCTCGCCGAGCAGCGGCGGCGACTGGATCCTTAGTTGTGAAGACTACGGACACGCCGAAGGCGACGCGTTGATCCCGGGGTCGGGCGAGCCGGCCTGGGCCGCGTCGTCGTCGGCGTAGCGTCCGCCCGCCACGCGCTGGAGGTACCAGAAGCCTTCGCCCGGCGGCGGCGTCGCCCAGCATTCGGCGGAGGTCAAAGGCGTCGAGTCGGCGACGCAGCCCCACGTTGCGACGTCGAACGCGCCGCCGCTTGAGCGGAGCGCGCGAAGGTCGCCCATGACGACGTCGTACGCCGGCGAGGCGTTCTCCTCCGGGTCCCAGTGCGCGACCTGGGGCTCGACGAACAGACGCCGCGCGGGGCGGGCCTTCAGGTCGAGGAGCGAGTCGAAGCAGTACTCGCCGTGGATCGAGACGTGGATCGCGATCTTCGGGAATGCAGCACCGCCGGGGACCTCGTCGGCGTGGTAGGCCGTCGGCGGGTCGGTGCCGACGGTGAGCGTCAGGTCCATGCGCTGGAGGTCCGCGATCGTGCTGACGGCGTACGTGCCTGAGCCCGTGATGGGGAGCACCTCGCCGGTGCTCCGGTGAACCTTCAGGTGGACGTCGGTCACCTCGTAGAAGTCGAAGACGTCGCCGACCGTGATGAGCGCGAGCCGGAACGTGCCGGTGACCGAGGACGATTCCCAGACCGGGCACGCGCACGGCGCGAAGCAGCCCCGGACGAACCTCGTGCCGGGGTCCACGCGGTAGAGCGTCGGGCGGTCGAGGACTTGGGCGTGGGCGGGAGCGGCCGTCAGCGCGAGGAGTGCTGCCGCCGCGAGGAGCTGCCGGGGTGGTGTCATGGTCATTCCCCCTGCCACCTCCATCTTCGCACAGCGTATTCTTACCGGCATGCACGTCGGGGTTCTCCCGGCCGCCGCGGCACTTTTCGCCGCCGCGAGCGCGCTGCCGGGAGGGGCACAGCCGCAGCACTTCGCGTGGGTTCGCCCGGGAGGGCTCGACGTGCGCACGGTCGGGGCCTCGAGCGAAGGCGAGGTGTTCCTGATCGACGACGAGGATGCGATCTGGTGGGGCGCCCCGCCGGTCCCGGAGCGGCTGGACGAGGCCGGTGCGCGGGCGCACGGATGGCGGCGGCGCGCGGTGCCGCCGGGGTTCGAGCCGCTCGGCGTCGCGGCGATGGCGGAAGGGACGATCTTCGTCACGGGGCGGAGGGGCCCGCGCGAGAAGCCCACGCTGCTTCGCGCGGATCTGAGGACGGCGAGCGACTGGGACGACCTGAAGCCCGCGACGATCGGGCAGATCTACACGGTGGCGGCGCTCGACCGGCATCGCGTCTGGATCTCGGGCGAATGGCGCGACGTGTTCCGTCTCGAGGGGGATCGCTGGGTTCGGGAGGTCACGCCGCAGCCGCTGCACAACGACGCGATGAAAATCAACCGCGATGGGTCGGGGTGGATCCTCGCGGCGTCCCGCACCCGTATGGCGCTGCTCTACCGCAACGCGGAGGGGTGGAAGACGATCGCGACGGGCGACGCGGGTCAATGGGAGCGCTCGGGGCTGTTGTTCGCCGACGCCGATGAGGCGATCCTGCAGGGAGCGCACGGGCTGGAGCGCCACGCGGTGCCGGGTCGGGAAGGCCGGTCGGGTTCGCTCAGCGGGCCGGCGTTCCCTGGATCGGGCGAAGCCTCGCTGACGCTGACGAGCTCCGACAGTGGCTGGGCGGTCGGAAGCACCGGTCTCGTGCGGATCGACGCCGGCCGGCAGGTCGCGGTGTCGATCGCCAATCCCCTTCCCACGGGAGCGATCAGGGATCTCGGGTCCGCGGGCGTGTTCGCGCGCGACGACGACTCCGGGAGGATGCTCGCGCTCCGGGAGATCGCGGAGGAGCGCGCGGGGGAGGCGCCGGGCGGCGGGCTGCGGCGCATCTCGCCCTACCGCGCGCTGACCGGGTCCGGCCGCGCGTACGGGCTGACCGTCTTCCGGCTCGGCGCGCGCGAGTACCTGTACGTGGTGGACCACGACGGCTTGAACCCGACGTTCGAGCTCGGGGCGCTTCCCGCCGCGCTGCGCGACGGAGGCGACACCGGTTGGCGGGATCTGTCGCGCCGGCTCGGCACGCTCGACGTGCGGAGGGGGAGCGCGCTCGGCCAGGTTTACGACGCCGGGGCGGTCGCGGGGGATCTCGACGGAGACGGCGACGAGGACCTGATTCTCGTCTCGATGTACGACGGCATCCGCGAGTTCCGGAACGAGAGGGACGATCACTTCGTGTCGTGGGCGTCGGAGGCGCACATCGCCTCCGATCCGATGGACCTGGCGAGCGGCGCCTGTCTGCTCGACGCGGACGGCGACGGGGATCTCGACCTGTACGTCGCCAACGGGTTGAAGAGCGACCGGTTTCACCTGGGCGACGGAGCCGGAGGGTTCGAGGACGTCACGCGCGCCGCCGGGATCGACACCCGAGACGGCGGCTCGATGCCCGCGTGCTCGGACCTGGACGGCGACGGGGACGTCGACGTCGCCGTAGCGACCGGCGCGCGGGGGCTGCTGATCCAGGAGAACCTCGGGACAGGAGCCTCGGGGCCGAGGTTCCGGGAGCATCGCCTGCTCCTCGATCGCGCGGACCTCGACGCGGGCCCCGGTCTTTCGACGAGAAACCTCTCGAGCGTCGCGCTCGCCGATCTCGACGGGGACGGCCTTCCGGAGATGTACGTGGCCGCGTCGAACGCGTGCGATGTGTTCCTGCGGAACCGCGGCGCGCTGCGGTTCGAGGAGGAGGGAGCGTTCCTTCCCCCCGGTGCGCCGTGCGGCGGTTCGGTCGGGGGAGAGTGGCTGGATCTCGACGCGGACGGCGGGCTCGACCTGCTCGTCGCGGCGAAGGACGGCTTGCGGGCGTACGCGCAGCGCGACGGCCGCCTCATCGCAGCGCCGGCCTCCGGCGCGGTCAACATGCGCTCTCTCGCCCTCGTCGACTACGACGCCGATCTCGACCTGGACGTCATCACGGGGAACGACGGCCGCGGCGTGGTCGGGTACGAGAACGTCAACGACAAGCCCGCGTCCCTCGTGGTCCGGGTCGTCGGTCCGCCCGGCAATCGCAGCGCGATCGGGGCGCGCCTTCTGGTGCGGGAAGCGGGCGGTCCCCGCATCGTCGCGACGCGGGAGGTTCCCGGCTGCTCGTCGAAGCTCCTCTACGTCGGCGGGCTCGCTGCCGGAGCGCGCTACGACCTCGAGGCTCGCATTCCAGGGCGGCCTCCCCGGATCGTCGCCGGCGTGTCCATCCCGTTCCGGGGCGAGGTCGCGTTCGGTCCGGGCGGCCTTCGTGCCCGGCTCGCCGACTGGTCGTGGCAAGGCGCGCGGTTCGTGCGCGATCCGTGGCGGCGGCGGTGGCTCGTCGGGACGGTGGGCGCGACCGCGCTGCTGGCGGCGTTCGGCCTGCTCCTCCATCGAGGCCAGGGGACGTTGCCCCGTGACCTCCGGGCGCTGGTGGCGGCCCCGGTGCTCTCCGGGGTTCTTTGGGCCGTCTTGCCCCTCGACTCCGGATGGCCGATCACCGCGGCGAGCATCGGGATCGCGACCGTGCTCGCCGGCGCGGCGCTCGCGCTCGGCCGGTCGCGGGCTCGCCCCCGGCCCACCCCCGAGATGCTCGCCGAACTCGGCGTCGCGCTGCGGGCGTTCAAGCACAATCAGGTGTTCGGGCGCCTTTCCCAGAGGCTGCGGCTGGATCTCCGGAACATCACTCCGCAGCGGCTGGCGGCACGGGATGCGGCGGCGAGCTACCTGGTCGAGGACGTGAGGAGCTACCGGGAGATCATCCTTCCCGAATTCCCGGTACTCGGCCGGCTGGCGTTCGCGGCGGGACTCGAGGACACGCGTTTCCCCTCGCCGCTTCGCCGCGAGAGCGCGGAGATCCGGGGGCTCGAGCGGGCGCTGGACGAGCAAGCGCGCGTAGGCGCTCCGGCCCTCGCCCGCGTGCTCGCGGCGCTCGACGGCACCGAGACCTGGATGCGCGAGCGAGCGATCGAGGCCGACCGCGCGCTGGCCCTCGACCTTCGCGGAGGCGTGCGCCGGTGGGTCGAGACGCGACGGGAGATGGTGCCGGGGCCGGTCCGCCTCGAGGGCGGGTCGGGCGATCCGATCTACGTCCGGTTCCCGAGCGAGGCGCTGGGGTCGGTCCTCGACAACCTCCTCGACAACGCGGTCAAGGCGATGGCCGGTGATCCGGCCAAGGGGATCCACGTCGAGATCCTGAACGGCGCCGGCTCGCGACCACGGCTCGTCTTCCGGGACGACGGGCCGGGGGTCGATCCCGCGGTGCGGCCGAAGCTCTTCACCTTCGGCGCGGACGGTGCCGCGGGGCACGGCTTCGGGCTGTACTTCGCCCGCCGGACGGCGGGGCGCTTCGGCGCGACGATCGAGCTCGTGGAGGACGCACCCCCGGGCGCGACGTTCCGGCTCGACTTCGACGCCGTCGAGGAGGAGCGCACGTGAGCCGTCTCCGGATCCTGCTCATCGACGACGACCCCGCCTTTCGCGCGCGCTTCGTCGCCTTCGGCGCGGACCTGTTCGACACGGCGACCGCGGCGACGGGCGAGGAGGGGCTCGCGCGGCTCCGCGCGGAGCCTCCCGACGCGGTCCTCCTCGACATCGAGTTCGAAAGAGGCCCCGACGGCTTCGAGATCCTCCGCGCGATCCGGCAGGCCGATCCCGACGTACCGGTCCTGATGGTCACCGGCGACGACCGTAGGGACACGGCGGCACGGGCGATCGCCGCGGGTGCGGACGACTTCATCACGAAGAGTCCCGACCTCGGCGTCCTGGAGGCGCGCATCCATCGCGCCCGCGAGATCTCGGCCTGGCGCGCCCACGCCCGGACCCTGCAGTCGGCGGGGACCGGCGAGCTGCTCGGCGACAGCGCCCCGATGCGGCGGTTGCGGGAGGAGATCGCGCGGGTCGGCCCGAAGGGCGTGCGGGTTCTGGTGCGGGGGGAGACGGGCTCCGGCAAGGAGCTCGTCGCGCGTGCCCTGCACGCGTCGAGCCCGCGGCGGGACGAGAAGTTCCTCCCGATCAGCGCGGCGGAGGCGACCGACGAGCTGTTCGACTCGACGCTGTTCGGGCACGAGCGCGGGGCGTTCACGGGCGCGGATCAACGCCGCCTCGGGCGGCTCGAGCTGGCCCACCGCGGCACCCTCTTCCTCGACGAGGTCGGCAAGTCCAACCTGATGCGTCAGGGAAAGCTGCACCGCGTCCTCGACACCGGGCGATTCACGCGCTTGGGCGGGCACGAGGAGATCCCGGTCGACGTGCGGTGGATCACCGCCGCCAACGAGAACCTGGAGGCGCGGATCCAGGAGGGGCGGTTCCTGGAGGACCTGTATCACCGCCTCGCGGACTACACGATCTTCGTCCCGCCGCTTAGGGACCGGCTCGAGGACGTTCCCCGGCTCGTCCGCGCCTTGGCCGACGCCTTCACGCGGAGCGAGCGGACGCCCAGGGCCGAGTGGGAGAGCGACGATCTCGCTCCGCTTCTCGATCACGCCTGGCCCGGAAACGTGCGCGAGCTCGATCACGTCGTCAAGCGCGCCCTCATTTCGGCCGCCACCAGCCGTCTCGGAGCGGACGACTTCGAGCGCTCGCTGCGCGCGGTCGCGTCTCCCGCGGCGCCTCCGGCGGGTGAACCCGCCGAGCACACGCCGCGAGCGCTGTCGCTCGACGACGCACGCCGCGAGTTCGAGCGGTCGTTCATCGGACGCGAGCTGGCGCGCAGCGGGGGCAACGTGACGCGCACCGCGGAGCGGCTCGGCCTGTCACGGTCGAGCCTGCACGCGAAGCTCAACGATCTCGGGCTTCGCGGCTCCGACCATGGTGGTGCGTAGAATGCAGCTACGGTGTGTCCGCCGGCGGGCACGTCGCTGTCCGCGGGCGGACGCAGCCAATCCCTGGGGCTGTCCTTTCGCACTCTTTTCGCAGGCACGCGCGTTGCCTTGATCGGCGCCGTGCACTGGCCGATTCAACCCGTCCAAATCCAGCGGCGCTTCGTGCCCCGTTTCTGCCCCCGCCGGGATTGCTCCCAGCACACGATCGAGCTCCCAACGCGCTTCCGCTTCCGGTACGACGGTCACTACACGCGGAAGGACGGCCGCCGCGTTCGCCGGTACTTCTGCCTCGGCTGCGAGCACGGCTTCTCGAAGAGCTCGTTCTCGGTCACGTACTACCTGAAGCGTCCCGAGCTGACCGTCCCCATCTTTGCGGGACTCCAGGCTGGGTCGGGTCACCGCCAGCTCGCCCGGTCCCTCGGCTGCGCGCCCTCCACCGTCACGCGGCAGAGCGCCAGGCTGGGACGTCACGCGTTGCTGCTCACGGCCTCGGCATTGGTCGAGCTCGACGAGGTCGCGGAAGGCCTCGTGGTCGATCACTTCGAGTCCTTCGTCCGGACCCAGGACTATCCGGTTGGCGTTGCGACCGTCGTGGGGAAGGACTCGTGGTTCATCTATGGGCTCGACCCGGCGCCGCACGCTCGGGCCGGAAAGCGATCGGCGTTCCAGGAGGCGAAGCGCAGGGCGCGCACACCGCAGCCTGACGGCGGTGGGTATACCGGCTCGATGGTGCGGGCGCTCGACGCGATCCTCCATTTCTTTCCGGGAAACCGCTCGATCGGGCTCACGACCGACGGCATGACCGCCTACGTTGACGCACTTGGGCGCCGGCGATTCATGGGACGGTTCGATCACGCCGCCTTTCCGAACCCGAAGCGAGGGCCGAAGGGCGCGCCGCGCAGCACCCAAGCCATCCGCCGCGACCGGGCGATGT
>Ga0137451_1000186_pt1 | contig 18669 bp, 23 predicted proteins | sample EasRivERMGT500_2_FD_102336 | JGI IMG/M metagenome (GOLD analysis project Ga0137451, IMG submission 102336) | Soil microbial communities from meander-bound floodplain in the East River, Colorado, USA - East River MetaG ERMGT500_2 | ecosystem: Environmental > Terrestrial > Soil > Floodplain ... | reverse complement strand
TCCGCCGACGGCACCGCCGGCGCCGAGACCGGCCAACGCCGTCATCAGGGGGCCCGCCGCGACGAAGGGACCGATGCCTGGAATGGCCAGGGCGCCCAGGCCGACCAGGAGACCGAGAGCGCCGCCGACGACGCCGCCCGTCGCAACTCCGGCCGCGGTGCCCTCGGGCGCCTTCGTGTGCTTCTCATGAGCGAAGTCCTTCGTGCTCTCCGAGTCCGGGAGAAGAACAGAGATAGCGTTATTCGAGAAGCGCGCGCTCACGAGCGCGTCCACGGCGTTCTCCGCTGCCAGAGGGTTCGCGTACAAACCGAACACTGCTGTTTTCTTGTTTTCCATTGATTCACTCCTTCAGTGAGAGACCACTCTACGCAGAGACTCCGCGGAGTTCTGTTCAATCCGGCACCGACAGCGCGATCTCGGCGGCGTAGCGTAGTCTCATGAAGAAACTCGTCACATCGGCTCGATCGGTATCAGCGCTCGTCGCCCTGACCGTGTGCGTCATCGCCACTGCCGTCCTCGCGGGCCAGGGCGCCGCGCCGAAGGTGCCGGCCGCCAACGTCGTGGGCTTCAAGGAGTTCAGCGACCGCGTGCAGACGTTCGTCGCGCTGGAAAAGACGCTCGAGTCGAGCCTCCCAGCACTCAAGGCCACGGACCTGCCGGAATTGATCGCCGCGCATCAACAAGCTTTGGCGAGGAAGATCAAAGAGGCCAGGCCGCGCGCGAAGCTGGGCGACATCTTCACGCCTGCCGCGTGCGACGCGTTTCGCCGTGCGAGCGTCGCGGCGCTCACGGGCCCGCAATCGGCCAACTCCCTCGCCTACATGCAGCCGGGCGCGGCGGATCCCAGCATGCCGTTGACCGTGAACAGTGTCTACCCGGACACCGCGCCGATCACGGCGCCGTCGCCGGCGCTGCTGGCGACGTTTCCGACGCTGCCTCCCGAGGTCTCGTACCGCATTGTCGGGCGGTCGCTGATTTTGATCGACGTGAAGTCGAGTCTCGTGATCGACGTTGCCCGTCTCATTCTGCCGGCCGCCGCCTTTCCGCTCCGCGCGAGCTCCGTTCGTCTCGCGGCGATTGGCGACATGGGGACCGGCAAGCGGCTCCAGCGCGAGGTCGCGCAGCAGATGGTCAAGTCGCGGGTGGCCTTCCCGTTCGAGTTTGTCATCACGCTCGGGGACAACCTCTACACCGGAAGCCGGCCAGCCGATTTCGACAAGGGCTTTGCCGTCCCGTACAAAGGGCTCCTCGATGCGGGCGTGCTGTTCTACGCGTCACTCGGGAATCACGACAACACCAATCAGCGTTTCTACAAGCCGTTCAACATGAACGGCGCGAACTACTACACCTACAAGAAGGGCAACGTGCGCTTCTTCGCGCTGGACAGCACCTACATGGATCCGAAGCAGATCGCGTGGCTCGAGACCCAGTTGCGTGATGCGGGCGACGGAGACTGGAAGATCTGTTACTTCCATCACGCGATCTACTCGTCCGGCAAGTTCCACGGTCCGGACACGGACCTGCGGAAGGTGCTCGAGCCCCTGTTCGTCAAGTACGGCGTGGACGTCGTGTTTGCCGGCCATGAGCACGTGTACGAACGCGTGCTGCCGCAGAAAGGGATCTACTACTTCACCGAGGGGGCCTCAGGCGAGCTGCGCCTTCGAAATCTGAAACCCTCGGCGATCACCGCGAAAGGCTTCGACACCGACGGCTCGTTTCTGATGGTCGAGTTTGCCGGCGAGGACATGTACTTTCAGGCGACGTCGCGCACCGGCGAGGTCGTGGACTCCGGCGTGATTCATCGCGCGACTGGGCCCGTGCCGGCAGGCGGCGCATAGGCACGTCGGGCGGACCGGGTTATGGTCCGCCAATGCCTGGCGGACCGAAGTGCGGTCCGCCCTACGTACTCCAGGGCAGCTCGCAGACGCGGTTCGGCTCACGCGCCTGTCCTTGCTCCTGCTCCCACCGTTCCTCGCACGTTCGGCACCGCACGGCAGAGGGCAGTGCTCGCAGCCGCGGCTTGGCAATCCCGCTTCCACACTCCAAGCACGTCCCGTATTGGCCCGCATCGAGCCGATCGAGCGCCTGGTCGAAGCGCCCGATCGACTCCGCGCGCATCTGGAGCAGCGCGAACTCGATGTGGCCCTGGATGGCATCGTCGCAGCGCTCGAGATCCTCGCGGGGTTCCGTGCGCTGGTCCGTGCGCCCGTCACGAAGGCGAGCCCGAACGTCGTGCTGAACTTCCCAGCGACGCCGGCTCAGCCGGCGTCGCAACTCCACGGTTCGCGTCTGCCTGCCACTCATGATCGGCTCCAGCGCCATTCCTAGTTGAAGCGGATTCCGAACAGCAACGCGAACGCCCGGGTGCGGATCGACTCGATCGTGACGTCCTCGTTGATCGATCGAATGCCCTGGATGTAACGGCCTTCGATGATGAACCGATTGACCTCCACGCCGGCGCCGCCGATCAGGTCCAGCTGGAAGACATTGACGGTTTCCTTGATGTCCCCGAACAGCTCACTCTGTGCCGAGAGCACGAAGTCGACCGCCGGACCGGCCTTGATGTAAATGCGCGGACCGCTCGCGCTGTGCGCGCCGACGTTGATACGGAGGAACAGCGGCACCTGCAGCGTCGTGAAGGTCAGCGTGTCGCCCTCAAAATCGCTCTTGCGTCGCTGGAGCGTCACTTCGGTCGCGACGCCGATGACGCCGGAACGATTGCCACCCAGAAAGAGGCTGAACTGCATCCCCGTCTTGCCGGAGAAGGTCGAGTCGTCACTGGCTGTCTTGTCGAACAGCGGCCCCACGAGGACGCCGATGCCGAGACCGCCGCCGTTCGATTGGGCGAAGGCCGGAGATGGGACGGCGGCGAACATCGCCAGGAGAGACGACACGATGAGCGTGCTTCGGACGTGCTTGTGCATTTTGAATGTCCCTGTCAGGAATCTGTGGTGGAGCGAACTCGCGATCAGTGTCCGATCAAGACGCGCTGTAGGTCGGGCGGCCGGCTCTTCATGGCATACATGCCGATGTCAGCCGCCGCGAGCAAGGAATCGATCCGATCGCCGTCGTCCGGATACACGGACAGACCCACGCTCACGGTCACCGCGGGTTCCCGGCCGTCGCGTGCGAGCCGATCCTGGATGCGCTCGGCGACGTGATGCGCGGCGTCGCGGCCGGTCTCCGGCATCACCAGGGCGAACTCGTCGCCGCCGAGCCGCGCGGCCGTGTCCGTTTCACGCGAAAAGATGCACAGGGTATCGGCAACGCGGCACAATGCCTGGCTGCCGGCGACGTGGCCCAGGCGGTCGTTGATCTCCTTCAGCTTGTCTACGTCGAGGAGCAACAGGGCGAACTCGCGTCCGGTGCGGCTCGACCGCTTGATTTCACTGTTGAGAACCTCGGCCAGCTGACGGTAGTTGGCGAGACCGGTCAGCGGGTCCCTGGCCGCCTGCTGGCGCAGGTCGTCCTCCAGTTCACGTTGCCTGGTGATGTCTTCCGCGATCAGCTCATACGCTTCTGCCCGGCCGTCGTCGCCGGTCACCTCGCGTCCGCTCAACCGAATCTTCAGGCTCGTGCCGTCTTTGCGCGTCCACTCGGTCTCGACGGGATTCGCGTGGCGTCCGAGCAACTGGTCGCGCCGCACCGGATCGCACACGACACTCCCAGCCAGGTTCTCTGCGAGCAGGGCCTTGCGTGAGGTGTAGCCAAGCATGGTGATCAGTGCATGGTTGACATCCAGGAACGTGCCGTCCAGATTGCAGCGGCACATGCCGTAGGTCAGATTCCCGACCAGCGCGCGGTAGTGAGACTCTGAGTGACGGAGTTGTTGCTGGGCCCGATCGCGTTGTTCACGCAGCGTGTTCTCGGCCACCGCGTGCCGGATCGCCACGGGCAGGTGGCCGAGATGCTCGATATCAAGGCAATCCGCGGCGCCCTTGGAAATCAGCTCCGCTCCCGCTTCCCGTCCCAGCTTGTTGGCCAGGAAAATCACGGGCATGTGGCTGACAGAGTGAATGCGGCGAAGATGTTGCAGAACCTGCGTGCCCGCGTAGATCGGATTGGGATACTCGGCGACGACGAGGTCATAGGTTTGCGACTGCAACCGGTCGGCAAACTGCGCCGCCGTGCCGGCCACGTCGCTTCGGACGGCGACCTGAACCCGTCGCAGCTCTTTGAGGCAAGCCGCCACGCGGGCCGGGTCCTGGTGGAGAAACAGCACGCGCAGCACGGGACGCTTGGACGGCCTGCGGGCACGATCGTTCGTGCCGGGCACCGGGAGTCTCGACGTGTTGGCGTGAGATGTTCCCATGCCACACTCTACCGAACGCGACGAACGCGTTCTGTATCGTTTTGGACAAATGGCTTACGAGCGTCCGACGAGCACGCGCGACAACGGTATTCGGACCGTCACCGTGGTACCTCTCCCTCTCGGGCTGCGCAGGGTCAGCGTGCCGTCAAGTGCCACGGCGCGCTCTCGCATGCCGACGATGCCCAGAGAATCGGTGTCGTCTCTCCGCCGATTCCTGAGGATGCCTCGGCCGTTGTCGCTTACGGTCAGTACCAGATCGGGGCCGCTGGTGATCGCGGTGATCACCGCCCTGGACGCACGGGCGTGCCGGGCCACATTCGTGAGCGCGGCCTGAGCGATCCTGAAAACCGCGAGGCTGGCGGTACGGTTGCATTGCACCTTCGCCAGATTCGTCTTGAACGTGCACCGGATGCCCGTATGGCCCTGGAATGCGCGCGCCTCGGACTGCAAGGCCTTCACCAGGCCCAGCTCGTCCAGGACGCCCGGCCGCAATTCGACGGCGATACGCTTCACCGATCGGATCGTCGTCGTGACCATGGCGGACAGCGATCGAATCTTCGCCTGCACCGGCTGCGCGGGGGGCAACGCGCGCGCCATCCACGCCAATCCGAGCTGCAGACTCGTCAGCGTCTGCCCGAGCTCGTCATGAATCTCACGCCCAATGGAGGCGCGTTCATGTTCACGCTGGACCTGGAGTTGCGCGGCGAGCCCGCGCAACTCGTCGCGTGACCGCTCGAGCTCGGCTTCGACCTGCTTCAACCGAACGAGCATGACGTCGCGCTTGCCGACGATGGCGTCCACCTGATGAGTCGTCAGGACGTGAACGAGCGCCTCGGCCTCGTTCCTGGTCTTCCGTCGTGTGACAGGTGACGGCCGCGCCGTCATCTCTCGCGTACGTCCAACTGCAGTGCGGCGAGGAGGCCCGCCGTGTCGTTCAGATTGCCGAGCACGGTGACCTCGGGCCGGGGCTGGACGATCATGAGGGTCGGTGTCACCAGCACGCGGAACTTGAGCGCCGCCGCGCTGCTCTTCAACACGTCAACGATTTCGATCCGATGGCGACCCTTGAGGCGCTCCGCGCACAACGCAGCCAGGTTTCTCGTGGCGAGCACGGAGTTGCGCTCATGGCCGGCGACGAAGAGCCGGAAGAGGTAGCGGCTGCGAGATATGCTCGTCCGAGCCCGTGTCGTCCGCACTGGCTACGCCTCGTCCAGATGGATGCCGCCGTCGTTGATTCGGAATTCGTGAAACTGCTCGGAGTGCCGCGACCCGCGTGACTTCATGACGATGACCTGACGCGTCATCGCGCCGTCGATCGGGAGCTGGCGGAGGAGCACGACCGTATCGATGATGGACGAAATGCCGATGCCGCTGATCTCGGCGACCACATCCGCGCCCGTGGACTGGTTGAGGTAGAAGCACGTGACCCCGCGCTCCTTGCAGGCGTTCAGCACGCGCATCAAGTACTCAAACGCCGCATGCGGCGAGCCCATTCGGGTGCACGCCGAGATCGCATCCACGACCACGTGCTTGGGGCGAAGCTCATCGAGCGCCTGCAGGGCCAGAAACAAGTGCTCCTCGACGCCCATCGCCTCCGGCAGGTAGGACTGGACGATCAGATGTCCGGCCTTGATCAGCGGCCGGAGCACAATGCCCGGGCTCAGCATGTTGCTGACCAGCGATTCCGGGGACTCCTCGAAGCTCAGATACAGCACCCGCTCGCCGCGCCGGCACGCCGCCTGGGCAAACACGCACGCGAGTGTGGTCTTGCCCGCACCGGCGGTACCGACGATGAGAATGCTCGTCCCGCGTTTGAAGCCGCCGTCCAGCAGAGGATCGAGCTGCGCCTGGCCGGTCGACATGCGGTCGCCCGGTGCCCGATGCTGCAAGACGTTGCTGGTGATGGGAATGACGTTGATCCCATCCTGACTGATGATGAAGGGATACTCGTTGCGGCCATACCCAGAGCCGCGATACTTCACGACGCGCAGCCGGCGTGTCGCGACTTGCGCCGTCACGCGCTGGTCGACGTCGATGACACAATCCGCCATGAAGTCCAGAAACTCATACCTGGAACGCGCGTCCCCCTGCGGCAGGCTCTTGACCGTCATGATCGTGGTCAATCGGCGGTCGAGCAGCCATTCGTGCAGGCCGTGGAGCTCCTGCCGTTCGCGCGACGCGCTGTCGTACAGCTGGACGAGCGTGTCCACGGCGTCGAGCACCAGGCGGCGGGCGCGCATCGCCTTCGCCTGTCGATCGAGGATGGCGAGCAGACCCTTGATGGAGAAGTCTCCGGAGACCAGGGCGTCAGGATTCAAACGCGCATCCAGGAGAAAGAGCTTGTTGCTCCGCTCGAGCGCCGCCAGATCCCATCCCAGGCTCCTGGCGTTGAGGCGGACCGCGTCGGCCCGTTCCTCGAATAGCACCAGAATCCCCGGCTCACCGGCGCGGGCGCCGTGTAGCAGAGATTGCAGACCAATCAGACTCTTGCCGCTCCCGGCTCCCCCGTTGAGCAGCGTCATGCGCCCGGCGGGCAAGCCGCCGCCGAGCACCTTATCGAGGCCGGCGATGCCGGTTGAGAGCTTCGAGAGCTCCCGTTTTCTTACTTTTAATGAGACCACCGCGATTGTCCCTTCTCGGTTTGGGTGATGTGCCGTTCGGCGTTGAGGAGCGTCCGGCCAGGACGCCGCGCCGCAGCGCAGCGCGGATCAGAGTTGAGCGGGTGGTCACACCCAGTTTCTGCATGATGGCCGCTTTGATGGACTTCGACGCGCGGGGGGCGATCTTCAGCCGGTCGCCGATGTCGCAGTGCGTCGCGCCTTCCACGACAAGCCGCAGCACGGTTCGCTCGCGGGCGGTCAGGGTCAGAAAAAGATCGGGGGCGCCGCTCATCTTTGCCAGAATCGTTCCCTGCGACGCAAAGGAGTTCCTGGCCGTCTCCGAGATGGACGGACTGAGGTATCGCCGTCCAGCCAGGACTTCGCCCAGGGCGTGAAAGAGCTCGGCGCCGCTCGATTCCTTGGCCACGTAGGCGGACGCGCCGTTTCGCAGCGCCTCCAGCACATAGGCTTCGTCCGGGTACATCGACAGCACGACGACTCGAGTCTTTGATTTCCTGCGGGCGATCTCCCGCGTGACTTCGAGCCCGTTCATCTCCGGCATCATCAGGTCGGCGACGAGCACGGTGGGCTTTCGCCGCATCACCAGTTCGACGGCCTCGCGGCCATCAGCCGCTTCGCCGACGATCGTGAACTGTGGATCCGATTCCAATAGGGTGCGCAGCCCCTGTCTCACGACCGCATGGTCGTCCGCCAGCACAACGCTCACCATTCTGCGTCTCCTCTCGACACTAATTGAGGACCCTGATCACGATGCGCCGGTTCTGCGCGCGGCCGTCGCGGGTCGTGTTCGGCACGAGCGGACGCTCCGGTCCGTAGCTGATCACATTGATGCGATGCAGGGGCACGTGGTGTTGCTCGTAGAGGTACCGCTTCACGGCCTCCGCGCGCTCGAGCCCGATCCGGTCGTTCACAGTCTTCGTCCCCACATTGTCTGTGTGGCCTTCGATCTCGAAGTACGCGCCCTTCGGGTCGGCGATCACTTTGCCGATCATCGCGTCGATTCGCGCCTTCGCCTCGGCAGACACCTCGACACCATTGAACTTGAAGCCACTCTCGTCTTCAGTAAGGACGACCGTATAGAGCAGCCGCCTGGACGCGAGCGCGACGGCGTCAGACTTCTCGCCCGCGGTCCGTGCTGCGGTCTCGGCCATGACGGCTTTGCCGTCGGCCGCCGTCGCCGACCGCTGTGCTTCGCCCGCGGCGCTCTGCGCGCCCTGAGCCTTGGTGTCCACCGCGGCGATCTTCTCCTCGTTCAGACGAGTGCGCTCCTGTGTCTGCTCGAGCGACTGACCGAGCGTGTCGACCTTCCCGTTGACCTTGCCGACCTCGCTCCTGACAAATCCCTTCGTCGCACAGCCCGACACGCCGGCGACCGCGACCAATCCGACGACGATGAGCCCAACAAGCGGTTTACGCATTGAGTTCCCCAAATCCCCAAATCTCTAAATCCCAGAATCCCCAATTCACTTGATTGGGACTTTCACGTCGACGCTGTTCTTGAGCGTGACTTTCAACATGGTGCCGGCGGCGTGTGCGACCTGTTTGCCTTTCGTCGCGAGCACGACGCCGGTGCCCGCACCGGCACCGATCGCGCCGCCCTTCGCCGCGCCGCTCTTGCCGCCGAGCGCGCCGCCGATGATGGCGCCCGCGCCGGCGCCGACGCCGATCTTCGCCGCGTCCGCACCCTTCGAGGTGTTGGCCGTCTCCGAGTAGCTCGCATCGATGTCGTAGCGATCGTCACGCCCGGCCGCGGAGACCCGCGTGAAGTTCACGGTCATGCTGGCGAGGCCTTTGACTTTTCCAGAATCCTTGACGGCGGTGACGATGCCACTCACGCTGCTGCCGGCCGGCAGCACCTCGGTGCCGCCCACGGACACGGCGTCGGCGAGGGTCGCGTTGACCGCGTCTTCGACCTGGTTCTTGCCCGAGTCGATCGCGGTCACGAGCGTCAGTGACAGCGTCGTGCCCGCGGGCACGGTGTACTCGCGGAATTTCGGAGCCGCCGTGGTGTTGGCGGCCTTCGACAGCACCACGTCACCACTGGCAGCCTTGTCTGCGTCGGCCTGCGTCGCGCACGCAGCGGCGAGCAACAAGAACATCGGAACGGCGACGTGAAGCAATCTGTTGTTTTTCATGGTGGCTACCGGGCTACGAGGATGACGATGAGGATGATGAGCAAGAGCGTCGTCAGCGACAGGACGATCTTGTCGGTGCCGCCGGCCAGCTGGACTTCCGCCGTACGCGCGGATTCGGCGACGCGCGCCAGCTCCGTGCTCGAGAGCGTGGACACGGCGTTCTCGGCGCGCGTGACGCTCAGGCCGAGGCGGTCGGCGATCTCGCGAACCTGCGGACGGTGCAGCACACCGAGCACGAGGTCGCGATTGGCCTGGTCTGTCACCGCCTGGCGGGCGACGGCCTCGCGCATGGCGGCGGGATCAACGACGTGACGCTGCTGAGCCACCGCCGACGAGCTCCAGAGGAGCGAGAACAGGACACCGGCTACAACAGTCGTTCGGACACGCATACCCACCTCAGCAAACTCATCGCTGGCAGTCGAACCAGACGCCCAGTGAGACTAGTGTGATGGGCGTTCCGATGCTGTTCCGAACTGCACACACTGCCCCCCTGAGTGTCATCGCGGCCACCCGCCACCCCAGCCAGCCGACAGCGTGGTGCCCCCGCCGCGCAAGCCGCGCGCGACGTCGATTCGGATCGCGCCACTGTCGCCTGGGGCGCGCACGCGGATGCCCGCCCCGGCGTCGACATACATTCGCGAGGCGTCGGGAACGCCCAGTCGATGCCACGCCCGGGCGGTGTCGACGAAGCCGGCGACCGCGAAACCACGCCAGCGCGCTGGTCCGACGGGCCGAACGTATTCCAACGAGCTGCGCGCGACGCCGCGGCCAAAGACCGGTCCCGTGAACATGCCGTCATTGAGCAGCGGGTGCGCGCGCAGCAGTCCACTGCGCCCCTGTCCGGTGCCGGCGCCCTGCCACAGTGCCAGCGGGGCTGTCCGACTCGCACCGGAGATCTCGCTCGTCACGGACCAGGAGGAGAGCGCCGCGTCAGATGTCGAACGCCACGCGACCAGCACTCCGCCCGTACCGAAACGCGCGCCGCCCGCGAACGGCGTCCACCAGCCCGAGGTCAACGCCAGGGCGAGACGATCCGCGGCCAGTCGTACATCCAGCGCACTCTCGACGGCGAGGTAGTCGTGTGGATTGGCGCGAAGCGGATCGAGATCCTGCGCCGGCAGGCGATCGAATGCGGCGCCAGCTTCCCAGCGAATCGAGCTCGTCGCCCAATCGGCAACGCGAAGTCCGACGTGGCGGCGCTCCTCGCGGACGCGCGTCACGGCAGTTGATGACGGCGTCGCGTCGTACGATTGCCGCTCCCACGACACGTCGAACGTCGTGACACCGCGAAGCCACTGCGGCGCCGGAAGGGCGAAACTGAGTGCCACGCGCGGTCGCCCAGCTGACCATCGCCACGCCGCGGTCGCGAGCTCACCGGCGCCCAGCGGGCCCGCAACCCCGGCACGCAACTCATGGATGAACACCGCGCGTGCCCCGATGGCCGCGAGTGCTGACCATCCGCTCGGCACCACCCGACGCTCTTCGACGAACACGTCCACCCGGGCACGGCCGCCATCGATGGAGGCGTACTTCATTCGTGCCGTGGTGACGACGGGCAGATCGCGCAGGCGGCGCAAGGCCCGGCCGAACACCTCACGCGTGAGCACTTCTCGCGGCTGCAGTCCGGACGCTCGCAGGATGACCGGGTGCCGCGTCCGCTCGGCGCCGTGAATGTCGACAGCATCGATGCGTGGTTGGGCCGTGATGTTCCACACGTCGAGCGCACCCAGCGTGTCGCCCATCAAATATCGACTGGTCGCGACGAGCTCCGATGCGTACACATCGTCCGGCGCGAGACGCACGGCGGAACGCGCCAGGCCTTCCGCTTCCGCCCAGCGTGACTGCGAGAAGCGCAGCCCAGCCAACTCGCGCCACGGCGCCGGGTCGCCGGGACAGAAGCGCGTCGCGCCCTCGAGTACGCGCTCGGCGCCATCGGCGTCACCGGTGAGCGCCAGGGACACGCCGCGTTCGACGAGCGCAGCACACGGTGTCTGGCCGGCGGGCACAGCGCCGGCGCTCGATACCGGCATCGTCTGTGACGGAACGGCAGAACGAAATCCGTCTGGTGGCAAGACGAGAAGCATCCATCGCCTCGTCGCGGCCCACGCGAGGTCGAATTCGGCCCACGGCATGACGCGAAAGGGCGCGCGCGCCGGGTCGTGCAGCACCACCTCTCGATCGGTGCTACCGACGATCACGACGTAGTGATAGATGCTGGAGCCCACATCGACGAGCGCGATGACGGGCCGCCCTTGATCGATCTCCGAGCGGAGTCGCGCGCGACTGGTTTCGTCAGGCGCGGGGACGACCACGGCCTGCCAGCCACGCGATCGCACCGCTGCTGCGAGCGTGCTGGTGAGAACTCCGTCGGCGCCCTCGCTGAGGAGTGGCGCGAAGTCCTGTGGAAACACATCGCGCTCGCCCCAATACCGCAGGACCATGGCGACGGCGGCTCCACCACACAGCTCCGGCGTCTGAGCGACGTACGGCACGTCGAGCAGCGCGTGGACAGCGGACTGCATCGGTGCCGGTGCCGCTGCCGTGGCGCCGGCTTCAGCCAGGGCAAGCATCACCAGACCAGCGACGACACGTTTGATCATGCGCACCGCGGTTAAACCGGACATTCGTCGACTCAGGAGGTCGTGGCAGACGCTACCGAATGTCGGCGCAGCGTGCTGTCCTGTCTTGCACAGCACACTCCGGCCGTGTGTCCATCAGGTGTCTCCTTGGAGACAACCGTCCCGCAGGTCCCTCTGCTAACGTGATTTCATGTCGACCGAACACACCCTTGGGGGGCCGAACGGCGATTCCAACGAAGCGCAGCGCGCCTCAGCGGAATCGGAGCGGAATGAGGCGGAGCGGTTCCGACGGCTGGCCGAGGAAGCGCGCGCGGTTCACGACCGGCATCGCACAGCGCTCGAGGAAGTACGTCAGGAACAGGAACGCCTTCGAGCGTCCGGCGAAATGGCGCGGATCGCGGCTGAGGAAGCACGCTCCGAGGCGGAGTCGGCCAGACACGCGACCCAGGAAGCGTTGCACGCCGCCGCCGAGACGATGAATGCGACGCTGGAGCAGATGAAGGTCGTCGAAGAGATGCGCCGGACGCTTCGCGAAATACGCGACGCGGCCAGGACCGAGAACAACTAGTCGTTCAGCACGACGGTGAGCAGCGACCGGTGGACTTGAAGCCGGCCGTGTGGGCCGCCGCTGTACTGAATGAACCCGCGTTTCCTGAATTGGTTCATGAAAAAGCTGACGCGCGAACGTGTCGTGCCGATCATCTCGGCGAGCGTCTGCTGGCTGATCTTCGGCAGGACGGTGTCCGCAGCGCCCTCCTTGCCGGTGTGCCCGAGGAGCAGCAGCACGCGGGCGAGCCGCTTCTCACTGGAATTGAACAGCTGATCGAGGAGGTCCTCTTCGTAACGGACATTGCGCGCGAGCAAATACGTCATCAGCAGGTCGGCCAGCCCGTGTTCGTGGTGCACGGTCTCCATCATCACGTGCTTGTCTACGCGCAGCAGCTCACAATCCGTCATGGCCACCGCCGATCCCACGCGAAGCACGTGACCGGCCAGTGCGCCTTCTCCGACAAAGCTCTGCGCACCGACGATGCCAATCGTCGCCTCCTTGCCGGCCGCGGACGTCACGGTCAGTCGCACCTTGCCCTTGAGAACGTGGAAGACCGCGTCCGCATCACTCCCTTGTGCGTATACCGTGCGGCCCTTCGGGACGACCACCATCCTCCGGCCCTTGCCGGCGGTGGCCAGGAACGTGCGCGGATCGAAGTCCCGATGCTTCCTCGGTTCGATCGCAGCAGACCCCATCGCGGAAGATTCTGTGCGAAAAGCCCAGAAATGCTTGTTCAATTGAGCACAGGCGGGACCTGGCCGTGCGCGTGCACGCCCTGCCTGTCAGGTGAGCCAGTCGTTCACTGAGCACAACAGTACAGATTCGGGACGCTCGTCCGGGATAGCGTGGATGTGAGGTGTCAGTAAGCGCCGTGCGCCGGCCACCTACGAGCGCATCCTCAAGAACATCGAGGGGCGCATCGTGGACATCAGCTGGGTCGTGACGAATCAGATGCTGGCCCGGTCAGGTTATGTAAGTGCGGGTCTGCATTGGCTGCACGAACGCTGGCTCGTGCCGGGAATCACGGCCGGGACGCTGATCGACGCCACGCTGGCCGCCGGCCGGCTCGCGCCGCGACCGCTCGCGTCGCCCTCGGCGCGATGATACCCTTCGGGATGGGCCAGGCGCGCCAAGAGCAATTCGCGCCGATTCGGAGTCATCATGGACAAGCCGACGCTCCGTAAAGCAGCGCCCTTCAATGCGCAGCAGTTTCTGGATTCTGCCGGCATCAAACGCGCGGTGACGAAATATGCGCGGGGTTCCGCGATCTTCTCTCAAGGCGATCCCGCGTCGAGCGTGCTCTACATCCAGACCGGCGGCGTAAAGCTGTCCGTCCTGTCCAAGGCCGGCAAGAACGCCGTCGTCGCAATTCTCGGGCCTGGCGAGTTCTTTGGTGAGGGCTGCCTCGCCGGCCAGGCGCTCCGCATGGGCACGGCCACCGCGCTCGGCGCCACGACGGTCCTCGCCGTCGAGAAGGCGCACATGCTGCACACCCTGCACGAGGAACCTGAGCTCTCCGATCGCTTCCTGACCCACGTGCTGACGCGGAACATCAAGATCGAGGAGGACCTCGTTGATCAGCTCTTCAACTCCAGCGAAAAACGGCTGGCCCGCGCATTGCTCCTGCTGGCCCGCTACGGCAGGGACGACGAGCCGGCTCGCAGCGTCCCCAGGCTGTCACAGGACATCCTCGCGGATATGGTCGGCACAACGCGCTCGCGGGTGAACTTCTTCCTGAACAAGTTCCGGGACCTCGGGTTCATCAAGTACAACGGCCGGATCGAGATCCACAAGTCTCTACTCAGCGTCGTGTTGCACGACTGACCGTTTGCTCCGGACCTCACCAATCACGACCAGTGCGGCACCGAGCATCATCGCGGCATCGGCAACATTGAAGATGCCGGTGTGCACGGGACCAACGCCGAGGATCATGAAGTCCACGACGCTACTGCTGACGACGCGATCGACCCAATTGGAGGCGCCGGCGGCGATGAACATCGTCGCGCCGAGAAGCGGCCAGCCGGTCAGGCGATAGCGGACCACGAGAATGCCGGCACCGATCAACATGAATCCGGTCGCGCCAATGAACAGCAGAGCGCGAAGCTCGACGGGCAGGTTCGCGCCGAGTCCGAGAAAACCGCCGGTGTTCTCTGCGTACTCGAGCCTCACGATGCCAGAGAGATATGACTTGCCTGGCGCGTCTGCGAGCGACGTCGCTGCCATCTGCTTCGTGATCCGGTCGCAGCCCACCGTCGCGCAGATCGCGAACAACAACAGCAGCGCGCGCGTGTTTCTCACGTGAACTTCTCGTCGTAGTCGGCCATCGCCGCACGCACGACCTTGAGGGCATGCGTTCGTCCGTACACCTTATTGATGCGCGCCTTGGATCCCTGGCCGGGGACGAGCTTGTAGGTCAGGAAGTAGTGCTCCAGCCGCTCGACGAGCACGGCCGGGACGTCGCCGATGTCACGCGCACGGCCCCACACGAGGTCGTTGTCCAGCACGCCGATGATCTTGTCGTCGGCCTCTCCGTGGTCGATCATCTGCAATCCGCCGATGACGCGCGTGCGGACGATGATCTCCGAGCGCGCGATCGCGCGTTCGCTCAGAACACAGATGTCCAGCGGATCGCCGTCGCCCCGCTTCGCACCCGGCGCCAGGCGGCGTACGTGCTCGTCGCAGTACGTGCGCGGCACGAACCCGTACAGCGCCGGATGCTGAGCCGACGAGCGCTGCGGGCGATCAACGCGAAGATACCCGGAGACCTTGTCGACTTCGTACTTCATCAAGTCGAACGGCGTGATCTCGATGTAGGCGTTGAGCACTTCCGGCGGCTCGGGCCCAACCTCGAGGCCGTGCCACGGATGCGGCCTGAACATGAACACGCCGTCGTCCTCGACTTTGGCGCGCTCCGGACGAGGCTGTCGTTTCGATTTGGTCATGGGGTCAGACCAAGGGGTCAGACCACGGGGTCAGACCACTCACTCCGACCGGGAGTGTACTAGCGCCAGGGGCGAGGAGCGAGCGCAGGTCGCGGGGTGGGGGTGGTCTTCGGATGGCGCCGCCACTGCAGCGTCAGCCCGACGAAGAACTGCATCGCCGGCTGCTGTCCGCCCTTCTCGTAGATGGTGATTTGCGGCTCCCACGTAACGTTCACGATCGTCTTCCCGATCTCCATCACCTTGCCGATGCCAAAGCTGAAGGGGATCAGGTACTGGTCGGTCTCGAAGTCAAACGACCAGATCGGACTCGATGAGAGATAGAAGCCCGAGGCGCCGAGCGCGAGCGCGATCTGCGGCTGCAGCGTGGAGAGATTGGTGCCGGGGCGGGCGCTGTCGCCGGCAAAGTCGGTCTGCCACGTCACCAGTCCGCCCACGACGCTCCCGCCCTCGAGCAACCGAATGTAGATGGCCGCGACGCCCGCCTGCCACTTGCCGGTGCCGAGCAGCTCCGAGGTGGCGGTCGGCATGACGAACACCGGCCCGACACCCCATTCGTTCTTCGCGTTGGCCTTCGAGAACTTGAACGCGTCCTGCAGCACGAGGTCGCCGAATCCGGACACGTACGTGGTCGGCGTGGCCGGCAGCAGGTTCACGGGCATCGTCACGCGGATGAGGTGGTGCAGGCCCTCATGACGGCCGACCGGAATGATCACGGCCTGCATGTTGAACACGTTCGCCACGCCATCGACGTTGTAGAGCGAAGGCGCGAAGTACTCGTTGAAGTTGAAGCCGATGAGGTCGGACAGGGGGTTGTTCGACTGCGCGATGACGTTCGGCTCTGTCCGGTGCGTCGGAGGCTGAGCTTGAGGCTGTGCTTGAGACTGCGATTGCGCCTGAGGCTGTGGCGGCGACTGCGCGCGCGATTCGCGCACGTGGACGATCAGCAGAACGGCGACAAGCACCGGCAACGCGAACCGCAAAGACATTCAATCATTGATCGCATGATTCGATCGCCGACGCACCGGGAACGCGGTTCCGTTCGTCCCGGATCAGGTTGGTTTCCGTTCCCCGCAAGCACGCAAATGGGACCGGACGCTCCGCGTCACGGCAACAGGTCGAGTTTGCGGATTCTCGCAACGTGACGCCCGCCTTCGAACGCCGTGGTCAGCCAGAGGTCGACGATGCGAAGCGCCAGTGCTTCGTCGAGCAGCCGTTCGCCCAGCGAGATCATGTTCGCGTCGTTGTGCGTGCGGGCGAGACGGGCCGATTCTTCGTTCCAGCACACGGCGCAACGCACGCCGCGGAACCGGTTCGCGGCCATAGCTTCCCCGTTGCCGGAACCGCCGACCACGATGCCTCGCTCACAATCGCCGCCCGCGACGGCCGCAGCCGCCAGACGTATGAAGTCCGGATAGTCCACAGCCTCGGCGGATGACGTGCCGAAGTCGACAACCTCGTGGCCGCGCGCCGCAAGATGACGCGCGATCAGCGTCTTGTATCGGTAGCCGGCGTGATCAGATGCGAGGGCGATCTTCATGTGGGTCACCTGACGCGGCACTCACACCTCGTCGTCGAGCCACGTGACGGCGGGGAGCCCGTCGATACTGCCGGCGTTCTTCTTCGCCTGGTAGTCCTTCAATCCGTCGGCGCCCTTGCGGTCAACCCACGCCGGAAGTTGGGTTCGCTGGCTCTGGAACTCGTAGAGCGGCACGCCGAAGCCACAGGAATCCGCGACTCGCTGAACGGACACAACAACGATCGCGCGTGCTTCGGGAGTCTCAGGAAAGAGCGCGCGCAGGCGCTGATATTCAGCGTCCGGCGGAGCCACGACTTCGCCATGGCCGTGCACGCGCACGATTCGTGGCGGACCCTGAAAGGCACACCACATCATGACGATCCGCCGGTTCTGCTTCAGGTGCGCGATCGTCTCCGCGCCGCTGCCCACGTAGTCGAGGTATGCGACCTTCGAGGGGCCGAGCACTCGAAACGTGTCCAGGCCTTTCGGAGACAGGTTGATATGACCGTCAGCGTCGATCGGCGCGGTCGCGACGAAGAACAACCGCTGTTCCTCGAAGAACGACTGGAGGCTCGCGTCAATCTGGTCGTAGAGCTTGCCCATTGAAGCGTTCAGTTCGCCATGTCACGAAACAGCTGGACAAACTTCGGTCCGAATATCAGCGCGCCAATGATGGCCGCGCCGATGGCCGCCAGCAGCACCGCGCCGGCCGCGACGTCTTTCGCTTTTCCGGCGATGGGATGGAAGTTCGGCGAGGCGACGTCCGTCAGGAACTCGATCGCAGTGTTCAGGGCCTCGGCGGTCCACACCGACACGAACGCCAGCACGATCCAGCACCACTCTGACCAGGACAAATCGAACCACAAGCCTGTGAAGATGACAGCGACGGTCGACAGCGCGTGTATCCACGCGTTCTGCTGCGAGGCGAGCATGATCCCGATTCCCCGGAGTGCGTACCTCACACTCCGAAGCCGGCCGGTGAACGTCAGCGACACATCGTTCGTGTGCATTTCAGGCCTCCGCCTTCATGCGGAGATCGGGGATGTGCCGAAAGGTGAGCATGTCGCGCAGAGTCGCGCGCTCGGAATGCTGCTTCAGCCGACGCCACGCCTCCGGGTGGGCCCATTTCTCGGAGAACATCACGACCGGTGGGACCGCAGCCATTCCGACAATCAAGTAGGGATGCTCCTGCAAGAGCTGCATGGATCCCGCGTGACTACGGCCGAGGAAGCCGAGGACCAATCCTCCGCACGCCGCGAGTGCCATGCCGATCGTCATCAGGGGAAGCCTGGTTCGCTTCCACACGATGGCGGCAGCGAACGCAAGCTGTCCCGCGATCGCTGCCCACACGAACATCCACGTGACAGTACCGCCGACACGTGCAAACGCCAGGACGGTGCCGACAAGAAGGCCATAGAGTGCGCCCGTCTTCATATGATTGGCTCGTCTGTCTTGTCGCGCAGTCGCGCGCCAACGCTCAACATACACGCTATCGCCTCATCAGTCGCCGGTTCCCGCGCGACTGTCATTTCGAAGTCGCTCTTCGCTCCGCCAGGGCCGCCTCGACTTCGCCGCAGCAGCCCGCGCACAGGAAGCCGCGGCCTTCTACGATCAGGGCCGCTTCGGAAGCTATCTGGAGCCCACACATCCTGCACGTCACGACATCGAGCAATTCCGTCGGCGGTGGAGATGGCGGCCACACGTCGGCCGGTGGCGACTCGAGCTCACGCATGATGTCGCCCGCCACGCCGACACACTCGTTGCAGATGAACACGGTCGGGCCCGCAACCAGCTTGCGAACCTCCGACTGTGCCTTGTTGCAGAACGAGCAACGCATCACCGGCGAAGTCGGGATCGACGAACCGCCGGTGATTCGACTGTCAGCCATGGCCGATGTCAATAAGATACCCGGCGAGCGGTCCGATGCGCGTCGCGGAGTCATTTCACGTCACGCAGCGGCCGGCCGGCTCCACGACTTTCGCGCGAGCGCCATCAGGGCCACGAACGCCCACGT
>Ga0137451_1000185_pt1 | contig 18698 bp, 14 predicted proteins | sample EasRivERMGT500_2_FD_102336 | JGI IMG/M metagenome (GOLD analysis project Ga0137451, IMG submission 102336) | Soil microbial communities from meander-bound floodplain in the East River, Colorado, USA - East River MetaG ERMGT500_2 | ecosystem: Environmental > Terrestrial > Soil > Floodplain ... | reverse complement strand
TGAAGAGCGTGCGCACCTTGCGCCGGAGCAGATTGCGCCAGACGAGATAGAGGTACTTCATACGGCAGCTCCAGTCAGGGCGCCCTTGTCCAGGTGCAGCGTCCGCTTCGCGCGCTCGGCCGCATGCGGGTCGTGCGTGACCATCACGATCGTCTTGCCGTGATCGCGGTTCAGTGCCTGGAGCAGGTCGAGGATTTCGTTGCCGGACTTCCGGTCGAGGTCGCCGGTCGGCTCGTCGCAGAGGAGCAGCGTCGGGTCCGTCACGATTGCGCGCGCGATGCCGACGCGCTGTTCCTGACCGCCGGAGAGCTGGCGAGGATAGTGATGCGAGCGATCGGCGAGGCCGACCACCTTGAGCGCGATGCCGACGCGCTTGCGGCGGTCAGCTTTGGAGAGCTTCGTCAGCAGCAGCGGCAGCTCGACGTTGCGTTCCGCCGTGAGCACAGGCAGCAGGTTGTACAGCTGAAAGACGAAGCCGATGTTCCGCGAACGCCAGCGCGCCAGCGCCGCGCCGCTCATGCCCGCAATGCTGGTCCCGTTGACTTCGATCGAACCGCTCGACGGCGTGTCCAATCCGCCCAGCAGGTTCAACAGCGTCGTCTTGCCGGAGCCTGACGGCCCCATCAGCGCGAGGAAGTCGCCGGTCGGGATGTCGAGCGTCGCGCCCTGGAGGACTTCGATCTTCTGGTTGCCGCGAGTGAAATGCTTGTGGACGTTCTGAATGCGAACGAGCGGACCGGACATGAATCAGGCTCCCTTCACAGCTATTTTCGCACCATCTTTCAACGCCGCCGGCGGCGTCACCACCACGCGATCGCCGGCGGTAATGGCGCCGGTGACTTCCACGCGGTCGCCGTCGGCGCCGGCGGTTTTCACCGCGCGCCGTTCCACGGCGTCACCGCGCACGACGAACACGGCGGCGCCGGCGGCGTCGGTGACGACCGAGGCTTTCGGCACGAGCGTGACCGGACGAGCCTGCACCACGGGCTCACCCTTGGCGTCGGCCTCGCGCAGAAACGTGACCTTGATGCCCATGTCCGGCAGAATCCGCGGGTCCATCTTCTTGAAGCGAATGCGCACCTGCACGGTCGCCTTCTGGCGATCGGCGGTCGGCACGATGGTGATCACTTCAGCCGGGATCTGGAAGTCCGGATACGCGTCAAGAATCGCGGTCACGTTCTGATCGGGCTTCACGCGATTGATGTAGCTCTCGTTGACGTCCACGTCGATCTCGAGCGATTTCATGTCGACGATGGTGCAGATACCGGTGCGGGTGAAGCCGCCGCCGGCGGAGACCGGCGAGACCATCTCGCCCTGCTGCGCGTCCTTCGAAATCGCGATGCCGCTGAACGGCGCACGAATGATCGTGTTGTCCAGGTCGGTCTTCTGCACGTCGACCTGTCGCTCGGCCACGCGCACCATCTCATTGAGCGCGTTGATTCGGGCTTCCGTGCCGTCGACGTCGGCCTTCGCCAGGTCGACTTCCGCCTGCATCCCGACGCCGTTCTTGAGCAGCGCCTGCGCGCGGTTGAGCGTGATCTTCGCCTGTGCCAGGTGCACTTCGTTCTCTTTGAGCTGATGGCCTGCGGCTCGAGCCTGGGCCTCAGCCAGGGCCAGCGCCGCTTTGGCCTCGGTGTCGTCGAGCCGGGCGAGCACCTGCCCGGCCGTCACCTTCATGCCTTCCTCGACGTTGACCTCGACGACCTTGCCGGTGATTTTCGAGGACACGGTCGCGCGACGGCGAGCGGTGACATAGCCGGACGCGTTCAGCACCGCCGCCTGCGTTCCGGCGGCGCGCTCCGTGACCGCGGCCACCTCGACCTCGAGCGGCCGTTCACGCGTGAGCCAGCGCCAGGCGAAATACCCGCCCCCCGCCAGCATCAGCACGAGCACGACCCATGTGATCCATCGCGCGGAGCCTCGGCCCTCGGGCTCCCGGTCTATCCTCAACGCCGCCAGATCGTCCTTCAGCTCCGTCACTCGACCCTCAACCGTTCAGTATATGCATCACACTCTGACGAAGGCCAGCGACGAGCGCCGCGCCGAAATCGGTGAGCGGCAGCAGAGGACCGGTCAATTGATGCCCGAATTCTGACCCTCCCATGTGACAGCAAAGGTCACGGCCGGAGGCGATCAGAATCACCCGATACCCGAGTTCATAGCGTACCGCTAAGATTGGCCCTCCTTTTCGGGTGACTGCCCATGCTCATCACTGAACTGTGTAAACGCCGAACCGACGGCGTTGTTCGCATCGAAGCGCGACTCATCTGGGAAACGGCCGACCGCGCGCCCGTCGATCTCTTCATCGAGACCGAGGAGCGGTGGGACGACCTCGTCACGGTGGACCCGAGCTCGCTGCTCGGCGCGGTGCTGCTGCCCGCATGGCACTACGGTGAGACCCGCGTGCGCATCGAGGGTCAGCTGTGCCCGTACACCTGCGAGCGTCTGAAAGTCGCGACAGGGTTTCTCGTGAAGTGGTTCCCGAAGTTGTTTCCGACGCCCGTGCCCGTGATCGAAGCGACGGGCGGGATCGCGATGCGCACACCGCCGCCGGGCCAATCGGTGGCGTTGCTCTCGTGCGGCATCGACTCGCTCGCGACGCTGCGCTGGAACAAGGTCAACGTGCCCGCCGATCACCCTGATGCGATCACGACGGTGTTGTACTACAACTACGACAAGGACACGACGCCATCGCGCGAACGGCTGCTCGCGGTCAACGCGCCGCGGCGTCCTGCCGTCGAGGCCGTGGCCGCCGACGCGGGTTGCGCCGCCATTCCCGTGCGGTCGAACCTGTACCACATGATCAAGGACGGGTACTTCTACACGTACCAGTGGCACGGCGCGACCAACGCGGCGATTCTCGGCGCGTTCAGCGCCGGCTTCCGGCGCGGATACATCGCGTCGAGTCACTGTCCGGTCGTCGTGCAGCCGTACGGATCGCACCCGCTGCTCGATCCGTACTTCTCGAGCGCGCACTTTGCGATCGAGCACGACCTGTTTTCGATGGGCCGCTTCGACAAGGTCGCGCTCGTCTCGGAGTGGCCGGCCGGTCTGGCGAACATCCGCGTCTGCCAGAACGATTCAAACGGTGGCCACAACTGCGGCACCTGCGAGAAGTGCATCCGCACGCTCACGATGCTCACGGCGCTCGGCCGCCAGGAAGGCGCGGCCGCGGCATTCCCCGACGCCGAAGTGACGCCCGAGCTCATTCGCACGATCGATCAGTACGACATGATCCGCGGACATCCGTACTATCTCGACTGGTACGGCCAGCTGGTGCCGATGCTCAAGCAGCGCGGACGCGAGCCCGTCGCCATCGCGCTCGAAGCGGTGCTCGCGTCGGCGATGTCAGGGCCGCCGCCGGCGCACTGATACAGATCCGTACGTAGGGCGGACCTTCCGCCTTCGCAAGATGCTACGGCGGACTCGCCGAAGCCTTGGCGGAGGCGGTCAGGTCCGCCGCAATGCCGGGCCTAAGAGGCCCGGCCTACGTACCGTCCTTACCGCAGCGCAAACGTCCCGTTTCTATAGGCAGGGAAGTACGGATCGCCCTCAGCGCCTGCCAGTTTCACGAGTTCGGAGTACCGCGCGCGATCGAGCACGCGCCCGCAGAGGTACGCCGTTCGCGTGCCCGTGGACCAGCCGCGTTTGAAGCGCGCGAGGCCGCCTGACGGATCGTCGGCGAGACCGGCACCAGCACCGAGGTCGAGCCACTTGAGTCCCAGCGACGTGAAGTACTGAATCGCTTCGGCGAACAACGCGAACGACGCGTACTGCCGATAGCCATCGTCTGTGTACGCGCCCAGGTGGTAGTACGCGACGTCGTTCTGGACGTACCACACGGTCATGCCGGCGGCCTGCCCGTCACGGGACGCACGAAACACAACAGCGCCGGGCACGCCGAGCTGCGCAGTCAGCGCGCGCGGTGAGAACGCCGCGAATCCAGTGATGCCGTGTCGTGCCGACAGCACGGTGTACAGCGCCACCCACTCGGCGGCGCAGGACACAGACTGCCCGACACGTTCGACCTGCACGGCCTGCAGGCCCTTCCGTACGTTTCGGCGGTGGTGCGGATCCCAGACGGATTCTGCAGGACGGCTGAGATCCACGACGAAGTGTTCTTTGAATGGACGCGCGAGATCCGGAAAGCAACGCTGTAGTTGCTCGGCAGATGTCTCGCCGAACGGATCGGTCACGACCGTGACTGTCACTAGATCTTCGAGATCTTTGAGCTGCCGGACGTCCTCTTCGAGACGATTCCAATCGGCGCAGCAGAGCAGGGGATAGCAGCTGATCGCGTCGCGGGCGCCTGTCGCGCCGATCTCGCGCTGGATCAACCAGCCGCCACTGGCGGCGAGACGCCGGGGCTCGCCGTACTCGAGCGACGCCGCGTACGATGGATGCAGGTACCCGGTCGGCGTCACACCCATCCGGCGTCGTTCAGCATCTTTCGCATGACCTTCGAGGCCTCGAAGCATTCCTCGGCGATGGCGCGCGCGGCCCGCGCGTGCCGCGCGTAGTCGAGCTCGATCGCGCGCAGCCCTTCGACCACTTCGTCGAGGGTGGAGAAGAGCAGCAACCCTTCCCCGGTCGGGTACAGATCGCGGAGCCCGGTGTCCTGGTGCAGCACGGGGCGCCCCGCTGCGAGGAAACACGTGCTGCGATCGCTGAACCAGCCGCATCGTGACTCCACGTAGGCGTGTTTGGCAATGCCCAGGTCTGCGGCCGATCGCGCGACGAACTGCTGGTAGGTGTCGATCGTCAGCGTCGCGCCGAGCGCGCTTTCGACCTTCCAGCCGGCGTCCTTCAGTTGATCGCGCGGCGCCAGGCCGCCGAGCGCGAGATGGCAGGCCCAGGATGTACGCGATGGCAACGTCATGAATGGCGAAAACGCACGGTCCTTGTATCCGAAGACTCGACCGTCATGCGTCACGGCCTTGCCCGAGGAGTAGTTCATCAACGCGGTGAGCGGGCCGCCGAGGCCGGCGGTGTCGGCTGACCAGATCGAGGTCGCGATCGCCGGTCGCGACGGAATCCAGCGGCGGCCGGCCAGCGGGACGAGGCAGTCGGGCTGTCCCACGCGCATGCCTTCCGTGAACACCGTGTCGAAATGCTCGACCGCCAGCGCTTTCAACGAGCCGGGCCGCAGCATGTCTGTTTGCGTGAACATCGGATCGACGTCCACGAACGCGCGGCGCGGGCAGAGACCCAGCTCGTCGAACCACGTGCCGGTGCCCATGTCCATCACGAAGTCGGCCTGCTCCAGGGTTCGCCGAAGCTCGGGCCATCCCGATCCGTGGCACTGATTCTTCGTGTCGATGAAGCTGAAGTCGCGAGCGCCGAATCCGTAGCGAGGCAGAATCTGCCCGATGCACGCCAGCGCCGCTGAGGGATCGCTGGTCATCTCGTTCGTTCGCGGATCGTAGCAATCGTTCGGCAGGTTCTGCCGTTCGACGTAATGCACGCGGTAGCCGATCTCACGCAATCCCAGCATCGCGTGGATGTTGGCGAGCGCCATGCCGGCAATCGGGATCTTGCCGATGAAGCCGATGTAAACGGCCGTGGGGGTCTTCATGCGCCTGTCCTTTCTGGCGCTATCGGAGATCGCGGGCGACGGTAAATCCGCTGCGCGGCAGCCGCCGCGTGATTTCGGCGCGGTGCTCTACGCAGTACGCAATCAAATCGCAGATACGCGTGATGTCGTCGGCCGACACCGCCGTGCCTGTCGGGAGCACGAGCACCCGTCGCGACAGCGCCTCGGCGGCCGGCAATCCGTCGGCCACGCCGGGATGCGTCGTCCGGTACGGCTCCATGCGGTGAACACCCGGATAGAAGTAGCGGCGCGCGAGCACCTGTTCGGCATGCAGCACTTCGAGCAGCGTGTCGCGATCGAGGCCGCCTTCTGCCGCGTCGATCTCCAGCGCGACGTACTGATAATTCGGCCGATCGAGCGCCGAGTACCCGACGACGGTCACTCCCGGGACATCGGACAGCCCGGCCGCGTACTGCTCGTAGTGACGGCGATTGCACGCCACGACGTCGTCCATGCGTTCGAGCGACGCCAGGCCCATCGCGGCGGAGATCTCGGTCATCTTGCCGTTGGTGCCGATCGAGACCACCTGGTCGTAATCGACGAACCCGAAGTTCGTGGTCAGCCGGATCTGAGTTGCGAACGCGTCGTCATTGGTGACGATGGCGCCGCCCTCGAAGGTGTTCAGAAACTTGGTCGCGTGGAAACTGAAGACCTCGGCGTCGCCGAAGCTGCCGACCGGACGTCCACCGCGCGCGCAGCCGAAGGCATGCGCGGCGTCGAACAGCAGGCGCAGGTCGTGGCGTCGAGCGATCGCCTCCAGCGCCTCGACATGACACGTGCGTCCCCAGAGATGCACGCCGATGATGCCGGTCGTGCGCGGCGTGATGAGCGCCTCGACGCGTTCCGGATCGATCGTGTGCGTCATCGGATCGATGTCGCAGAAGACGGGCGTGATGCCCTGCCAGGCGAGCGCGTGCGCCGTCGCGACGAACGTGAACGCCGGCACGATGACTTCGCCCGACATGCGGAGCGCGCGGATCGCCACTTCGAGACCGACGGTGGCGTTGCACACCGCAATGCAGTGCTTCACGCCCGCGTGCGATGCCACCGCGCGCTCGAAGTCCAGCACTTCAGGCCCGTGATTCGTCAGCCACCCGCGATCGAAAATGCGGCGGAGCCGTTGCTCGACGCGATCGTACGGAGGAAGATTCGGCCGCCCGACGTGCAGCGGTGTCGCGAACAACGGAGCGCCGCCGAAGACAGCGAGATCGTCCACGGCCGCGCGGACCAGCAATTGCTGAATGGTCATGACGTCCTGGAATCGTCGAGCCGACAGTCAGGCAACACGCGACATCCTATAAGGTCGGGCCATCCGGTCTTCACCTGTAACTTGGTCGTGACGTTACCTGACGACCGATCGGCCGATGCCGATCTCCTCGAGGAGACGCGGAATCACCCGCGAGGTGTCGAGATACTCGCAGGCGATCTGGCGGGCACGTCTGGAATGACGCTCGTAGTGAAGACAGATGTCTTCGATCGCCGCCGCCGCAGCGTCGACGCCGTCGACGGCGAACAGACCTTCACCGCAAGGCAGGTGCTCGCTGATACCCGTGTTCTGCATCACGACTGGCCGGCCACACGCGAGGTACGCCGCGCTGCGCTCGCTGAACCAGGCGCTCTGGGTCTCGACGAAGACGTTCTTGCAGACGCCGAACTCTCCGCGCGACTGGTGGATGTACTCCCAGAAAGAGTCGACGGTCCGGGTGATGTCGTGCGCACGCCGCAGACGCCAGCCCTGCGCGGTCAGATTCGCCCTCGGCACGTGCCGGCCGGACACGGCGATCTCCATCGGGACCCTGACCCGCGAAGGGAGGTCCGTGAACTTCGCAAACTCCACGTCTTTCTGCCCGTAAAGACATCCGTTGAATGTCAGCGGCGCGTGAGACTGCCAGTTCATCACCGTCGAAAACGGCGCATCGGCCGGGCACGGTTGCGGCGTAAACAGCTCCGTGACGACCGGATGAAGCACGTGTCGCCACGATTTGCCGGCGGTCGGCGCCGTGCTTCGCCTGGTGCCCACGTTGAGTCCGACCGTGTAGTAGCAGTCGTAGTCCGGCAGGGCATCGCCGGCGAGGCGGCGGTTCTCCCATTTCATCTGCGTGAAGCCGGGCTCGCCGTCGATGAGCACTCGCACGGGACCGTGTGACGCTTCCTCGAGCCAGGCGCCGTGCGTGCCCATGTCCACGAACACGTCGGCTTCTGCGAACGCCGACTCGATCTGGCGGCGTGACATGCCGTGGTACTCGCCGGCGGCGTCGACGTGACAGTAGCGGTCGCCGAGACCGTGCCGCGCGAGCAAATCGCGGACGACGCGCAACCCGCAGCTGCAGTCGTCGGTCATCATGCCGCGCTCGGGATCGAAACAAGAATCCGGATCGCGACTCTTCTCGACGAGGATGACGTCGTGGCCGAGTGCCTTCCAGCCGACGAGCCACTGAAGCGACCCTGACAGCATGCCGCCGAGCGGGTAACGCACCATGTACGAGCCGAAGATGATCTTCGCCATCAGCGGCCGCCTTCCAGCTCCAGCGCGCGTTCCAGGTCCGTGTCGGGACCCACAGCCACGCGTGCGAGGCGGTACCGGTCGGCCGCAGGCATCAGCAGCGGGCCCTGCTTGAACACGCACGCTGCCTGATAACCGACCTTCTCCATCAGCGCATCCAGCCCGGCGTCATCCGCTCCGGCGTCGCCATACGGGTAGGCAAACGTCTCGACCGGATTCCGCAGTTCGGCTTCCAGTAATCGCTTGGACTCGCGGAGCTCGTGCTCCTGCGCCGACGCCGTCAGATCCGAGAATGGTCGATGCGAGACGCTGTGCGATTGGACGGCCACGCCGCCAGCCTGAAGCGCGCGCAGTGCGTTCCAATCGCAGATCGGTTCCCGCGGCTCGTCGTCATCGAACTCGTTCGCGCGTCCCACAAATTCCGTGGGCACGAAGGTCACGGCCGGATAGTTGAAACGTCGCAACCACGGCAGGGCGACGTCGAGCACCGATCGATACCCATCGTCGAACGTCAACAAGGCCGCGCGCGCCGGCAATGTGTCCGGGGCGGACAGGCCGCGCAAAAACGTCGCGACGTCGAGCACGGTCCAGTCGCGATCGCGCAGATGCGCGAGGTGCCCGGCGAACGTCGCTTCAGGCACGTAGAACCACGTGCGCTCATTGCCCGGCGAGGGCTCGCCGATCTTGTGAAAGCCGAGGATGGCCAGAGTCCGCCGTTCCATGGGTCCGATCAGTTGACCGCGCGCTCGAGCACGCGGCGAACGACCTTCTCTCCATCGAAGTACTCTTCGGCGAGTGCGCGAGCCCGCTGGCACTGACGGTCGTAGTCGGCGGCGACGGTTCGCAGCGCGCTCACGGCGTCTGCGTTGTCGCGAAAACGGAAGAGCCCTTCCGCGTCAGGCAGGAACCGGCTCGGGCCGGTGTGCTGCACGATCGCCGGCTTGCCGCTCGCGAGATAACATAGCGTGCGGTCGCTGATCCACGCGTTCTGCAGGAGCAGACACGACGGCTTCGCGCAGCTGAATTCCCCCAGCGAATGCTGCACGTAGTCGTGGTAGTTCCAGGGCTTCGACGCGACGACGTGCGGGTTCTTGAGACGCCAGCCACGTTCGACCAGCGTCGCGCGATCGCGTTCGTCGTCGTCATCCATGAGCGACACGGCGAGTTCGAGCGGTTGTCCTGTCGTGGCCGGCAGATCGAGGAATGGCCAGAAGCCCGCGCGTTTGCCGTTGGCGTACGCGCGTCCATTCCAGACGAAGTCCTTCTCACTCCAGTGCGTGATCGTCGTGAATGCCGGGTCGGCGCCGGGTTGCGACGGCGACCACGACGCCAGGTTCACCGGCGGCGGTGTGTGGTGCCAGTCCAGGCCGCAGTCGGGAAAGAGCGCCCCGTCGGTACCGACCGTCTCGCCAATCGTGTAGTACAGGTCGTGTGGATCGAGCGGCAGCTGCCCGGCGCTCATCCAGACCTGCGTCAAGCCGGGATCGATGTCGATGAGGACGCTGCGCCGGCATCGCACGCCGGCAGGCTTCCGCTGATATGCGATGTTCAGGAACACGTCGACGTCACCGACGACATCGACGTCGACGCACCCGGCCGGCGTTGGTCCCGGCACACGCGTGCCTTCGCCGGTCGTAATCGCGATCGCGTCGACTGCACGATAGCGATCGAGCCGTTCCTTCAACAGGTCGACACGCTCCTGCAGATCGTGCGGCGGATCCGGCGCGCAGCGGACGGGCTCGATCCAGACGATGCGGCAGCCCTGCGCGCGCAGGCCGAGCGCCCAGTTGAGATACACCCAGAAGTGGCCGCCGCCATGCGGGTACGAGAGGGTTCTCGCGGTAAGCGCGACGGTCAGGCTCATTCGCGACGCCTCACGCTGACCGGGCGATGGTTCATTGCCCGCTCCAGCAGTCTGTCGAGGACTGTGCTCGCGTCGAAGTACGTGCTCGCGATGTCGCGCGCCGCTGTCGCGTGATGCGCGTAGCGGGCCTCGACGTCACGAATGGCGTCGGCCGCCTGCTCGATCGTGCGGAACGCGATGACGCCGTCGCCGGAGGGAATCGCGGACGTGAAGCCGGTGTCCTGCACGATCACGGGCCGCCCGGCGGCGAGATAGCACGACGACCGGCAACTGAACCAGCCCGGCTGTCCTTTGACGTAGCCGTTCTTCGCGACACTCCACTCGCCTCGAGAGCTCTCGACGTACTGCCGGTAGGCGTCGAGATCGGCACAGGTTCTGAACGAGTTCGTCACCGACCATCCGTGTCGACGCAGCCGTTCCGGTGCGGTCAGGCGCGCATCGTCGATCTCGCCGGCGGGCACCGGCGCGGCTTCCCATGCGCTGTGCTGCAGGCCGCCGAGCGCCACCTCGAGTTCCACCGGCGCGACCAGCGCCGGCAGGCCGAAGAACCGTTCGAACTCGACGTCCTTCTGTCCGTACGTCTCGCTGCCGTACCGCAGCGGTTTGTAACTCGTCCAGCTCATGACGGTCGTGTACCGATTGCCGCGTGGTGTCTCCGGCCGCCATTCGTCGAGCAGCATCGGCTGCCGTGTCGGCAGCCAGCGCAGATCGGTCGACGGCGCGGCGTCGTGAAGACATTCGCCAAAACTGAAGTGCACGTCGTGGGCATGCACGCGATCGCGGAATTCCGCGAACTGATCCGGCAGTGCGAGCTTCACTTGCGTGAACACGGGATCGGAGTCGATGTAGACGAGCGTCGGTCCCTGGCGGTACTCCGACGGGCGCTCGAGCGTGCCCGAAACATTGACGAGCAGATCTGCCGATCGCAGGATCTCGTTGCGCCGCTCGTCGGACATCCCGTACCAGCGCGGCTCGATCGGAAATCGATAGGCCCAGCGATCGCCGAGGCCGAAGCGTTCCATCACGGCTGCGAGGTGCGCGACGTTCGCGGCGGGATCGCGCGCGATCCAGTCGTGTCCGGAGGCGCCGCCATCGAGCGTGTACGGCCACTCGCCGGTGTCTTCGATGTAGTAGACGTCGTGCCCCATGCGTCGCAGCGCGGCGGGATATTGAACGTAGTCCCACGCCACGCCGCCCAGCGATGGGTGCTGGGCGATCAGGCCGGTCACGACAATACGTAACGACCGATCAGGATGTACAGGGCGCATGAAGAGCTGGGGATCGAGGAAGCGCATACTCTAGCGCCTGCAAGGCGCGCTGCAACGGCTTTTCCTGCGGTAAAACGAATCACACTCCTGTCGCCAGATCGAGCGCATCGGCGTGGTTGCGCCAGGCGGCGCCGGATCACACAGATGTCAGTCCGCGGCATCGGGGACTCGCAAAGGGAACTGCGCGGGCGTCGCTGTGATCGACAGAAGCATCTCGTGCATCAGGTAAACCCGACGTGTATCCGTCACACGCTGGTGATAACTTTCAGGACCACTCATGTCCATTGAAGAGCCCGAAGCCCGCAAAGCGCGCCGCCGGCCAGTGGTCGAGAGTCTGCGTCCGGCCGAAACCGCGATGCTCAAGACGCTGCCGGTACAAGACGGCGAGACCGGCTTCTTGCTCACCGACGTCAACTTCAAACCCATCTACGCGAATGGCGCGGCGATCGAGCTGCTGACCTACCCGCGCGGCGAGTCGGCATCGGCGGCCTCGCTCCAGGAGCAGTTGCGAACGCTCCTGCGAACGAAACGCTTCGCGCCGGACTCGGCGCCCATCGACTTTCAGTCCGGCAGACGCCGCTATGTTTGCCGCTCATTTCTGCTGAATGCGCTCGTGCCGCCCGCAGGCCGCCAGATCATCGCGTTCCACCTCGAGCGTTTTCCGCGACGGCAGGCTGCGTCCGTCGATCCGGCGCGCCGTTATCGATTGAGCCCGCGCGAGCGCGAAACGCTCGAGCACTTGAAGCGCGGCTTGAAGACGTGGGAAATTGCCGAGCGCATGCACGTGAGTCCGAACACCGTGAAGCAATTCATTCGCACCGTTGCGAGCAAAGTCGGTGCGTCCACACGATCGGGCATCGTCGGCAAAGTGATGAGTGGCGGATAGCCCGTTTGGGTGTATCCGATTGGGCTAAGTCCTTAGGGTAATTGTCAGACGCCAGAGCGGAAGGTACCGTCTAGCCGGCCACGCCCGCCGATAGTAGTGTTCGGCGTACTCCCGGTTAATCGGGTGAGGAGCCTCCCCAGGTTGCCTCGGCCTTTTCAGAGTCGAGGCTTTGGCGACACAACGGCTGGACCCAGCAATCACCCGCGGCACGATGCCGCTTCCCAGGGTTCCCAAGGGACTCTCACAGATACCTGTACCGACAGCGCCGTTCTCACGACCGGCGGCTCGCGGGAAGTTTCTGTATCTCGACGGCGAGAAGTTCTACGTCCGCGGCGCGACGTACGGCGCGTTCCGGCCGGACGAGCGTAAGCGCGAGTACCAGAACTTCGACCGGATCGATCGCGACTTCCGACAGATGGCGAACGCGGGCTTCAACGCCGTTCGCATTCCACACACGATGCCGCCGCGGAAGTTGCTCGACATCGCATTCACGCATGGCCTGCACGTGATGGTGGGTCTGTCCGCGGAGCAGTACGTCGGCTATCTCGCGGATCCGAGCAAAGGCTTCGACATCGACGGCGCCATTCGCGCCAGGGTCCAGGACTGCGCGGGTCATCCGGCGCTGTTGTGCTACGCGCTCGGCAACGAAATCCCGGCGTCGATGGTGCGCTGGCTTGGACGCGGCACCGTCGAGCGCTACCTCGAGCAGCTGTTCCACGTCGTGAAAGATGTCGACTCGGACGCGCTCGTGACGTACGTGAACTATCCGTCCACCGAGTACCTCGATCTTCCGTTCCTCGACTTCGTCTCGTTCAACGTCTATCTCGAATCCGAAGAGCGGCTGCGCGCGTACCTGGCCCGGCTTCAGAACCTGGCCGGCGACCGGCCGGTGCTCATGAGCGAGATGGGCCTCGACAGCTTCCGCAACGGCGAGGATGCGCAGGCGAATTCGCTCGCCTGGCAGATCCAGGCGACGTTCGAGAGTGGATGTACCGGCGCGTTCGTGTTTTCCTGGACCGACGAATGGTACCGGGGCGGCGCGGAGGTCGATGACTGGTCGTTCGGCCTGACCGATCGCGAGCGGCGTCCGAAGCCGGCGCTCGCCGCTGTCGCCGGCGCATTTCAGGCCGTGCCGATGGCATCGGACCCGTCGACGCCGCGCATCTCCGTCGTCGTCTGCGTGCACAACGGCGAGGCGACGGTCCGGGATTGTTGCGAAGGCCTCGAGCTGCTCGACTATCCCAACTACGAGGTCATCTTCGTCGACGACGGCTCGACGGATCGCACCGCGGAGATCATCAGCGAGTACGGATTCCAGTTGATCAAGACGCCGAACCGCGGCCTCAGCCAGGCGCGCAACACCGGGCTCGCGGCGGCGACGGGCGAGATCATCGCGTACACCGATGGCGATGCCCGTCCGGATCGTGACTGGCTCACGTATCTGGCCGCTGAGTTCCGAACGTCGTCACATGTCGGGATTGGCGGGTGGAACATTGCTCCGTCCGGCGACGGCTGGATGGCCGAGTGCGTCGCGAATTCTCCCGGCGGCCCCGTGCACGTCCTCCTCGCTGATTCAACAGCGGAACACATTCCCGGATGTTGCATGGCGTTCAGGAAGGACGCGCTCGACGCCATCGGCGGCTTCGATCCGCAATTCCATGCCGCGGGCGACGACGTCGACGTGTGCTGGCGACTGCAGGCGCGCGGAGGAACACTCGGGTTCAGCCACGGCGCGATGGTGTGGCATCACAACCGGAATTCGCTCAGCGCGTACTGGAAACAGCAACTCGGGTACGGCAAGGCCGAGGCGCTGCTCGAGCGGAAGTGGCCGGAGAAGTACAACTCCGCCGGGCACGTCACGTGGGGCGGCCGGCTGTACGGCCGTGGTCTCACGATGATGCTCGGCACGGCCGGACGTATCTATCAGGGCGTCTGGGGATCGGCGCCGTTCCAGCGGCTCGATGCGCCGCAGCCGAGCCTCCTTCAGATGATGCCGCTGATGCCCGAGTGGCAATTGCTCGCCGGGCTGTGCGTGCTGTTGTCCGTGCTTGGTCTGCTCTGGCCGCCGCTGTTGCTGACGGTGCCGCTGTCCGTGGGCGCCGTGCTTCTGACGCTGGCGCAGGCGGTCGTGAGCGCGAAGAGCGCCAGATTCTCCGGCGATTGTCGCGGCTTCCGCAGGTTCCGGCTCTGCACCGTCGTGGCGCTCCTGCACGTGCTGCAACCGCTGGCGCGGCTGCGCGGACGGATCCTGCATGGGCTGACGTGCTGGCGCTGGCGGGGGGCGACCGGATTCTCGCTGCCGATTCGGCGCACGTTCCCGATCTGGATCGGACGCTGGCTGGCGCCGGACGAACGGCTCCACGCTGTCTGCGATTCCATGCGATCCACCGGCGCGGTCGTTCTGCATGGCGGCGATTACGACGCGTGGGATCTCGAAGTACGCGGTGGTCTGCTCGGACGATCGCGGCTCCAGATGGCCACCGAGGATTCCGGATCGGGCACACAGCTGGTCAGGCTCCGCTCCTGGCCCATCGTGCCGAAGCGTGCCTGGTTCCTGCTCGCGTTGTTCAGCGGCGTCGCCGCGACGGCGGCGGTGCAAGGCGCGGTGATCCCGGCCGTCGTGCTCGCACTCATCGCCGCGTTGATGTGCGTCCGGGTCTTCAGCGAATGCGCGATGGCGAGCCGGGTGATCTACGAAGGGCTCGCCAGCTGCGGCCTGCTGACGTCGACGGCGCCGGTCGTCGAATTCGCTCCAGAGCGCGAAGGCCTGTGATCGAGGCCCGGGAGCCAATCCGATGAAGGTCCTCGTTGCTGGATGGTTCAGTTTTCCGCGCATGGGCGCCACGGCGGGCGACCTGCTGGCGAAGGACGTCGTCTGCCGCTGGCTGCACGATGCCGGTCGACCGTACGACGTCGCGATGGCGCCGCCCTTCGAGGGCGGCGTCGATCTCGACGCGGCGAATCCGCTCGACTATGCCGACGTCGTCTTCGTGTGTGGCCCGCTCGGCAACGGCTGGCCGATCCCGGAGTTTCTCCGGCGCTTTGAGGGACGACGGTTCACGGCCGTCAACGTCAGCATGCTCGACCCGCTCGAGGTCTGGAATCCGTTCGACCTCCTGCTCGAGCGCGACAGTTCGGCCACGGCGAGGCCGGACGTTGCGATGGTGGCGCCGGCACGATCTGTTCCCGTGACCGGCGTCGTGCTGGTGCACGACCAGAAAGAGTACGCGGACGGCAAGCACTCGAAGGCCAACGATGCAATTCGAAGGCTCGTTGCGTCGACGGAGATGGCGGCCGTCAACATCGACACGCGGCTGGACACCAACGCGACGGGTCTTCGGACCCCGGCGGAAGTCGAGTCGCTGATCGCGAAGATGGACGTGGTGGTCACGACGAGATTGCATGGTCTCGTCCTCGCGATCAAACACGGTGTTCCCGTCGTCGCCATCGATCCGATTGGCGCCGGCGCCAAAGTGCTCCGGCAGGCGCAGTCGCTGGGGTGGCCGGCGGTGCTGACATCTCAGGATCTGACGGACGCGGCGCTGGCCGCGTCATTCGCCTGGGCGCTGACGGCCGAGGCTCGACGCACGGCTCGAGAGTGCCGGGATCGGGCCGTGCAGCAGCTCGCCAGTGTGCGTGACACGTTCGTGGCCGCGATGGCCGTTCCATGTGGGGTCGTGAAGCAGTGACAGAACGGCAAAAAGGTTGGGATCTATTCCGGCGTGTCGCGCGTGAGCAGCGGCAGTACGCCCCGCACATCGCGGGTCTGCTCGCGCTCAGCCTCGTTGCGTCCCCGCTGGCGTTGCTCACGCCATTGGCCATGAAGATTGCGGTGGACAGCTTCCTCGGCAGCCAGCCGCTGCCGCCGCCGTTCAGCCTCCTGGTGTCGGACGCGGCATCTTCGTCGAGCGTGGCGTTGTGGATTGCGGTCGGCATCGCGATCGGCGTGGCTTTGCTGACGCAGGTGCAGTCCTACGTGGGCACCGTCCTGCGGACCTACACCAGCCAGAAAATCGCGCTGGGCCTGCGCGCGCGGATTTTCCCGCACGTGCAGCGGCTGTCGCTGTCGTTTCACGACGAGCGCGGCACCTCGGACACGATCTACCGGATTCTGTACGACACCACCGTCGTACCCGCCGTCCTCATCGACGGCATCATCCCGCTCGTGACGGCCGTCGTCACGCTCGCGGCGATGGGCTGGATCGTCGTCACGCTGAGTCCGCCGCTTGCGGCGATCGCCCTCGTGATTGCGCCGGTGCTGTTTCTGATCTCGCGTCCCTTCGGCCGCAGGCTGCGCGAGCAGTGGCATGCGCTGAAGGAGTTCGAGAGCTCGGCGCTCAAAGTCCTTCAGGAAGTGCTGACGTCGTTGCGGGTCGTCAAGGCCTTCGGCCGCGAGGAAGCAGAGAAAGACCGGCTGATGGACGTCGCAACACGTGGCATGAAGTCACAGGTGGAGATCGTCTCGACGAAGGCGAAGTTCGACGTCATGGTCGGGCTCATTACCGCGGCCGGCACCGCGACGGTGCTCTTCAAAGGCATGCTGCTCGTCAAGGGCGGGGACCTCACGCTCGGCGAGCTCCTGATGGTGGTCGCCTATCTCGCGTATCTCTACGGTCCCATCTCGACCATCGTCGGACAGATTGCAAATCTCCAGTCGTCGCTCGCCAGTGCCGAGCGCGCGCTCGAGTTGCTCGACACCATGTCGGAGGTGACGGAGCGTCCCAACGCGCGCCCGATCGCCCGCGCGGCCGGCTCGATCCAGTTCCGTGACGTCGCCTTCAGCTATGACGGCGAGCGGCCGGTGCTGCAACAGGTGTCGTTTTCCGCGTCTGCCGGCGCGCGTGTGGGCGTGGTCGGCCCAACCGGGGCAGGCAAGACGACGCTCGTCAACATGATGACGCGCCTCTACGATCCGACAGCCGGAGAGGTCCGGCTCGACGACGTCGATCTGCGGGACTACAAGCTGGCAGATCTCCGAGCGCAGTTCTCCATCGTGATTCAGGAGCCCGTGCTGTTCTCGAGGACGATCGAGGAGAACATCGCGTACGCGAAGCCAGGCGCGACGCGCGAGCAGATTATCGACGCCGCGCGGCTCGCGCATGCGCACGAATTCATCATGGGTCTTCCTGATGGATATCGGACCCTCGTCGGCGAGCGGGGGATGAGGCTGTCCGGCGGCGAGCGCCAGCGCGTCTCGCTGGCGCGGGCGTTTCTGAAGGACGCGCCAATCCTGATCCTCGACGAGCCCACCAGCTCGGTCGACATGAAAACCGAGGCGCTGATCATGGAGGCGCTCACGCGCCTGATGCGCGGCCGGACGACATTCATCATCGCGCACCGCACGAGCACGTTGCGGGATTGCGACATCGTGCTCGTCATCGAAGCCGGCCGGGCCAGAACTGTCGCCAAGCCGGAATCAGACCGCGATTTCGAAGCGCTTGCGCTCGGCGGCTTCCGCGCCGAAGAGGCGCGCGCTGTTTCGTAAGGCGAAAGATCAGGACACGACCATGCCAGAGGACCACCCGCCGACGTCTCAATCCACACCGATTGCCATTATCGGTATCGGCTGCCGGCTGCCCGGAGGCGCGAACAGCCCTGACGAGTTCTGGCGGCTTCTCGTTGGAGGTGTCGACGCGATCTCGGAGATTCCCGCCGACCGCTGGAGCCTCCGGAAGTTCGGCAGCAACGACCCGCGACGCAATGGCCACATCTACTCGCGCTGGGGCGGGTACATCAAGGATCCGGATCAGTTCGACGCGCAGTTCTTCGGTATCTCTCCGCGTGAAGCGTCACGCATGGATCCGCAGCAGCGGCTGATGCTCGAGGTGTCCTACGAGGCGCTGGAAGACGCCGGCTTGCCGCTCCACCGGATCGCCGGTTCGAAAACCGGCGTCTTTGTGGGCGTGTCGTCGTACGACTACGGTGCGTTGCAGGGCCAGCCGACAGAGCGGCAGTTGATCAACGGATATACCAATCTGGGCGGCTCACTCAGCATCGTCGCCGCGCGTGTGTCGTATGCATTCGACTTCAAGGGCCCGAACCTCGCCGTGGACACGGCCTGTTCGTCGGCGCTCGTCGCGATGCATCTGGCCTGTCAGAGCATTCGGAATCACGAATCGGAGGTGGCGCTCGTCGGCGGGGTGAACTATTTGCTCAGCCAGTCGCTGACCATGGGCTTCTGCCGCGCGTCGATGCTCTCGGTGGACGGGCGTTGCAAGCCGTTCGATTCGCGCGCGAATGGCTACGTGCGCGCCGAAGGGTGTGGCGTGGTTGTGCTGAAGCCGCTCGATCGCGCGCTGGCTGATGGCGACGCCATCTATGCCGTGGTGCGGGCGACAGGGGTGAACCAGGACGGCCATTCGACCAGCATCGCCGTGCCGAACGGGGATGCGCAGGCGGATCTGCTGCGCAGTGTGTACAACGGTGCCGGGATCGATCCGGCCAGCATCCAGTACGTTGAGGCGCACGGGACCGGAACGCCCGTCGGCGATCCGCTCGAAGTGAACGCGATCGGCGAAGTGGTCGGCGCGAATCGTCCGGCCGATCGGCCGTGCCTGATTGGATCGGTCAAGAGCAACGTCGGG
>Ga0137451_1000184_pt1 | contig 18734 bp, 16 predicted proteins | sample EasRivERMGT500_2_FD_102336 | JGI IMG/M metagenome (GOLD analysis project Ga0137451, IMG submission 102336) | Soil microbial communities from meander-bound floodplain in the East River, Colorado, USA - East River MetaG ERMGT500_2 | ecosystem: Environmental > Terrestrial > Soil > Floodplain ... | reverse complement strand
TGTTGGTCAGCACGACGTAGACGTGCCCCGTCGCCGGATGCGCTTCGACGTCTTCGGGGCGGTCCATCGGCGTTGCGCCCAGCAGGTCCGCAGCGCGCCGCGTCTCGATCGCGACGTCGGCCTGGGAGTTAAAGCCATTAGCGGCGGTGAGCGGTCCCTCGCCGAAGACGAGCGGCAGCCAGCGCATCCTCCCGCTGGCCTCGAATTTGGCGACGTAGAGCGTTCCCTCGTCGAGGAGATCGCGGTTCGCTGCGGGCCGCGCCGGATCGTATTTGCCGCGCGTCACAAACTTGTACACGTACTCCATGCGCTGGTCGTCGCCCGAATAGACCGCGATGCACCCGTCGTGGCTTACCGCGGTGGTCGCGCACTCGTGGTTGAAGCGGCCGAGCGCGGTGCGCTTGACCGGCGTGGACTTCGAGTCGTAGGGATCGATCTCGACCACCCAGCCGAAGCGATTGGGCTCGTTCGGTTCGCGGTCGAGGTTGAAGCGCTCAAAGTGGAGTCCCCATGCATAGAAGCTGCGGCCGTTGACGCCGTAGCGCTTCCTCGCCGCCGCTTCCGGCCCCTTCGCCATATCGCCGGTGAAATAGAACTGAAAGTTTTCCTCGGCGGTGAGCACCGTGCCCCACGGCGTGACGCCGCCGGCGCAGTTGCTGAGCGTACCTACGACCCGGGTGCCGGAGGGATCGGCGTGCGTGCGCATCCGCGGGTGGCCCGCCGCGGGGCCGGCAACGCGCATCTCCGTGCTGCGCGCGGTGATGCGGCGGTTGAAAGGACTATCCTCCACCAGGCGCCAGACGCGGTCGGTCTTGGCGATCTCGATCACCGAGTGACCGTGCGCCGCCATCTCGACCTCGCTCCGCTCACGGTTCATTCTGGCGGCGTAATCCTTCCCGGTCATTCCCGCCCACATCAAATGCGGGATCGTGTACTCGTGGTTTACGCAAAGCAGTCCCCGGCGGGAAGCCTCGGACCCGTGCGGCAAAGACATGAAGGCGATGAAATCGTTGTTCATGCCGAACTGCTGCTCCTGCTCCTCCGCCCACTGGACGCCGGGATGGAACGCCGGAGCGGAGCGGCGGATCGGGTCGCCCCAGCGAATCAGCACCTGCACGTCGTAGCCCGGCGCGACGTGCGTGGTGTCGTCGAGATAGCGGCCGATCTCGGTAAAGGTGAGCGGCGCATCGCCGGTCGCGACGCGTCGCGGCGCGAGCGAAGCGCAGCCGAAAAGTCCGATCGCGCCCGCCGCAGCCAGGCCCTTCAGCGCGTCGCGGCGGCTCATGCGCGCGTCGATCAGCTCGGCGATGGTGGGCTCGAGCGAAAGATTGGCGGGGGTGTCTTCGAACAGCGGGCGGCTCATCGCTCATCCGGCGGGCGGGACAGCATACTCCAGCGCTCTATAGCTCCCACGGATAGCCGATCCAGATCGCGGTGTTGGCGCCTTCCTTGCCGTTGGCGATGTCGCCCCGGAAGACGACGCCGGATGCGGTTACGACCCTGAGGCCGACGCCGTAGGAGTCGCGCATGCTCGCCCGCTTGTGGAGATCGTCGCGGTTGTCGGACGTGACGCCGGTCTCGTAAAAGAAAGCCAACTGTATAGAGGTGCGCACGTCCTTCATGACGAAGATGTCGAAGGGCGTTCTCTCGTCGGTCAGGTTCCAGCGGTATTCGGCGCCGAAGGAAAGCGTGTGCGCGCCCTTGAAGCGGCCCTGGGGATAGGAGCGCAGCCGGCTGAATCCTCCAAGCTGCGTGGCGGTGCCGAAGGTGTTGTGTGCGATCGTGGTGTCGATCAGGTCGTTGCAGGATTGAATCGCGCCGCAAAACAGGGTGAGTTGCTGCTGAACGACGGCCGGGTCCGTTTCCCCCTTGCGCGTGACAAAGGCGTCCGAGCGCAACATGTTGAGCACGAGCGTGTCGCGCTGTCTGAAGGGGATGTAGCCCGCGGTGTTGTAGTCCATCACGAAGTAGTCGGGCCCGGAACCTTGCGGCGGCGACTGCGTGCGCGAAACGTCGAGCCGGAACCCGCGTCTCGGATCGGCGTAGTCGTCGGTGAGGTCGAGACGGGCCCCGAGGAGCGTCGTATGGCCGCGGTCGCGGGGCGGGTCCTGCGCTTCGACGATGAGATTGCCCTCCTTGTCCCGGATACTCTTCAGCCGCGATGCGCCCCAGTACCGGGCCCCGTAGGCTTCGATGCGGCGGTCGAAGAACGTCGCGGTCATGCGTGCGCCGTAGTACTCCGTGTCGCCCAACTCGATCAGGTTAAAGTCTTCCTTCGCGGTATTCATGCCGCGCTTCGTATAGCTTTGGAACGCCGCTCCGCTGATCGAGCTATAGCCTAGATCGAGGATCAAAGTCTTGGGGACGACGTGGAAATCCGCGACGCCGACCGCGCCGCCTTTGACATCGCCGCCGAATACAACCCCGTAGGCGTCGGTGTGGGTGTCGGCGATGTTGAATGCGCCCGCCGCGAAGCTCAGGCCCGAGCCGATGCCGGGCAGCCGGTAGGGGTAGGGGAAGGCCGCGTAGCCGAAATCCTTTGCGAATTGGTCCTTGCGCCTCTCGGGCGCGGTAAGGCCCTCGGAAGAGGGCTCGGCCGCGACGGCCCGAGGAGCGATCGCGCAGAGCATGCACGCGGCAAGCACGAGCCGCGGGGCGAAACGCCGCGGCCGGCGGATTCCTTCGATGGCGGATGGATTGCCGGTTTTTCTCATTGGAGTCCCCCGTGGCGCGACATTATATTGCTTGTCTTGAGCCGTTTCGGGTTCCCACCCTGCTAACGCCGGAAAGGCCGCGCCGGCGCGTGATCCAGATCCGCCTCCTTCCTTCGCTTTCAGGTTGTTTTAAGCGCTCGAGGCGCACCCTGACGGCCGGCGGCGGGCATTCCGCTGCGATCGCCTTTCTTAGGAGCACGACCATGATTCGTCTTGTTTCGATCCTCTCCTTGCTTGTCGCGACTTCCGTTCACGCGCAGTCGGCTGTCGAAGAGCAGGCAGCGGAGGGCGTCGGCGCCCTCGGTATCACGATCTTCGCGTTGCTCTTCTTCGGCGGGTGCGTGTGGTACGCCTGGCTCACGTGGCGCAATGAAAAGAAGGATCGCGAAGCGAAGGCGAAGAGCGAGCGCAACGCAACAAGCTAACCCTATTGCCCGGGTTGCGGATACTTCAACTCCCCGGCGTTGCATTCGCAGGCGGGCCAATCTATTCTGCGGCGCACCATGATCCCGTCCGACCCGGTCGGTCGTGAAGCCGCGGTGCCGCATCCAGCGGGTGCGGTGCCGTACCGCACGGCCCCGACCTCATCGATACGCCCGCAGGGCCAGCTCCTGTGGTGGGCCGTTGTCTGCGCTCTGGCGGTGCTGTGGTTTGGCACGCTCGAATTGCGAGGCTTGTTTGCCCCCGACGAAGGGCGTTACGCGCAGATTCCGCAGGCGATGCTCGCGACCGGGGACTGGATTACGCCCCGGTTGAACGGCTTCAAATACTTCGAAAAACCGCCGCTGCAATACTGGGCGACCGCCGTCATTTACAGGCTTTTCGGCGAGGACGAGTGGACCGCCCGCCTGTGGCCTGCGCTCATCGGTTTCCTGGGAGCTATGGTCGTCGCCTGGATAGGCACGGTCACCGCGGGTCGACGCGTCGGAGGCTTGGCCGGCTTCATGCTGGCGACGAGCCTCGGGTACTTCGTCGCCGGCCAATACCTTACGCTCGACATGGGGCTCACGTTTTTTCTCACGTGCGCGCTCGCGTTCTTCATCATGGCCCAGCGCGCGGAGCTGACGAATCGGGCGCATACGCGATGGATGCTGCTCGCATGGGGTGCGCTCGCCTGCGCGGTCCTTAGCAAAGGCTTGATCGGCATCGTCCTGCCCGGCCTCGCGCTCGGCGTCTACGTGGCGCTCACCCGGGATCTCGGGTTGCTGAGAAGACTTGCAATCGCGCCGGGAATCGGCGTGCTCCTTGCGGTCTCGGCTCCGTGGTTCCTGCTTGTGCAGGATCGCAACCCGGAGTTTTTCCGCTTCTTCTTCATCCACGAGCATTTCGAGCGCTTCGTGCTGCCCGGACACGAGCGGCTAGGGCCGTGGTGGTACTTCATTCCGGTCATGCTTGCCGGCACGCTGCCCTGGACGCCGCTCGTAGTGCGCGCAATCCCCCGCGCCGTACGCGAACGCGGCTCGATGGATCACGGCGGTCTCAACATCGACCTTTTGCTGGTCGTGTGGGCCGCGACGGTTTTCCTGTTTTTCAGTCTCTCCAGTTCGAAACTGCCCGCCTACGTGCTTCCGGCCTTGCCGCCGCTTGTGCTCCTTGCGGCGAGGCGCGCCGGCGAGCTCGATGCGAAGACGCTCATTCGCGACACCCTGCTTGGCGGCGCGCTCGCGGCGTCGGCGGGCGGCAGCGCCTGTTTATTGCTGGCGCGAACGGACTCTTTCCATCTGCTTGCCCCGGCCATGCCGTGGTTTCTGCTCGCCCCCCTTGCGCTGCTCGCCGGCGGCGCAGGCGCCGCGTTGCTTGCGCGGCGGCAACGCGCCACCTCCGCCTGGCTTGTGCTCGGACTCGCCATGCCGGTCGCCGTGCAGCTAGCATTGGTCGGCGCTCACGCGATCGACGAGTTGTATTCCACCGAGCGGGTGATCGAATCCCTCTTTGGCGAGGAGCGTCCCCGAACCGACACGACGCCTTTCTACAGCGTCGGCACTTTCGAAAATAGCCTGCCCTTCTATATCGGGCGGCCGGTGGTGATGGTCGGCTATCGGAGCGAGTTGGGCACGGGAATCGCCGCCGAGCCCGACAAGTTCATCGACACGGTGGAAGCATTCTCCGCGCTGTGGCTCGCGCGCTCAGACGGATACGCCGCGATGACGCCTCGGCGGTTCGATGAGCTCGATCGATCCGGCCTGCCGATGCGCGTGCTCGCCCGGGATGCGCAGCGCGTCATCGTGAGCCGGTAGCCGACTGTCATCGTTCGCGCCGGGCCGAGGGAGCCCCGGCCGGGAAGACGGCCTGCACGCGCGTCCCCGCGAATTGCGGGCGGGTCTCGATCGATACCGTGCCGCCGTGCGCCGAAACGATTTCCTTCACGATGGCAAGACCCAGCCCCGTTCCTTCGCCGGAACGGGCATCCACGCGATAGAACCGGTCGAACACCCGGTCTTCGGCTTGGGGAGGAATCCCCGGCCCGGCGTCCTCGACCGCCAACGACGGTCGCGGCGTCCCGGAAACGCGTAGGGTGATCGTTCTCGTGTCGCGGCCGTGCCGCAGCGCATTGTCGATGAGATTCGAAACGAGCTCGGAAAGCAGCGTGGGATCGCCCCTCAAGCGAACGGGCGAGTCCGGCGCATCGAGCACCAACTCGACACCCGCCTCAAGCGCCTTCGGAATCCACTGCTCGCCGGCATCGCGCGCCACACTGACCAGGTCCACGTCCGCGAAAGATCGCTGAGGATCGAACTCCGGCTCGGCGCGAGCCAGTGTGAGCAACTGCTGGGCCAGATGGATGGCTCGCCCACCGGCATGCTTGAGCGAAACGATCCGGCCGCGAATCTCCTCGGGGAGCCGCTCCCGTTCGAGGCTTTCGAGCTGCAGCTTGAGAGCCGACAGCGGGGTCCGCAGTTGATGCGCGGCGTCCGCGATGAACTTGCGCTGCGCACGCATCGCCTCTGCGAGTCGGCCGAACAGCTCGTTGGTCCGGGCGATGATCGGCTGCACCTCCTGCGGAACATCCCGCATGGGCACGGGCGACAGATCGCGATGGTCCTTGCGCGCCAGATCGAGCGATACATGCACCAGCGACCGCAGTCCCGCGGTGATCCCGGACCAGATGAGAAGCGCGGCTGCCAGCAGCAGGAGCACTTGCGGGACCAGCACGATCGCGAGGATCTCGGCGGCGAGGCTGTTGCGCTTATGCAAGGTTTCGGCCACGGCGATGACGATGGGCTCCTGGATGCCGGAAGGCTTTGCCCGGATCACCACGCCGCGAATCGTTTCGCGTTCGAACTCCCCCTCGAAAAATGCCGGGTGCTGCAGCTCCCGCGACGGCTCCGGTACGGCGAGCGAACGCTGACCGATGATCAATTCACCGGTTTCTCTGGAGACTTTGTAGACGATGCGATCGCGCTCGTCCCATTCGAATACCTCGAGCGCTTCCTTGGGCAGTCGCAGCGTGGCTTGGCCGCCTTCGGCTTTCACCTGCGCCGCCAGCGAGCGCGCCGAATCGAGCAGCCAGTGGTCATAGGCCGAGTTCGCGAAGCGCAGAGCAAAGACGTAGGAAAGTCCCGCATCCGCGGCGATCAGCGCGAGCAGCGGAATGGCGAGCCGCGCCAGGAGCCGTCGTCGCAGGCTGGGCGCACGGCTCATTGCGGCGCGACGCGGATGAGATAGCCGAACCCTCGCATGGTGACGATCTCGATGCCGAGGGGGCCGAGCTTCCTGCGCAGGCGATGGACGTAAACCTCGGCCGAATTCTCCGAAAAGTCCTTGTCCCATGTAGAGATCGAGTTGACCAGGCGTTCCTTTGCCACCACCTGGCCGGGTTTCGCGGCGAGAATCTCCAACACGGCGAAGTCGCGCGGGGACAGATTCACCGGCTCGCCGCGATGTCGTGCAGCGCGCGCCTTGATATCGATGGTGAGCTCGCCCACCCGCAGCTCCGGCGTCGGGTTACCCGCGGCTCGGCGGATCAGCGCACGTGCGCGCGCCTCGAGCTCGGCAAGCTCGAACGGCTTGGTGAGGTAGTCATCGGCGCCGAGATCGAGGCCGCGAACCCGATCTTCCAGTGCGTCTCGCGCCGTCAGGATCAGAACCGGCACGGTCAGCTTGCGGGCCCGCGTGCTTCGCAGGACTTCGAACCCGTCCATCAGCGGCAGACCGAGGTCGAGCAGCATCAGGTCGTAAGGCTGCGAATCGAGCGCACTGGCCGCCGACTTTCCGTCGGCGACCCGATCCACCGAGAAGCCCGCGCGCGCAAGCGCCGTGGCAAGCCCGTCGGCGAGATCCGGATCGTCCTCAACGAGGAGCAGCCGCATGACGATTCGCCTCCCGGGCGTCCTGGTGTGTCATTCGCATCGATTGTTCCTGGTCTGCGCCCGGACGTAACCGAACCTGGCGGTTGACAGCCACGGCTGCCGGTACATTCTCGCCCAGACCAGCGAAGCCCATGGTGTTTTGCCCTACCGCTTTGAATTCCAGCGGATTTTCAAGGTGGCCGCGGCATTGGGCAGGCTGCGGTTGCGGCGGCCACGGCCCGAGGAGACCGGATATCCCCTATACCGGCTCGAGTGGCAGGGACTTGGTTCGCTGCAACGCCGGCTGCGCAACTGCCTGGTGGGAATGCGCGCCGAGCCGTACGCCTACGGTTCGCCCGAATTCGTCGACCTCGAGCTCTACCTGATGTGGCGCGCGCGCGGAATGAAAGTCGAAACGCCGGGCGTGCGGCCTTAGAACGTTGGACGTACCTAGGCGCCGGGTTCGGTGCACGGTGTGACCGGTGACTCCCGCCGTCGTTCCGAGGACACCGTCCGGAATCCCGGTGCGTAACGGCGAGGGATCGATGAATGCCCAATTATTCCCAGCAATTCCAACCGATGTTTTGTATGCTGAACGGCCTCAAGGACGGGCTTGACGTTCATGACCAAAGACTCCCTGCCGCAGCGCATTCTGCGATACGCGCTCCTTGATCCGATCGAGGACACACGCGCTGTCCTGCGACGGTCACAGGACAATGAGGCGTTCCGGCAATATCTGCTGGAGCGCAGGTTGCACGCGCTGCTGCTCGTCGTGGGGATCGTGCTCGCGAGCCTCGCGTTTACCGGAGCGGCGGCGGTGTCCATCATGCGCGCCGGTACGTTGCTCGCGGTGTTAGCGGCGCTGGTCACTGCGCCGATCCTCCTGATTGCGAGTTTATGGGTGCAGGCGCGCGTGCTTCTCTCCTGGCTCGAGGGGCGTTCGCTCGCGAAGCTCCAGGAGCACCGCCGCCCTCGTCACCGCGGACCGATCGGCCGATGGTTCGTGCGGAGCTTTCGCATCGATATGGGGCCCTTTCCTCAGGTCCCGCCGATTCCTGCGCTGCTGTTCTTCCTGCTGCCCGCCGCGATGCTGGCCCGCGTCGCGGCTCCGGTCGCCGCGGGGCTTTTTGCTTTTCAGATTGTCGCCGCGATTGTTTACGCCAGACGAGACCCTGTGTCCGGTGTCGACCGTTCTCTCGCGCAGCGCGGCGTCGAAGCGCCCAAGTCTTTCGCGGCAGCTCCGGAGGCGGCGGCACCCCTGCGGAAGACGCCGGTTTCCAAGGACACAGACGACCTGGATTTCGCCTCCTCGGCCCCTCGAGTGGGCGCCGGAAGCCGGACCCGCAGCCTTCGTTCCTTCGTGCGATCCGGCTTCCGCTACCTTGGTTTGCTCGTTGAGCTGTGCTTACATAACTTTCTTCCCTTCGTCGAATACTGTGCGCTCGTCGCCGGCATTTACGCCGTCGCGGCGGGCCGACGGTCCGCTTCCGAACAGGACGTTGCGCTGGGGATGCTTCTCATCGGCGCCGCGTTTCTGCTCGCCGGACTGGCGTCGATCGTCACACACCGCATGAGTTTTCGCTTTTACAGCAACGCGCATAAGGGCTATACCGGAGCGGCGCGGATCGCGGGCATGATGCAGTTGATCGTGGGTGGCCTCGCCGTCGCAGCGGCTCATGCCCTTGCGACGCACGCACGGCAGGCGAAGCTGGATGCCCTCCTCGAGAACCCGTGGCCCTTGCTCATTCCGCTCGGGCTGCTGCTGGTTGGCGCCGGGCTGTTGCTGGTGCGTCGCTCCAGCAGTTACGTCGGTCCTCTCGGGACCGTGCTTTTCATCGTGCCGAAGACGCTGACGGGCGTTGCCGCTCTCGGTGCCGGCGCCTCGATCCTCGTCGGCTGGGCCTGGAAGATCTACGACCCGCAGGCATTTCGCAGCATTATCCGCCTCCTCCCGGATGAGGAAATGAATCTCCTCCAGAACTGGTGGAGCGCAGCGATCGCGTTGCTGCGCTGAAGGCGAACGCCTGGAGCCGGCTTGCGCCAGACGCGGGCCGAAAATCAATCGCACATCATTTAGCATGAAGATTCAGGGGATTGACACCCGCGCCGTGGTAAAATCGCGCCCTTTTCCCAGCACTTAGCCTTCATGCCGCGAGCAATCCGCAATATCGCGATCATCGCCCACGTCGACCACGGCAAGACCACGCTGGTCGACAAGCTGCTGCGCCAGTCCGGCACGTTCGCTGCGCACGAGCATCTGGTCGAGCGCGTGATGGATTCGAACGACATCGAGCGCGAGCGCGGCATCACCATTCTCGCCAAGAACTGCGCGGTCAACTACGCCGGCACGCACATCAACATCGTCGATACTCCGGGCCATGCCGATTTCGGCGGCGAGGTCGAGCGCGTGCTCTCGATGGTGGACGGCGTGCTGCTGTTAGTCGACGCGGTCGAAGGTCCGATGCCGCAGACGCGCTTCGTCACGCGCAAGGCGCTTGCCCAAGGACTGAAGCCGGTCGTCGTCATCAACAAAGTGGACCGCGCGAGCGCGCGCGTCCAGTGGGCGCTGAACCAGACTTTCGAGCTTTTCGACAAGCTCGGCGCGACCGAGGCACAGCTCGACTTCCCCGTCGTATACGCATCCGCGCTGCAGGGCTGGGCGGCGTCGGGGGCCGGAGAAACGGGCGTGGACATGAAGCCGCTGTTCGAGGCGATCCTCGCTCACGTACCGGTGCGCGCCGACGATCCCGACGGCCCGCTGCAGCTCCAGATCTGCTCGCTCGATTACTCGAGTTACGTCGGTCGCATCGGCATCGGGCGCATCGACCGCGGGCGCATCCGCTCCGGCCAGAACGTGCTGTTGCTGAGAGGCCCGGGCGTCGCACCCCTTCCGGTCAAGATCAACCAAGTGCTGGTGTTCAAGGGCCTGGAGCGGGTCGTAGTCGAGGAGGCGCAAGCCGGCGATATCGTCGCGGTCAACGGCGTGGAGGAAGTCGGCATCGGCGTAACGATCACCGACTCGGAGCAGACGCAAGCGCTGCCTCTGCTCAAGGTTGACGAGCCCACGCTCGTCATGAATTTCCAGGTCAACACTTCGCCCTTCGCCGGGCGCGAAGGCAAGTTCGTCACCAGCCGGCAGCTGCGCGAACGCCTGACGCGCGAAACCATGAGCAACGTCGCGTTGCGCGTCGAGGACACTGCGGACCCGGACGTCTTCCGCGTCTCGGGCCGGGGCGAGCTGCACCTCACGATCCTCCTCGAGAACATGCGCCGCGAGGGCTACGAGCTCGCGGTTTCGCGCCCGCGCGCGCTCATCAAGGAAATCAACGGCGCGAGGCACGAGCCCTTCGAGCTGCTCGCGATGGACGTCGAGGAGGCGCACCAGGGCGCAGTGATGGAAGCGCTCGGAGCGCGCCGCGGCGATTTGCAGGACATGCAGCCCGACGGCAAGGGCCGTGTGCGGCTCGACTACCGCGTGCCCGCGCGCGGGCTGATCGGGTTCCAGTCCGATTTCATGACGATGACGCGCGGCACCGGCGTCATGAGCCACGTGTTCGACGATTACGGTCCGATGAAGCCCGACATTGCCGAAAGCAGGAACGGCGTGCTGGTTTCAGCGGAGGAAGGCGAGGCGGTCGCCTACGCGCTGTGGAAGCTGCAGGAGCGCGGCCGCATGCTGGTCGATCCCGGCGATCCGCTCTACGAAGGCATGGTCGTGGGCCTGCACAGCCGCGACAACGATCTCGTCGTCAACCCGGTCAGGACGAAGCAGCTCACCAACATTCGCGCCGCGGGCAAGGACGAGGCGATCCTGCTCACCCCGCCGATCAGGCACACGCTGGAATCCGCCGTCGAGTTCATCGCCGACGACGAGCTCGTGGAGATCACCCCGAAGTCGATCCGCATCCGCAAGCGGCTCCTCCTGGAGCACGAAAGAAGGCGCGCGGCGCGCGCCGCCTGATACTCGGGCCCTGCGTCGACCCCGCGACTGCGGGCGTAGAATCTGAGGGTCGTACCGGGCCCATGCAGCACGGGTTTGTTGACGGGCACGGCTGCCGGGGTTACGCTGCTTTCGGCCATAACGATCATTCACGGGAGGCATCATGGCGAAACGCTACGCGCTCGCGACATTGCTCGGTCTCCTCGCTCTGTTCGCCCTGGGAGGCAACAGCGTTCTGGCAGGACCGCCCCCGGCCTATTTCGTCGACGAGAGCAAGCTGCCGTTCGACGCGCTCCCCGGCACCAGCACGAGGCGCTTCTGGGGCATTCACAACGGCGCCGGTTTTCAGATCGAGGTGCCGGACAACTGGAACGGCGACCTCGTGCTCTACGCGCACGGCTTCCGCGGCACCGGCCTCGAGTTGACGGTCAGCATGCCGCGCATCCGCGCGTACCTGGTGGCCAACGGCTACGCGTGGGCGGCGACGAGCTACAGCAAGAACGGCTACGACGTGCGGCAGGGCGTGAAGGACACGCACGCGCTCGGCGAGCGTTTCAACGGAATCGTCGGCAACCCGCAGCGCGCGTACCTCACCGGCCACTCCATGGGCGGGCACATCACCGGCGTGGCGATTGAGCAGTATCCTCAGGCGTATGCGGGGGCGATGCCGATGTGCGGCGTGATGGGAGACAACGAGCTGTTCGATTACTTCCTCGATTTCAACCTTGTCGCCCAAGCGCTGGCCGGCGTCCAGGCGCAGTTCCCGTTCCCCGCCGACTACCAGACCGCGGTGGTTCCGGGGGTCAAGAGTGCACTGGGTCCGGCGTACCCTGCCGTCCTTAACGCGCAGGGGCTCAAGCTCCGCGGCGTGACGCAGAACATCTCCGGCGGCACGCGGCCGGGCTTCAGCACCTCCTTCTTTGTTTGGGGCAACTTCCTGTTCACGGTCGGCGTTACCGGCGGCGACATCGGCGTCGCCCCCGGCAACCTGCAGGACAACAGCGGGACGGTCTACCAGATAGATGCGGACCCTGCGATCTCGGCCGACGAGGCCTCGCTGAACGCCGCCGTGCTGCGCGTCAGCATGGATCCGCAGGGCCGCCATCCGAACGGGCTTGCCAACATCCCGCGCATCTCCGGCCGGCTGCCGATCCCGGTGCTGAGCATTCACACCATCGGCGATCTCTTCGTCCCCTTGTCGATGGAGCAGCTCTATGCCCAGCGCGTGGCGGCCGAAGGCGCCTCCGACCGCCTCGTGAGCCGCGTGATCCGCGACCACAATCACTGCGGCTTCGCGGTACAGGAGGAAGCGGCGGCGTTCGCGGACCTGGTCAAGTGGGTCGAAGGCGGCGCCAAACCAGCGGGCGACGACATCCTCACGCCAGCGAACGTCGCCGACCCGAAATTCGGCTGCCAGTTCTCGTTGCCGGGCCACGCCGGCTTCGCGGCCTGCACGCCGTAGCGCGCCAGCGCTGAACCTGCGCCGACCGCAGCGCGCCGGGCGATCAGCGGCGCGGCAGCTCGACCGGCTTGCCGTGCGGCGTCGCCCTTGCGGCGGCGTCCCATTCTTCCACGCGCTGCTCCATCTCCCGCCCCACGACGAGGTTTTTTCCGGCGACGAGTTTCTCCAGCGCGGCGAGCCAGTGCTCGTAGTAGTGGCTGCCGTCGTCGGGCTCGCCACGCGCTGCGGCCGCGGCAAGCTCGTGGGCGAGGGCGTCGGCCCACTCGCGCCAGGTGAAGGCGCCGCGCGCGTTCAGGGAAACGGTCATCGCGAAAGCCTGCGCCTCCCACGGCGCCTTGAACACGGGCCCTTGTGCGTCGCGCGGCAGGGCGGGGAGGGCGCCGAGGTCCGCCTCAAGCGGGATCGAGGTGGTCATCCCAGAGATCGACGAACACGCTGTCGCGCGCGGAGGCGCAGGGTCCCCACAGCTCGCGCGCGGCGAAGCGCACGCTGTAGCAATGCTGGGGCTTCTGGTCGCGCGTCATGGCGTGGGTGTCGGCGAAGATGAATACGCCGTGGTCGCGGTCGATGACGCCGCGCCTCCCGCGCGCGTAGCGCGGCAGGCGGGTATGGCCGACGGGATGGTCGTTGTGCGCCAGGACGCGCTCGCCGAGGCTGAACTTCGGCGGCACGTCGTCGTCGAGCCGCGCGTGGCGGCGGTTGCCCAGGAATGTCGCCACCTCGGGGGCTCGCAGGGCGGCTAGGCCGCTCGCTTTCGACTCGGCGCGTCCGGATTCCAGCTCTCTCCTCGTGACCAACCCGTTCTCGACGAGCAGCATCTCCAGGCCGCGCAGCCATTTCTCGTAGTACGTCGCGGCGAGGTATTCGGCGGGTGGGATCCGCTCGCGCGAGTGGCGGCTCATGTCGATGTTCCACTTGCCGTGAAAGCCGCAGGCGAGATTGAGCGCGAGCGCGCGCGCCTCCCACCCGGAATGGAAGACCGGCTCGTTCTTCTCGATCACGACCGGCCCCATGCCGTGCATGCCGCCCATGTCGTGGATGCCGTTCATCGCCTGCCCCGTTCCGGCACGGTCACTGGCGCTACGCCGATCATCGCATCGCGCGTGACGATCGATGCCAGCTCGTCCTCGCTCCAGCCCTCCGTTCCCGCGGGCCGCTCGGGCAGCACGAGGTAGCGCAGCTCGGCGGTCGAATCCCACACGCGCACCTCGACGCCCTCCGGGACTTCGCTTCCCAGCTCCTTCAGCACGCCGCGCGGCTCGATGACGGCGCGCGCGCGGTACGGCGCCGACTTGTACCACACCGGCGGCAGCCCGAGCACCGGCCACGGATAGCAGGAGCACAGCGTACATACGACCACGTTGCGGACCTTGGGCGTGTTTTCGAGGGCCACCATGTCCTCGCCCTGGCGTCCGATGAAGCCGAACTCGGCGATCGCGGCGGTGGCATCGGCGAGCAGGCGCTTCTTGTATTCCGGATCGACCCACGCGCGCGCGACGATGCGCGCGCCGTTTCGCGGTCCGACCTTGGTCTCGTAGGTGTCGATCAGCTCGTCGAGCGCCTTGGGATCGACGAGGCCCTTCTCGACGAGCAGCGACTCCAACGCCTTGGCGCGCAGCGCGGGGCCGGAGAGCGGGCGATCGTGCTCGCGGACGTGCTCGTCGTCGTGATGGTCGCTCATGATTCTTCAGCTCACTACATTGATCGCAAGAAACACGATACCGATGACTCCCACCGCGGCTCCCAGCCCCGATGAAGCCGGTCTCGCCCAGGCCTCGCGCTTGGCGATCATTCGCCGGTGGACCAGCATGGCCGCGACTGCGATGCCGAGCTGGACGAGCGAAAAACCGATCAGGTAGGCGGCCAGCGGCGCCGCCTCCGCGCCAAATATGGTTTCCGCATAGGCGTAACCGTGCAGCACGCCCGCGAGCGCTAGGCCGGCCGAGAGCCGGGAGATCTCGATCCGGCGGCGGGCCATCACCAGGCCGCCGATGAGGATCACCGAAAGTGCGACGCCGACTTCGCCCCATGGAAGTCCGAATCCCAAGAGATGCAGCGCGGCGCCGAGGAGGCTTCCGCCGATCAGGGCGAGGACGCCCCACATTCCGCGTTCAACCAAGGCGAGGAAAAATCCGGCACCGACGATGAACGCCGCGTGATCCAGGCCGATTACCGGATGCGCCAAGCCTGACAGAAACCCCTGCGCGAACGTCTGTGGCAGCCCCGCGTCCATGAAATGGTGGGCCGAGGCGGGGAACGGGAGCGCCGCGATCGCGGCGGCGACGGCAACGGTGAAGGCTCTCATTTTTTTCGGTTTCAGCAAGCGCGCGGCATACTTGCCGACAATCTAGCGCGAGCACGGGCAAAGTGCAAAAGCAATCGACGCAGGAAGGGGAAACGGCTAAACCGGCCGCTAGAAGCTGAAGCGCGCGAAGAAGTAACCGACGTTGCCGCCCTGCGTGACGCCCGGAATGAACGTGCCTATCAGCTCGACTTCGCGGTAGCGCAGCGATGCGGCCGGCAGCGCAGCCGGGAGCGGGAAGCGGTTCCCTATGTCGCTGCGCGAGAAAACGAATGCGCTGTAGCCCAGGCCGCCCCGCAGCTGGCCGGCGAGCGGCCAGTAGGTCATCCAGAAGTAGCCGGCCGTGTGCTGCGGCCTGTAGTGCGAATCCCGAAAGGCCATTGCGTACAGCGAGTGGGTATTGCCGTTGGCGTCTGCGACCGAGCGGCCGAACCCGCCGCCCCAGGCCGCCTCGTTCAACTCATCGTGCCGGCGTTGACTGCTGTAGGCCCAGGGCGCGTGCCGGGTGAGGCCGCTTGCGTAATAGTCGTTGCGCCCGTTGAAAAACGCGTCCTTCGATCGCTCGTACTTGTACGCGAGCATGTCCTTCGTGTCCTGCCACCACTCCGCCTGCGCTGGACCTGCCAGGAACAGCGCGACAGAGGCGAAGATCTGCAGTGCCTTCAAGACGCTCCTCGAAAACGGGACCGGCCGGACAGTCAATGTAAAATCCCGGCGTTCGTTTCGTCCAGCCGAAAGCTGCGTACGATACCAGAGACGTGTTTCCTTCAGCTGAGAGAGCCGCATGATTTCCGTTGCTTGCGCCGATATCCTCGCCGGTCGGGCGCCGAAGGATGCACCCGTCACGGTCAGGGGCTGGGTGCGCACGCGGCGCGATTCGAAGGCGGGCATCTCGTTCGTCAATGTCTCCGACGGCTCCTCGTTTCACCCGGTCCAGGTCGTCGCGCCGAATGCACTGCCGAATTACGCGGACGAAGTGCTGCGCCTGACGGCCGGCTGCGCGGTGGAGGCCACCGGCACCATCGTCCCCTCGCCCGCCAAGGGACAGCCCTTCGAGATGCAGGCGAGCGCGATCAAGGTAGTCGGCTGGGTTGAGGACCCGGATGCCTACCCGATCCAGCCCAAGCCGCATACGCTCGAATTCCTGCGCGAGGTGGCGCATCTGCGTCCGCGCACGAACGTGATCGGCGCGGCGACGCGGGTGCGCCACACCGTCGCGCAGGCCATCCATGGCTTCTTTCACGATAACGGCTTTCTCTGGGTCAACACGCCCATCATCACCGCGTCGGATGCCGAGGGCGCAGGGTCGCTTTTTCGGGTGTCGACGCTCGATCTCACGAACCTGCCGCGCACGCAGGACGGGAAGATCGACTTCGCGCAGGATTTCTTCGGGCGCGAGACCTTCCTCACCGTGTCGGGGCAGCTCAACGTCGAGAGCTACTGCCTCGCGCTCTCCAAGGTGTATACGTTCGGCCCGACCTTTCGCGCCGAGAACTCGAACACGAGCCGGCACCTCGCCGAGTTCTGGATGATCGAGCCCGAGATTGCGTTTGCCGACCTTGCCGACGACGCGAGCCTCGCCGAGGCGCTGCTGAAGCACGTCTTCAAAGCGGTGCTCGCCCAGCGCCCGGACGACATGGCTTTTTTCGAGGAGCGCATCGAGAAGGGAGTGATCGCGAAGCTGCAGGGGATCGTCGACTCGGAGTTTGTGCGCTTGGACTACGGCGAGGCGATCGCAATCCTCGAGCGCTCCAAGGAGAAGTTCGAGTTTCCGGTGAAGTGGGGCATCGATCTGCAATCGGAGCACGAGCGCTACCTCACCGAGCGCCACGCGAGGAAACCGGTCATCGTCATGAACTACCCGAAGGGCATCAAGGCCTTCTACATGCGCTCGAACGACGACGGCAGGACCGTCGCCGCCATGGACGTGCTTGCCCCGGGGATGGGCGAGATCATCGGCGGCAGCCAGCGCGAGGAGCGGCTCGAAGTCCTCGATGCGCGCATGGCCGAGGCCGGGCTCGACCGCGAGCACTACGGCTGGTATCGCGACCTGCGCCGCTACGGCACCGTCCCGCACGCGGGGTTCGGCCTGGGGTTCGAGCGCACGGTGGCCTACGTCACCGGCTTGTCGAACGTACGCGATGCGATCCCGTTCCCGAGGACGCCGGGCAACGCGAAGTACTAGGGACGAATATAGCCGGCGAGCTCGGGCAACGCGAGAACGAGCGAAGGCACGAAGGTGATGAGGAAGAGCACCGCGACCAGCGCCGCGATGAAAGGCACCAACTCGCGCACGATCTCCTTCACCGGCGTTCCGGCGAGGCCGCTCAGGATGAACAGCAGCACGCCGTAGGGCGGGGTGAGCAGGCCGATCATCATGTTGACGACGATCACCACGCCGAAATGCACCAGGTCCACGCCCAGCGCCTTGGCGACCGGCAGGAGCAAGGGCACCATGACCAGAAGTAGCGTCGTCGTATCGAGCAGACAACCGAGCACGAGAAACACGAGGTTCACGACGATGAGAAAACCCAGGGGCCCCAGATCGAGCGAGGCGAACCCATCGGCGACGCGCGAGGGAATCTGCTCGGTCGCAAGCACGTAGTTGAAGAGGAACGCGCCGCAGATGATGATCCCCACGACCGCCGTCGATCGCGCGCTCTCGGCCAGCACGGACACGAGCCCCTTCCAGTCGAGGGCGCGGTAGACGAAAAGCGCGAGCACGAGGGCGTAGAGCGCTGCGACCGCCGCCGCCTCGGTCGGGGTGAACACGCCTGAGTAGATGCCGCCGAGGAGCACCACCGGCATGAGCAGCGGCAGCAGCGTGCGAATGAATATCCTCGGAAGCTGTGACCACGGCACGGGCGCCTCCATCGGGAAATTGCGCCGACGGGAAACCCAGACGATGACGAGCATCATCGCGGCCGCCATCAGCAGGCCCGGAACGACGCCGCCGAGAAAGAGCGCGCCGACCGACGCCCCCGAGACGAGCGCATAGAGCACCATCGGGATGGACGGGGGGATGATCGGACCGATGGTGGCGGACGCCGCGCTCACCGCGACCGCGAAGGCCCTGGGGTAGCGGCCGCCCTTGCTCATCATCTCGATCTCGACCATCCCGGGCCCGACGGCATCGGCGATCGCGCTGCCGCTCATGCCGGAGAAAATCACGCTCGCAAGCACGTTCACCTGCGCAAGCCCGCCGCGAAACCGCCCCATGAGCGCGTGAGCGAACGCGTAGATGCGCTCGCTCAGGGTGCCGGAATTCATCACGTTCGCAGCGAAAATGAACATCGGCACCGCGATCAGCACGAAGCTTCCGAAGAGGCTGTTGAGTATTTGCTCAGCGGCGAGCCCCATGTCCTGCCCGGTGGCGCCGAGGTAGGCGATTCCGCCCGCGATCATCGCAAGGCCGATGGGGCCGCGCAGCAGCGCGATGCCGACGAATACGGCGAGCATCAGCCCGAACGCCGCGCTCATGCTCTGTCGGACTCGCCGGAGCGCGCGGGATCGGGCGGGAACGCGATCGCTGCTGCGCAGCGCAGGATCACCATGAGCGCGGCAGCGAGGAAGACGCTGTATGCGATGCTGAAAGGCAGCTCGAGCACCGGAGTTCGCTCGCGGCCCATGAAGCGCAGGTAGTCGGCGATGCCGGGGAGTGCCCAGAGAAAGCAGCCGGCGAGAGTAGCGAGGCCGAGCGCATAGAGCGCGCGCTGGGCGCGGGGCGCGAAGCGCGGCACGACGAAGTCCACCGCCACGTGGCTGTGGAGCGGCACCGTGAACGCGGTCCCCCAGAAAATCACCCAGATGAAGGCGATCGCTGCGAGCTCCTCGGTCCATGCGGCGGGCGCGCCGAACACGAAGCGGCGCACCACCTGTACGACGAGGCTCAGGAACAGAATGGCGAAGATGCCGGCGCCGACGGAATCGGCCCACCGAGTGAGGCGTTCGGCGAGGCGCGTACTCTTACTTGACCGCATTGATGCGATCGAGCAGCCCCCGCGGCCACTTCTCCGCGTACTCCGAT
>Ga0137451_1000183_pt1 | contig 18754 bp, 25 predicted proteins | sample EasRivERMGT500_2_FD_102336 | JGI IMG/M metagenome (GOLD analysis project Ga0137451, IMG submission 102336) | Soil microbial communities from meander-bound floodplain in the East River, Colorado, USA - East River MetaG ERMGT500_2 | ecosystem: Environmental > Terrestrial > Soil > Floodplain ... | reverse complement strand
CGCAGCGGAAAAACGGATTCATCCTGCCTCCTCCAGTCTTTCGAGCAAGCCTTGCAGCGCGAACACCACCGACTGCCGGCGCACCCTCTCCCGGCCCCCCAGGAAACGCCGGGTGACGCTCTCCATCGCGCCCCGTTTTCGCGACCACGCGAAGCACACCGTGCCGACGGGTTTCGCCTTGGTGCCGCCGCTCGGCCCGGCGACGCCCGTCACGGCGATCGAAACTTGCGCGCGGCTGCGGGCGAGCGCTCCGGCGGCCATTTCCTTCGCGGTTTCCCGGCTGACCGCGCCGTGCCGCGAAAGCGTCCGCGCGCGCACGCCAAGCAGCTCTTTCTTGGCATCGTTGGAGTAGGTCACGAAACCGCGGTCGAACCACTCGGAGCTTCCCGACACGGAAGTCACGGCCTGGGCGATCCAGCCGCCGGTGCAGGACTCGGCCGTGGCGAGCCTCAGATTGCGCTTCCTCAGCCGGGCGCCGATCCGTCTCGCAAGCAGCTTGAGCGTATCGCGAGCCATCAGCCGAGGACTCGTTTCACGACCGCGATGAGGAGCAGGGTGTAGAACGCCGCCATGATGTCGTCGAACATCACGCCCAGGCCCCCTTTCATCGCGCGGTCGATCTGGCGGATCGGCGGAGGCTTGACCACGTCGAAGAAGCGGAACGCGAAGAACGCAAAGACCCACCAGGCCCAGCCCGACGGTGTGAGCAGCAGGATCAGCAGCATCGCGACCACCTCGTCCCAGTTCATGGCGCTGTGATCGGCGATGCCCAGATCGCGCCCGGTGCGCGCGCAGGCCCAGATGCCGATTCCGAAGAAAACGGCGATGACGCTGAAAACATAGAGCGGCGGGAGCCAGAGATCGAGCAGGAAAAAAAGCGGAAACGCGAGCAGCGTACCCACGGTGCCCGGGGCAAGCGGCGCGAGCCCCGTTCCGAACCCGAGCGCGATGAAATGGGCCGGATGAGCGAAGACGAAACCGGGGGCGGGACGCAGGATCATGCGAAGTGATCGAAACCCTTGCGCGGACTGGAAACGAGCTTGCCCCGGACGTCGCGCAACCTCGCCACGGGATCTCCCGGTACCACGACGCCGATAAGGGCGAGCGGAACTTCGAGGTCCTTGCCCACCGCCTCGATCTGCGTGCGCTTGAACGCCGGCGCGGTGAACAGCAGCTCGTAATCGTCGCCGCCGGCGAGCAGGCAATCGTCGGCGAGCGCTTTGTCCGGGCAGCCGGCGATCGCCCTCGCGCGCGGAAGGTTTTCCCAGACGAGCTCAGCGCCGACGCGGGACGCTCCCAGGATATGGCCGAGATCGGCGAGCAGGCCGTCGGAGATGTCGATCGCGCTGCGCGCAAGGCCGCGCAGCCGCTCGCCCAGCTCGACGCGCGGCTCGGGCGTGTGCAGCCGGGTGAGGCAGGCTTCGAGCGCCGCGCCTTCGAGCTTCGCGCGCCCCTTCAGGTGGGCGAGCGCGAGCGCCGCCTCTCCGGTCGCGCCCGACAGCCAGATGTCGTCCCCGGCGCGCGCCGCGTCGCGCCGCAGCGCGAGCTCCGCCGGCACCTCCCCCAACACGGTCACCGAGATCGTGAGGGGCCCTCTCGTCGTGTCCCCGCCGACGAGCTCCATTCTCCAGCGGCCGGCGAGCCGGAAGAACCCTTCGGCGAACGCGGCGATCCACTTCTCGTCGGCCTCCGGCAGCGCGATCGCGAGCGTCGCCCAGCGCGGGCCGGCGCCCATCGCGGCGAGATCCGAGAGGTTGACCGCGAGCGCCTTGTGCCCGAGTTTCCCCGGTTCGGCGTCCGGGAAGAAATGGCTTCCGGCCGTCAGCATGTCGGTCGAAACGGCGAGCAGCATATCGGGGTCGGGCCGGACGAGCGCGCAGTCGTCGCCCACCCCCAGCGCCGCCGTCGGCGCGGCGCGGGTGAAGTATTTGCGGATGATGTCGAACTCGGAGGCCACGTCTTCAGGCTTTTCTCTCCTGCGGCCGCAGTTCGGAGACGAGCTTGTCGAGCACGCCGTTCACGTACTTGTGGCCGTCGGTGCCGCCGTACGACTTGGCGAGCTCGATCGCCTCGTTGATCACCACCTTGTAGGGGATATCGGTCGCGTTTTTCAGCTCGAACGCTGCGAGCAGCAGGATGCCGCGCTCCACCGGCGAGAGCTCTTTGAGCTTGCGATCGAGCACCGGAGCGATCAGCAGCTCGAGCGCCGCGGCGTCCTCGATCGTGCCTTGGAGGAGCCGCGCGAAATACTTGGCATCGGCCTTTCCGAATCCCTTCGATTCGGCAAGCTGCGACTGCAGATCGGCCGCATTGTCGCCCGCGAGCTGCCACGCGTACAGGCCTTGCAGCGCGAGCTCGCGCGAACGGCGCCGCGCCGATTTCATCTGTGGTTCTTCGCGATGCTCTTGCCGAGGTTCGCCATTTCCACCGCGACCTCGGCGCAGTCCTTGCCCTTTTGCGCTGCGCGCGCCTCGGCCTGTTTCTCGGTATCGGTGGTGAGGATGCCGTTGGCGACGGGGATGCCGCTGTCGAGCTGCACCTGCATGAGCCCCGAGGCGGATTCGTTGGCGACGGTTTCGAAATGACGGGTCTCGCCGCGTATGACAGCGCCGAGCGCGATCAGCGCGTCGTATTTTTCCGTGTTGGCGAGTTTCTGCAGGGCGAGCGGCGCTTCGAGCGCGCCCGGCACGCTGACCACCGTGAGTTCGGTCACGCGCAGTTCCGCAAGCCGCTTGCGGCAGGCCTCGAGCATCGCGACGCCGATGCGCTCGTTGAAGCGCGAGCGCACGATCCCGACCCGCAGGCCCTCCCCGCCCGAGTCGGGCTCGATCGCCGCCATCAGCCGTCCCGCACCCTGGCGGCCTTTTCGACGTAGCCGGCGATTTCCAGCTCCCATCCGGCCATGCTCGGCATCTTGCGCGGCGCCGCCATGAGAAGCATCTTGCCGACCTTGAGATCGCGCAGGATCTGCGCGCCGATGCCGTAGGCGAGGAAGTCCATCTTCGCCGGGGCCCGGGGCCGCGCCGGCGAGGCGACGCGCTCGATCAGCTGCCCCGCGCCCTCCGAGCAGTTGAGCAATACCATGATGCCCCTGCCTTCGGCGGCGATTTTCTCCAGCGCGTCGTGAACCGACCACGTGTGCGTTCCCGGACCGGTGTCCAGGAGATCGAGGAGCGACAGCGGCTCGTGCACGCGCACCAGCGTCTCCTTGTCCCGCGAGATTTCCCCGCATGCGAGCGCGAGGTGGGTCTCCCCGGTCAGCTTTTCCAGGTAGGCGATGAGCCGGAAGGGCCCGAAGCGCGTCTCGATCACGCGCTCGGTCACGCGTTTCACCAGCGATTCGTTCTGGCTGCGAAAGCGGATCAGGTCGGCGATCGAGCCGATCTTGAACCCGTGATGTTTCGAGAACTCGATCAGGTCGGGCAGCCGCGCCATGCTGCCGTCGTCTTTCATGATCTCGCACAGCACCGCCGCCGGATGAACTCCGGCGAGCTGCGCGAGGTCGCAGCAGGCCTCGGTGTGCCCGGCGCGCACCAGCACCCCGCCGTTCAGGGCGATGAGCGGGAACACGTGGCCCGGCTGGACGATGTCCGCGGGCGTCGCCTTGGAGGAAGCCGCCACCTTGATGGTGTGCGAGCGGTCGGCCGCGGAAATGCCCGTGCTCACGCCGGAAGCCGCTTCGATGGACACCGTGAAATTGGTGCCGTGCACCGAGCGGTTGCGCGCCACCATCGGCAGGAGATTCAGGCGCTCGGCGTGCGACTCGGTGATCGGCATGCACACCAGGCCGCGGCCGAACTTCGCCATGAAATTGATTTTCTCCGCGGTGACGAACTCCGCGGCGAAGATGAGATCGCCCTCGTTCTCGCGATCCTCGTCGTCGACGAGCACGGCCATGCGGCCGGCTTTCAGCTCGGCGATGATTTCCTGAATCGAATTGAGGCTCATGGAGGAGTCGCCCGCTTACGAGCGCGAATTTTACGCCTATCGGGGCTGCGACGGCCTGCGGCTGCAAGATGATCCCTCATCCCCATCCCTTCTCCCGGCGGGAGAAGGGTGTTAACTTCCCTCTCCCTCCGGGAGAGGGATAGAGGGTGAGGGAGCGAACTGCTACTGCTCCCCGCCCGGCTCGCCGCTCTGCTCGCCGACCTGCTCGCTGCCCTGCTCGTGGCCTTCGATCTTCTCGCGGATGCGCGCGGCCTTGCCCGAGCGCTGGCGCATGTAATAGAGCTTGGCGCGGCGCACGGCGCCTTTGCGCTTCAGCTCGATCGAGTCGATCAGCGGGGAATAAGTCTGGAAGGTGCGCTCGACGCCCTCGCCCGAGGACACCTTGCGCACGGTGAACGAGGAATTGATGCCGCGGTTCCTCTTGGCGATCACCACGCCCTCGTAGGCCTGCACGCGTTTGCGCTCGCCTTCGACGACGCCCACGTTGACGATCACCGTGTCGCCCGGGGAAAACTCCGGGAGCTTCTTCCCCATGCGCTTGATTTCTTCCTCTTCGAGCTCTTGAATGATGTTCATCGCACTGCTCCTCTTTGCATATGAGCTGTCATCCTGAGCGAAGCGAAGGATCTGCTGTTCGGAAAAACAGATTCTTCGTCGATTCGCTCCTCAGAATGACAGCATTGCGTTAGCCCTTCATCTCCTGCTTGAATTCCTCAAGCAGTTTACGTTCGCTCTCGCTCATCCCGCGCCGCTCGAGCAGCTCGGGCCTGCGCAGCCAGGTGCGGCCCAGCGACTGCTTCAGCCGCCAGCGCTCGATCTGCGCATGGTGGCCGGAGAGCAGCACCGGCGGCACCGCCTCGCCCGCGACCATTTCCGGCCGCGTGTACTGCGGGCAGTCGAGCAGCCCGTTCACGAACGAGTCCTGCTCGGCCGACTGCCCGTCCCCGAGCGCGCCGGGCAACTGCCGCACCACGGCGTCGATCAGCACCATCGCCGCGAGCTCGCCGCCCGAGAGGACGTAGTCGCCGATCGACAGCTCCTCGTCCACCCTGCGGCGGATCAGGCGCTCGTCCACGCCCTCGTAGCGTCCGCACAGCAGCACCAGGCGCGATTCCTTCGACAGCGCCATCACCTTGCGGTGATCCATCACCGCACCCTGCGGCGAGAGATGGATCACTTTCGATCCGCCTTGCGCCGCGGCCTTTGCCGCGACGATCGCCTTTTCCAGCGGCTCGGCGAGCATCACCATGCCGGGCCCGCCCCCGTACGGCCGGTCGTCGACCGTGCGGTAATTGTCCGTCGTGAAATCGCGCGGGTTCCACAACGCGAGGTTCCACAGCCCCTGTTCCAGCGCCCGGCGCGTCACACCGGAGCCGGTGACCGCCGCGAACGCCTCGGGAAACAGCGTCACGCAATCGAAGCGGATCACCAATCCGCTCCCCAGTCGACTTCGACCGTGCCCGCGGCCAGATCGACCTTGCGGATCACCTCCGCCCTCGCCGGCACGAGGCGCTCTGCGCCTTCGTGCTCGACGCGCATCACATCGTTCGCGCCGGTGCTGATAAATCCCGCCACGCGGCCCAAACGTTCGCCCTGCCCGTTCACCACTTCAAGGCCGATCAAATCGACCTGATAAAACTCGTGCTCGGCCGGCTTCGCCAGATCCTCGCGCCTGAGCGCCACCTCGGCCCCGCGGTACGCGCCGGCCTGTTCCGGATCGTCGCATCCTTCGAAGCGCGCCACCAGGTAGACGCCGTGCGCGCGGCACTCGGCCACCGCGACCTCGCTGAGCTTCCCCGGCTTGCCGACCCACCACGCGGGATACTTGCAGAGGTTGCCGCTTCCGGCGCCGAAGGGCTGGATCTTCACAGCGCCCTTCACGCCCCAGGGCGCCATCACGCGCCCCATCACCACCCACCGGGTTGGCCCGCCCGTCGCCAACCCGCCTCGCAAAGCCGCGCTACTTGGCCGCGGCTTCAGCCGGCGCCTTGTAGCCCTTGAAAAGGCGCGCCACCGTCGGGCTGAGCTTCGCGCCCTTTCCCCGCCAGAAAGCCAGGCGATCCGTCGCGAAACGCAGGGACTCGCGGCCTTGCGGCGCCTTCGGGTCGTAGAAACCGACGCGCTCGATGAAGTGCTTTCCGGCGGCTCGGCGCGAATCGGCGACCACCACGTTGAAAAAGGGCCGTTTCTTGGCGCCGCCGCGCGAAAGACGAATCACAACCATGATGAATGACCGAAGCCGAAAAGGGCGTGATTTTACGCGAGGTTAGAGGAGGTTGGCAAGGGAAAACGGGGTTCGGCTGCCGGCGAGTGGCAACCTCGAAAACGGAAGGAGAGATATAAGGCTAGGTTTGCCCACCCCTGGGTTGCGAGGCCTGATCCTGCGTCTCCATGAACGCGCGACGGAAGTTCATCGGGTTGGAGATGCCCGAGATCGGCGCTTGAGGATTGCCGGCGCCCGAAATAATCAGCGAACCGTAGTCAAAGATCCGCCCGAGAATGTCTTGGTTGACCTGGATGCTCTCAACCTTGTTGATGTTGAGTTCGATGGTTTTGCGGCTTATGAAACCGAACTTCGCAATGACTCGCTTGTTTGTGATCGCAAGCTCGGTGGTCTTGTACCGTATGAAGGCAACCAGAAAGAAGATGAGCCCGATACCCCAGGCCGCCAGCAGCAGCACCCCAAGGATGATGAGCGGGGCGAGGGACCAGAGGCTTATTTTTCCGGTGTAGACAACCTTCTCGTCCTTGATGAGTGCGCCGTCGATGTAGCTGGCCATCCTTCGCTTCCTTAGTGAGGGTGATCCTTCAAGAACTGAGTGACTCAGGCCCCACGTATGTGACAGCGCCCCGCCTGGCCGTCGGAATAGACGCGAGCAACTCCGGGACGAGCAACTGAAGATCAACGAGGCGATTGGAAGGCGCACGCAGCACGATGACCGCGATCGCGAACGCGGGGATATTCTGCTGAAAAGAAAGATTGCGATCGACGGTTACGAACACATCGAACTCCTTCGCGGCCATCGCGAGCAGTTCTCCGTTCTTTATCGTTGACCACCCCATCTGGTGCGCCGTCTTAGCTTCGTGACCGACGAGTTCGCGCGAGAGCCGCCAGTCAACGCATTCATCGACCAGCACCTTCACGAGGCGGCAGCGACCAGGCGGTCTTTCGCTTGTTCAAGGAACCTGATGACCTGCTCGCGACTCACCGAAGGAAAGCCGGCGAGAAAATCGTCGATGGAGTCCCCGGCTTCCAGGTAGTCAAGGAGCGTCTGGACCGGCACCCGGGTGCCGGCAAATACTGCGGTGCCCCCCATTACGTCGGGGCTCCGGGAGATAACTGGCTTTTCCATGCGGTGAGACTACTCCCAACTCTGCGGCCCGTGCAACCTGGGAGACCTTCGGCGCCGCCGAGGTTGCTGCCGAGGAAATTCAATGCGGGCGGCTGCGATGAACCGCGCACTTATCCGCTCACCCGCTACCTGACCCGTTTCCACACGTTGGTGTTGACTCTGCCGGCCAGCGTCGACGGGTTGATGTAGACCAGATCCTCTGCGGTCAGGGTCTTGATGACTCGCTTGAAGGACGAGCCGTTCTGGTTGGGGAACGAGCTGCGCTCGATGTTGAGCGTCAGGACCCCGTCGGCTTCGCTGAGCGAGTAAGTTCCGAAATACGAAAGCACTCCGTGCGCGACGGCCCGGTTTTCCTCCGGCGTCGTCTTCAGTCGGTCGTTGGAAGCGAGCTTCGGAAACTCCGACATGATCTGAAGAGAGAATCGGATTCCGTCGAAGATGAGCAGGCCCTTGGGACTTGCGCCTTCCACCAGCGGAAGCTTGGTGCCGTCCTTGGCCACGGACTGGGCTGAAACGTACGTCCAATTTCCGACGAGCAGCTTCTTCGAGATCGGCCCTTTTTGCTGGGCCCAGGCCCCCGAAGCCGCCGACAGCGTCAGGCCAACGAAGGCAGTAGCCGCGAACAGGACCCCTGCCACCTTGCGAATCGATTCGTTCATGGCATCCCTCCCTATCGAGAACCGCGCACGGCTCGTTCCGTCGAGCGCCGCCGGGCAGCGCGGACGACCCGGCGGGAAAACAGTCTATACCCCTTCGATGCGTGCGCCCGCTCCCGATCGGCGAGGGCGGCGTTCATAAATCGGGAAAGGAATTGACCCGCTTCAGCCAGCCGTTCAGGAATTTGCCGAGCGCAGGACGCTTGGCGACGAGGTCCTGGTAATAGTCGATGCGGCCTTGCTTGTAGCGTCGATAGATGGCCCTCTGGTCCATGCGATTCAGCGCAGCCATCGTCCCCGGGCCGATGTCTCCATCCACCGCCACCGGCGGCTGGGTGCCCAGCTCGTTGAGCACTCTCTGCAACAGCTTGGATGCGCTGCCTCCGGCATTGACCTGAAAGTCGAAGACGATGTCGGCCAGTTCCTGCAGCTCGATATCGTCGCCGCGGACCTTGTTCCAGTAGAGCGGCTTGTAGATTTCACCGGCTTGCGCGTCGGTCAGCGTCTTGAGGTTCTCCAGCGTGGGATCGATGCCCAGATACTGCTTTGCGGAGCTCTGGAACGTCGCCAGGGTAATGCCCTTGTTGGTCGCCCCGCCCGGGTCGGCCGGGTCGTTCACGAAACCTCCTTCGTGCTTCAGCAGCGTCGGAAAAAAAGCGTCGAAACTGGCCATGATCACGCCCCTTTGGCATCGTTCAAAAAACCTTTGACCGGCGCTCAGACGGCGGCGCCGGTCCCGAATGCTACTTGAACTCCCTGACCGCCTTCTCCAGATCCCTGCGGCGCGCTTCGGTCAAATCGGCCTGCACGCTCGCGGCAATCAGCGGGGCCAGCGTTCCGTCCCTTGCGGCGTCGGCCTGGTATTGCGCCTCGGCCGCGCGGAACTGGAGCCACGCCTGCTGGGCGGTGCGCAGCTTCGCCTGGCCGCGCTGATCGAGCTTGGCGCTGAGACTGCGGTACGCCGCGTTCATGCCCGCATCCGCGCGCTTCAGCCGGCCGATCTCGCATTCGCGCATGGCCGCGGTGCTCGCGGCGTCTGCGCATGCGGTGTTTTCCGCGGCGGCCTGGGCGAGCGCCTGCCCCGGCGCACCGAGCAGCCAGCACAGCGCCGCGATCTGCATGGGCCGCCTGGCCGGAAGGCGCAAACAAGCCGCGCTCACTGTTTCGCGCTGCGGGCGTTGATCTCTCGGATTTCCGAGTTGTATTTCCCGATCCTGCTGTTGCATTCGACGACTGCACCCGCCAAGCTCAGCATCTTCTTCCCTCCTCAGACGCAAACGCCCGCCGCCGGTCGCCCCTCTTTGCGATTCCCGATGCGCACCCTTGAGTCATCGTACCGCAGATTGGGAGTCGCGAAGCCGCCGCCCCCCAGGCCGGCGATTCCGGCTACCTCATCCCCGGCATGAACCCCTTCATCCCCCGCATCATCTTCGCAAGACCGCCCTTCTGCATCCTCTTCATCATCTCGCGCATCTGCTCGAACTGATTCAGCAACCGATTCACTTCCTGCACGGGAACGCCGGCGCCCGCGGCGATGCGCCGCTTGCGCGAGGCCTTGATGATCTCGGGCCGGACGCGCTCCGCGGGCGTCATGGAATTGATGATGCCTTCGACGCGGCGCAGCTGCTTTTCGTCCATCTGCGAGGACTGCGCGGCTTGGGCGAACTGCGCGGGGAGCTTGTCGACCAAAGCCGACATCCCGCCCATTTTGCGCATCTGGCCGATCTGCTGTTTGAAGTCTTCCAGATCGAAGCCCTTACCCTTTTTCACCTTCTCGGCGAATTTTTTCGCCTCGTCGACGTCGATTTTTTTCCCCGCCTCCTCGACGAGCGAGAGCACGTCGCCCATGCCGAGGATGCGCGAGGCCATCCGCTCGGGATGAAAGAGATCCAGGCCGTCGGGCTTTTCGCTCACCCCGACAAACTTGATAGGCTTTCCCGTTACCTGCCGTACCGACAGCGCCGCGCCGCCGCGCGCGTCGCCGTCGAGCTTGGTGAGAACGATCCCGGTCAGGGGCAGCGCATCGCCGAAAGCTTTCGCGACGTTGACCGAATCCTGGCCCTGCATCGAATCGACGACGAATAGGGTTTCGATGGGCTTCAAGGCGGCGTGCAGCTCGGCGATCTCCCGCATCATCGGCGCGTCGATCGCCAGACGTCCCGCGGTGTCGACGAGCAGAACGTCGTGATAATGCTTCCTCGCGTGATCGAGCGCGGCGAGCGCGATGTCCAGCGGCTTCTGCCCGGCGTCCGAAGAAAAGAAATCGACGCCGATCTGGCGGGCGAGTATCTCGAGTTGTTCGATCGCCGCGGGCCGGTAGACGTCGCAGGAGACGAGCAGCGGTTTCTTCCCGCGCTCCGCCGCGAGCATTTTCGCGAGCTTTGCGGCGGTGGTCGTCTTGCCCGAGCCCTGCAGACCGGCCAGCAGCACGACCGCGGGAGGCGTCACCGCGAGATCGAGCGCGGCGTCCTCCCCGCCCATGAGCGCGGTCAACTCGCGGTGCACCACGCCCACCAGCGCCTGGCCCGGGGCGAGGCTGCCGATCACCTGCTCGCCGAGGGCGGCCTCGCGCACGCGGGCGATGAAATCGCGCACCACGGGCAGGGCCACGTCCGCTTCGAGCAGCGCCAAGCGCACCTCGCGCAGTGCCCCCTGGATGTTCTCCTCGCTGAGACGCGCCTCCCCGCGCATCGTCTTGGCGATCCGGGACAGGCGCTCGGTCAGATTCTCAAGCACGGGAGGGCGTGGTAAAAACCGTGGTGTAAACTGCGCGGATGCCGGCGATTCTACTCTACGGCGCGGCGTTCCTCCTCTACGCGGCGCTCGCCCTGCACTTCTGGCGCACGCGCTGGCGCGGCGCGAGCGTGCCGCGCGTCGCCCCCTGGGAGCGGGCGGCGATTCTCGCGCCGTTCGTGCTGCATACGTGGCTGGTCTACGACATGCTGTGGGCGCAGTCCGAGCTGCGCTTCGGTTTCGGGCAGGCGCTCTCGGTGATGATGTGGCTCGCGGTGCTGATCTACTGGATCGAAAGCCGGTTCCTCGAGCTCGAGGGCCTGCAGGCGCCGACCCTCGCTCTCGCCGCCGTATGCGTGCCGCTGCCCGCGCTCTTTCCCGGACTCGCCGCGCCGCCGTACACGCATTCGACCGAATTCCGCCTGCACCTTGCGCTCGCCATGATCGCCTACGGCCTGTTCACGATCGCGGCGCTGCACGCGCTCTTGATGACGCTCATGGAAAGGCGGCTGCACGGCGGCGCGATCGCCGGGCCGCTCGCGGCGCTGCCGCCCCTGCTCACCCTGGAGCGGCTGCTCTTCCGGATGATCCTCGCGGGATTCGTATTCCTGACCTTGACGCTCGCCACCGGAATCGTTTTCTCCGAAACGCTTTTCGGCCGGGCGATGAAATTCGACCATAAGACGGTCTTCGCCGTCGTTTCCTGGTTTATTTTCGCGGCGCTCCTCACCGGCCGATATTTCTACGGCTGGCGCGGGCGCACCGCGCTCCGCTGGACGCTCGCCGGCTTCGCCGCGCTCCTGCTCGCCTACGTGGGCAGCCGTTTCGTGCTCGAGGTCGTCCTGCGGCGCGGTCTTGCTTAAAAGACTGTCACAGAATCACGTGACGGTCCTGGTCTAGGGGAGTACGAGGGGCATAGGAAGGGGTGGGACCCTTCCTTGCCCACCTGATCCCCCGTGTCGTAAAGCGGCCTCTGAGCTATACTCCGCTCCCTTCTGTCCCCTAGGCGCCCGCTTTGGACGACATCCGTTTGGCGGCGCAGTTCGCAGCGCTCGCCATCCTGCTCGTAGTCTCCGGTCTTTTCTCCATCGCCGAAACCAGCATGATGGCGGTGAACCGCTATCGGCTGAGGGCGCTGGCGCGCCTGGGAAATCGGGGGGCGCAGTACGCCAGCGATCTCCTCGCGCAGACCGACAAGCTGCTCGGGGTCATCTTGCTCGGCAACAACCTCGTCAACGCCGCGGCCGCGTCGCTCGTCACCGTCATCGGCATCAAGCTCTTCGGGGACGACAAGTTCGTGCTGATGGCTGCAACGCTCGCGATCACCTTCCTGATCCTCGTATTCTCCGAGATCACGCCCAAGGTCATCGGCGCGGCCTATGCGGAGCGCATCGCGCTGCCGGCGAGCTACGTGCTCAAGCCCCTGCTCAAGCTGCTCTACCCGATCGTCTGGTTCGTGAACCTGTTCGTCGCGCCGCTGCTCTACGCATTCCGCGTGCGTTCAAAGAGCGGCGCACACGCCCAGCGCCTCTCGATGGAAGAGCTGCGCTGGCTGGTCCTGGAGTCGGGGCAGTTCATGCCGAAGAAGCACCAGAGCATCCTCGTCAACCTGTTCGACCTCGAGGCGATCACCATCGAGGACGTGATGACCCCGCGCGCGCAGATCGAGGCGGTCGATCTGGAGGCCTCCACCGAAAGCATCCTGGCGCAGCTCACCACCGCGTACCACACGCGGCTTCCCGTCTATCGTGGCGAGCTCGGCAGCGTCACCGGCATCCTGCACCTGCGCAAGGTGATGCACCTGCTGCGCGCGGAAGAACTCGACCGGAAGGCGCTGGCCGAGCTGCTGGCGGAACCCTATTTCGTTCCTGCCGGCACGCCTCTGTTCGCGCAGCTCCAGTATTTTCAGGAAAACCACCAGCGTCTCGCGCTGGTGGTGGACGAGTACGGGGAGCTGCAGGGACTGGTGACCCTCGAGGACATCATCGAGGAGATCATCGGCGAGTTCACCACCACCGCGCCGGTGAAATCGGAAGGCTATTCCTGGGACAAGGACGGCAGCGCCCTGGTGGAGGGCTCGAGCGTGCTGCGCGAGCTGAACCGCAAGCTCGGGCTCGCGCTGCCCCTGGACGGGCCGAAGACCTTGAACGGTCTCATCCTGGAACACCTGCAGGACATTCCCGCGGCAGGGGTCGCGCTCAAGATCGCCGAGGTGCCGATGGAGATCGTCCAGACGCAGGACCGGGTGATCAAGACCGTGCGGCTTTTCCGCCCGCGCCTGTCCGACCTCGCGCAAGCCGCGTAAGAGCCTTGCCGGCGGGGAGCCCTTCTCAAAAAGGTAAAATTCACGGTATTTACGTCTTGTCTTCAATACATTAAGCAGAATTCCTGAGACTTTACAAAAGGCCCAAGGCCATGCATCATCGCTCGAAGCCTGACTTCAGGGGAGTCGTAGGCTGCGCCACCGAATGATGCAGGAGAAACCGCTATGGCAACCGCAGCAGCAGTCGCCAGGGTCAAGGAGATCACCTACCTTTGGGAAGGCAAGGACAAGTCCGGCAAGGTCATCAAAGGTCAAATGCGCGCCGGCGGTCAGGCGGTGGTCCAAGTCACGCTGCGCCGCCAGGGCATCGTCGTCATCAAGGTCCACAAGCAGCGTCTCGGCAGGGGCGGCAGGGTCAGCGACAAGGACGTCAGCCTGTTTACCCGCCAGATGGCGACCATGATGAAAGCCGGCGTGCCGCTCCTTCAGTCCTTCGACATCGTCGGCAAAGGCCACGCCAACCCGGCGGTGGCGAGATTGCTGATGGGGATCAAGACCGACGTGGAGACCGGGTCCTCGCTCGCCTCGGCGTTCCGGAAGTACCCGCTTCACTTCGACGCTCTGTACTGCAACCTCGTTGCGGCCGGCGAGCAGGCCGGGATTCTGGAAACTCTCCTCGAACGCCTGGCGACCTACAAGGAAAAGATCCTCGCCATCAAATCGAAGATCAAGTCGGCCCTGTTCTATCCGATCGCGATCGTCGTGGTTGCCTTCGTCATCACCGCGGTCATCATGATTTTCGTGATCCCGGCGTTCAAGGAGGTGTTCACGAACTTCGGCGCCGATCTCCCCGCCCCGACCTTGTTCGTCATGGCGGTCTCGGACGTTTTCGTCAAGTACTGGTACATCATCTTTCCCGCCATCATCGGAGGCGTATGGGGCTTTCTCGCGCTGTGGAAGCGCTCCGTGCCGGTCCAGGTGTTCATGGACCGGGCGATGCTCAAAGTGCCGGTTTTCGGCGACTTGATCAAGAAATCCACCATTGCCCGCTGGACCCGGACGCTCTCCATCATGTTCGCGGCGGGCGTGCCCCTGGTCGAGGCGCTCGATTCGGTCGGCGGCGCCTCGGGAAATTACGTCTACCTGATGGCCACCAAGGAGATCCAGAGGAAGGTGAGCACCGGGACGAGCCTGACGACCTCGATGCAGGAAGCCAACGTCTTTCCCAACATGGTCGTCCAGATGGTGTCGATCGGGGAGGAATCCGGCGCCCTCGATTCCATGCTCAGCAAGGTCGCCGACTTCTTCGAGGCCGAAGTCGACGACGCGGTTGACGCGCTGACCAGTCTGATGGAACCGATGATCATGGTGGTGCTCGGCGTGCTCATCGGCGGCATGGTGATCGCGATGTACCTGCCGATCTTCAAGATCGGCCAAGCGGTCTAGCATTATTTCCATCACGCACCTCGTCGAAAGGGTTACGGCCGGGCCGTAACCCTTTTTTGTTTGATCCGATGAGCGAGATTCTCGAAACGGCCGCCCACCCGATGGTGTTCCCGTGGCTGTGCCTCGCGTTCGGGCTCGTGATCGGCTCGTTTCTGAACGTGGTCATTCACCGCTTGCCGAAGATGATGGAGCGCGATTGGCAGTCTCAGTGCGCGGAGCTGCGCGGCGAGGCCGTCGCTCCGGCGGAAAGGTTCAACCTTTTCGTGCCGCGCTCGCGCTGTCCCGCCTGCAGCCACGCCATCGCCGCGGCCGAAAACATCCCCCTCGTTTCCTGGGCGATGCTGCGCGGGCGCTGCTCCGCGTGCAAGGCGCGCATCAGCCCGCGCTATCCGCTGGTCGAGCTGCTCGGAGGCGCCGCCGCGGCCTGGTCGGCGGTGCGCTTCGGGGCCAGCCCCGCGGCGTTCGCCGCGATGGTGTTCCTGTGGTGCATCGTCGCCGCGACCTTCATCGATTTCGATACCCAGCTGCTGCCCGATTCGATCACGCTGCCGCTTTTGTGGCTGGGATTGCTCGTCAACGCCGGCGGCGTCTTTACCGACCTGCGTTCCGCGGTGATCGGCGCGGCCGCGGGATATCTCACCCTCTGGAGCGTGTACTGGCTGTTCAAGCTCGCAACGGGCAAGGAGGGAATGGGATTCGGCGATTTCAAGCTGCTCGCCGCGATCGGCGCGTGGTGCGGGTGGCAGGTCCTGCCGCTCACGATCCTGCTGTCGTCCTTCATCGGGGCCGCCGTGGGAATCGCCCTCATGGTCTTTGCCCGCCACGGCCGCAGCGTGCCGATTCCCTTCGGGCCGTATCTGGGCGCCGCCGGGATCGTCGCGCTGTTCTGGGGACCCCAGCTCACCCGCCAATACCTCAACCAGTTCATGTGAAGCCGTACACGGTCGGACTCACGGGCGGCATCGGCAGCGGCAAGAGCGCGGTCGCCGGGCTGTTCGCCGGACACGGGGTCGCCGTGATCGATACCGACGAGATCGCCCACGAACTCACGCGCCCGGGAGGCGAGGCGATCGAGGCGATACGCGCGGCGTTCGGCGCAGGCTCGATCGGCGCGGACGGCGCACTCGATCGCGGCGCGATGCGCAAGCTCGTGTTCGGCGATGCGGCGGCGAGGAAAAAACTCCAGGGAATCCTGCATCCGCTCATACGCAAGGAAAGCGCGAGCCGGTGCGCGCGCGCGCAGAGCCCCTACGCAATTCTCGTGGTCCCGCTCCTGGTGGAGGGCGGCGTCGACCGATCGCGCTACGCGCGGGTGCTCGTGGTCGATTGCACCGAGGCGCAGCAGATCGAGCGCGCCATGCGGCGAAGCGGCCTCTCGGAGACGCAAGTGCGCGCCATCCTCGCCGCGCAGGCCACGCGCGAGCAGCGCCTCGCCCGGGCCGACGACGTGATCGACAACAGCGGAACGCCCGAAGCGCTCGAGCGCCAGGTATCGCATCTGAATGAGAAATATCTCACACTTGCCGCGCAATCCAAGACAACGTCATAGCGCACGCCCGTTGTCAATTCGGGGCGGATCGGGGAGAATCCTGCGAGGCTCCCCCGGGAACAATCGCCTACCCTTCCAGTCGCGGGTGTCACGCTGATTACCTACGAGTATCCGCTCAACGAACGAATCCGGACCCTGCTGCGTCTGGAAGACCTGTTCGAGCGCGCCAATCACTTCGTCGCCGAGGAAGATTCGCGCTCGCACCACGCCGCACTGATAACGCTGTTTGAAATCCTGGAAGTCTCCGGCCGAGCGGAGCTCAAGTCGGACCTGCTGCAGGAACTCGAGCGACAGAAACAGGTCCTGCTCGGGTTTCGCAACAACCCGCAAATCGCGGAGAGCGTGCTCCAGCAGGTCATTTCCGATATCGAGCGATCGAGCGCGGCGCTTTTCGCGATGACCGGCAAGATCGGCCAGTACCTTCGCGAGAACGAATGGCTGATGTCGATCAAGCAGCGCACCGGGATCCCCGGCGGGGTTTGCGAATTCGATCTGCCCTCCTACCATTTCTGGCTGCACCGCGAAGGCGCCGCGCGCGGGGCCGACCTCGGCACCTGGATTTCCCCGTTGCTGCCGATCCGGGACGCTTCCTCCATCGTGCTGAAACTGCTGCGTGAAGGCGGAAAGCCCGTGAAGCACCTCGCCCAGCGCGCCGCTTTCTCGCAGATGCTCGGCGGCAAGATGTCGCAGATGGTGCGCATCCGGCTGCCGCGCGAATCGCAGTTCATTCCCGAGATCAGCGCCAACCGTTACGCGCTGAACGTCCGCTTCAGCACTTTCGGCACGCGGGTGTGCGAGGCGGACGTCGAATTCGAGCTGACTTTCTGCAATCTGTAAGACCGTGGCCCAGGCGCGCTTCGTGAGCTGCCCGCGCTGCGGCGCACAGGTGACATGGTCGCCGGAAAATCCCTGCCGGCCGTTCTGTTCGGAGCGCTGCAAGCTCATCGATCTCGGCGACTGGGCGATGGAAAAGTACCGGGTTGCGGTCGAGGAAGACAAAGACCCCCCCGAGGCGAATCGGCCGGAAGATTCCTAGGAAATTTCCCCCCAACTGCCGCGCACCATGGCGATGCCGTGCGCGCCGCAACTCATGGCTTGCTCCAGATCGCCCGGCACGATCCCGCCGAGCGCGTAGACCGGCAACGCTGCGCCTGCGGCGATCTCCCGGAATCGTTCCCAGCCGAGCGGGACCGCACCCGGGTGCGACGGAGTCGCGTGGACCGGCCCGAGCACGACAAAATCCACCCCGAGCGCCTCGGCGCGGCGCAGCTCCTCGCTCGAGTGGCACGAAGCGCCGCACCAAGGGAAATCGGGGCGGGCCGGGGCGCTGTGCAATTGCCCGGCGGTAAGATGCACGCCGTCGGCGCCGATTTCGCGCGCGAGCGCGGCATCCGAGTTGACGAGGACTTTCGCGCCGCGAGCGCGCACCAGCGCGACCACGCGTCTCGCGAACTCCTCTGCCGCCTGACGCGCGAGGGTCTTTTCCCGTATCTGGATGAGCTTGAGGCCGCCTCGCAACCTCGCCTCGAGCCGCGAAAGAAACGGCTCGATGCCGAGCTCGCCGGCGCGTGTGATGGCGTACTCCTCGGGGAGCACCAGACCGCGCAGTACCGGACCGTTCGCCGGCAGAAGCGGATCGACGCTGACAGCGTCCGGCGGCTGCCAGGCAATAGCCTGGTGTTCGAGCGCGCGCGGCTCCCCGCGCCACGCGGTGACCCGATGAAAATGCAGGCGCACTTTGGCATGCGGATAGGTGAAGACCCGGGTGAGCCAGGGATAGGCGCGTTCGATCTGGATTCCGAGCTCCTCGCGGATCTCGCGCCTGAGCGCCTCGCCGACCGGCTCGTTGGGCTCGACCTTGCCTCCGGGAAACTCCCAGTAGCCCGGGTAGACTTTGCTCGCGGGACGCTGCGCAAGAAGCACGGCGCCGTCGGAACGGATCAGCACCGCCACGGCGACATCCACCGGGGCCGAAATGGTCTGCAAGAGGCTAGCGCTTTGCCTTGCCGTCGCCGGCACTGCGCCCGGCATAGTCGCGCGCGAACTGCCAGGCCACGCGGCCGCTGCGCGATCCGCGCAGCAGCGCCCACTGCAGCGCCTCCTGCCGGGCCTTGGGAATCTCCGCTTCCCGGCAGCCCAGCTCGCGCAGCCAGTGTCCCGCGATGTCCAGGTAGGCGTCCTGGTCGAACGGGTAGAAGGAGACCCACAATCCGAAGCGCTCCGAGAGCGAGATCTTCTCCTCCACCGTTTCGCCGGGATGGATTTCCTCGCCGAGGTGCTTGGTCTCCAGATTTTCCTGCATGTACTCGGGCATGAGATGCCGCCGGTTGGAGGTCGCGTAGATGAGGAGATTCTCCGAAGTCGCGGAAATCGAGCCGTCGAGCACGACCTTGAGCGCCTTGTAGCCCGCCGCCTCCGATAGCTCGAACGAAAGATCGTCGCAAAAAAGAATGAACCGCTCGGGCCGCCCCGCTACCTGGTCGACGATATCGGGGAGATCGATGAGATCGTGCTTTTCCACTTCGATCAGGCGCAGGCCCTGGCGGTGGAACTTGTTCAGAACGGCCTTGACGAGGGAGGATTTTCCCGTGCCGCGCGCGCCGGTCAGGAGCGCGTTGTTGGCCGTGCGTCCTTCGACGAACTGGCGGGTGTTCCGTTCGATCAGCGCCTTCTGGCTGTCGACGCCGCGAAGGTCGGACAGGCGGATGCGGTGCAGGTTCGTCACCGGCTGGATGAAGGCGCTGCGCGAGGTCTTGCGCCAGCGGAAAGCGATGCTCGCCTGCCAATCCACGGGGCGCGAAGCGGG
>Ga0137451_1000182_pt1 | contig 18783 bp, 19 predicted proteins | sample EasRivERMGT500_2_FD_102336 | JGI IMG/M metagenome (GOLD analysis project Ga0137451, IMG submission 102336) | Soil microbial communities from meander-bound floodplain in the East River, Colorado, USA - East River MetaG ERMGT500_2 | ecosystem: Environmental > Terrestrial > Soil > Floodplain ... | reverse complement strand
CCGTCCTGCGGCTGGCGTTTCTCGGCGATGTCCAGGCGCGCCATGATCTTGATGCGCGACACGATCACGCCGTGCACCACCTGCGGCGGCTCGATCACGTCGCGCAGCATCCCGTCCCTGCGGAAGCGCACCACCGAGCGCCGCTCGAAGGCCTCGATGTGGATGTCGGAAGCGTTCTCGCGCACCGCCTGGGAGAACAGGGCGTTGATCAGCCGCACGATGGGCGCGTCGTCCTCGCTCTCCAGGAGGTCGGCGACCTTGGGCAGGCTCTCCGCGAGCGCTACGAGATCCGGGTTCGCGTCCATGTCGGTCACGATGTCGGCGGCATGCGAGGCGCCGCGCTCGTAGGCGCGCGCGAGTGCCGCTTCGAAAGCCTCTTTAGCGAGCTCCCTCACCGCGAGCGGTCCGCCGAGCGCGCGCTGCACCTCGGCGAGCGCGCCGGCACGCACTCCGGGCCGGACCCACAGCTCGAAGCCCTCAGCGAGCTGCCGCGCGCTGATCACGCCGTGCCGCTTGGCGAACGCGTACGGGAGGCGCTCCACCGTGCGCGCATCCGGCGACAGGGCGCTCGAAGACATGTCCATGCTTTACCTCGGCGGGGCCGGTGCGACGCCCGGCGCGGGCGGTTTCGGCGCCGCGGGCTCGGGCGGCGCGGGCTCCATCCGGTCGAAAATCGCCTCGCGCTCCTCGTCTTCGCCGCGGGTGCGGGAACGCAGGTAATCGTAACGGTCGGTGGTGACGCGGTAACTATCGTCGGCGGAGCGGATGATCACCGGGCGCAGGAAAACCATGAGATTGGTGCGCACGCGGGCGTCCTGGCGATAGCGGAACAGCGCGCCCAGGTAGGGGATGCTGCCCAGCAGCGGAACCGCCTCAGTGGTCTGCCGGACGGTATCGTCGATCAAGCCGCCGAGCACGATGGTATTGCCGTCGTCCACCACCACCTTGGTCTCGAGCGAGCGCTTGGTAGTGACAACGTCGCTCGCGAGCCCCTGCGAGGTCAGGTCGATGCGCGAGACTTCCTGGTAGATTTCGAGGCGGATGGTTCCGCCCTCGGAGATCTGCGGCTTGATGCGCAACGTGAGACCCACGTCGCGGCGCTCTATCGTCTGGAACGGATTGACCGCCGCTCCTGCTCCCGCCGCCCCGGCGATCGCCGCCGTGGCCTGGGCGAAGCTTCCGGTGACGAAGGGCACGTTCTGTCCGACCACGATTTTCGCCTGGTAGTTATCCAGAGTGAGGAGAGTCGGCGTAGAGAGAATATTGTTGAGGCTGTTTGCCTGAAACGCCCGCGCGAGCGCGCTCAAGCCTCTTATCGTCCTGCCGTTCACCACGAAACTGGGACCGAGCACCGCGACCGAGAGCCCCGAGCCCACAGTCTCGGTCCCGGTTGCCAACCCGATGAGGCTCGGACTTGCCGAGGGAAAATTGGCCGCGGCGCCGATCGTGCGCGAGCCGCGTTGCGTTCCCCCGAACCACTGGATACCGAGCTCGTCGGCGGCGTCCGCGGTCATCTCCACGATCAGGGCCTCGACATAGACCTGCGCGCGGCGGATGTCGAGTTGCTCGATCACCGTGCGCAGGTTGTTGTATACGGTATCGGAAGCGTTGATGATGATCGAGTTGGTCGCTTCATCCGCCTGGATGAGCGAAGCCGCCGCGGCCCCCGGCCGGCCGGGCGCCCCCGGCGGCGCTCCGGGCGCCTGCGCGGCGGCGAGCATGCCGCGCAATATCTCGACGAGTTTCACGGCCTCGGCGTGCTTCAGATAGATGACGCGCGTGCTGCCCATCGCCCGCGCCGGAACGTCGAGCTTCTCGATGAGCGAGCGCAGTTGCGCGACGCGTCCCGGGTTGTCCGAGCGCAGCAGCAGGCTGTTGGTGCGCGTGTCCGCCACCACCGAAAACCGGTCGCCGCCCACGGCGATCTGCGTCTGCGCCGCGCCCGGCACCGTCCCGGGCGCGGTGACCCCCGTGCCGGTGAGGCGCACCACCAGTTCCCCGACGTCGATCGCGGAGGCGTTCTGCAGTTGCACGACCGTGACCTCGGTGCTTGCCGGCAGGTCGATCCTGTCGATGATGCGCAGCAGCCGCCGCACGTTCTCGGCGTAGTCGGTGATGATGAGCGCGTTCGCCGGGTCGTAGACGGAGAGCTGACTCGTCGGCGACATCAGCGGGCGCAGCACGTTCTGCAGTTGCGACACCGCGACATGCTGTCCTATGGCGACGTGCGTGACGATCTGCTCGCCGCCGCGCGGAGGCGCGTCCTGCTCGTTCACCGGGGCGGCGGCCTTGGCTTCGGCGACCGGGATGATGCGCACGATGTCCCCGGGCCCCTCGACCGCGGTAAAGCCTTGAGCCTTGAGCGCAGAGAGGAACACCTGATACGCCGCCGCGACCGGCATGGGCCGCGCCGATACGATCGTGAACTGGCCCCGCACGCGCGGATCGACCAGCATGTTCCGCCCGGTCATCTGCGACATCGCCTTCACCACCGCCTGCAGGTCCGCGGATTGGAAATTGAGCAGTATCTCGCCCGATCGCAGCACGGGAGCAGCAGCCGGTGCGCCCGCCTGCACGCCGGGCAATGCCTGCGTCGGCGAGGGTCTGGCCGGCGGTTGCGCCATCGAAGGCCCGGCTGGCGGTTGCGCCGCGGAGGACCCGGGCGTTTGCCCCGTCGAGCGGTCACCAGCCGCTTGCGCCAAATAGAAACGCGTCGCAGCTTCGGGAGCGACAGTCGATTCGCTCGGCGTCCCGGCGCAGGCGTGGCCCGCCACGAAAGCGGTCAGCGCGCAAAGCAAACCGAAGGTAATTTTCAAGCAGTTCATCATGAGGGACGCATATCTTATTGAAGATATGTTAAAAAGTCACGACATCCCGTTGACCGGCAGTGGACAATTGATCCCCTCAGTAGCCGCGAGAGGGGTGGAAATCGAGCTTACTGAATCAAAAGCTTGTAGGAAGCCGTTTCAGTCACGGCAGTGGAAGTAACCCGAATTCTGTATGTGCCCGCGCCCAAAGTAGCCGCAACCGCCTCTCTCGACGAAGTGCTGATGCTGGACGCAAGTGTCGTCGTGTCTGCATCGTTCCCAAGGAAAAGGTCGATATTCTGGGGAGCGGCGGGACCGTCCAGCAGGATCGTGACGACCTCTTGCGCGCTAAGGGCAAAGGTGTACCAGTCTTCTTCGGCAACGCCAATAGTCCCCGACACCTCGGCAGGCCGCGTTGCAATCACCTGGGCCGTACCGGCCGTGTTGTGCGGCATAGAGGACTCGGGCACAGCGGTGGCGGTGAGAGTCCCCGCACATCCGCTCCCCAGCATGCGCGTTCCCGTAAAGGGGTAGGCGCCATTACAGGAAAAATTTGGGTCGGTGTACGAGAATGTCCTGTTGCCCGTGATGAGCGCGTTGCAACCAGGGGCGACGACGGCGACCCTGGCCGTCGTCAAGGTGCCGATGCCTTGAGGATTGGCGCCCTCCAAGGCCAAAGTGCTTCCACTGACGAAGCCCTTAAACTGGGTGCCATTGGACCCGAGCGTAGGGTCTAACGGCGCGATGGCGAACCCGGCTTGCGCGATTACCGTGTTTCCGTTCTGCGCCACATAAAGGTTGTACGTGGCAGCCGGAGGAGCGCATCGCGGATCAATTCCGCCAGGCACGGTTTCGTTAATAGTCCACACCCCGATGATCGAACCGATCGGCGGGGAAAGGGGCGGTTGTTCCTCTTCCTCCACTGTGCAGCTCACCACGGACATCGCCGCAAGAAGCGCAAGAATCCTGCTGGACCTGGCTAGATTCGTCGGCACGGTCTCACATCCTGTCTGAACCTCCTGGATTCCCGCTTGCGCGGGAATGACGACGTCGCATTTTTTCACCTCCTCGCTAACGCATATCGTAATACAGCGTCTCGCTGCGGCCCCCGCGCTGCACGTCCACCAGCACGCGATCGGCGCTGCCGAACTGCTGGTAGAGGCGCATCACGTCGTCCATGCTGCTCACCGGCTGGCCGTTGACCGTGCGGATCACGTCGCCGGGACGCAGTCCCAGCTTCTCGTAGAGGCTCCCCGGCTGCATTTCGCGCACGAGAAAGCCTCCTCCGGGACTGGGCACGATGACCGCCTGGCCGAGGAATTCGGGCCGGCCGAGTTGCTGCTGCAACTGGCGCCGATCGACGATCTGCCGATCGCCGGCCGACTGCACGATCGGCTGCGGCGCCGCCGCGGCGGCGCCCGGCGTTCCCTCCGCGTCCTTCATCAGCACTGCCTCGCGCGCGCCGCCGCGGACGATCACGATGCGGTCGCGCTGCACAGAGTCGAGCCGCACGCCGGGAGAAATCTCGTCTCCCGCGCAGAACGCGGACTCCGGCTGGCCCTGGACGATGACGAGCGCGCACCCGCCCAAAGCGCGCATGGCAACGCCCGTCAGCGTCATGGCGAGATTGCTCACGGCGACACGAGCCTCCGCCGCGGGATTCCTCGACGGAGCGTGCCCGAAGGGATGCGCGTTGGCGAGCGCACGCAGATCTGCAAGCCCAGCGCTGCCGGCGCGCGCCACCGCGGGCGCGGAGGGCTGGAGCATGCGCCAGGTCCCCTGCGAAAGCCCCCAGCACAGCCACAGCAGCGCCGCGACCGTCGCTGCGGTGTGCACCGCGCGGTGGGCGAGCACGGACTGAATCCGCCCGGCCGACGGAATAAGGCGCTGCAGTTCAGCTACGGAAAATCGCCTCATGAGCTGCGCTTGGTCGGCGCCTCGGCGCCGTCTTTCTCTCAAGACTCTCGATCTTACACGAGAGGGCGGCCTTTTCGGCGCCCGGGCTTGCCGGCTCGGGTCAAGGCGCGGGCGGCGCCGCTGGTGTCATAATCCCGCGTACATTTCCTGACTGGACCCACCATGCTCACCCCGCAAGCCGCGCGCATGCTCGCGCGCTACAACCACTGGGCCAACAAGCTCATTTTTGACGCCGTCGCAGAATTGCCGCAAGGCGAGGCGACCAAGGAGCGGCAGAGCCTGTTCAAGAACATGATCCACACGCTCAATCACAACTACGTGATCGATCTCATCTGGCAGGCCCACCTCGAAGGGCGGGAGCACGGCTTCGGCGTGCGCAATACGCCGGGACATCCCCCTCTGGATGAGCTGTGGCGCAAGCAGCAGGCGATCGACGCCTGGTACATCGCCTGGAGCGACAAGTTATCCGAGGCTGCGTTGGGTGAAAAAGTGAATTTCACCCTGATCGGCGGGAACGAGGGGGTAATGACGCGCGCGGAAATTCTGCTGCACGTCGTCAACCACACGACCTATCACCGCGGCTTCGTCGCCGACCTCTTCTACCAGGTGCCGGGTGCCCGTCCGCCGACGACCGACCTGCCGGTGTATCTCAGGGAAAGCGCCGCCGCGGCCTGAAGCGCGCGCCGGCGACCGTTCACCCGCCGTCTCGCGAATAGCGGTCGCGCAGTTCGACCGGCGGCCTCGCAGCGCGCCTGCGAATGCGGACGTTGAGCATTTCGACGGCTACCGAGAACGCCATCGCGAAGTACACGTAGCCTTTCGGTACGTGATGGTCGAAGCCGTCGGCGATCAGTACCACCCCGATCACGAACAGGAAGGCGAGCGCCAGCATCTTCACCGTGGGATGCGCCGAAACGAAGCGTCCGATCCCTCCGGCGAAGGCCATCATGAGGAGCACCGAGGCGACGACCGCCGCGACCATTACCTCGACCTGATCGACCATCCCGACCGCGGTGACGATCGAATCGAGCGAGAAGACGACGTCGATGATCGTGATCTGCAGGATCACCGCGGAAAAGGTGACGCGAAGCGCGGCCGAAGCCTCGCCCTTCTCACCTTCGAGCAGCTGGTGGATCTCCTTGGTGCTTTTCCAGAGAAGGAACAGGCCGCCCGCGATGAGGATAAGGTCGCGGCCCGAGATCTCCTGGCGAAAAACCGTGAAAAGCGGCTGGACGAGCCCGCTCACCCAGGCGAGCAGGAACAAGAGCCCGATGCGCATGAACATGGCCAGAGCGAGACCGATCCTCCGCGCGAGCTGCCTGCGCTCCTCGGGCAGCTTGTCCACCAGGATGGAGATGAAGATGATGTTGTCGATGCCGAGCACGAGCTCGAGCGCCGTCAGCGTAAAGAAGGCGATCCAGACGTGGGGATCAGTCAGCAGCTCAGCCATCTTGCTTGCGCGAGAAAGACGCTCGATCAGTATTGGATCGATATCTTCGCTGGTTTCGCCAGCGTCTGATACACGACGCAGTAACGTTCGGTCAGCTTGATCAGCGACGCGAGCTGCTCCGGCGGCGCATCGCTGTCCAGGTCGAACTTGAGGCGGATTGTCCTGAATCCGACCGGTGCGGTCTTGTCCACCGCGAGCGTGCCGCGGAAATCCAGGTCGCCTTCCGCGCTGACGGCCGCGTCGCGCAGATCGATTCCCAGCGCCGTTGCAACGGCCCGCAGGGTGACGCCCGCACAGGCGACCAGCGCCTCGAGCAGCATGTCGCCCGAGCACGCCGAAAGCCCGTCGCCGCCCGTTGCCGGGTGCAGGCCGGCCTCGACGAGCGCCCTGCCCGTCTCGAGCTTGCACGTGATGCCCTCGCCGATGCGCGAGCGCGCCTTGAGCGTGATGAGCGCGGCGCCTGGCTGCTCTCTGTACTTGTCCTTCAGCGGCGCCTGAAGCGCCTTGAGCTGCTCTGCATGCATGGGTAAGCTCCTGGAGTGACTACGCCCGCGCGTTCGGCGACTTGGTGTGATCCGCCGCGGGCCAGCGCTCGGAGACCCCGGGCAGCGGCGTCTCCTTTCCGCTCATGCGCTCCACGCTGATGGCGTAGACGGTGATCTGGTCGATGCGCGGATAGAATCCCTTGGGGCGTTCCCAGTCTTTCTTCGCATACTTCGCCATCAGTCCATCGCAGAAGCGCCGCTTGGTCGGCAGGTCCTCGACCACGCGGATCCGACCGAAAATGATCACGCTGCGGTACGCCACGGTCGAATCGCACTCGAAGCGGCCGTAGGCGAACACCTCGCCCCCCTCGTCCACTTCGAAGCACACGCGCGGCTCGCGGTCGACGTTCTCGCGCAGGTGCCCCCGCGCGCGCGTATTGTGCACGAACACCTCGCCGTCCATGCAGACGTAGAGCAAAGGCACGCAGTACGGAGCTCCGTCCTCGCCCACGGTCGCCAAGCGCCCGCAGAAGCCGCGCTCGAGCGTCTCGCGCGCGCGTTCCTCCGCCATCAACTTGTCCGCGCGCCGCACCTGGGGCGAGCCGCTCATTCCTACCTCCGCTATAGGCAATCAACGATTCAATTAGAGCACAGGATGCATTTGTGCACGAGGCCGCGCGTTACTTGGAAGCCCTGTTCCATCCGAAGCCCCACGCGGGCGCAAACAAGGTCGCTACGAGCACGAGAATCCACACCCTCCCGCGCAGCAGGTCGTAATCGGCGAGCAGCCTCTCCCAGGAGCTGCCGAACAGATAGTGCCCGGCGAGAAACTCGAACGCGAGCGTGAGCGCGAGCCAGACGGCGCCGATCAGCATCGCGCCACCGCGGCTTCGCGGGCCGATCCACCGGGTGAAAAGCAGCGCGACGACGAAAATGGCCGCGCACAGGATCAGGGTGCTTGCGACGTGACCGGCGTACGCCCCCAGGCGGGGAGCAAGAAGGAATTCGCGGGCGGTGCCGTTGAGCACCGCGACGCCGAGCAGCAATACCCAGATTACGATCGCCCTGATAATCGTCACCGCTTCTCCGATCTGCCCGCTCGCTGCTCGGAGGACGGCTTGGCGTTCGGTAAATCAGGGCCCGACCACCGGTACTTATTCATCGTCTCGGCGTCGGCGACCTTTGCGAGCATCCTCTTGTGCGCCCAGTTCCGGTAGGTCCTCGAAAGTCTGCTCAGTATCCACCAGGCGACGATGGCTGCAACGAGCACCGCGATCCCGAGCGCCCACCATTCGAAATCCCGGCAGAACGGCTTTTCGATGTTCTTCCCCGCGCAGTAGCGCGCGTAAAACGAAAACCACTCCAAGTCCTTTCCGAACTGCGCGATCATCTGGTCGAGATTCACGATCCGCAGCTCCGATGGCTCAGGTTTCCTTGCTCAAATGCGCCAGCTTGCCCGCGTGACGCTCCCAGTTCTTTCCGTCGAACGGCTCGATCGCCAGCTCGCGGGGCTGGGGCTCCAGGCACCTGACGTTGACGTCGTATCCGTCCGGGTTCGAGCGGGGGATGTAGAACGACTTGATACCGCAGGTCGTGCAGAATCTGTGTCGGGCGACGCCGGTGTTGAAGGTGTAGGTGGCGAGGTTCTCCTCGCCCCGCAGCAGCCTGAATTTCGACTTCGGCACGACCAAGTGGAGGAAACCGGACTTCGAGCATATGGAACAGTTGCAGTCGCGGCACCTGATCCTATCCGGCGCCTCGACCTCGAATTGAACCGCTCCGCAGTGGCAGCTGCCGCGATAAATCATCGTTGAACCGCCGCAGATTCTATTGAATCGGCGCCTTGGGCGCGACCGAAACGCCGCGAACGCCGTGCCGCGCGATCGCCTCGGCGACCAGCCCCGACGCCTTGGCTTCCTCGGCAAATTCGCGGAGATACTTCGCGCCGGCCTCGCGGCTCTTGGGCGTGCCGATCGCCTGCTGGACCGCGGTGAACTGGCCATCCAGCACGCGCGAGCCGGGCAGCTTCTCGGCGTCGGTCACGAGCCGCGGCTTGAGTCCGGAGAGCACTTCCAGCTTTTGCGCGATGAACAGATCGTAGGAACCCTGGATGCCCTCGGCGCGCACCAGCTGCGCATGTTTCAGGTTGCGCGAGAGGTACAGATCGTAGGCGCTCTTCTGCGCCACGGCAATGCGCACGCCCTCGCGGTCCACCTCCTCGATCGCGCGAATCCGCGATCCGGCCGGCACGAGATAGGTGGCGGGAATCTCCAGATACGCAGCAGTGAAGGCGATCTCGTTCGCGCGTTGCGGCTCGGCGCCGAGGAAGGCCACGTCCCAGGCGCCGGTTTTCACTCCGTCGGCGAGCTTTCCCGCGGCTTCGTAGGTGACGAGCTCGACGGCAACGCCCAGCCGCCGGCCGATCTCACGTCCGAGGTCCACGGCGATACCGCTCGCCCGATCCTTGTTGACGAGTAGGAAGTTTCCGTAATTGATCCCGACGCGGAGCTTGGCTGTCGGGGCAAGCTCGGATCGCACTGCAGCGGAAACCTCGGGTTTCATCGCGAGAACATTAGCACGAGCCGGCCGAAGCAGATACCGCCGACCCTAAACTCCATTACCGGACTTCGGCAGTTCGGGTGATTTCCCCCATGCGGCCGCTCTGGTAATCGCGCACGGCCTCGACGAGCTCCTGCTGCGTGTTCATGACGAAGGGGCCGTAGCGCGCGACCGCCTCCGCGATGGGAACCCCGCCAAGGAGCAGCAGCCGGCCGGGCGCTTGCGCGCCGCCGCGAAGGCGCACGGCATCCCCCGGGCCCAGCAGCGCCATCTGGCCGTCGCGAACCTCCCTGCCTTCGTTTCCCACGAGCACCGACCCCTGAAACACGTACACGAGCGCCTGCTGCTCGCGGGCAAGCGCCGTGGTGACATCCGCCCCGGCGTCTATCGTCCAATCCTGGTACACGATCGGCGTGTGCGTGTCGATCACGGCGCGCGCTCCAAGCGCTTCGCCCGCGATCACGCGCACGCGCGCGCGGCCGTCGGCGCTTCTGCCTTGCGGAATCTGCCCGGAGGAAACCTCCTGATAGCGCGGCCGGGTCATCTTCAGCCGCGCAGGCAGGTTCACCCAGATCTGGAAGCCGTGGACTCGCCCGCCTTTCTCGCGAATCCCGCGCGAGGGCATCTCGGAATGCACGATACCCGCGCCGGCAGTCATCCACTGCACGTCGCCCGGGCGAAGTACGCCGCGATGGCCTGCCGAGTCCTCGTGCTCGAACTCGCCCTCCAGCATGTAGGTGATGGTCTCGAAGCCGCGATGCGGATGGTCCGGGGCGCCGACCGCTTCGCCCGGCGCGTAATCCACAGGCCCCATCTCGTCGAGAAGCAGGAACGGATCGACCGTGTCCAGGCCCTGCGTCGGCACCGGCCGCCGCACGATGAAGCCCGCGCCTTCGCGCTGGCGGTGTGCGGTGACGATGCGCTGGGTTTCGCGGACTACCTTGTTGTTGGAAGTCATGACTTCTTGCTCCTGTGCACCGGATATGAGGCCGCATGCTGCGCGAACAAGCCCGCGCCAGGTGCGGGCACGCTCCGATAAGCCCACCCTCGCCCGACAAAAGGACGGGTCAGCTTGCTGCCTCGGACGACTCGTCCGCAAAACGTTTCATTATGCCGAGGATCTCTTGGTCCCGGGAGAGCAGAACCTCCACGCATCGCGGATCGAACTGGGTGCCGGCGCTCTCGCGGAGGAATTGGGCGGCCTTCTCCACGGGCCACGCTTCCTTGTAGCAGCGCTTGGAGGTCAAGGCATCGAATACGTCCGCGACCTTGATGACGCGGGCCTCAGGTGGAATGCCCTCGCCGCTGAGACCGTCGGGGTAGCCCTTCCCGTCCCAGCGCTCGTGATGATGGCGGGCGATATGCAGCAGACTCTCGATGTGCGGAACCTGTTCCAGCGACAGGCCGTCGATCAGCGCCATGAGGATTTCGGCTCCTCTTGCGGCGTGCTGCTTCATCACTTCGAACTCGGCGTCGGTCAGCTTCCCCGGCTTGAGCAGGATCGCGTCGGGCGTGGTGATCTTTCCGATGTCGTGCAGAGGCGCGAACAGGCGCACGTGCTCCACCCAGTCGTCGTCGCGTCCGATATCGGCGGCAATCGCGCGCGCGACCAGTTCCGAGTAGTACGACATGCGGCTGAGGTGGTTGTTGGTTTCGTCGTCCCGAAAGCGGGAGATCTGGCGAAGCAGCTGCAGACCGCCCGTCAGGACGGTCACCGATCGCAGAGCGCTCTCGATCATCAGGGAGATGATCCTGACGAAGAGATCGAGTTGTCGCGTGGTGTTCTCGGCAAAGACGTGGCTTTGGTCGGCGTTGAAGAAAACGAAACCGAGAAAGTTCTCTTCGTCGAAGATCGGTACGGTATAACTCGCCTTGTAGTCCGCCGCGCCGATGCCAACCGAGTGCGGCTGCTCGCCCAAGACCGTCGGCGCGAGCTCGTCAATCACGCGCGAACGCCGCGACCGGCGCAGATCGTCGAGCCACCCGGCGCCGGTGAGCTTGGTGCGGTAGTGCCTTAGGGGCGAGTCCTCGCTCGGACTGTAGAGGAAGGTCTTGATGTCGTCGGTCTTCGGGTCGTAAAGCGCGACCGAAATGCGCACGATGAACGGGAAATACTCCCGCACCTGTTCGTGCACCCTGCCCAATCGTTGATTCAACGCCTCGACGCCGACGTTCATGGTCGCTACTCTCGGGCTTGGTCTTCTTGTTCCGTTCAATGCGAAGTAGAACCCCTGGAAGGCGAATTGTATTCCCTTTGTCCTCCTTCTCCCGTCGAATCAAAGCATTGGGCTCCGCAGCCGGCCACGCGCAAATCCCTGAAACGCCCCGGCAGCCAATACTGTATATAATGACAGTTAAGACTCGACGCCGTCCCTCTGTGGCCAAACCGCTTTCCCCGTCGCCGAGGTGATGGCCCAACAGGGTCGTGCCCGCCGCGCCAGACCGCTCGCCCGAGTTGCCACAATAGGTGGTACTAGACCTGCCATGAATATCAATAGGTTGTAATTCTTCCTTCAAGCGGATTGCCAGCTCGCATTCAAAGGCGTAGCCTATAAAAGAAACACCCCCAGGAAGACTCGCAACCATGTCCTCAGAAAAAACGCTGGACCCCGGACTCGCCGTCGCTTCGCTTCCCGAGCAGGAGATCTGCCGCGAGGCGCTGCTCGAGAAGTACGCCAAGGGCAAGGAACAGACCATCGCCGACGTTCGCGAGCGCGTCGCTCACGCGCTCGCCGCCGCGGAAGCGCAGGAGAAGCTCGCTCACTGGGAGCGCCGCTTCACCGAGGCCATGGAAGCGGGCTTCATCCCCGCCGGCCGCATCAACTCCGCCGCGGGCATCCCGATGCAGGCGACGCTCATCAACTGCTTCGTGCAACCGGTGGGCGACTCGATCTCGGAAGTCGTGGACGGCAAGCCCGGCATCTACACCGCGCTCCAGGAAGCGGCCGAGACCATGCGCCGGGGGGGCGGTGTCGGCTACGATTTCTCCTCGATCCGCCCCAAGGGCGCGGACGTAAAGGGCACGCGCTCGCGCGCCTCGGGCCCGGTGTCCTACATGCGCGTCTTCGACCGCTCCTGCGAGACGGTCGAATCGGCCGGCGCGCGCCGCGGCGCGCAGATGGGCGTGCTGCGCTGCGACCACCCCGACGTCGAGGAATTCATCCACGCCAAGGACCACGGCGACCTCGCCAACTTCAACATCTCGGTCGGCGTGACCGACGCCTTCATGAGAGCCGTTGAAACCGACGGCGAAGTGGAACTGGTGCACAAGGCGAAGCCGCACGCGGAAGCAATCGCGGCCGGCGCCTACCAGAGGGACGACGGCCAGTGGGTATACCGCAAGCTGCGCGCGCGCGACCTGTGGGACCCGATCATGAAGTCCACGTACGATCACGCCGAGCCGGGGATCCTGTTCATCGATCTCATGAACCGGGACAACAACCTCTATTACTGCGAGGCGATCGAGGCAACGAACCCGTGCGCCGAACAGCCGCTGCCGCCTTACGGCTGCTGCTGCCTCGGCTCGATCAACCTGGTGCGCTTCGTGACGAAACCCTTCACCGAAGCGGCGGCGTTCGATTTCGAGCGCTTCGGCAAAGTCGTCGAAGTTTCGGTGCGCATGCTCGACAACGTGCTCGAGGTCACCGCCTGGCCGCTCAAGGCGCAGCACGAGGAGGCGATGGCGAAGCGCCGCGTGGGCCTGGGGTTCACCGGCCTGGGCGACACGCTCATCATGCTGCGCCGGCGCTACGACAGCGAGGCCGCGCGCGAAACCGCGGCGCGGATTTCGGAATTCATGCGCGACGCGGCCTACCGCGCATCCGTCGAGCTGGCGAAGGAGCGCGGCGCCTTTCCGCTTTTCAACGCCGACATGTACCTTTCGGGGACGAGCTTCGCCGCACGGCTGCCGCAGGAGATCAAGAACCTCATCCGCAAGCACGGCATCCGCAACTCGCATCTTCTTTCGATCGCGCCCACGGGCACGATCAGCCTCGCTTTCGCCGACAACGCCTCGAACGGCATCGAGCCGCCCTTCTCCTGGACCTACACGCGCAAGAAGCGCATGGCCGACGGCACGCTGAAAGAGTTTCCCGTCGAGGACTACGCCTGGCGCCTCTACAAACACGTGGGCGGCGACATGGAGAAACTGCCGCCTTGGTTCGTCACCGCGCTCGAGCTCTCGGCCTCGGCGCACGAGAAAATGGTCGCCGCAGTTGCGCCCTATATCGATACGAGCATCTCCAAGACCGTCAACGTTCCGGAGAACTATCCCTACGCCGATTTCCAGGACCTCTACTTCGAAGCGTGGAAGTCGGGGCTGAAGGGCCTTGCGACGTACCGGCCGAACAACGTGATCGGCTCGGTGCTCTCGGTCGGGCCGTCAGCGCCGCAGGATTTCGTCGGCAACGACCGCAACCGCAGGATCGAGATCAAGGCCGTGCCCGAGCCCGTGCTCGCCTCCTTGCGCTGGCCCGGCCGGCCGAACCTCGCCGCAGGCAACCCGGCCTGGACCTACATGATCGAGCACCCGAGCGGGCACTTCGCGCTCTTCGTAGGCCACGTCGAGAACGAGATTCATGCGCATCCGTTCGAGGTGTGGGTGAATGGCGCCGAGCAGCCGCGCGGCCTGGGGGCGGTCGCGAAGACGCTCTCGATGGACATGCGCGCGAACGACCCGGCTTGGCTGCGGCTGAAGCTCGAGACGCTCGCCAAGACCTCGGCCGACGACGCCTTCGACATGCCCTTCCCGCCGCACGGCGAGAAGAAGCGCATGCCGAGCCTGTGCTCGGCCGTGGCGCAGCTGGTGCGCTGGCAGTGCGAAGAGTTGCGCGCGCTGCCCGACGAGAAGCACGGCCCGGTGATCGACGCGATGTTCAGCCTGAAGGAGCCGAAGACCGGGGCGGACGGCACCATGTCGTGGACCGTGGACGTGCTCAACCCGGCCGGGCGCGACGACTTCGTGCTGGGCCTGAAGGAAATCACTTTGCCCGACGGCGTCACGCGCCCCTACTCCATGTGGCTCTCGGGCGAATACCCGCGCGCGCTGGACGGGCTGTGCAAGATTTTGTCGCTGGACATGCGCGTCGTCGACCCGGCGTGGATCGGGATGAAATTGAGGAAACTCCTCAACTTCCCCGAGCCGCTCGGCGACTTCATGGCGTTCGTGCCGGGCAGTCGTAAACAGCAGACCTGGCCCTCGACCGTGTCCTACGTCGCGCGCCTCATCATCCACCGCTACGCCATGCTCGGCATCCTGGACGAAGAAGGCTACCCGGTGCAGGCGATGGGCGTGCTCGAGACGCCGGCGCCGGGCACCACGCCGAAGATGAAGGGCATGAAATGCCCAGAGTGCAGCAACTACGCGGTGATCAGGAAAGACGGCTGCGATTTTTGCAGCGCGTGCGGGTGGGTGGGGGTGTGCGGGTGATGGAAAACCTCCGGCGGCTCGCGCCATTCTCAGCGTCAAAGGTGATAGCATTGCGCGGCGAGGTTAGTGTAGAAAGACCGGAGGCAGCGATGCGCCGAGAATCGCTCGATAGCTACTATTTCCTCGCAGACCTTCCAAGTAAAGACAACACTCCCGAAACGCTTAAACGATATCGGGAGATCAATGCGGTCCTTCGGACCGTCCCCTGGCCCGCCCCGTTCGATTCAACTACGCATAAGGTCCACGCGGGCGATGCCCGAGATCTCACGTGGATTCCCGACGCAAGCGTGCATTTGGTCGTCACCTCGCCGCCATACTGGACCTTGAAGGAATATCGCCCTCACGCCGGCCAACTTGGACATGTCAAGAACTACGAAGAGTTCCTAGACGAGTTGGATAAAGCTTGGCGTGAATGTGCCCGTGTCCTTGTTCCCGGCGGTCGTATTTGTTGCGTCGTTGGTGATGTATGTCTACCTCGCCGCAAAGCCGGCCGTCATCAGGTTATTCCGCTCCATGCCGACATTCAAGTGCGTGCCCGCCGCTTCGGTTTGGATTGCTTGTCGCCGATCTACTGGAACAAGATAGCGAACGGTGTGACCGAAGCCGCCGGAAACGGAGCGGGCTTTTACGGAAAACCCTATCAGCCCGGTGCAATCGTCAAGAACGACGTCGAATACATCTTGTTCCTTCGAAAGGGCGGCGAATATAGAAAACCCATGCCTGTGCAGAAAGCCCTCTCGATGCTAACAAAGGAAGAGATGCAAAATTGGTGGCAGCCGATTTGGGCCGATATTCGCGGAGCGTCAACGCGCAGCGGCCATCCTGCTCCGTATCCTGTCGAGCTCGCGGAACGTCTGATCCGGATGTTTTCGTTTGCCGGCGACACAGTCCTAGATCCCTTCGCCGGGACGTGCGCGACCGCAGTGGCGGCGTACAGGGCCGGGAGGAATTCGATAAGCAACGAGATCGACCCGACCTATATCCAAATGGGTTTGACGAACCTGGAAGCGGCCACGAATGACCGCCCTCTTTTCGGTTCCGCACATGGCCGGATCGTCGCCGATTGGGTTGCGAGCAAAACAAGAAGGACGAAATACGCCCGAGGGAGAAAGAAGTGGCGTACAAGCTCCTAGAAGAATTCCGCAAGCTATTCGATGGAACCAAATACAACCACAGGAATTCGACGCTTGGAGATCACGTTGCTTCTTTCCTGTTCGAGGACCTTTACGACTTAGAGAGGTCTCCCAAGTTTCGTTCTGCTGTTTTGTCTCAGGATCGCGTGCTCAACCGGAAAAACACAGCGATCGGCAGAAAAACCAGAAGGGGTGACGGAACTTTTGGCGTCAAGCTTCCCCACATTGTCGCCATAACCATTCCCGACCACACCGTCGCGCTAGGCGAAATCGCCACCATTGAAATTGGTGCCGAGGTCAAGATCCTGGCGAAAGCGATGATCAAGCAAATAGATCGGGTTTGCACGGACATCATCAATCAGGTTTCGGAATTCAAGAAGCAGGGCGGCAAACCCATCTGCGTGGGCATTGTCGGAATCAACAGCGCCAAGAGGTATACCAGTTATGAAGGTGACAGGCCGTGGCCCACGGACGGCAAGAAGCACAAACATCCCGCACAGGAAGCTGACAAAGCGGAAAAGCACCTGGTGTCCCGGGTTCATTCGCACTTTGACGAATTCGTAACCCTGAGGTTTCGCGCAACCAACATGCGGCCCTATGATTTTTCCTGGGCGAACAGGGTGCAAACCGAGAACGAATACGCTGCGGCCTTGGTTCGGATTTCTCGGGAATACGAGGCGCGTTTCTAACTGCGTAAATTTGGGCGCAGAATTACGGCCTGAACGACCGGCAGCTTCGATCGGTGGAAGCGTTGATCCGGAAACACGAAGAGGACATCCGTGCCGCCTGGCGCAAGCATTTTGGAAGTTGAGGCGACGAACGTTTCCAAGCACGGCTTCTGGCTGCTGCTCGGCGACGAGGAGCTTTTCGTGCCCTTCTCCGAGTTTCCCTGGTTCAAGGACGCCCCGGTGGCGAAGCTCATGAACGTCGAGCGCCCGCAAGCTCACCATCTGTATTGGCCCGATCTGGACGTGGATCTGGACGTGGATCTGGCCGTCGATTCGATCCGCCATCCCGAGCAGTTCCCGCTGGTCTCCCGCTCCTGAGGTACTGCATGCGGCGGATCGCGGATTTCGCTCATCGTCCATGGAAATGAACCCTTCCATGCATCGTGTACTTCGCACCGCCGCGATCCTGCTGACGGTGGGCAGCGCCAGCCTCGCCTGCGCGGACGATTCCAGCCTGAAGCGCGACGCCGGCGATGCCGGACGCACCGTCGGCTCGACCTTCCGGGAGATAGGCCAGAAGGCGGCGAAGGTCGGCAAGGAAGTCGGGCATGGCGCGGCCAAGGTCGGCAAAGACATCGGCCGCGGCGCGGCCAAGGCCGGGCGGGCGGTGGGCAGCGCGGCCAAGGAGGGCGGTCAGGAATTCGGGCGGGCCATTCGGGGCGACAAGAGCGAGAAGTAAGGCCAGTGCGCGCGTAGCACCCTCACGGCTCCCGCGCCTGGCGGTTCTACAGCGCTTCGGCGAGCGCCAGCACCGAAGTGGACTGGCTTGACGCCGCCACACCGCCGTTGCCGTGCACCAGCGCGGTCACGACGCCTTTCACCTGGCGCTCGCCGCATTCGCCGCGCAACTGGCGCACCGCCTCGACGACGGCGAACGCGCCATACATGTTCGGATGCACGCAGGACAGACCGCCGCCGTTAGTGTTGACCGGTAGCCGGCCACCGGGCGCGATGGCGCCGTTCTCGACGAAGCGCCCGCCCTCGCCCTTGGCGCAGAAACCGAGGTCTTCGAGAAACAGGATGGTGTTGATGGTGAAGGCGTCGTAGAGCTGCACCACGTCGATGTCCTGAGGCGCGAGCCCCGCCATCGAAAACGCCCTTGCACCGGATTCCAGCGCGGGGGTCACGGTGAGATCGTCCATCCCGGAAACCTGCCGATGCCATGCGGCGGTCGCCGTCCCGAGCAGATACACCGGCTGTTTCGCCAAGTCTCCGGCGCGCTCGGAGCGCGTCATGACGAACGCGGCCGCGCCGTCGGTCACCAGGCAGTAATCGTGCACGGTCAGCGGATCGGACACCATCCGCGCCCCGAGTACGTCGTCGATCGTCAGCGGATCGCGCGCGAAAGCCTCGGGATTCAGCCGCGCCCAGCCCCGCGCGGCGACCGCCACCTCGGCAAGCTGGCGGCGCGTGGTGCCGTACTGGTGCATGTGGCGTGCGGCGATGAGTGCGTAGGACGAGGGCGGATTGAACGGTTCGTAGGGCGCCTCAAATGGAAACGGATCGAGCAGAGTGCGCGCCTGGAGCTTTTCCCTGCGCCCGGACGTCCGTTGGGTGCTGCCGTAGCACACCAGCACCGCGTCGCAAACTCCCGCAGACAGCGCGAGCATCGCGGGCAGCATGTGCGCGACGAATGCCGAGCCGCCGAGGTTGGTGCCTTCGACGAATTTCGGCCGCAGCTTCAGATATTCGACGACATTCAGCGGCCACATCGCGGCGTTGAGGTTCGCGGTGGCGAGCCCGTCGATATCCCGCATCGTCAAGCCGGCGTCCTCGACCGCCGCCTTCGCCGCGAGCGCGAGCAGCTCGATGTCGGTATAGCCGGGGGCTTCGCCGATGCCCGCCGTCCCGGCGCCGACGACGGCGACGCTGCCGCGCAGATCGCGAAGATTCATTTCGCACGCTCCGCCGGATCGAACACGACGCGCTTGCCGCCGTGATGGTCGGCGATCCTCGCCCGGACGCGCAGGCCGATGCGCACCTCCGACGGAGGAATGCCTTCGACGCAGCTCAGCAGGCGCACGCCTTCATCGAGTTCGACCAAGGAAACGTTGTAGTCGCCGCCGGCCTCGGGCTTGCGCCGCACCGTCGTCACCGAGTACACGCTGCCGGAGCCCCGGGTTTCCACCCACGCAAGCGATGTACCGTGGCAGTTCGGGCACAACTCACGCGGGTAAAAGACATGCGCGGCGCAGTCGTTGCAGCGCTGGACGAGAAAGCGCCCTTCGGAGAGCGCCGCTGCGTAGCGCGCTTCGGCGCCGCGATTCATTGCCGGT